>Ga0207678_10002355_pt1 | contig 17137 bp, 7 predicted proteins | sample KBSC63metaG_FD_184319 | JGI IMG/M metagenome (GOLD analysis project Ga0207678, IMG submission 184319) | Corn rhizosphere microbial communities from Kellogg Biological Station, Michigan, USA - KBS C6-3 metaG (SPAdes) (version 2) | ecosystem: Host-associated > Plants > Roots > Rhizosphere > Soil ...
CTGGAACGAAGCTTGCGGCTGGCGGTTTCTATCTGCTCGGTCTCTCGAACTCCGGGCTGGCGATCCCTGCGCATATGGACGAGAGCATCCTCTATGTCAGGAACACGGATGGGATGTCGGTCGGCGATACGATCACCATTGGTACTGGCCCCAGCATGGAAACGCGAAAGGTCGCAAGTCTGGGGACGGCTGCCAGTAACCACACAACGCTATGGCAGCCCCTCCCAGAAGGGCCGGTGATCACAATTCCCGCCGGTTCGACCAATGTACCTGTTGAGAGCGTATCCGGCTTCGTTGTTGGTCAGAAGATTGCGCTTGGTTATGGCTCTACTTACCCCATCGTCGCAAATACTGTGGAGCAGTACGAGATAGCCACGGTGACTGCAGTCGGCAAGCCGGGCACACAAGCCTATCTCGCGATGGATGCTCATGCCGGGGCTACCAACATCAAGGTGACGTCCCTTTCCGATATCTCCGTTGGCGACAAGATCAGATTGGATATCGACAGCGTTGGTCATGGAATCGAAACCGTTACCGTCGTGCATGTTGGTACGGCAGCAAATAAGACCAATCTCTCAGTTCCTGCAAGTGCCGGGTCGACCCGGATCAGCGTGCGTCGGGCGGAGGGTTTCGCTATCGGTGACAAGATCACGCTCGGCACGCCTGCGAGCCAGGAAGTCGTCACTGTTACCGCCATTGGCAGCAGGAAGCCAGACGGAACCGCCATCGACTTTACCCCTGCCCTCGCCAAACCTCATGTGGCTGACGAGTGGGCGGTATCTCCGGGCACAGGCCTTGATCTGGGAGCTCCCCTAAGGTTCAATCATGCGGCCAATCTCCCATTCAGCAACCGCGGAACGGGAATTAGCTTCCAGCCGGCAACCGCCTTTGCCCACTCGAGCAACGAGCCAGTCCAGGCGCTTGGCACTGGTATAGCACTCGACAGACCACTGGCTAATAACCATGCGATCCACGCGGTTGTATGGGATGCCGCCGTCAAGACCGCGGGATACCAAGGCACGCCGGTGCCCAACCAGTGGTTTGGAGGACCGGAATTGACCAGCACGTCCCCGCAGTTCGGTCATAGCATGACCGTCGAAGAGGGAAGCATGGTGCTACGGGACGCCTCGGGAGTGGTTGCCGATAGCCTCAACTACGGCGCCCTTGTCGATCCATGGGCCGCAGAAGGCGATCAAGGTGCCTCCGGAGCACCGCTAAGCGGCTGCTATGCCCCCGCACCCGGCTCGGTGTTCGGCTCATGGTCAACGATTGTAGCTCCGATCGCTACTAATACGAGTGCTGGACGGTTCCCCGACGGGGCCGATACCGATAGCAACTGTACCGATTTCCTGACGCAGGCTGTTACTACCGTGTCGATCACTTCGCCTGCGGGTGCAACCAACATCAAGGTCGCCAGCATAGAAGGGTTCCGTCCCGGTGAGACAATTCGAATTGATTCCGGTGCAAATCGTGAAACCGCCGCCATCGCAACGGTGGGCACAGCGGGCGCGACTACGGTACGCACTTCCACGGGCAAGGGAGCAACTGTTCTCCCTGTTGCAAACGTGATCGGCTTTAGCAAAGGTCAAACAATCACGATTGGCGATGGAGCAGACACTGAGACGGCCGTTATTTCCTCGATCAGAGCCCGCGGTACCGTCACCCTCACGGTAGCCGCGCCACTCGCTCGTGCGCACGCAGCTGGCGCTCAGATTTCGGGTAGCGGCATTAGTCTGACCACTCCATTAACCCGGACACATACCAGTGGAGCGCAGGTCTCCGACAATGTTCCAACTCCTGGTGCGCCGAACCAATATCACCGGAGAAATCATTGAGGGAATGCGAAACTGGGCATATATAACTTGATCCTAACGATACTGTGAATGTGGCAGCACAATGTGAAGATATGCAATCGGGGTCATGCCAATCACTCGGCATGACCCCGATCCATTCGAAGCGCAGCCGCTATATCAATTCTTTAATTACTTCCAGGGTCGTTTGGGATCAACGTCCTTGTAGATGATCCATCCGGCGGGACCGATCAGCCAAGATCGAAGGAGCTCTTCGTGAGGATCGATCCTGATATTTGTTCTTGTCGTCGCCCGAATCTCTTAGGCCGGGCGTCGTCAACGAGGCGGTTGTGTCACAAATGTGACACGCGTGGTGAGTTGTCCTAGCGACGATCGTTGGATCATGTGATCGTGATAACCCCGAAGGCGGAACTGCCAATGGAGATGCCGGAGGAGCTAAGTTCGGCGTATGGACGAGATTGAAACCCGCTGCAAATCTCGAGCTGGGGTTCTCCTGAATCTGGAATGGTTTAAAAGCGTGATCTAGTTCTGCGGTTCCAATCAAAACCCGATCCATGTTCCGATCGGAGGTGCGACAAACAGAGGACAATTGAACAGTGTCAGAATGGCTTCTGAATTTATCTATTGACAGCTTACCTGTTTCTCAATATATAGTCTTCCCCGCGTACTAAAGTGTCGTAAATGCGCAATGAACATCGCTGCAGTCTGGGAGGTTACCTTCCCAAGCGCGCGAGCTGGAATAACTATTTGATTTCTTTAGGGGGTCGTGATGAAACGCGTTTTCTTCGTTGTACTTTGTCTATTGTTTTTATCTACAGGCCTGTGTATGGGCCAGGCTGTGGATAGCCAACAAATAACGGGGGTGGTAACCGACTCCACTGGGGCCGCCATCTCTAATGCTGAAGTGACTGTAACCAATGAGGCGACCCGTGTAGCCCGCACGGTACGCTCCAATAATGATGGTAACTATACCGTCCTGAACCTGCCGGTCGGCGTGTACACCGTCACGACGACAATGCCGGGCTTCAAGAAATCGATCCTTAGCGGTGTGAATGTCGATGTGGGTGGCAAGCCTGCCGTTCCTGTGCAACTTCAGTTGGGCGAGGTAAACGAATCTGTCTCCGTGAAAGCCGATAACGTGCTGATTCAGACGACAACAGCGGAAATCGGCGGGGTAATCACCAGCACAGAGGCCACACAGATTCAGTTGAACGGCCGCAATTACGTTCAACTTCTTACCCTGCAGCCTGGCGTCTCGCAGACGGTGGCCAGCGGCTTCGCCATCTTCGGCACGTACGGTGTCAATGGCAACTCACAGTCAGTGAATGGTATCCGTACCGATTCGGCAAATTACTTCATCGACGGTGTTGACAACAAGGACAACGGCGGCGGTGGAAACAACTTCGTCAACATTTCGCCAGATTCGCTGGAGCAGTTCCGTAATGTTGCATCCAGCTACGATGCCAGCTATGGCGGTACCTCTGGCGCGACCGTCTCTGTCGCAATCAAGAGCGGCGGACACGACTTTCACGGCAGTGCGTACGAGTACATTCGCAACGACGCTGTTCAGGCCTACCCCTTCCGCGCTCTCAGCTCCTTGAGTCAGGCTCCGATCAAGGCTCCACTGCGCTATAACGATTTCGGCTATACCATTGGCGGTCCTATCTGGATCCCGGGCCTTTTCAATCAAAATCGTGACAAGCTCTTTTTCTTTGCTGCCCAGGAATACAAGCGTCTGCGCACGTCGACGGTGACAAACGCATCGGTTCCCACACCGCAAGCCATTGCGAACGCCATCGCCACTGGACCATCGACCGCAACTGGCCGCGCTCTTGCTGCAACGGTGCTGACGGATCCTAGCGGCAACTTCCGTTACCTGAGCCTGGGAAATAACAATCAGTCGGAGTACCTGGTGAAGATCAATTACAACATGAATGAGAAGAACCAGATCAGCGGGAACTTCGTTCACGATAACGTGCTGAACGTCGGTAATCCGACCAACTACATCATCTATGACCGTACGATCCCGGGTCTCACGACCTCACTGTCCTGGACGCATACCTTCAATTCCAAGACCGTCAACGTCGCGACAGGTTCCTTCTCCGGAAACATCATCAACGAGGGAGGAAACATCCGGCCCAACCCGCAGTTTGGAAACAAGCCGATCAACCGTTCCGACTATGGTCTGACCTACGCGACACTGTACAACGCATCGGATCGTATTCCGCAGATCACAATTTCGGGTTATGGCAATCCGGGCGTGACTCCGAGAAATTTCGATAACTACCAACGCATCTATGCACTGAAGGATGACTTTTCTCGCCTGCTCGGTAATCATTCTTTGAAAGCAGGCGCCTATTTCTGGCGCGCCCGCAAGAACCAGACTGCGCCACCGGCGCTGAGCGGCCAGTTTACGTTTTCTAATCTCGCCAACCTGGTGCAGGGTAACTTCTCCAACTACACCGAGGGCAGCAACATCCCGCAGATTCAAGCCCGTTTCCTTCAGTTTGAAACCTATCTACAGGACGATTGGACCGTAAGCCGTCGGTTGACGGTGAATATGGGGCTCCGCTGGCAGTACATGCCGCCGATTTACAGTTGGCCAGGCAATACCGCATTCTTTGATCCAAACTTTTACGATGCGTCGAAGGCCGCGACCGTTGATCCATCGAGTGGCGTGATCACCTCCAATCCGTCTCCATACAATGGTCTTATACTGCCCGGCACTGGCTTCTCCGATAAAGCGAAAAAGGTGATTGCGCCGAGCGTATACAACAATCCCCAGGTGCAGGCGCTGTTCCATGGCTTACCAAGCGGTTTGATTAACCCTGTCTATAACACCTTCGCCCCGCGCGTCGGGTTTGCCTATGACCTCACGGGTAAGCAGCAAACCGTTATCCATGGCGGCTACGGCATGTCATACGAGCGCGTCGAAGGCAACTACATCTACGGCGCAGTTTCACAGCTTCCATTCACCGCCGTGGCTTCGCTCGCCAGCGCGGGAAATGCGGACAACCTGGGGAGCATCGGCACCACCTCGGTGCCGACCAACATCTCCAATTCGGCTGATCGGCACCTTACTCCGCCGCGGATTCACAACTACAGCCTCGGCGTTCAGCACAAGCTGTTCAACAACACCTCGCTCGAGTTGAACTATGTGGGCTCGCGTTCCACGAACCTGACCTATCGCAAGAATCTGAACCAGGGTTCGGCAGGTATTGAGCAGGCGAATCCGACCGTGAAGCAGCGTAACGCCCTGCGCCCCTACAAGGGCTATGGTGAAATCTATCAATACACCAACGGAGCGCATTCCAACTACAATTCGTTGCAGGCACGTATGCAGACCCGCTTCAGTAAGGGCGGCCTTGTAACCCTGTCTTGGACCTGGTCCAAGGCGTTGACCGATGGATCTACCTTCGACTACCAACCGCAGGACAGCACCAACATCCACGCCGATTACGGTCCGGCCAGCTACAACCAGCCGAAGATCTTCGTCGCCAGCTATGTCTATCCCCTTCCATTCTGGCAGCACGAGCACGAGTGGTACAAACAGGTTCTCGGCGGTTGGCAGGTGTCGGGTATAACCCGTATCGCGAGTGGTCTCCCGATCAACGTAACCCAGCCCTCCGGCCAATCGGTTGCAGGCAACCTGGTTACGACGTCCAGCGTTCCACAGCGCCCGAACCTGGTTGGCAACCCCTATGCTCATAACGGCAAACAGTACCTGAACCCTGCTGCCTTCGCCGTGCCGGCTCCCGGGACTTACGGCAATCTTGGCTACGACGCAATCAAGGGACCGCTGTTCAATAACTGGGACGCGGCGTTGCAGAAGAACATTGCGATTCATGAACAGATCGGGCTGGAATTCCGTGCTGAGATGTTCAACGTTCCAAACCACATGTCGTTCTTCGCCGTCAGCGGTGGCCTCGGCGCTGCGCAGTCCAACGGTACCTATGCGCCGAACTACAATCCGGACGGTAAGTTCAATAATGCTTTCGGTCAGGTGACCAGCGCAACCGATCCTCGCACCATGGAGTTCGCACTGCGAGTTCACTTCTAACCTATGGGGCGGATCTGTCTCCGGGTCCGCCCTGCTTTATTCCATTTTGGTCATTGATGCAGTGATTGCATGACCCGACCAATTAGCAAAAATCGGTTTGTCTTCTCTCTCGCCGCGAAGACCCCGTCGAAAATCCCATCGAAGTTGGGAAAGACGAAACAAGGAGATCTCTTTTTGATGAAGTTTCCTTCGAAGAGAATGTTATTGGCAACATGCGGCCTCGCAGGAATGCTCTTCCTGCTCCACTCAGGCATTGACGCGCAGAATTCTGCTCGGCCTCGTCCTGCGCGCGTTCCTTCGACTGTGGGCTCGCAGGGACCGATGCCAGTGCACGCGAAATATACTGCGGCCCAGATAGACAGCGGAGGAGTTTTATTCGTTCAGAATTGCGCCTTCTGCCACGGCAAAGATGCTGGCGGCGGAGAGTCGGGCCCCGATCTAACACGATCGAAACTTGTCAGTTCCGACAAGGACGGCGAAGCCATTGGCGTTGTTATTCGCAATGGACGTCCCGACAAGGGAATGCCAAGGTTCAACCTGGCCGATGCCGAGATTGTGAATCTGGTGGCTTTCATTCACTCGCAGCAGGACAAGGCAATGTCGCAGACGGGTACCCGCAAGGGTGTCGATGAATCGGACCTGCATACAGGAAATGCCGAGGCGGGGAAGCTATATTTCGAGGGCCCCGGAGGATGCACGAAATGCCACTCTGCGACGAGTCTGGCTGGTGTCGCCACTCGCTATACCGGTCTGCGGTTAGAAGAGCAGATGCTGTACCCACGAGATGTGAAGTCGAAGGTCACGGTGACGACACGCGATGGGCATAGCCGGACGGGAACGCTTGAGTATCAGGATGAATTCACGATTGGGCTGAAAGATGCATCTGGTGTGTATTTTTCCTGGCCGGTGGATGCAATTCGTTTTCACGTGGAAGAGCCTGTCGAGGCCCACGTGACCGCCATGAAGAAGTACACCGATGATGACATTCACAACGTCCTCGCTTATATACAGACGTTGAAATAGATGAACTGGATTTTGGGAGTGAACTGCATGAGATGGGTAAAATGTGCGCGTGTCCTTACTTGCCTGACGGGCGCTGCTCTCTGTGCTGCCTCTTTGGCGGCCCAGGGAGTAACGAATGAGATGTTGAAGCATCCTCCGCGTGACAGTTGGCCCGGTTTTCATGGCGACTACTCGGGACAGCGCCATAGTGCGTTGACTGAGATCAATCCGCGCAACGTGGCGAATATGACCCTCGCGTGGACGTTTCAGACGCAGCAGAATGGCATCGTGAAGTCGACGCCAATCCTGGTGAACGGAGTGATGTACTTCACTACTCCTGACAACATCTGGGCCATCGACGCTCGCAGCGGCCATACGTTGTGGCATTACACCGCCCCTCCGAACAAGGCATTCCACATCGGACAACGCGGCGTAAGCATATATAAGGACAAGATCTACTACATGTCTTCCGATGCCCATTTACTGGCGTTCGAAGCAAAAAGCGGAAAGGTCCTCTGGGACGTGGTTGTTGCTGACTCAAACAAAGGTCAGTGGGCAACGATGTCTCCTCTCATCGTGGGCAATCATGTTCTGGTAGGTGCCTCGGGAGACTTTGACAACCTGCAGGGATTTCTTCGCTCGATCGATCCGGAGACGGGAGCCACGCAGTGGACCTGGTTCGCAACTCCTCCGGTTGGAACCCCAAAGACTTCGAGTGGCGGAAACATCTGGATGACCGGAACCTACGATCCTGATCTGAACCTGGTCTATTTCGGGACTGGCAATCCGACGCCGGTTCTGAATGGAAAGGTCCGTCCCGGCGATAACCTGTACACCTGCAGCATTGTCGCGATCAACCCGGATACCGGAAAGCTTGCCTGGGCATTCCAGCCATCGCCGCATGACACCCACGATTGGGACGCGGTTGAGATTCCGGTGATTGCAGATGCCAGCTTCGGCGGCGTGCAACGCAAATTGCTGATGCAGGCTTCCCGCAATGGTTACTTTTTCGTTCTGGATCGCACGACAGGAAAGAACCTGCTCACGACGAACTTTGGATTTGTGAATTGGACGCTTGGCGTGGATAAGGATGGGCGTCCTATTCCGAACCCGTCCAAGGAACCCGCGCCGGATGGCCGACTGATTGCCCCGGACGAGGGTGGGATGACCAACTATCGGTCGCCTAGTTTCGACCCGAAGACAGGACTCTTTATTGTGAGCGCGTCGCCGAGCTTCAGCTTATATTTCTCCAAGCCGGCAGACGGCGCCTATGGGTGGTCTGGCGCCGATTACAGCCTGTGGAGCAAAAGTGTGCTCGAAGCGATTGATTACAAGACCGGAAAGGTGCGGTGGTCCCACGAACTCGGCCGGAGAGCGGGCTCCGGAGTACTGACGACCGACTCCGGACTGACATTTACGGGAGACTCCAGCGGCAACTTTCTTGCTCTGGATACCGCAACCGGCAAAACACTTTGGCATGCGAACGCAGGTGCGCCGATAGCATCTTCACCTATCACGTATGAATTAGATGGGCATCAGATTCTATTGACCAGTGCGGGAAGCGTTCTGTATGCATGGAAGCTTCCTCAGGTCTCATCCGTCCATAGTAGGAACGCAGTTTCCAGTAAGAAATAAGAGAGAAGGCGACATGAAGAAGTGGTTGTCCATGATAGCTAGCGGAGTTTTTCTGTTCCAGACAGTGGCAGCTTTCGCCGCGCCACACATTCACGTGCTTATTCTGGATGGTGAAAGTGCGGCGTCGTACCACAACTGGAAAGCCGTGACTCCGATTCTGAAGGCGGAGTTGGACGAGACCGGCCTCTTCGACACTGACGTGATTACGGCTCCTCCGGCTGGAGGCGATTTTTCCCAGTTCCATCCGGAGTGGAGCAAGTATCAGGTCGTCGTCTTCAACTACGATGCGCCTGACGATCGGTGGTCAAGTGACCTTAAGAGTTCCTTCGAGACATACATCAGGCAAGGCGGAGGTCTGGTCACCGTACACGCGGCTGACAATGCCTTTCCCAAGTGGAAGGCCTATAACGAGATGATTGGCCTCGGCGGCTGGCGTGGGCGCGACGAGACCTCAGGACCCTATTGGCATTACAAAGACGGTAAGCTCGTTGCGGACAATAGCCCGGGCCGCGCCGGCAACCACGGCCTGCGCCTGCCTTTCAAGCTGACGGTTCGGGATGCGAGTCATCCCATCATGAAGGGCTTACCGAAGGCATGGATGCACCAGGGAGATGAGCTTTATTCCAAGCTGCGTGGCCCCGGCGGGATGACGGTGTTGGCGACGGCATATTCCGACCCGGCCAACCACGGTTCGGGTTTCGATGAACCGCAGCTCATGGTCTCGCGGTTTGGAAAGGGCCGCATCTTTCATACCACCATGGGACACGATGGAATGGCGCTCAGCTCGGTCGATAGCGTTGTGACCTTTCAGCGCGGTGTGGAATGGGCAGCTACTGGCAAGGTGACTCAGCCCGTTCCCTCTAATTTTCCCACCGCAGATTCGGTCAGTTATCGCACCGATCTTGCAGCGAAAGATCCCAACTACGGCAAGGGACTGAACCCCCTTGATGCGCCCCTCGTACGTAGGCCTGGGCCGCCCACTGTCAGGTTACCGAACAGGCCTCAATAGTAGAGCCAGTTGGATATTTCTAAACCGCTATACGAAGGCGTGCGGTTGTGTCTCGTGGCAGCTCCCTTCAACCTCTTGTATAGAGAGGGGTGTGGTCCGGGAGCCAAACAATTGAGCCTTCTCCATGCGGGCTGGACAGGTCATTCTTCCTGCTATTGTAAATATCGGGGCGCGATATAGTCTGAATGATGAGTCCTCATAAGCACGAAAAGCCAAGCAATAGGCAGACTCTCGGGGTCCGACAGATCGATCTGGCTTCGGTTCAGACCGCGTCGAGCGAGATTGTGCGTGATATCAATCGCGATATCATCCTGGAGCTGATTCGCTTCAAACAGCCTCTCGCGCGTGCGGATCTTTCCCGCCTCTCAGGGCTCCGTCGAAGTACAGTGTCAGCGATTGTGGAGCAACTGATCGAGGAAAGCTGGGTAACCGAGGGCGCTGTCATCAAGCCCGCGCGCGGCAGGCCTTCCACGATGCTGTCGGTGAACAGTGCGATGGTGACGTTTGCACTGGATCTGCGGCCGAACCGTGCCATTCTTGCTGTGGTGGACTTGAGCGGTCGTTTTCTTTCACGGGAGACGATTGCAACCTACTCAAACCCCAAAGAGACGATTTTGCAAATTGGAAAGCGGATGCGCGCTTTACGGCAGGAGCATACTTCGAAGTCTTTCAAAGGTGTAGGTGTAAGTTTGCCGGGACGGGTGCACCCGGTTACACAACGGATGCTGCTGGCCACCAATATGAAGTGGCATGAATTTGATCTTAAGAAAACGCTTGAAGGGGTTTCCGGGTTGCAGGTCGAGATCGACAACGATGCGAATGTCTGTCTGATCTCAGAGCTTTGGTTTGGACGTTTGCAAGGTGCTAAGAATGTAGTTCTAGTGGCGGTGGCCGAAGGTGTTGGAGCTGCGATCCTTACAGGCGGACACATGTACTCCGGGGCTAACGGTCTCGCTGGCGAATTCGGCCATGTCTCTGTCGATCCTTCCGGGCCGCGGTGCCAGTGCGGTCAAAAGGGCTGTTGGGAGATGGTCGCCTCGTCACGCGCAGCTCTCCGGACCTTCAACGCAGCAGCGAAGCGGAAGGCCAAGGACATCTACGAACTGCTCCAACTCGGTCAGGACGGTGATTCGAATGCCGTATACGCCCTGACAGAGCAGGCTCGTGCATTAGGGCGGGGAATGCGTCTGATTACCGCAACGCTTTCCCCTGAATTGATTCTTGTCGTTGGCGACATTACGACGGCTTGGGAACGCTATGGTCCGATTGTCGCTCGAGAGCTCGGAAATTCCATGCTCGCTGGTTCTCCGCCAATACTGCGTGCGGCAGGTGATGCCGAGTTAGCACGATTAAGCGGTAGCGCTGCCATGTTAATGCAGCGCCACGCAACCTACCACCGTTCTACCCACGAGACTTCTGGTTCTACCGTGAAACATCATTTCCATGGACGTTGACCTGTTGGCGAGACCAGATTGCCATGCGCCTGTCCTCGGCTTCCCATCTGTGCGTTCTCTCGAAGAGATTCGCGCCATCGACGAGATCACGACGCCAGCCATTCGCGTGCTTCAAGTTGAATGTCGGCCTTGCGTTTGAATGTTTATCACCTACCACTGAAGAAGAAGCAGTTCGGAGCAGAAGGCCGGGCCCATTGCGCCCATCATGCTGTAGCAACCCGGGCTTCCGGGGCGGTTGAGCAGAAAGTCCTGTAGAACCGTAAGCACGGAGGCCGAGGAGAGATTTCCGCGCTGACGAAGGCTATTCCACGACGCTGCCAGAGCATTGGGCGGCAGATTGAGACTGCTCTCCATCGCTTTGAGAACTTTTGGGCCTCCGCTATGCATGATGTAGCTGCAAATCTGCCCCATGCTCATATTGTTGTCGGCGAGGAAGCCTTCGACGTCGCTGCGAAGTTGGGTGCTGACCAGTTGAGGCACGTCGGCAGAGAGGATGATATTGAAACCGCTCTCGTCGATCTGCCATCCCATCAGATGTTCGGTATCGGGGTAGAGCGTGGAACGGGTGTCGACGATGCGCGGGCACGGGTTCTCGACGCTGGTGGGTCTCTGGGCGATCGGCGTTTCTTCCCCCGCCAGGACAACGGCGGCAGCACCGTCTCCGAACAACCCGCAGGCGACGAGATTGGCCGTGGAGTAGTCATCTTCCTGCCAGGTGAGCGAGCAAAGTTCGACAGAAAGAAGAATCGCGTACTGCTTCGGATAGGCGCGCACGTAGTCGGCGGTGCGGGCGATTCCCGCGGCCCCGGCAACGCAGCCGAGACCGAAGATGGGGATGCGCTTGAGGTCCTTGGGAAAGCCCATCCGGTTGGCGAGGCGAGCGTCGATGCTCGGGCAGGCGATGCCTGTGACGGACGTAAAGAAGATGGCAGAGATATCGGAAGGAGTCAGTCCCGCCTGATCGAGCGCGTTCTGGATGGCCTTCTGGCCAAGCTCGACAGCTCCTTTGATCCAAAGATCGTTGTTCGCGCCGAAGCCGGAGCGGGTCCCCAGGGTGTCCAGGGGAAACATAATGTGCCGGAAGTCCACTCCACAATTCCTGTGGAGGCGGTTCATGATGGCGGGAATCTCAAGCTTGTCCTGCATACGCTCTCTCAGGGCTTCAGTGATAACTTCCTGAGGATAGCGGTGCTCGGGAAATGCTGTTCCTACAGAGGCAATGCGCATGGGGAGAACTCCTTTTCTGTAGATATATTGGCGTAATTCGAGAGCGTTGACACTTCCACTTAAGTGATGGACACAGCACTTTTGGGTCATCCAGACAATGTGAGCACCACCGCTAGTGCGCGGCGATCCACTACATGCCTCTCCGTTCCGAGCAGGTTGTCCTGTTCACAGCGCCCGGCGCGGTAATCGCTTTGTCGCTCTCAGGCCTATACTGACCGGTTCAATCAATCTTTACGCTGACCGGCTGGACCAGAACTTATGAGGTCTCGACCGTCTCGTCCGTGACGCGGATGAGCGGACAAACTCACCCAGGCAGGAAAGGTTCTTGTGACCTGCAGCTTGAGTAGTGCCAGCCTGGCATTCAGCATCCGGCGAAGCGCTCTATGAATTCGGAGTGCAGCCGTATTGTGAACTGCCCTTACAGATGGTTAGTGGGTCGTATGTAGGGCTCAAGCCGGGCACTTCAAGGCGAGCAGCTTAGATCTCCAGTGCCGCCACCTCGTACGCCGCTATCGCCGGAACCGTGAACTCAACTGTTTTCCCTGTCTGTCGAAAGGGCAAAGGTTTCTCCGCACGCAATAGGGAAGCGCGCCTTACTCGCACCTCGCGCGGCAATTCGATGCGCACGCGCTGTGCACCCAGCGGAAGCAGCTTGCGCATCTTGCCGCGGAAGGCATTAGGGCCGTTGTAGTTGACCATGTGGATGGCGAATCCGGGCTCCGTCTCCCATGCCGTCACCTCCATCAGGCCATCGCCTTCCACGTTTACAGATCCTCTTCTGTTCAACGCCCACGAAACCGCATTGTGCATCTGGCGGTTGAGATCGCCGTTATCCAGGCGGTAGAACGATGCATCCATATCGCCAGCGAGATACACGAAACGCGACCGGCTGTCTTCGCGTGTAACTATGGTCGGCAACTCCGTGGGCGGATTGCGCTGATAGACGGCCTCGGTCGGATATCCGGGATAAGGATCGATGAACGTCGCCGCTGCTCCGACGACCGGAGCCAGACGAACCCGCCAGATAGGGCCAGCTACCCAGGTAGTATCATCGAACCCCGCGTTCATGGGATGGTTGGCATCACGCAGGGTTTGAAGGTAGACGGGAATCATCGACTGTCCTTGCCCAAAGGTCGCCTTCTCGCGTCCACCCGTTCTGCTGATACCGAAGAGATCGCCTAAGACGAACTGGGCACGAGGCCTGCCCGTCTCATCATAGAGTCCGGTCTCAAACGTCGCTAGTAACGAACCACCCGCAGCCGCATAGCTCCTCAGCGCCTGTGCCTGCGCATCGCTTAGACAGGCCACATTAGGCAGGATAATGAGCGCGTAGCGTCCCATGCTCTCTGGCGTCAGGTCACGCTCGTGAACGAATTCGAAGGGCACACGTGCCTCCAGCAGTACGGATGTCCACCCTTCCACTGCATCCGTGACCGGCTCAGCTGTAGGCGCCTGATAGGTGGCATTGGAGTAGGGTGCAGCCAGAATTGCCACGCTTGCCATGTTTCGCACGTTGTGGAAGTGAGCATCGTGCCGCGCATGCCAGCTTAAGAACTCGCGTCCGAGTTTTTGCCATCGACGATCTTCCTTGAAGCCTTGCTCGAGACCAAGATGGTGATACCAGATCACTCCCCCTGTGGCCGAAGTCTGCGCCATACGGCACTCCGCCTCGGCCGCCTCGCCCGTTACATTGCGCCACATATAGTGCCCACTGCGCGAGTAACTTGCTGTCACGGCGGCAACGGGCCTATTTCCCATAATGGAGCGTGCAATCTTCACTTGTTCAGCGTCCTGCCACACCGGAGCAACCACAGCGCTGCGAGCCTGATTGTCCGCGGTGTACCAGAGCGCACCTCGCGTAAGCTTCCACTGGTCCATGCCGGAGTCGCGCAAGCCTCCACCCAGGTTGCACGAATAGAAGTTATCAGGATGTCGCGCAGTTACTATTTTTTTATAGGTTTCCGTTAGCTCGATCGCTCCGTTCAACAACGCATCGCGATATGCAGCCGAGTGGGGCTCGCCGATCTTCCTGCAGTTATCGCAATAGCAGGACTGCTCAGTAGGCCAGCCATTCATGTAGACGCCATCGATATCGTAATGCGCGTTCAATTCCCGCAGGATGGCTGGCTGCAATTCTGAGAAGTTGCCGCCGAACTGGCAGGTATAGATGATGCCTGGCGCGGCGTACTGAAGGTTTCCTCCCTTGTCTCGGCGAAACCATAGAGGATTCGCCGCAAGCAGCTTCGCATCTTCCCAATGAATGTCCGGACTCATACGTCCGTAAACGCGCATGCCGCGCTTCTTTGCCGCTGTGACACACTCACCGAAGAGATCTCGCCCATTGAGATATGAGCTTCGACGGTAATACGGAATCTCGGTCGGGTAAAACGCAATTGGGCCGGAGACCGAGAGCGCGACTGCATCCACCTTCGCCGAAGCCCAATAGTCCGCCCAAGCCTCTACGTCGGCATTTTGCGGATCGCGCTCGTTAAAATTTGTCTGCCCTATACGGCGGATGCGATGGTACCAGGGCAGGTCAGGTCTTACTGCCGCTGGTCTTGCACTCTGTGCCTCTCCTACCTGTTCAAGGAATAACGGCATGGCCAAACTTCCCAGTACAGTGCCAGCACCCATTAACGTGAACTCGCGCCGGTTAGACTTCATCACCAGTGAACTCCTCCCCAGGAGGGGAAACCATCCTACTACTTCGCTGCGTCCGCCTCCTCGCCAGGCGCTGCCAGGAGACATTTCGCGGGAGCGCCTGCACGACAGCGGCCGGGCGCCAATCAATACAGTACCAGTCGTTATATTATTAACCTCCGTTAATAACAGGTGATCGCAAAACGGGCGCAAGCCCTCATTGATGAGTCCGGAGCATGCGCTGATGAACGAGAGCAACGACCTAACCCGTAGAGACTTTCTCTATTCCACTGCGATCATTGCCGCGTCCGCGGCAGTCGCACATGCATCAACAGTTGCTACAGGGGTGGCCGAAGGCTCCACTGCTTCGCCGGAGGTCAGTGGAGAAAAGGAAGTAGCGATGGGCTCGGTATTTCCTGCGGGCGCGGTCTACTTCCGCAAGTCAAATCCACCAAGCTCAGATTGGACCAAGGATCATAAAACAGCATCGCAGATCGGAATGAATACGTTCCGCCACTGGTTCATGTGGTCTGCAATCGAGGTTACTCCGGGAAAGTACGATTGGGCTGACTATGACCGAATGATGGATCTTGCTGCGCAGAACAATATCAAGGTAATCATCGCGGAACTAGTGACAGCCGCGCCGGAATGGGCGTTCCGTAAGTATGCCTCGGCACGTTTTAAAGGGAGCGATGACTTATTCATTTACAGTCAAATTTCGGCGAGCAGCGACACAGCTGGCTTTCCCGGTTTATGCCTCGACAATCCGGAGGTGAAGGTACTCGCAGAGAGATTTCTGATCGCAATGATTGAGCGGTATCGCAGCCATCCCGCGCTGCTCGGATGGGACCTTTGGAATGAGACAACCTACGGAGGCGGCAGACCGCAGAAAATGTACTGCTACTGCGACGCCAGCAAGAAAAAGCTGCGCGAGTGGCTGCACGCTCGCTACGGGTCAATTGAAAAGGTGCGCAAGATGTGGCAGCGGTACAGCCTGGAAACATGGGAGGACCTTGAGCCGCCAAGAAGCTTCTCCGGCTACTCTGAGAGTCTGGACTGGCTGGAGTTCCGTGTTGACAACGCGTACAGCCTCTTCGACTGGCGGATCGAGTTGTTTCGAAAGCTGGATCCGAAGCATCTGGTGACGTGTCATGGTGTGGCGGGAACGCTTGAGAGCTATCCCTCGGCGGCACACAATGAATGGATGGCGGCGAAGCGGGTCGACGTATATGGGTTGACCTGGGTGGCGTCGCGTCATGGGACTGAGCCGTGGAGACAATATCAGGCGCTGGATCTGACACGTGCGGGAGCGCGAGGAAAGCCGTTCTGGCACGCGGAAGCACAGGGTGGGCCGCTATGGATGCAGCCTCAGGTTATCGGAAGACCAAAGGAAGACGGGCGAGTCACGGAGCCGGAAGATGTGCGCATCTGGAATATGATTTCGTTCGCCGGCGGAGCGAGAGGACTGTTGTATTGCCGGTGGCGTCCGCTGCTGGATGGTCCGCTGTTCGGAGCGTTCGGTCCTTTCGGAATGGATGGTTCTGTAACTCCACGAGCAGAGATGGCCGGCAAGACGCTGCGTTGGGCAAACTCGAATCCGCAGCTTTGGAAATCGCGCCCGATCCGCGGCGATGTGGGGCTGCTGTTCGCGCCGGAGTCGGAGCTCTTCAACTACGTGCAGCAAGGTTCAACCGACTTCTATCTGCACTCGATGACGGGTGCATACCAAGCGTTTTTCGATTCGAATATTCAGGCTGATTTCGTAGCACTTGAAAATATCGGCGAATACAAGCTTTTGTATGTGGCATATCCAGTGATGCTGAAGGCAAATACAGTGGCCCGGCTGAAGGAATACGTCGCGAATGGGGGGACTCTGATCTGCGAGGGCCTGCCCGCATACTTTGGTGACCATGGGCACGTCGGGACTGTACAGCCAAACTACGGGTTGGACGAGCTCTTCGGCGCCGTGGAGACATATGTAGAGTTCATGCCGGATATCTCGGAGAACTTGACGCTCGAGATGAACGGAAGCAAGATCTACGGACGATACTTCCGGCAGGAGTACGCATTGAAGGGCGGCAAAGCTGTGGGGCACTACAGCAACGGTGCTATTGCATCTGTGGAGCATCGTGCGGGAAGCGGTAAAACGCTCTTGATCGGTTCATTCCCAGCAGCAGGCTATTACCTGCATCGTGGTCAGGAGACGAAGACAATGTTCATGGGCTTTTTGAAGATGGCTGGGCTGGTTCCGCAGGTGCAGATTGACAACAATGCCGTGCAAGCCCGGCTGCATCAAGGA
>Ga0207678_10002356_pt1 | contig 17137 bp, 18 predicted proteins | sample KBSC63metaG_FD_184319 | JGI IMG/M metagenome (GOLD analysis project Ga0207678, IMG submission 184319) | Corn rhizosphere microbial communities from Kellogg Biological Station, Michigan, USA - KBS C6-3 metaG (SPAdes) (version 2) | ecosystem: Host-associated > Plants > Roots > Rhizosphere > Soil ...
CGGACCCCGTCACGAAGAGCGTGAGAACTCCACGCTTCCTCCCGTGTTGTCCAACAGTCACGGGCGCGTTGTCGACTTTGGGGCCCCCATAGGGGCCCTTAAGTCGACAGCGCGTCCCCGACCCCTCGATGCCGGCCCGAAAAGGGCCTCCCAGGGGCCGGAAAGTGTGACGTTCCCGGCATCTTCGTCGCCGAAAGGGCCGAGGTGTGGGATCTCTCCGACACGATCGTCACGGAAGTCCGACCTCCTCCCGTCCCTGTGACGCCTCCCCACGGAAGTCCGACCTCCCCCCGTCCCTGTGACGCCTCCCTCGCAAAAGCCTCACGTCCCGGGCGCCTCATGGGGGTCACAGCCTGCCAGGACCCCCATGAGGCGCCCGGGACCACCATCAACGCACCTCGGACGGCCGAAAGGGCCTGGACCCCCGCCCGTCCCTCCCGACCCCCGTCCGTCCCTTCCCCCGGATCGCCCCCTACGCTGGGTCTGGGGACTTGAAGTGGAGCATCTCGACCCTCGAGAGCATCCCGTCCTCGCCTGAGTCGGAGAGGCGCTTGGCCGATTCGCCCTGGATCTCGAAGACCTTGTCGAGCGTTTCGGTCAGGAGCGCCGACACTTCCTCCCAGCCCTTCTGGTCGACGACCATCGGGGTCCGGCTGAGGTGGCGGTCCTCCTGCTCGTCCATGGAGCCGCTTTTGACGGCCTCCTCGATGTCGTCGAACATCGATTTGAGCATCGCTCCGGAAAGGCCGGGGCGGAGGCTCTGCGGCATCCGCGCCCATTCGCTGTCGCTGAGGAACTGCCGGCGCGTGGCACGGTAGAAGTGCTCGGTCGCGCCGCGGCGCTGCTTGGTGTCGACGAGCTCGATGCAGTCGTATTTCTCGAGCACGCGGACGTGGTAGGCGACGAGGTTGAGGCTCTGATCGAGCTCCTGGGCGAGCAGGTTCGGGCTGGCGACCCGCTCGTTCAGAATGATCAGGATCTGTACGCGCAGTGGGTGTGCGAAGGCTTTGGCGACGATCTGTTCGACGCCATCCTTCTTCTTCGTCTTCGGCAAGGGGGACTTCCTTCGGTCGGTGGCAAGGGGCACAGCGGTGGCAAGACGCCGATGCGAAAAACGCTAATCAGTCTAGGTCAAGAAGTCCAGAAACGATCTTAAATTCTCGTTTATTTGTCGGCTTTTACCGGTTTCAGCTTGATTGCTGTAAACGCCTGGAGTAAAACTACGCTTCCGCCGAAAACGGTGGCGGACAGGGAAACGCAGCACCGACACGGAGGTGGCGACAGTGCGGATGGGGACTTCGCAGGGGCGGATGGCGCCTGCGGCAATCACGAAGGGCTCCTGAACCACGGAGCAAGGGGCGGGACGGCGATCGCCGTGACAGGCTAGGTCGGTGGCACCTTGGAAGCCGCCGCTGATCGTCATCGCGATCGTCGTCCCGATCGTCGTCGGCATCATGCTTGCCGGGCCCGAGGCGGGCCTGGCCCTGGGCGCCTTGGTGGGGGCGGCGCTGGTGTACGTCGCGGTGCGGATGCGCCCGCGCGGAGGGATCGGCGATTCGCCCGACCCGATGGTGCGCCGGCGCCTGCTGGTGGTGGTGAGCCGCCCCGTGGAGGATCCGGTGACGACGGCGGCGATCGCCTCCGAGGCGGGCGTCGACGGTACCCGTGACCTCGCCGAGGTGATGATCCTCGCGCCCGCCCGGATCGGCTTCCTCGACCGCTGGGCCTCCGACCTCGAGCCGGCGCGGCGCGAGGCGCAGAAGACCCTGGTCGTCTCCGTCGCCTCCCTGGCCAAGGTCGGCGTCGTCGCCGAGGCGAGGGTCGGCGACGAGGACATCGTCCAGGCGGTCGAAGACCAGGTCGGCAGCTTCAAGGCGGCCGAGGTGGTGCTGGTGACCGGAACCGACGAGGACGATCCCGCCGCGGCGGGCGCGGCGAGCGAACTGGCCCTCCGCCTCCGCACCGGCTTCCGCCGTCTGGTGGCCGTCGCCCCGGAGTGAGCTCGCGGCGACGCGACGGGCCGCGGAGCCGCGGGCGGGCTACGCCAGGCTGACGAGGAGTTCGCCGAGGTGGACGGCGGGACGGGTGGGGGTGAGGAAGCCGTCGGCGACGGGGTGGAGGAGGCCGCTGCGGGTGAGCCCGTCGATCGCCCGCTCGATGCTGTCGCGGGCGGCGAAGTCGTCCTCGACGCCGGTCAGGTCGCGGACCAGCTCCTCGACGGTGATCCGGGCCGGGTGAAGGTCGAGCACGCGGCGGAGCAGCACCGCTTCCAGGCGAGCGTCGTCGCCCGCGGTGGTCTGGTTGGTCTGGTGGTCCTCGGGTGCCGCCATCGTCGAGACGCTAAGGAGCGGGCTCCTCATCTTCTCCCCCCGGTGTCGGCTCGCCGTTTTCGCTAAGTCCGAGAACTGCGAGGGCCCAGGGCTCGTCGATCGTCGGTGAATAGAAGTGCTGCATCGATCCGCGCACCGGCGTGGTGTCCACCAATGCGACGGTGCCGCAGTCGGCCAGCACGCGGACGTGGTAGCTCACGTTGGAGAGCGGCTCGCGCAGCCCGTCGGAGATCTGACGCGGGCTGATCGGCTCCTTCTTGATCATCGCGCGGAGGATCTGCCGGCGCAGCGGGTGCCGCAGCGCGACCAGCAGGTCGTTGTCGTCGGTGTTGTTCGTGTCGCCCCCCATGGTCCGGGCGGCAACATAGAGCAATTGAAATGTTTTGTCTACAAACGGAGGCGTATCTGCGGGGTCTCCATGAAGGCTTAAAGTTCTTGTGACACTTCCTTGAGGAATGTTCGATTTTGCAGGTATTTACGCCCCAAACGGTCACACGGACATGATCGTTAATCACCGATCCGTGAAGATTCGGCGGGGTCGATCTCCGCAAGCTCTGCGCAGACAAACAGTTGCGTATGTTTTCGCCTGCTGCTACGGGCCCGAGGTTGGGATCGGTGGGCGTTGGGTAACTTGCCCGGACCCTGCGAGTCGGGGCGACGTGATGGGGAGACAAGCCGCAGAGCCCGAGCATCGCTTTGGTGCCTCGCCGCCGCTGACGGTGGGCGTCGAGGAAGAGTTGCTCCTGGTCGACGAGGACCGGCGGCTGGTCCCTGACGCCGAGCGGGTGATCGCGGCCCTCGACGCGGCCGCGCGGGAGGCGGTCAGCACCGAGATCTTCGCCGCCCAGATCGAGTTGAAGACGGGGATCTGCGGCGACGCCGCGGCGGCGGCGATCGAGCTCGGCGACCTGCGCGGGGCGGTGCGGGCGACCGGGGTGGGACTGCTCGGCGCCGGGATCCATCCCGACGACGGCGGCGAGGCGCGGCTGGTCCGCAAGCCGCGCTACGACGTCGTCAAGGAGGACCTGGCGAGCCTGCTCTCGACGCCGCCGTCGGGACTCCACGTCCACGTCGGCATGCCCGACCCGGAGACCGCGGTGCGGGTCGCCAACGCGATGCGGCTGCGGCTGCCGATGCTGGCGGCGCTCGCCGCCAACTCGCCCTTCCGCGACGGCGCCGACAGCGGCATGGCGAGCGCCCGCGCCGCCGAGGTGCGCGCCTACCCGCGCTTTGAAATGCCGCGCGAGTTCCGCGACTACGGGGAGTTCCTGGCGGTCGCCGACCAGTTGGTGGAGGCGGCCGGGGTCGACGACTACACCTACATCTGGTGGGACGTGCGGCCGCATCCGAACCTCGGCACGGTCGAGGTCCGGGGGATGGACGTGCAGCCGACCGCGGCGGCCAACGCGGGCTTCGCGGCGCTGATCCGGGCCCTGGCCGCGCGGGAGATCGACCGGCCCTCGTCCAGCGACCTGCAGCGCGAGGCGCTCGAGGAGTCCTATTACCAGGCGATCCGCCACGGGCTCGAGGCGCGGCTGATGGTCGCCGGCGGCGAGGCGGCCGCGGCGCCGGAGGTGGCGGCGCGGGCGCTCGAGGAAGCCCGTCCCTACGCGGACGATCTCGACGGGGCGGGCGCCCTGGCGGAGATCGAGCGGATCCTCGCCGAGGGCAACGGCGCCGACCGCCAGCGCGCCGCGTTCGAGCGCGGCGGCATCCCCGCGGTGCTCGAGTACCTGGCCCGCGCCACCGCCACCGATTGAATCGCGCCTGCTCCCCCCGCCCCGGGGTGCGTTCGCACTTCTGGGTCCTATCCGGACATTTCTGCGAACGCGGCCGGCGCCCTCTCCGGTGAGTTCGCACTTCTCTGCGGTACCCGCGGATTTCTGCGAACTCGGCGGGGCGGGGCTAGCCTCGGCGCATGCACATCAGGGAGGCCGACGAGGGCGACGCGGCGGCGGTCACCGCGCTCTGGACGGAGTCCTACGCCAAAGCCGGGCCGGAAGGCCGGCAGGAGGCATACGCCTTGCAGGAGTACTTCGCGGTCGCCGCCTTCGCCCACGTCGATGTCGCGGTCGACGACAACGGGGAGGCGGTCGCCGTCGTCGCCGTGTTCCCGCCGGGCGCGCCGGGGCGCTCGGTCGCCGGGCCGGGCGAGGCGGAGTTGGCGCGGCTGGCGGTCGCCGACCGGGTGCGGCGACAGGGGATCGGCCGCGCGCTGGTCCTCGGCGCGACCGAGCGGGCGCGTGCGCTCGGCGCGGAAAGGGCCGCGCTCTGGAGCCGCCCGTACCAGACCGCCGCCCACGCTCTCTATGAGTCGCTGGGCTGGCGGCGGGTCCCGGAGCGCGACGAGGACGACCGCGACGGCCGCCGCTGGGTCTTCGTCCTGGACCTTTGACCGAGCGGCCACTTGTCCTCCGGTCGGCCGAGTAGGCTGCCCGCCGTGATCATCACCACCATGAACGACCTCGGCCCCGGGTACGAGATCGAAGAGATCCTCGGCGAGGTCTTCGGCCTCACCGTCCGCTCGCGCAACGTCGGCTCTCAGATCGGCGCTTCGCTCAAGTCCCTCGCCGGTGGCGAGTTGAAAGGCATGACGAAGATGCTGAAAGAAGGCCGCGAGCACGCGACCGAACGGCTGGTCGAGGAGGTCGAAGCGAAGGGCGGCAACGCGATCGTCGCCTTCCGCTACGACACCTCCGAGCTCGGCACCACCTGGACCGAGGTCTGCGCCTACGGCACCGCCGTGCGCGCCCGCCAAAAATAGCCAAGGACCGGCTTCCCCCGGCTTTTACAATCGGGCGATGCCCGATCCCGCTCCTGAGCCCACCTACACGCTCTACCGGCGCGGCATGGAGCTGCTCGAGGAGGGCGACTTCGAGGACGCCGCCGAGCCGCTCGCCGAGGCCGCCCGCCGCGAACCGGAGAAGACCTCGGTGCGCGAGGCGCTCGGCCGTGCCTACTACCGTGCCGGCCGCTTCCGCCTCGCCGCGGTCGAGTTCGGCGCCGTGGTCGACAGCCACCCCGTCAACGACTACGCGCACTTCTGCCTGGGACGCGCGCTTAGCATGACCGGCGACACCCACCGTGCCCGCCACCACCTGGCGCTCGCCTCGAACCTGCGCCCCGACCGCCGCGACTACCGCTTCTACCGCCGCCTGCTCGACGCCTGAGCGTCAGGCATCGGCGCGGGTTCATCAGCGCGTTCAGGCGAGGAGCGGGGTCACGCAGCGGAAGTGATGTGGAACCGCTGGATTGTTCACGTTCGTGTGCACACCGTTTTGGACGAACGCCACGGCCCAGGAGTCGACCCCCATCGGCTGCTCCGAGCTCGTCCACTCGCCTTCGACCTCGATCACGACGCCGGGTTGCTGATCGAAAACCAGGAGCTGAAGAAGGTCCGGCAATACTCCGCCCTTCGCCGCGCATGCTGCAACCGCTTCGAACGCAGTCACGCTTGCGGCGCTCGCCTGCAAATCCCAGCACGCCCCGGCGAACTCCCGCCGGCGAGTCGCGCAGCCCACCGCGTGGCCGTTGATGGTCGTCGCGTCGGTGGCGTGGTCGGCGGCGGTCGCGGTCTGGGCGTGGCGGGCGGTGTCGGCGGAGCCGGCGTGGGTGGCGTTCGGCACTTCAGCCAGGGTGCCGGCCCGGATCTGGGACCCCTGCAGCGAGTTGGGCGCGATGCGGTTGCCGGGGACCGAGCCGACCTTGAGGCGGTTGCCTGGCAGCGACTTGACCTTGATCGCCTTGCCGTCGATCTTGGTCGCCGCCAGCACCGTGCCGCCGAGGGCGACGAACAGGGCGAGGCAGGCGATCACGAGGGCCGGCGAAGGGCGCCACCATCCCGAGCGCTTCATCTCTCACCTCCATCGAACGAGGACTTCCCAGTGCTCAGGTGATACCGGAGCGGTCTGAGCCTAATAGACTCGGGCGGTACATACGGTCGGTGGTCAAGGGAAGTCCGGTGCGAATCCGGCGTGGTCCCGCCACTGTGACCGGGTCGAGGAGGTCGCGGGCGCCGCTTGTCAGGCGCCGGCCACTGGGGACGCTCACGTCTCCGGGAAGGCGCGGCCCGCCCAAACCCCGGAAGCCAGGAGACCTGTCCCCGGCCAGCCAATACGACCCTCGAGGAAAGGGTGGCTCATATGCCAAGAACGATGAAACTGCGGACCGCGGTTGCGTGCGCGCTGGTCCTCTGCCTGGGGCTCGCCGTGACCGCGAGCGCCTCCGCCACCACGGCGACGTTGCGCGTGGTGGGGAAGGGCAACGTGGTGCTCGCCGAACAGGCGGTGAAGACGTCCAACGTCTCCGTCAAGACCAGCCCGAAGGCGACCTGCCTCGGCGCCGGCACCGGCGGCAGCGGCAAGAAGGTGGCGCTGAAGGGCAACACCGCGCTCGGCCTGCTCGCCAAGGGTGCCCGGACGATCAAGCAGCTCGCGCCGCTCTCGCTCACTGATCACTTCAGCTTCGGCCTCGGCCTCTGCGGCGTCGGCAAGAGCGTCGCCAAGGGCACGGCCTCCTGGTACCTGAAGATCAACCACAAGGGCGCCACGGTCAGCGGCGAAAAGGCGAAGGTCAAGGCGGGCGACGAAGTCCTCTGGGACCTGGCACCGACCTACCCGTATCCGGAAGAGCTGGTGCTGAGCGCGCCGCGGCAGGCGAGCGCCGGGGTGCCGTTCGCGGTCCACGTCTACGCCTACAACGAAAAGGGCAAGCACAAGCCGATGAAGGGCGCGACGGTGACCGGGGCGACCGGTCCCACCGACGCCAAGGGCAAGGTGATGGTGATGCTGACCGAACCGACCCTGATCAGCGCCGCGATCGGGGACGCGATCCCCTCCGCGCAGGAGCCGGTCTGCCTCGGCAGCAAGTGCCCCGCCGGTAGCTGATGTCTCGCCGCGGCACGGCGGTCGCGATCGCACTGCTCCTCGGGGCAGCGCTCGTGGCCGCCGGCTGCGGTCTCGGCCCCGGCTCCAAGGTCGGCTCGGTCGACCTCACGGTGACGCGCGAATTCGGCGCGGTGAAGGTGACGGAATCCTCAGGGGAAGCGAACGAATCCGACACGGTGATGCGCTTCCTCGAACGGGAGGTCGACGAGCTCGAGACGCGTTACGGCGGCGGCTACGTGAAGTCGATCGACGGGATCGAAGAAACGCAGCGCGGCGGTCATCCCTACGACTGGCTCTTCTACGTGAACGGGGTCGAGTCGCCGATCGGCGCCGCCGAGGTCTCGCTGAAGGGCGGCGAGCGAATTTGGTGGGACATGCACGACTGGTCGGCGACCGCGCACGTGCCGGCGGTGGTCGGCTCCTGGCCGGCGCCGTTCACGACCGGCTGGGAAGGGCACACGCCGGCGGTCGTCGTCGAATGCGAGGGCGGCGGGGACGCGTGCGCGAGCGTGCGCGAGGCGCTCGAGGGCGAAGGCGTGAAGATGGTCTCGGGATCGCCGAAGGGCGCGATCCGGGTGCTGGTCGGGCCGTGGGCGAAGGTGCGCGCCGACCCGGCCGCGGCGCTGATCGAGGGGGGGCCGGCGGAAAGCGGCGTCTACGCGGAGTTCGCGCCGGCGCGCGGCGGCGCGACGGGGGAATCCGGCCCCGCCGGGCGCGCGGCGGGCAGCGCTGGTCCCGCCGACACCTGGGACCTGGTCGGCCTTGACGAAAACGGCAGAGAGACGCGCATGTTCGGCCCGGAAGCGGGGCTGGTCGCGGCGACCCGGCACTTCGAAGGGCCGCCGGTCTGGCTGGTCACCGGCGGCACCGTCGGCGCGGTGCGAGCGGCCGCCGAAGCGCTGGATGCCGACGACCTGCGCGACCATTACGCGGTGGAGAGCGAAGCGGGGACGGTGACGCCGCTGCCGCTGCGCTCGGGGTCGTCAGGATGAGATCGCCGTTCGCCTACATCTCTCGCCGGGGGCCGCTGCAGTCGGCGCGGCCCGGTGCCGCGGTGGCCTACCTCGGCGCGCTGGTCGTCGTCGCCTTCCTCTACTCGAGCCCCGTCGTGCTGCTCGCCGCGGGCCTCGCCGCCTGCCTCGCCGGGCGGCTGGCCGGGGCGCGTTCGGCGGTACGCGCGGCGCTGCGGATGGGGTTCGCGCTGGCGCTTCTGATCGTCGTCGTCAACGGGCTGGTCGTCGACCGCGGCGAGACGGTGCTGGCGCGGCTCGGCCACCTGCCGATCCTGGGCCAGGTCGACATCACCCTGGAGGCGATCGTCGCGGGCGTCTCGATCGGGCTGCGGGCGGCGGTGACGATGATCGCCTTCGGCGTCTACTCGGCCTGCGTCGATCCCGACCGGGTGCTGCGGGCGCTCCGTCCGATCGCGGCGCGCTCGGCGCTGACCGCGACGCTGGTCTCGCGGCTGGTGCCGGTGGCGGCGGCCGACGCGGGGCGGCTGCGCGACGCGGCGCGGCTGCGCGGGCCGGGGGCGGCCGCGGTGGGGCGGGGCGCGCTGGCGCGGCGCCTGCTGGCCGGGTCGCTCGACCGCGCCGTCGACGTGGCGGCGACGCTCGAGCTGCGCGGCTACAGCCTCCGTGGTCCGCGCGGGCGGCGGCGGCGCGAGCCGAGCCGCTACGACGCCCGCTTCTACGCGGTCGCCGCGGTGGTGCTGGCGGCGGCGATCCTCGGCAAGGCCGCGGGCGCCGACGACTTTCACCCGTATCCGACGGTCCACGTCGGGCTCGGCCCGGCGACGCTCGCGGTCTGCGCGGTGGTGCTGGCGAGCGGCCTGGCGCCGTGGCGTGGCTTGCGCCGCCAACGGTCAGGCCGGCGACACGACGAGCGACCGCAGGGTCGCAGGTCCGCCGGCAGGCGAGCAGAGGTGCCTCGGTCGGAGGCGACGGCGGATGCCGGAGGCGCGGGGGTGCTCCGTGTCTGAGCTCGCGATCCGCCGCGGCGTCGCGCCCGCTCTCGCGGTCGAACGGCTGTCCTACGCCTACCCGCGTGCCGCGGCGGCGGCGCTGCTCGACGTCTCGCTGGAGGTGGCGCCGGGGGAGTTCGTGCTGCTGGCGGGGCGTTCGGCCTCGGGCAAGTCGACGCTGCTGCGAGCGGCCTGCGGCCTCGTCCCACACTTCCACGGCGGGGAGGTCGCCGGGCGGGTCGAGGTGGCCGGGCTCGACGCGATCGCCGCCGGGCCCGGGGAGCTCGCCGCCGCCGTCGGCTACGTCGCCCAGGACCCGGAGACGCAGGTCGTCTCGACCACGGTCGCGGCGGAGATCGAGCTGCCGCTGGAGATGCGCGGTGACGGCCCCGGCGACCGGGCGCGGGCGGTCGAGGAGGTGGCGCTGGCGCTGGCGATCCCGCACCTGCTCGGGCGCGCGGTCGACACGCTGTCGGGGGGCGAGCTGCAGCGGGTGGCGCTGGCGGCGGCGCTGGTGACGCGGCCGCGGCTGGTGCTGCTCGACGAGCCGACCTCGCAGCTCGACCCGGTGTCCGGCGACGAGCTGATCTGGCTGCTGCGGCGGCTGAACGAGGAGTGGGGGGTGGCGGTGGTGCTGGCGGAACACCGGCTCGAGCGCTGCCTGCCGGCGGCCGACCGGGTGGTCGCGGTCGAGGCGGGGCGGATCGGCTTCGACGGCGCGCCGCGCGAGTTCCTGGGCTGGACCCGGCAGATGGATCCGACGCTGGCGACGCCCGCCGCGCGGCTCTTCTCGCTGGCCGGGGTGGAGCCGCTGCCGGTCGGCGTGCGCGACGCGCGGCGGATGCTGGGCGAGGGCGGGGCCCCGAGGGCAGCCACCGCCGTCCCCCACCCGGGGAAGGGTTTGAGCGGCGAAATCTCCCCCCCGTCGCGCCTTTCGTTGCTCCGAAAACGCGAGAAAGACCCCCGCGCGCTCGAGGCGAAGGGCCTCTGGGTCGAGCTCGACAGCGGTGGGGGACCGCGCGACGTCCTCCGCGGCGTCGACCTCACCGTAGCCCCCGGCGAGCGGGTCGCCCTGATGGGCCGCAACGGCGCCGGCAAGAGCACGCTGCTGCGCACCGCGGCCGGTCTGATCGACCCCGTCGCCGGCCGGGTGGCGGCGGAGCGGATGGCGCTCCTTACCCAGAACCCGGGCGACTTTCTCGTCCGCGAGCGCGTCGGCGACGAGCTGCCCGGCGAGGCCGGCATCGCCGCCCTGCGCGCGGTCGGCATGGAGCATGCCGTCGACGCCGACCCGCGCGACCTCTCCGGCGGCGAGCGCCAGCGCCTCGCTCTCGCGATCGCCCTCGCCGGTCGCCTCGACGGCGAGAGCGTCCCCGGCCTCGTCGCCCTCGACGAGCCGACCCGCGGCATGGACCGTGGCCGCAAGGACGACCTCGTCGCCCTGGTCGACCGCCTCGCCGCGCAGGGCGCCGCGGTCGTCATCGCCACCCACGACGTCGAGTTCGCTGCCGAGTACGCGCAGCGCGTCGTCCTCCTCGGCGACGGCGTCGTGATCGCCGACGGGCCGAGCGCCGAGATCCTCTCCGGCGGCTGGTACTTCGCCACCGAGGTCGCCCGCGTCCTCGACGTCCCCGGCGTCGTCACCCCGGAGCAGGGCGCCGCCCATCTCGCCGCGCCAGCTTCCGACTTTTCGGGGCATATAGACCACGAAAGCTCGGAAGCACCCGAGGGACGCCGATGAGCTGGCAGCTGGTCAGCTTCCTCATCCTCGCCGGCGTCCTCCTGGCGGGCTTCGGCTGGTACGAGCGCTCGCGGCCGCCGGCGCAAATCGTCGCGCTGGTCGCAGCCCTTGCCGCGCTGGCGATCGCCGGACGCGTCGCCTTCGCCGCCTTCCCCAACGTCAAGCCGACGACCGACATCGTCATCTTCGCCGGCTACGCGCTCGGCCCCGCCGCGGGCTTCGCGGTCGGCGCGTTCTCCGCGCTGATCTCCAACTTCTGGTTCGGGCAGGGACCGTGGACGCCGTGGCAGATGGCGGCCTGGGGGCTCTGCGGCATCCTCGGCGCGGCGCTGGCGCTCGGCAGTCGCAACGTGGGACGGCTGACGCTCGCCGCGGCCTGCGGCCTCGCCGCCGTCGGCTACGGCGCGATCCTCAACTTCTCGCTGATGGCGACCTACGGCGGCGGCCTCACCTGGGAGCGCTTCTGGCTGCTCGAGGGGCGCGCGGTCCCCTTTGAAGTCGCCCATGCACTCGGCAACGTGGTGCTTGCTTTCGCCGCCGGCCCGGCAATGATTCGCATGTTGATTCGATTCCGTGAACGTTTCGAATGGCGGCGGGGGGAGATCGAGGCGCGGGCGTCGGTCGGCGGCGCGACGCCGCCTCCCGGCCCGCCGGACCTCGCGCCGCCGCGCGGCACCATCGCCACCACCGGCCGGATCGCCGCGGTTCTCGTCGCCGTCCTCCTGCTCGGGGCCTTCGCCTCGACCAGGGCCGACGCCGCCCCGAAGGGCGGCCCCCAAGCCGCCGCCGCCTGGCTCGAAGGCGCCCAGAACGACGACGGCGGCTGGGGCGAAAAGGTTGGCGCCGGTTCGGGGCAGGAGATGACCGGCTGGGCGATGCTCGGCCTCGAGGCGGCCGGGATCAACCCGCAGGACGTCACCACCGCCGGCCAATCGCCGGTCGACTTCCTCCAGGGCGCGATCGCCGAAATCCAGAGCCCCGGCGACCTGGCCCGCACGATCCTCGCCCTCGAGGGCGCCGGGATCGAACCGCGGGAATTCGGCGGCCGGAACCTGGTCGCGGCCCTGCTCGCCAAGCGGCGCAAGGACGGGTCGTACGAGGGCTGGCCGAACTCGACCGCCTATGCGGTCCTCGCACTGCGCTCGGCCGGGATCGCCAACGTCGCCGACTCGGTCGAATGGCTGCGCGAGGCGCAGAACGAAGACGGCGGCTGGGGCGACGTCGCGGGCACGCCGAGCAACGCCGATGCCACCGGGACGGTCCTGCAGCTCTTGACGCCGTCCTCGCAGCCGTCGAAGCGGGCCGTCGGCTATCTGCGCCAGGTGCAGCAGAAGGGCGGCGGCTTCCGGATCAACGGCAACGGCGCGCTCAACACCCAGTCGACGGCGTGGGCGGTCCAGGGCCTCCTTGCCGCGGGCGCCAACCCCGCCGAGTTCAAGCGCGGCGGCAAGTCGGCCCTTGATTACCTCGAAGCCAACCAGGCGGGCGACGGCCACTACCGCTACTCGTCGAAGAGCGACCAGACGCCGGTCTGGGTGACCGGCCAGGTGCTGGTGGCCGCGGCGAAGAAGCACCTGCCGCTGGAGGCGGTGCCGCGGACGCCCAAGCCGAAGGTGTCGAAGCCCGCGCCGACTCCGACCCCCGAGCCGCTCCCGCTCCCGCTGCCACTTCCCGAAGAAGGCGGCGTGACCCCGCTGCCGCCCCCGGCGCCCGAATTCCCGTCCGAAGTGCCAGGCGTCGGTACGTCGGGCTCGAAGGCCCACCACGGCGGCAAGAAGGGGAAGAACGGTGGGCCAGGTGGAATCGGCACCACGCCGGGCCTGACGCCGCCGACCGAAGCGCCGGGCATCGGCGAAGGCGCGCTGCCCGAAGACACCTCGCCGATCGAACCCGAAGGCCGCGAACCGTTCTCCACCGGCACGCCCGCCGGCGAATCCGGCGCGGGTTCCGGCTCCGGCGGCTCGGTGCTCGGCTCGATCCTCGCCGGGCTCCTCGTCGGCGGCATCCTCTTCGCGATCGGCTTCGGCCCGTACAGGCGGTGGAAAGCGACGCACCCGAAGGGCGGTCCGCCGCCAGGCGGACCAGGGACCCCAGGCGGCCCGCCGACGAACGGCGGTCCCACGGCACCCGGCGCTGCGGCGCCCGAGAGCCGGACCTACGTAGGCGTTCCTTCCTCGCCCGCCTGGCCGACGGCGCCCGGCGCTCCGCCGCCGAACGCGCCCGCGGTCGCGCAGCCGCCCGACCCGTCGGCCATCAACGCCGCGCCGATCAACGCGCCGCCGCCTGCCGCCCCCTCGCCATATGCGACGTGGGGCACTCCGCCGCCTCCCCGCTGAGTCGACCCCTTGCGGTGTTCCTTACTTCGGTATAGCGGAACCAAGGAACACCGCGGCGGCGAGTACCCTCGTCCCATGGACTTGGCGCCTGGCAGGGTCAACCGGGTCGAGGCGGCGCGCGCGGGGGCGGGGCGATGCTGACCCGTGCCGCGGCGATCGAGGCGATCGCCGGCGCCCACTTCGAGGTGGTCGTGATCGGCGGCGGCATCACCGGCGCCGGGGTCGCGCTCGACGCCGCCTCGCGCGGCTATTCGGTCGCCCTGCTGGAGCGCGACGACTACGCGGTCGGCACCTCGAGCCGCTCCTCGAAGATGGTCCACGGCGGCCTCCGTTATCTGCAGAACTTCGACCTTGGCCTGGTGCGCGAGGCGCTGCTCGAGCGCCAGCTGCTGGTCCAGCTCGCGCCGCACCTCGTCTACCCGACCCCCTTCCTGGTCGCCGCGCTGGGCGAGGCGAAGCGCGACCGCAAGGTCGGCATCGGGCTCAACATGTACGACGTGATGGCGACGACGCGGGTCGGCCGCAACCGTCGCGAGATGCGCTCGTCCCACGCCGACGGCGAGGACTTCTACTGGTCCCCGGATCGTCACCGGACGATCGACCACGACGAGGTGCTGGAGCTGGTCCCGGCGCTCGCCTCGCGCGACCCGCACGACGCCTACCTCTTCTACGACTGCCAGACCGACGACGTGCGGCTGGTGCTGACCGTGCTCGGCGAGGCTGAACGCTACGGCGCGGTCATGCTCAACGGCGCCGACGTGGTCGAGGTCACGGGCGGGCAGGGACGCGCGGCCGGGGTCGCCTTCGTCGAGGCCGACTCGGGCGAGCGGATCGAGGTGGCCGCCGACCACGTCGTCAACGCGACCGGCGTCTGGGCCGACACGATCCGCCCCGAGGTGGTCGAGGAGGAGGACGTGCCGCGGATCGCGCCCAGCCGCGGCACCCACCTGGTGCTCGACGCGGCCGACCTGCCGATGGGCAGCGCCGCCTGCATCGTCCCCGCGGGCGAAGGGCGGATGATCTTCGCCCTACCCTGGTACGGGCGGACGCTCATCGGCACCACCGACAACGACTTCGAGGGCGACACCCGCCACCCGCGCCCGGCCGAGGCCGAAGTCGAGTACCTGCTCGACGCGGCCAACTCGTTCTTCGGCACGGCGCTCGGGCCGGACGACCTGGCCGGCGCCTACGCCGGGGTGCGGCCGCTGATCTCGAGCGGCGACCCGCGCAAGTCGGTCGACATCTCGCGCAAGGAGGAGCTGTACGAGACCTCGTCGGGAATGCTGACGATCACGGGCGGGAAGCTCACGACCTACCGGCGGATGGCGAAGCTGACGGTCGACCGCCTGGTCGAGCGGGAAGGGCGGGGGGCGCCCTGCCGGACGGCGGAGATCCCACTCGGGATGGAGGCGCGCCCGGCCGACCTCGAGGGGCCCGACGAGGTGGGGGAGGAGGCGCTCTCCCAGCTCGCCTTCCGTTACGGCCACGCGGCGCGGCGGGTGCTCGACCTGGCCCGGGAGCGGCCGGGGCTGGCGGCGCCGATCGTCCCCGGCCGTCCCGACCTGCTGGCCGAGGTGGTGCTGGCGGCGCGGGCCGAGCAGGCCCGCTCGCTCGCCGACGTGCTGCTGCGACGCACCCGGCTGGGGATCCTCGCGGCGCCCGCGCTGCGTGACCCGGAGGCGCGGCGGCCGATCGCGGCGGCGCTGGGCGGGGAGCTGGGCTGGTCGGAGGGGCGGATCGAGGCCGAGGTCGCCGCCTGGGAGGACGTCGCGGCGGCCGAAGGGGTCGACCCGGCGCTGGATCTGGGCGCCGGCGCGAAGGCCGCCGCGTCCTCGGCCGAGCCCGTTGACTAAAGTCGCCCTCCGATGACCAAGACCGAGCTCGAATCCAAACATCTTGCAGACCTCCACCAGCTCGCCGCCGCGGCCGGCGTCGAGCGCTTCCGGATGCTCACGCGCGCCGAGCTGATCGAGCGGCTGAGCGACGGCAATGGCAACGGCGACGAGGGCGGCTCCGGGCCGCGCGGCTCCGAGGCCGAGGAGGGGCGCGAGCGACCGCGCCGCCGGCGGCGCCGCGCCGCGAGCGGGCGCGAGCGCGAGGAGCGCACCGACGTCGAGGAAGAAGAGGAGGAGCAGCCGCGCGCGCGCACCCGGAGCGCCGCCGCGCCCGCCCGCGGGTCCGAGGACTCTGACCGTGACGGCGAGGGATCCGACAAGGACTCCGAGGGCGAGGGGGAGGGCCCGCGCCCGCGCCGCCGTCGGCGCCGCCGCCGTTTCGGCCGCCGCCGCGAGGGGGTCACGATCCAGGATCTGCTGCTGCCCGCCGAGTCGGGCCGCCAGGCGGTGCTGCTCGCCGAGGGCCGCGAGGCGGCCACCGAGCTGCTGCGCGGCGTCGCCGGCGACCTCGCCGAGGCCTCCGATGGCCCCGATCCGGTCGCTCTGCTGATCGATCCGAGCCCCGAGGAGCTGGCCGACTGGAAGCGCGAGGCGCCGAAGGCCGAGCTCGTCTCCGCCGGCCAGGCCCGCCACGCCAGCGACGCAGTTGCCGCGGCCCAGCGCCGCGCCGCCGAGGGCGAAGACGTGATCCTCCTGGTCGACTCCCTGACCCGCTTCGCCGAGTCGTTCGGCGACACCGACGGCGCCAAGGAGCTCTTCGACGCCGGCCGCGCCGGCGCGGCGAGCGGCAAGGGGTCTTTGACGGTAGTTGTCGCTCTAGAGCGCGCCTGAGCGCCTCAGACCGGCGCATCTCTGCGTCCTCAGTCGCTCACCTTCGGGTCACGCACTGGAGTGCGCTCCCCTTGGCTCGCTCCCTGCGTCCTTGACCTGCTTGGTCTGAGGCGCTCAGGAACTCAGCGTCTATATGCGATGCGGCGCCACGACGGCTCCTTGGAGAGCTCGATGAGCTCGGAGCTGCGGTCGGGCTGGACGTAGCCGAAGGTCTGGGTGCGCTCGTCGAAGACGACGTCGAGCTCGCCCTCCTTGACCCGCTGGTCGAGCCAGGCGCCGCGGAAGACGAGGCGGCGGATCCAGTGGACGAGGCTGCGGTTGGAGGGACCGACCAGGTCCTCCCAGTTCTCGTTGATGTGTTCGCCGAGGGGGGAGCTGGGCTCGGCGATCTCGCCGCTGACCGCGAGGTCGAGGAGGTCGTCAAGCTCCTCGGGGGTCAGCCCCTGGTCGACGAAGGCCAGCTTCACCGCCGCCTGCTCGACCCGCTGGGCGAAGTCTTCCTCGTTGAACGCGAAGCGGAGCTCTCCGTACTCCAACACGTAGTCGGAGCCAGACTCGTAATTCCCTCTGCGGGTCGTTTTCTTGTCCATGTGAGTTGAAGCCGAAGCCGCGACGAAGCCCGTGTCGCGCGGGGTGCATCTTGCCGATCATCCTAGTTCCGTGCCTCGCCGGGCACACCCCTGAACGCGGGGTTGCAGTGAGAAGGGATTTTGGCCATGAAGTCGTGCCAAAAACGCCGAATTCCGTCGGGGGGAGAGATCGGGGCGGCCCAGACCTTGGGTCGGCGATGTCTCCGTCGCGCTTCGAGAACCTGCCCCGCCGCACCGCCTATGGCCTCGACGTGCCGGTCGCGACCGGCTTCCGCGCCCGTGCCCTGGGGCTGTCCCTGCTCGACCGCAAGGACGCCGGCCCGGGCCTCCTGGTCCCGCGCTGCGCCGCGGTCCACACTTTCGGCATGCGGTTCGCGCTCGACGTCCACTTCCTCGACGCGGACGGCGTGGTGCTGAGCTCACGTCCCGCCGTCCCGCCGCGCCGCTTCGTCGCCCACCGCGCCGCCGCCGCGGTTCTGGAGATCCCCGCCGAGGCTGATTGATTCCACGATCCTGCTGCGGGCCGGCGCCCGAAAGGGATGGGCACCCTTAAAGCTGGCGCCCG
>Ga0207678_10002357_pt1 | contig 17136 bp, 20 predicted proteins | sample KBSC63metaG_FD_184319 | JGI IMG/M metagenome (GOLD analysis project Ga0207678, IMG submission 184319) | Corn rhizosphere microbial communities from Kellogg Biological Station, Michigan, USA - KBS C6-3 metaG (SPAdes) (version 2) | ecosystem: Host-associated > Plants > Roots > Rhizosphere > Soil ...
CCTCATCTTGCCCGGCCGCAACTACGGTTGGCCGAAAGCCTCGAACGGCAGCAATTACGACGGCAGCGGCATTCCCGATCACAAATCCGGCGACGGCTTCGAGCCGCCGAAAGTGTGGTGGAACCCGTCGATCAGCCCCAGCTCGCTGCTGATCTACAGCGGCGATCTGTTTCCGCAGTGGAAGGGCGACGCGCTCATCGGGACATTGTCGGGCGAGGCGCTGATCCACGTCCGAATTCGCGGCGACCAGGCCGCGAAGGCCGACCAATGGGCGATAGAAGCGCGCATCCGCGCCGTCGACCAGGGCCCGCGCGGCGAAGTCTATTTGCTGGAGGACGGCGACAGCGGCGGGCGGCTGCTGCGGCTCGAGCCTAAGCGCTGACGATCGAACGGATCGCGGTGGCGAGCGCGTCGACGTCGCTCATCCGTGTCGCCAGCGCAGGAGTCACGCGGACGCAGCACCCCGAGGCGACGCCGTCGCGATAGACGGTGAATATCCGGTGCTTGTCGAGCAGCGTCCTGGCCAGCGCGACATTGTCTTCCTTGGACGTGCACCCCCGCAGGCGGAACGAGGTGATCGCTCCGTAGAGGCTTGGGTCTTCGGGCGTCAGAACCTGAACCTGCGGCAGGTCGCGCACGGCGTGCACCCATCGATCGCGCAACGCCCGCAGCCGTGCCGCGCGCCGAGCACCTCCGATTCCGTCCTGGAAAGCTAGCGCGTCGGGCACAGTGAGTTGGGCGGCATAGTCAGGCGTGCCGGTATGCACCCTGGAGGCAGGATCACTCGGCGGCACTACGGATTCGGCGGGGTCGAGGTCGATGGCGCTCAACCGACCGCGACGCACATAAAAAGCGCCGACCCCAAGCGGATTGCCGATCCATTTGTGCACGTTGATGGCGATGAAGTCCGCCCCGATATCGGGCAACTTGAAGTCGAGCTGGCCGACGCTGTGCGCGGCGTCGACGATCAGATCGATCCCACGGGCCTTCGCCAGCATCGCGATATCGGCGACGGGCAGCGCGAGCCCGGTTCGATGGCTGATGTGCGTGACCAGCACCAATTTAATCGCCGGGTTCGCTGCAAACGCTTCGGCATAAGCATCGATCAGCGACTGGCGCGTGGCGGGTTCGGGGAGTGCAATCCTGATGACTCGGACCCCGCGCGTGCGCGTCAGCGAGTCCACGCATGCCTGCGCGCTAAAATAGTCGAGATCGGTGTAGAGAACGGCGTCGCCGGGCTTCAAGCGATTGTACTGCAGGATCAGGCCCTTCAACGCCTCGGTCGCATTGCGGGTGAAGGCGATTTCGTCGACGCCAACCCCCATGGCATTCGCGAGCGCCGCCCGCGCGGATTCGACGTCGCCGACCATCGTCCGCCGAGCATAATAGCTCGTGTCTCGGTTCACGCGTTCGACGTGCGCCCGGTAAGCCGCGAGTACCGGCCGCGCCATCATGCCCCAATTGCCGTGCTCCAGCTGGATGACCTCGCGCGTCACGTCATATTCGCGCGCAATCTTCTCCCAATAGTCGTCGGCCGGCGGCGCGGCGATCGCACTGGCTGCGAGCGGCAGCGCTGCGGCGCCTCCGAGCAAGGTCCTGCGATCGATGTCCATGTGCCCCTCCATGATCAACGCCGGACGTAGCGCAAATAAAATGGCCGACGCCCCTCGCGCCGAGACTTGGCACCATAACGCGTTTCAATCCAGCCGCCCGAAGGTTCGAGGAAATCCTTCGGGCTGTTCGCGCGCCAGTCGAACGCCGCGACGTGGCGCTGCATGACCATCAGCGACCAGGCGAGATAGGTCGGGTCGTCGGTGGCGAGACGGAACTCGCCGCCGGGCTTGAGCTTGGCGGCGAACAGCTCGACCGGGCGGTCGTTGACCATCCGTCGCTTCGCGTGGCGTGCCTTCGGCCAAGGATCGGGGTGGAGCAGATAGAGGAAGCTCAGCGCCGCATCGGGCACGCGCCGGAGCACGTCGAGCGCGTCGCCGCGCCACAGCCGCACGTTCGCCAGATGTTTCTCGCGGATGTGTGCGAGCGCGGTCGCGACGCCGTTGAGGAACGGCTCGGCGCCGATGAAGCCGTGATCCGGAAGCATGTCCGCCCGATCGGCCAAATGCTCGCCCGATCCGAAACCGATTTCGAAATGGAATGGCCGGTCCTCACCGAATAGCCGCTGCGCCGTGATCTCGCCTTCGGCAGGGACCTCGATCTGCGGCAGCAGCGCCTCGACCAGCTCCTGCTGGCCCTTGCGCAGCTTGTGCCCGCTCGACCGGCCATAGAGCCGGTTGAGGGTCAGCGGGTCGCCGGACTTGAAAGCGGTCATATCCGCAACGCGCTGTAGCGTCGTGCGTTAGCCCCGCAAGCGACTGTAGGAGAGACCATATGGCGACCGTCGATCGCGAACCCCACGGCGATCATCCGCACAGCACGGCCAAGATCGCGACCCATCCGATCCACCCGATGCTGATTCCGTTCCCCATCGTGTGCTTCGTCGGAACGTTCATCACGGACATCGTCTACTCCCGCAACCTCGATCCGGGCTGGGCGACGGCGTCGCACTGGCTGCTGATCATCGGCGTGGTCATGGCCGCGCTCGCGGCGGCCGCGGGCCTGACCGATTATCTCGGCGACGACCGCATTCGGAAGCTTGGCGATGCGCTGAAGCACATGCTGGCAAATGTGACGGCGGTCGTGCTCGAGCTGGTCAACCTGATCCTCAGGCTCAACAACTCCGACTTCATCGCTTCGACCGGTGTCTATATCTCCGGCGTCGTCGTGCTGATCTTGCTCTACAGCGGCTGGAAGGGCGGCGATCTCGTCTACCGGCATGGTATCGGAGTGCACGACCGCTCGAACATGTAGACCGTCAGTCGGCGACGGCGGCCTTTAGGTCCTCGACCAGATCGAGGCGTTCCCAGGGAAACAGGTCGCCTTCGGCGGCCCGGCCAAAGTGTCCGTAGGCGGCGGTCGCCTCGTAGATTGGCTTGTTGAGCGCGAGGTGGGTGCGAATGCCGCGCGGAGTGAGGCCGCCGAGTTTCTCGATTCGGCCAATCGCTTGCTCGAGCTGGTCGTCGCCGACCCTGCCGGTGCCGTGGGTGTCGACGTACAGCGACAGCGGCTCGCTGACGCCGATCGCATAGGCGAGCTGGATCGTGCACCGCTGGGCGAGGCCAGCCGCCACAATGTTCTTCGCCAGGTATCGCGCCGCATAGGCTGCCGAGCGATCGACCTTGGTCGGGTCCTTGCCCGAAAAGGCTCCGCCGCCGTGCGGAGCGGCGCCGCCGTAGGTGTCGACGATGATCTTCCGGCCGGTGAGGCCCGCGTCTCCGTCGGGACCGCCGATCTCAAAGCTGCCGGTCGGGTTGATGTGATAGACGGTTTCGTTGCCGAGCAGCTCCGGCGGCAGAATGTCCGCGACGACACCCTTTACGTAAGCATGCAGCTCGGCCTGCTTTTCGCCCCGATCGTAGCCCGGTTTGTGCTGGGTCGAAACGACGATGGCCGTCGCCTTGGCCGGCTTGCCGTCTTCGAACCGCAAGGTCACTTGGCTCTTGGCATCCGGCTCGAGAAAGGTGGCGGCGCCCGAATGGCGATCGGCGGCCATCCGGCGCAGGATGTTGTGGCTGTAATAAAGCGTCGCAGGCATCATGTCGGGCGTCTCGTCGGTCGCATAGCCGAACATGATGCCCTGATCGCCGGCGCCCTCGTCCTTGTTGCCGCTGGCGTCGACGCCTTGCGCGATATGGGGCGACTGGCCATGCAGGTGGTTCTCGAAGCTGGCCGTCTGCCAGTGGAAGCCTTCCTGCTCGTAGCCGATTTTCTGGACGATATGACGCACGGCCTGCTCGATTTCGTCGCGCACGCCCGGTGCCCAGCCGTGGGTATCGGCGAACTGCTCCGCATCGAAGGCGCCCTTGCAGCGGATCTCCCCGCCAATGACGATGCGCTGGGTCGTGACCAACGTCTCACAGGCGACACGCGCCTCGGGGTCCTTGGACAGGAACAGGTCGACGATCGCATCGGAAATCTGGTCGGCGACCTTGTCCGGATGGCCTTCGGAAACGGACTCGGAGGTGAACAAATAAGAGCTGCGCATAGGTGGGCGGAGGTCCTTGGATTTCAGGATATAAAGAAGTCTTTATATGGCGTGCCTCTAGCGTCGGCGCACTCCGAGCACAATGCCGCTGAACACCACTAGAAGGCCCAGCAGAATCGCGATCGAATTGCCGAACCGCGCGAAGACGGTGGCGGAATTGGCGGCCGGCGGGATCACCACGTCGAGCACTCCCGCCTTGCGCCATGGCAGGGATTGGACGACCTCGCCGCGAGCATCGATCACCGCGCTGATTCCGGTCGGGGTGGCGCGAAGCACCGGCAATCCCTCCTCGGCCGCCCGAAGGCGGGCCTGGGCAAGGTGCTGCGGCGGGCCCCAGGCGCCGAACCAGGCGTCGTTCGACGGGTTGAAAATGAAGGTCGGGCGGTTCTGCCAGTCGACCACATGTCCTGAGAAGATGATCTCGTAGCACAGCTGGAAGCCGACCTTGCCCCACGGCGCTCCGAGCCAGATGCTGCGCGGCCCCGGGCCCGAGATGAAGTCGGCGTCGCCGGGCGCCAGTCGCGACAGGCCCAGCGCCGACATCAGCGGCCGCATCGGCAGATATTCGCCATAGGGAACGAGGTGAGCCTTGTCATAACGACCGATGATCTTGCCCCCTTGGCCGAGGACATAAACGCTATTGGCCGCGCGCACCTGGTGGTCCGCGCCGGGCGCTCCGACCGCGATGCCGCCCGTCAGCAGGCGATCCTCCGGGCCGAGCAGGCTGGCCGCGCGTGCGCGCTGGTATTGCGCGAAGGCCTGGAGCTGCGGGCTGCGCTTATCCTCGAGCGGGTCGGTGATCGCCGCTTCGGGCCACAACACCAGCCGCGGGTCGGCGGTCGGCGGGCCCGTGAGCTGGGCGAGCTTGGCCGCGGCTTTCGCGTCGAAGCCCGGCGACCATTTATCCTCCTGGCCGATATTGGGCTGGACGATGCGCGCGTTGAGGACCGTCAACGGATCGGGCGGGACAGGTGACGAGGGCAGCAACCAAAGTATGGCGGTGACCCCGAAGATGACGACCAGCGGCAGCCAGCGCTTGTAAAGCTCGAGCCACACGGCGCCGCCCAGCAGCACGACCAGCCCCGATAGCGCATAGGTTCCGATCAGTGGGCTGATGCCGATGAGCGGGGTCGGCACGAGCACCGCCGCGGCCGGGTTCCATGGGAAACCGGTGAAGAAGCTGCCGCGCATCCACTCGGTCAGAGTCCATGCGCCGGCAAGGATCAGGAGCAGCGCGAGGCGGTCCTTGCGGCCATAGCGCCACGCGATACCAGTCGCGATCGCCGGGTAGACCGCCAAATAGATGGACAGCAGGACGACCGCGATCCAGCCCAGCGAAGGCGGCATCTTGGCCTGGAAGGTGAACGCGGTCGCGATCCAGTTGAGGCCGACCACGAACTGGCCGAACCCGAACGCCCAGCCGATCAGCAGCGCTTGCCATTTGGTCTTGGCGCGGGTGATCAGCTCGCACAGTGCGGTGAAGGCGACGATCAGCAGCGGCCACAGGCCGACGGGCTCGAACGCGAAGGCCGAAGCTGCTCCAAGCAACAGAGCGAGGAGCGCAGGGAAGCGCGTCAGGCGCTGCAAACGCATCGAACGGGCCATTCTTATGCGCGAACGCGCTCATTTGCGCGCGTAAGTCGATCCTGCATTCCAGCCCCCTGCATCGCTTCGACGAACAGCATTGGCGGCGCTCATGCCTCAAGAGGCAGGCCGGAGGACAGAAGAATCTGTTGCGGGGCGCGACGTGCAGGGGCAGTCAGGCGCAATGACCCTGCCACCCTTCCACCTCGCCTTTCCGGTCGACGACCTTGCCGCGGCGCGCCGCTTCTATGGGCAGCTGCTTGGCTGCCCGGAAGGACGCAGCGCCGATCACTGGGTCGATTTCGACCTGCACGGCCATCAGCTCGTGGCTCACCTCGCCCCGCACGCGGCGCCGCCCCGGGCCAGCAACCCGGTCGACGGCGAGGACGTGCCCGTCCCGCATTTCGGGCTGGTCCTGACAATGCAGCAGTGGACAGCGCTTGCCGAGCGGCTGCAGCGCGCGGGAACCAAGTTCGTGATCGAGCCGACCGCCCGCTTCGCCGGCGAGCCCGGCGAGCAGGCGACGATGTTCCTGCTCGACCCGGCGGGCAATGCGCTGGAATTCAAGGCGATGGCGAACCCGGCGAACCTGTTCGCCAAAGCCTAATCGGCCGGCCGCTCGCCCTCCGGCGCGTGCAGCCGGATGCGCTTGATCCGCTTGCTGTCGGCATCGAGGCTTTCGAGCCGCCAGCCTGAGGGATGAACCACGGATTCGCCAGGCTGGAGGATCCGGCCGGCGAGGAGGAAGGTCAGGCCGCCGACTGTGTCGACTTCGTCGTCTTCGGCCGCGAGCCGGGGGTCGACCGCTTCGCAAAGGTCGTCGAGCTCCAGCCGCGCATCCGCTTCCCACAGCCCGTCGTCGAGCAGGGTCAGCATCCCCGCCTCGGCCTCGTCGTGCTCGTCCTCGATGTCGCCGACGATCTCCTCCACCACGTCCTCGATGGTGACCAGGCCCTCGGTTCCGCCGAACTCGTCGACGACGATTGCCAAATGGACGTGGTCCGAACGCATCTGCGCGAGGAGATCGATGACGCCCATCGATTCCGGCACGAACAGGGGCTCGCGGATCAGCTTGTCGAGCGCGCGGTCGCGCGCCGGGTCGACGTTCGCCATGAACACGTCCTTGATGTGGATCATGCCGATCACCTGGTCGAGGCTCTCGCCGTAAACCGGAAGCCGGCTGTGACCGGCGTCGGCGAAGGCGCTGACGAGGGCGTCGAAGCTGATCGTCGCGGGGACCGCGATGATGTCGCCGCGCGTGACGCAGATGTCACCAGCCGTCTGGTCGCCGAAGTCGAGCAGATTGCGCAGCATCTGCCGCTCGGAGGAGCTCAAGTCCCCGGCCACGGGGCGAGAATCCTCTGCGTCCTCTATCGCTTCCTCGATCTGGTCGCGCAGTGTCGGCTCGGCGTCGTTGCCCCAAATAAGATGCTGGATACCGCGCCACAGTCGCGAGCCGCCGTCATTGTCCTGCCGGGTCGCCATCATGCGGCCTCGTAGGGATTGGCGATTCCGAGCCGGGCGAGGGCCCGGACCTCGCGCGCTTCCATCTCGGCCGCTTCGGTGTCGTCCTGATGGTCGTAACCCAGCAAATGAAGCGTGCCATGGACCAGAAGGTGGGTCGTATGCTCTTCGAAACTCACACCTTTTTCGCCGGCCTCGGCTTCGCAGACGCCGTGGGCGAGGATGATATCGCCGAGCAACAATTCCTTCTCGGCAACATTTTCATCTTGCAATTCATAGCTTTCGACCATCGGGAAGGAGAGGACGTTCGTCGGTTTGTCCTTGCCGCGCCATTTGGCGTTCAACTCTCGGACGTGATCGTCGCTGGTCAGGCAGACGGAGATTTCGATCGGGCGCCCCGACAAAGCGAGGTCCGGAAAGGCGCTTTCGGCGATCGCGGCTTCGGCGGCCTTGTGGGCGAGCGGAGCCCAGGGGCGGCTACTGTCCCATTCCTCATCGGCGTCGAGGGCGATTTCCAGCATCACGCGTTGGGACCCTCATAGGCTTCGACGATGCGCCCGACGAGCGGGTGGCGAACGACGTCCGCCGCCGTGAAGCGGACGATGGAAATGCCCTTGGTGCGGTCGAGCCGCGAAACCGCATCGGCAAGGCCCGACTTGGTCGGGTCGGGCAGATCGACCTGTTGCGGATCGCCGCAGATCACCATCCGGCTGCGCATCCCGAAGCGGGTGAGGAACATCTTCATCTGCAGCGGCGTGGTGTTCTGCGCTTCGTCAAGGATGATGAAGGCGTCGTTCAATGTGCGCCCGCGCATAAAGGCCAGCGGGGCAATCTCGATCTCGCCGCTGGCGATGCGCCGCTCGACCTGTTCGGTCGGGAGCATGTCGTAGAGCGCGTCGTAAAGCGGCCGGAGATACGGGTCGACTTTCTCCTTCATGTCGCCGGGAAGAAAGCCGAGACGCTCGCCGGCCTCGACCGCGGGCCGCGAGAGGATCAGCCGGTCGACGCTGCCGGTGATGAGCTGCGACACGGCCTGCGCGACCGCGAGATAGGTCTTGCCCGTTCCCGCCGGGCCAAGCCCGAAGATCATTTCGTCGCGCGCCAGCGCTTCCATGTACGGCGTCTGCATCGCCGAGCGCGGAACGATGGTCTTCTTGCGGGTGCGGATCATGACCTTCGGCGCCGAGGTCACTTCCTCCTGGATGATCCCGTCGAGGTTGGGCTGCGCGGCCATGCCGAGCACCGCCTCGACCGCCTCGGCATCGACGTCGTGGCCGGAATCGAGCCGGTTGTAGAGGCCGATCAGCACGTCGCGGGCACGGCTGGCGGCATCGGGCTCGCCCTCGATCTGAACCTTGTTGCCACGCGCTGCGATGTGCACGCCGAGCCGGTTTTCGATGGTGATCAGGTGGCGGTCGTAGTCACCGAATAATGGCCCGAGCAAATAAGGCTGCTCGAACTCCAGCTCGAGCCGGGCGCGGTCGGCGACGGCGGCGAGGTCGCGCCGGGCCATCAGGCCGCGGCCTTCGCGCGGATTGCTCCGGTCATGCTGTTGGGCAAGGCGGCGACCAGCGTGACGTCCAGCAGATCCCCGATCGCGGCGGCGGTTTCGACGTGGACCGATTGCAGCCACGGGCTCTTGCCGATCATCTGGCCGTGACGCCGGCCCGTGCGCTCGATCAGGATTTGCGTGTCACTGCCGACCTTCGACTGGTTGAAGGCAGTGCTGTTCGCGGTGATCCGCTCCTGCAGCCGGCGCAGCCGGTCTTCCATTACGTCGCGCGGAATCTGATCCTCCATGAGTGCGGCCGGCGTGCCCGGCCGCGCGCTGTATTTGAACGAATAGGCCGACGCATAGCGCACTTCATCGACGATCTGCAGGGTCGCTTGGAAGTCGGCTTCGGTTTCTCCGGGGAAGCCGACGATGAAGTCGCCCGAAAGGGCGATGTCGGTGCGTGCAGCGCGCATCTTGGCGATCGTGGCGAGATAGGTCGCGGTGCTGTGGCTGCGGTTCATGGCCTTGAGGATGCGGTCGCTGCCGGACTGCACGGGCAAGTGCAGATACGGCATCAGCTTGTCGATCTCGCCGTGCGCGGCGATCAGCGCGTCGCTCATGTCCGCGGGGTGGCTGGTGGTGTAGCGGATGCGTTCGAGGCCATCGATCATGGCGAGGGTTCGGATGAGGTCGGCGAGGCCCCGTGGGTCATCGCGCCAGGCGTTGACGTTCTGGCCGAGCAGAACAATTTCGCGCGCACCTGCGCCGACCAGCGCTTGCGCCTCAACGACGATGTCCCCCCAAGGCCGCGAAATTTCCGCGCCCCGCGTGTAGGGCACCACGCAATAGGTGCAGAATTTGTCGCACCCTTCCTGCACGGTGAGGAAGGCGCTCGGGTTGGCGCGGCGGCGCGGCGGAAAAGCCTCGAACTTGGAGATCGCCGGCATGTCGGTGTCGACCGGGCGTCCGCCGAGAACCGCGGCCTCGACCATTTCGGGCAGGCGGTGATAGGCTTGCGGCCCGACGACGATGTCGATCAGCGGCGAGCGGCGCTTCGCTTCCGCGCCTTCGGCCTGGGCGACGCATCCCGCGAGCGCGATCAGTGGCTTCGAGCCGTCCTCGCGCTTCAGGCGACCGACGTCGGAATAGGCCTTTTCAGCAGCCTTCTCGCGGATGTGGCAGGTGTTGAGGATGACGAGGTCGGCGTCCTCGCCCTCGGCGGCCACGGTCATGCCTTTCGCGCCGAGCAATTCGCCCATGCGCTCGCCGTCATAGACGTTCATCTGGCAGCCGAAGCTTTTGATTTTGAAAGTCTTGGGGGTCATTCGCCAGTCGCTATAGGCGAGTGCGCGGGCGAGGTTAAGCCGAGGCTGCGCGCAATCGACTCCCGAGCCTGGCCGGTCAGTTGCTTGCGGTCGCCCGAACGGTCGAGCGGCTCGAGGAGCCGGACCGTAACCGGCAAGGTGCCGGCACGACCAAGAATTCGGAGCACATTGGCTTTGCCCGGTTCGCCGTACCAGCCAAGCTCGGACGCGGCAGCACCATAGTCTATCGCCACCGGGCGGATTGTGACGTCCTTCGCCGCGAAATTGGCGGCCTCCAGCAAGGTCGAGCGGAATGGAAGCAGATGCGTGCCCGGCCCGGTCGTGCCCTCCGGGAACAAGGCCACGGGCTGATCGCCTTCCAGCGCCTTGGCGATGGTCAGCGCCTGATCCTTCGCCCCCTTCACGTGGCTGCGCTTGACGTAAATCGTCGCGTTCTGATCGGCGAGCCAATGAATGAAGCCGTGCCCGAGGCTGTCCTTGGAGACAAACCTGCAACCGGTCGCGCCGGCCATGATCAGAATGTCCAGCCAGCTTGTGTGATTGCAGATGAGCAGCGAATGCGGGCGGAGCGGGGCGCCTTCGCTGCGGACCCGCGCGCCGACAATCCACGCCGCTGCGCCGAGGAAGCGTGGCGGCCATTTGGAGCGGCGCAGGAACCACTTGCTCACGAGGTGTAGCGGGGCGACGGCGACGAACAGCCCGACGAGTCCGGCGACCCGCAAGCCTGCGAGTCCCCTTCCCTTGATCGCTCCCCCCGAGGGGGAGGGTTGGGGTGCGGGTTTTTTAGCGGTCGCGATCGAGGCTGACGCCGTAAAGCTCCATGCGATGGTCGACCAAGCGGAAGCCGAGTTTCTCCGCGATCCGTTTCTGCAGCGCTTCGAGCTCGTCGTCGACGAACTCGATTACATTGCCGGTCTCGACATCGATCAAATGGTCGTGGTGGGCTTCCGAAGCCGCTTCATACCGCGAACGTCCGTCGCCGAACTCGTGGCGCTCCAGGATCCCCGCTTCCTCGAACAGGCGGACGGTGCGGTAGACCGTCGCGATCGAGATGTTCGGGTCGATCGCCGCGGCGCGCGAATGCAGTGTCTCGACGTCGGGGTGATCCTCGCTGTCGCCGAGCACCCGGGCGATGACCTTGCGCTGCTCGGTGATGCGCAGGCCCTTGTCCGCGCATAGAGTCTCGATGTCGATGGTGCGGGTCATGCCGCCTAGGTAAGCATCGCGGCGGGCGGGGTCAAAGGGCGGCACCCGTCATGCTGAACTTGTTTCAGCATCCATAGCGGAGACGGGCGCCGCGCTTCCTCAAAATGGATCCTGAAACGAGTTCAGGATGACGGGTTCAGCGTCACTTCTTCGCCCGCTTGCGCTTGGTGCCGAGCCCGATCGACTTGGCCAGCGTCCGGCGCTGCTCGGCATAATTCGGCGCGACCATCGGATAGTCGGCCGACAGGCCCCACTTCTGCCGATACTGGTCGGGAGTCATGTTGTAGTGAGTCATCAGGTGGCGCTTCAGCATCTTGAGGCGCTTTCCGTCCTCAAGGCAGACGATGTAGTCCGGCTTGATCGAGGAGCGGATCGAAACCTTGGGCTCGGGCCGAGGCTCGGGCGCTGCGGCGGCGCCCGAAATGCCGGTCAGGGCTCCGTGAACGTTCTGAATCAGCATCGGCAGGTCATTGACCGCGACGCTATTGTTACTGACGTGTGCGGCGACAATGTCGGCGGTAAGTGTCAGCAAGGTGTCTTCGGTGTCCGTCGTATCGGCCATAATGAATTCCTAGAAAAGAGCAGAGACCCACGCAGTCACTCGAACTGCATGCGGAGCGGGCCTTACGCTTGCGAAATCGGCTGCGCAACGAGCGCCCAAGTCAAACGGCAATCGAAAAGAAGATCAAAGGTCGAGCGCGTAGGTCAGCGCGTCGAAACGAAGCCCGTCCAGGCCTCGATAATAGTTGCGGCGTCGCCCGACCGGCACGAATCCGGCTGCCCGATACATGGCCACGGCCGGATTGCCGTCACGAACTTCGAGATGGACGCGGGCCAGACCATCGAGGCGCGCCCGGTCGATGAAATCGTCGAGGAGTCGCGTGCCGATGCCTTCGCGATGCCGGCCCGGAAGGACGGCGAGCAACAGGAGCTCGGATTCGCCGGCAATGCTTCGAACCAACGAAAAGCCAATCGCGCCGCCGCCCTCGGCATCGCGAGCGATCCGCATCACCACTCCGCTCATGGGCAGGATTCCGGCGCATTGTGAGCGAGTCCAGGCCTCGCCGTAACGGTCGCCGAAGGCCGCACGCATGACCGTCATGACGTCATCGAGATCACGCGAATCTCCGGATTCAACACGAACGAGGCGATCGAGCGCGGGGGTCGCCATCAGGCGGGCTCCAGCGCGCGAGCGTCGGGTGCGCGAGCGTACACCGGCTTGGGGTCAAGCGTTCGCAGCGCTCCGGGGAGCGCCAATGCGTCGGCGGCCGACGGGTAGGCTTCGCGCGCTTCGCCCCAAGCCCTAGCTTCAACCAATTGCCGAGCGCCCGAGCCGATCACGAGCCTTGCCGTGGCTGCCGCAGCCGCTTCGGCAGGCGGGAGGTTTTGAAGCTCCGACCGGGGTTCGAGTGAGACGCCGTCGAATTGCTGGACGAACAATTCTCCATGGCCGCCCATAATGGCGGCCGTCACGTCTTCATTTCCCCGCGTTCCGGCTGCCAGCAGTGCCAGCGAAGACATGCCCGAGAGCTCCGCATTCCAGCCGATCGCCAGGCCGTGCGCTGCCGCCAACCCGACGCGGATGCCGGTGAAGCTTCCTGGCCCGACGCCAACGATGATCCGGTCGGCGGTCCGGCCTCCGAGCATCTCCGCGACCATCGGCACGAGGCGCTCGGAATGGCCCCGGCCAATCCGCTCGTCCCTGCGCGCCACGCACTCGCCGGCCCCGTTAAACAAGGCGGCGGTGCAGGCGGCACTCGACGTGTCGAACGCGAGGATCATGGGGTGGATGATGGGCACAAGCCGCGCAAAGCCGCAACCCTTGGCAAAATCAGACCGCTTCGACGGTCTCGACCTCGGGGACGTAGTGGCGGATGAGGCTTTCGATCCCGCGCTTCAGAGTCACGGTCGAGGACGGGCAGCCCGAGCAGGCGCCGTGCATCGAGAGATAGAGTCGTCCGTCGCGATACCCCTTGTAGACGATATCGCCGCCGTCCTGCGCCACCGCAGGCCTTACGCGGGTCTCGATCAGCTCCTTGATCTGGTCGATGATGTCGGCATCCGCCGGGTCCTCCTCCACGCTCGCCGGCTCGTCGACGATGTGGATTCCCGCTGCGCTGCCTGGTGCGAATAGCGGTGCGCCGGTAACGAAATGATCGAGCAGGGTTTCGACCACCAGCGGTTCGAGGTCGCTCCACGACACCGCCGGAGCGGCCGTCACCGAGACGAAATCGCGTCCGTAGAACACGCCCTCGACCAGACCGCTGTCGAACAGCGCCCGGGCCAGCGGCGAAGCGTCGGCGCCGTCCGCGTCGGCGAAATCGCGCGTGCCCGTCTCCATCACGGTTTGTCCGGGTAAGAACTTGCGGGTCGCGGGATTGGGCGTTTGCTCGGTGCGGATCAGCATCAGCGCGATGTGGCGTCTTACTCCCCTCCCTGCAAGGGATGGATGGCTTAGAACGGCGGCGCCCCCGCGATGATCCAGCGCACGATCGCGAAGGCGATGGCGAGGCAAATCAGCGCGGCCCACCATTTGCCGGGCCGCATCGGCTGGGCCACGGGATCGGCCAGCGTCTTGCCGGTAATCATGGCTTTGGTCAGTGGCCGGCCACGCAGCCGGTAAAAGAGAATCGCGGCGACGTGCACGATCACGACAAGCAGGATGAGGTTGAACCACAGCTCGTGAAGGTCGCGGGCGCGATCGGACGTGTTCGTGGATACGAGGCGTGCCAACGGGCCGAGATACAGTCCATCTTCGTCTTCGGAGATGAGCCCGAGACTAACCTGGACCCCCACGACGCCGAAAAGCACCAGGACGCTCAGCCCGCCCAGAGGTGAGTGGCCGATCCCGGACCAACGTCCTCCGAGGTCATCGCGGATTGCGCCCGGGCCGCGGATGAAATTGGCGAAGCGCGCCGTCGAGCTTCCGAACACGCCCCACAGCAATCGAAAGATGAGAAGCGTCAGGATCGCGCAGCCCGACCAGATGTGCCAGTCGGTGTGCTGGTTCTTCACCGACCACCAGCTGAACAGGATCAGCACGGCAAGCAGCCAGTGAGACAGTCGTATCGGCAGGTCCCAGACGGGTTGCTCGGCAATCGATGCGCGGGTCGGCGTCATCACGCTGGGATCAATGCTTGGGCGCCCGGAACGGGTCGTGACAGGCCTTGCAAGCCTTATCGACGTTATCGTGGAGCGCCATCACCTTGTTCAAGTCGCCCGCCTTGGCTGCCGCGTCGATCGCCCGAGCGGCCGCAAGATATTCACTGGACCTGCGGATGAAGAGCTCCTGCTGGTTCCAGATTTCCGGCTTGGCACGCGTTTCGCCGACATCCGGTCCGGTCCCCGCCGGGAAAAAAGACGGAATCTTCGCCCCGGTTGATGCCATCGTGGAAGTCTGGGCGCGGACCGCGCCGATGTCCGGCTTGCTCGATTCCAGTTCGCGGTGGAGTGCCTTCATGGCTTTGCCGAGCCCCTCCATCGCTTCGTGACGCTCGTGCATGATTTTGAGCGCCGCATCCTTACTTGGAGCGGGGCCGAGCGTCCTGATCCCATTCGACATCGCGCTTTCGCTGGCAGCCGGCGATGCGTCATCCGCCATATTTGCCTGCGCGTTGCTGGCCTGGCCGGTTCCGGACGACCCGCAGGCGGCGAGCAGGATGCAAAGGGAAGCGGACGCGAGAACGGCAAAGCGCATGGTCACTCCTATTGGTCGGCTGGCACTTTCCAGCTGTCGTCGATCATCTTGATAAGGCCGGAGAAATCTTTCGTGGCTCCGCCGCGGTCGACGAAGCGCTGGTACAACTCCTCCGCTTCGCCGCCCATCGGCGTGTAGGCGCCGACGCTTCGCGCCGCATCGGCGGCGAGCTTCAGGTCCTTGAGCATCAGGGCGGCCGCGAAACCACCTTCATAGTCATGGTCGGCCGGAGTTTCGGGCCCGACGCCGGGCACCGGGCAATAACTGGTCATCGACCAGCTCTGGCCCGAGGCTTTCGACGAAATGTCGAAGAAGGTCTGCAAATTCAGGCCGAGCTTCTTCGCCAGCGCGAAGCCTTCGCACGTCGCGGCCATGGTCGCGCCGAGGATCATGTTGTTGCAGATTTTCGCCGCTTGCCCAGCTCCGAGCTCGCCGGCGCGGATCACTGCCTTGGCCATCGGCTCCAGGAAGGGCCTCGCGCGCTCGAATTGCGCGTCCGTTCCGCCGACCATCAGCGCGAGCGTGCCGGCGGCAGCAGCAGCGATTCCCCCGGAAACCGGGGCATCGACGAAATCGAACCCGAGCGCGTTCAGCGCTTCGCCGACTTCGCGCGCGCTCGCGACGTCGATGGTCGAACAGTCGATCAGCAACGCGCCTTTCTTGGCATTCGGCGCGACATCGTCATGAAACACCTTGCGGACGTGCTGCGCGGCGGGAAGCATGGTGATGACGACATCGGCGTCTTTGACGGCGTCGGCGGCCGATGAAGCCACGCTGCAGCCGGCTTCCTTCGCCTTTTCGACGGCCTCGGCGACGAGGTCGAACGCCCGGACATCGTGCCCCGCCTTGGCGAGGTTCGGCGCCATCCCGCCGCCCATATGGCCCAAGCCGATGAATGCGATGCGCGCCATGCCTCAGCGTCCCTTCCAATTCCCCGGCCGCTTCTCGACGAAGGCGGCCATGCCTTCCTTCTGGTCCTCGGTGCCGAACAGCCCGTGGAACAGCCGGCGCTCGAAGTTGATCCCCTGCGCGAGCGGCAGCTCGAGCGCGGCGTTGACCATTTCCTTGGTCGCGATCGCGGCGAGCGGTGCCATCGCGGCGATCGCTTCGGCGGTCTTCAGCGCTTCGTCGAGCAGCTCGGCCGCTGGCACGACCTTCGCGACCAGGCCCGAGCGTTCTGCCTCGGCGGCGTCCATCATCCGTCCCGTCAGGCACATTTCCATCGCCTTGGCCTTGCCGATTGCCCACGTGAGGCGCTGCGAGCCGCCCATGCCGGGCGTCACTCCGAGCTTGATCTCCGGCTGGCCGAACTTCGCGCTGTCCGCGGCGATGATGAAGTCGGCCATCATCGCAACCTCGCAGCCGCCCCCGAGCGCATAACCGGCGACGGCCGCGATCCATGGCTTGCGGGTCGAAGTGACATGCTCCCAGCCGGCGAAGAAGTTCGAAGAATACATGTCGGCAAAGCCCTGGCTCGACATCTCCTTGATGTCGGCGCCCGCGGCGAAAGCCTTTTCGGACCCAGTGAGTACGAGGCAGCGTTGCGCTGGATCGCCGTCATAAGCGCCGAACACCTCGATCAATTCCCTGAGCACCGAAGAATTGAGAGCGTTGAGCGCCTGCGGGCGGTTCAACGTGACGAGCGTCACGGCGCCGCGCTGCTCGACCAGGATGGTTTCGTATTCGCTCATTCGTATTCCTTCACGTCACCCCGGCCTTGAGCCGGGGCCTGCCTGTCCATCAATCCCGCCAGCAAGAAAAGGCGGGTCCCGGGTCAAGCCCGGGATGACGGCCGAAGCGGTCAAAAATCGAACGGCCGCCACTGCTCCTCGGGCGGAAGCGGCTCGAAGAATTGCGCGACGTCGGCGTCGCCGATCACCGCCGGGTTGGTCGGCTGCCAATTGGGCTTGTTGTCCTTGTCGATCAGAAGCGCGCGCACGCCCTCCTTGAAGTCGGGATGATGGATCAGCCGGACCATGATGCCGTACTCCATTCGCATCTCGTCGACGAAATGCAGCTGGTAGGGGCTTTCGACCAGCAGCTTCAGGCTGACCTTGCATGCCATCGGCGACTTGGCGCGAATGGTCGCCGCTTCCTTCGCGGCCCACTCGTCGCCGTCCGCGGCGCCGGCATCGAGAGCTTCCAGAATGTCTTCGAGCCGGTCGGAGTCGAAGTAGCGGTCGATTTTCTTGAGATTGCCCATGATTCGGGCTTCGGGAATGTCGTCCTCGCTCAACTCGTCGAGGACCGCCTGGGCGCGGAACGG
>Ga0207678_10002360_pt1 | contig 17124 bp, 15 predicted proteins | sample KBSC63metaG_FD_184319 | JGI IMG/M metagenome (GOLD analysis project Ga0207678, IMG submission 184319) | Corn rhizosphere microbial communities from Kellogg Biological Station, Michigan, USA - KBS C6-3 metaG (SPAdes) (version 2) | ecosystem: Host-associated > Plants > Roots > Rhizosphere > Soil ...
CGGCGAACGAGGTCGCGCATGTCGCCTGCCAGTTCCGCGTCGGAATCGGCGATCGACTGGCCCTGGCACACGAGGCAGCGCAGCTGTTCCATCAGCGCTTGCGCCTGCGCTTCCTGCTTCGGATCTGGGAGCTGGCGATTGGACCAATAGGCCGGCGGCAGATTGCTGTCGGCGAGCAGCGGCGTCGCAATCAGGAGCGCCACTGCATACAAAACCGCTCGTCCTGAGCTTGTCGAAGGACTGCCCTTCTTCTTACGGCCGGGAAGGAAGGACAGCCCCTCGACAAACTCGGGGTAATCGGTTGTGGCGCTCACCGCGCCTGCTCCAGCTTGCCGAGGATCATCGGCACGTCCGACGCCTCGATCGGCCCGATATGCTGGTAGCGGATCACGCCCTTGCCATCGACGACGAAGCTTTCCGGCACGCCCGACGAGCCGAGCGAAATCTGCACCGCGCTCTGCATGTCGTTTCCGATCCTCTCGTACGGGTCGCCGTTCCGCGCGAGGAAGTCCGCCAGGTCTTGTTCACGGTCGCGGATGGCGATGCCTTCGATGTGCACCCCGCGCGCCTTGAGCGACTGCAGGACCTTCACCTCGGTGATGCACGGCACGCACCAGCTGGCGAAGACGTTGACGAGGTGCGGCTGGCCCGTCGCGAGGTCCCGAGACGAGAGCCCCGGCTTGCTCGGCAGGATCTCGCCGAGGTCGAAAACCGGGACCGGCTTCCCATCCAGCGTGGAATGCACCTCTGTGTCCGCCGGCGTCGCTAACCGCCACACGAGGGCGGCAATGATCGCGAGAAGCACGATCAGCGGAGCGAAGCGGATGGCGCGGCTCATGCGTAGCGCTCCTTGCGCCACTCCGCCTCCGGCCTGCGGCGCCAAACCAGCCGCCAGAGCCGCCCGAACAGGGCCAGAGCGCCTCCCAGCGCGATCAGTGCTCCGCCGGCCCAGATCAAAGTCACGAACGGCTTCCACCACAGCCGCAGCTGCCACGCGCCCGATTGATCCTGCTTGCCGACGACGGTGTAGAGCTGCCCGTTCCAGAAGGTGCGGATCGCGGATTCATTGGTCTCGGTCGGCGGATCGGAGAAATAACGCGTCTGCGGCTCGAGCGTGATCACGCCGTCGCCGCGGGTCGCTCGAAGCACGGCCTCCACCGCGGTCCAGTTCTTGCCCGCCGTCGGAGTGACGCTCGCAAGCTGCACCTGCCACGGCCCGACGGAGAGCAGGTCGCCGGGCCTCGCGATGCCGAGCCTCTCGCTGGTGAACGCGGCGTTCGCCGCCATCCCGGCCAGCGCTACCGCGATCCCGAAATGCGCGACGGCCATGCCCCAGGTCGCGAGCGGCGCGCGAAGCGGATTGCGACCGGTCAGCGGCAGGATGCTCGCCGCCGCGAGATAGGTCGCCACGACGAACCCGAGCCGCGGGAGGATGTGCATTCCGGGCGCGAGGATGATCGTGACCGCGAGCGCGACCACGCCGAGCAGCGCGGGGACGATCAGCCGCCTGAAGATGGGCCGCCGCTCCCGCCGCCATGCGAGCAGAGGGCCGATGCCGACGAGCAGTGCGAGCAGAAGCGCGAGCGGTCCCGCGACCGCGTTGAAATATGGGGCGCCGACGGACATCTTCTCGCCGCTCACCGCCTCGACGAACAAAGGGTAGAGCGTCCCGACGAACACCACGCCAAGAACCACGCTCAGGATCAAATTGTTGATGACGAGCCCCGTTTCGCGGCTGATCAGCTCGAACGGCGCGCCCTCCTTCAAGTTCGCGCCGCGAAGCGCGAACAGGACGAAGGCCGCGCCGACGTAGATTGCGAGCAAAGCGAGGAGAAAGGTGCCGCGCTCCGGATCGATCGCGAAGGCGTGGACCGAGGTCAGGATCCCGGAGCGCACGAGGAAGGTTCCGACCATCGACATCGAGAACGCGATGACAGCGAGCATCATCGTCCACGCCTTGAGCGCTCCGCGCGCGGCCAGCACGTTGATCGAATGGAGCAGAGCGGTCGCCGCGAGCCACGGCATCAGCGACGCATTCTCCACCGGGTCCCAGAACCAATAGCCGCCCCAGCCGAGTTCGTAATAGGCCCAGTAGCTGCCCGCGGTGATCCCCAGCGTCAGAAGGATCCACGCGCCGAGCACCCAAGGCCGCATTGCACGTGCGAGGCGAGAGTCGACCTCGCCGGTGAGAAGCGCGCCGACGGCGAGGCTGAAAGCCACCGAAAGCCCGACATAGCCGAGGTAGAGCGTCGGCGGGTGAAAGGCCAAGCCCGGGTCCTGGAGCAGCGGGTTGAGCCCCTGCCCGTCCGACGGCGGCGGCCACAGACGCGCGAAGGGGTTCGATGCGAGCAGCAGAAAGGCGTAGAAGCCGAGCGCGAGCACTGCCTGCGCACCGAGCGCGGCCAGCAGCGTGCGCTCTCCCGTCCGATGCGCGAGCAGCGCCAGGAATGCCCCGGCGACCGCGAGGATCGTCACCCACATCAGCATCGAGCCCTCGTGGTTCCCCCACGCGCCCGCGACCTTGTAGATGAACGGCTTGGCGCTGTTGCTGTTCTCGAACACCAAAGCCACCGACATGTCGCTGCGCGCGAAGACGATCAGCAGCATGGCGAAGGCGATGAGGGTGAGCATGCCTTGGACGACGGCGATCGAGCGCATCGCGCGGCTCACGTCAGCGCCGCCGCGAAGCGCGAGGATCATGAGCAGCAACTGAAACGCCGCTAGCCCGGCAGCGAGCCACAGCGCAGCAAGGCCCGCCTCGGCGATCACTTCTCGAGAGTCTTCCCGGCTTTGTGCTCGGCCGAGAGATTGCCGAGCTCGGGCGGCATGTAGCGCTCGTCGTGCTTGGCGAGGATCGTGTCGGCCACGAACGTGCCCCTCACTAACCGGCCTTCGGCGACCGCGCCTGACCCTTCGCGGAAGAGATCGGGCGCAATTCCGCGGAAGAGGACCGGTGTCCTTGCCTTGCCGTCCGTGACCACGAAGCGGATCGTGACTCCGTCCGGCAAGTGCTTGATTGAGCCTCTTTCGACCATCCCGCCTAGGCGCATCGCTTCGCCGTCCTGCGCCTTGCCCGCGGCGATGTCGGCGGGGGTGTAGAAATAGGATGCCTGGCTGCGCAGGCCCCACATGGCGAGCAGCACGGCGGCGACCAGCGCAACGGCCGCTGCGAGTACCAGCACAAGGCGCTGGTTCTTGGGCTTCATTTGCGGCTTAGCGCGTCGGCGGCGGCTTCGGCGCGGCGCATCGAGGCGAAGGACCACAGCAGCAGCGCGCCAGTGAGACCCACCGCCGCTGCATATGCCGCGATCACGAAGGGCCAGGGGTTCACGTCGTCCCCATCCTGCGCATCCGCGCCTCGAGCTTGGTTTCGGCGAGCTCGGCGCGCATCCGCATCAGCACCGCCGCGCCGAACAGGCAGGTGAAGCCGATCATCGTCAGCGGAAGCGGCCAGAGGATGCTGTTGTCGATGCTCGAGCCGGTGAGGCCGATGCTCTCGCCCTGGTGCAGCGTCCGCCACCACAGAACCGAATAATGGATTATGGGCAGATTCACCGCGCCGACTAGGCCGTAGATGGCTGCGATCCGGCCCTCCCCGCCCCGCTCGCGCTCGGCCGACGCAAGCGCAATGTAGCCGAGGTAGAGGAAGAACAGGACCAGCATCGAGGTCAGCCGTCCGTCCCATTCCCACCAGGTACCCCAGGTCGGCCGGCCCCAGATGGATCCGGTAATGAGGCAGATGGCGGCAAAGGTCGCGCCCGCCGGCGCCGCGGCCCGTCCGGCCACCGCGGCGAGCGGATGTCGCCATACGAGCTGGCTCACGGAAGCTCCGGCGATCGCGAGCCATCCCGCCATCCCGAGCCAGGCCGACGGCACGTGGATGTAGAGGATGCGCACCGTCTCGCCCTGGAGATAATCGGGCGGCGTGAGCGTCAGCCCGGCAGCCATGCCCGCGATTGCGAATGCGAGCCCGGCCAGCAGCAGCCACGTCGTGACGGGCCGCGCAAGGCGAAGGAATCGAGCTGGGTTGGCGAGCGCGTGCACTGCGTGCGGCTTATGCCCTGCCGATCAGCCTTTGCGCCATAGCGTCGGCGACCGACGCCGGGTCGCGACCGGTTTCGGCGCCTTCGGACCAGATCTGCTCGAGCCGCCGGGGAATGCCTTCGATGCGATGGCGGACGAGGCTTGCATCGCCGTCGCCGAGATATTCCGTGCAGACGTTGATGATCCCGCCGGCGTTGATGACGTAATCGGGCGCGTAGAGGATGTTCCGCTTCTGAAGCCGCTCGCCGTCCTGTTCGGTCGCGAGCTGATTGTTCGCGCCGCCGGCGACGACCGGCACCTTGAGCCCGGGGATGGTCGTCTCGTCGAGGATCGCGCCGAGCGCGCAGGGACTGAGAACGTCCGCGTCGAGCATCAGGATCTCGTCCGCCGAAACCACCTTCCCCCCGCTGCGGTCGGCGAGCTTCTTCGCCTTCTCCTCATCGACGTCGGCGATGGAGAGCTTGGCACCCTCGGCGCAGGCATGCAGCGCGACACCGGTGGCGACGCTTCCCGCGCCCTGAAGCGCGATGTGGAGTCCGCTGAGATTGTCCTTGCCGAGCGCCCATTTCACCGCGGCCTTGATTCCGAGGAAAACGCCGAGGGAGGTGTGCGGTCCAGGGTCGCCGCCGACGTCTCCGGCGGAATTGGGCAGGCCCGCGACGAACTTCGTCGTGCGCGCAACTTCGATCATGTCCGTGACGCTCATTCCGACATCCTCGGCCGTGACATAGCCGCCGCCGAGCTTCTCGACGGCCTTGCCGAACGCGTGGAGCATGTCCGTGCCCTTGGCCCGCTCCTCATCGGCGAGGATCACCGCCTTGCCCCCGCCAAGCGGAAGACCCGCCATGGCATTCTTGTAGCTCATCCCGCGCGACAGCCTCAGCGCGTCGACGAGCGCTTCCTCGTCCTTGGCGTAATGCCAAAAGCGGCAGCCGCCCGCGGCCGGGCCGAGATGGGTCGAATGGACTGCAATGATCGCCCTCAGGCCGCAAGCGTCATCGGTAATGAAATGAACGGCTTCGTGCTGGTCGAAATCCGGCAGGCCCCAGGGCGTCGTCATGAAATTGCGCTAACTCTGCTGTCACCAAAAATGGGGCGATCGAGGGGACTTGAACCCCCGACCCCTGGTACCACAAACCAGTGCTCTAACCAGCTGAGCTACGATCGCCACGGTGCGTATGGGAGCGGTTCCCTTGCCCGCGCGGGGGCACTTAGGAGGCGCGGCCCGCGAACGCAAGGCGGGGCCGGATTGCCCGCACATCGCAAACTTTTGATAAATGCAGGTTGTAGTTTTATCGTGTATGCCTTGCGCGTCTCTCTTAGTAAGCGCATCCTACCGTGCTCTTGGGGAGAGGGCCGTATGGCGAGTCGGCGTCCGAAGTCGGCAACGCGAGGTGTACCTCTGCGCGAGACGCTAATCTCGGCGGGCCTTGAGGCCCATCTCGCCGACCTGCTCGACGAAATGCCGCACCGCGTGGTGCAGGTCGAGGCGCGGCGACCCTTCCGCGAACAGGGCTCGCGCCGCAACGAGGTCATGTTCGTCCGCTCGGGCATCCTTTCCAAGTTCAAGACCGATTCTTCCGGAAGGCGGCAGATCGTCGCCCTGAGATTCCCGGGCGAAGGCATACTGCCGCGCGATGGCTTCGCGGAATATGGGATCCAGGCGATCGTCCGGAGCGAGGTGATGGTCGGCAGGGCCGATGACTTCGACCCGATCGTCGATACGCACCCCGAGCTCCACCGCTTCTTTCGCCGGTTGATCCAGCGCAACGAGGCGATCGGCTACGAGTGGCTGGTGAATTGCGGGCGGCGCGATTCGACCGCGCGGGTCGCCCATCTGCTGTGCGAGACCGCGGTCAGGATGCACGTCAAAGATGCGCACATGATGAACCCCTTCACGCAGCAGCAGATCGCCGACATCACCGGCCAGACGTCGGTCAACGTCAACCGCGTTCTCGCCGACATGGAACGTCAGGGTCTGATCCGCCGCAAGGGCCGCGAGATCGAGTTCACCGACTGGACCGAAATGCGCCGCGTCGCGAGCTTCCAGCCCGAATATCTGGCGATCTAGGAGAGCCCTGCTTCGCCAAGGCTTGGCGGGGCATCCTGCATAGCTCGCCGTGGCGAGCGACGCAGGATGGTGGGCGCGACAGGGATTGAACCTGTGACCCCACCCGTGTGAAGGGTGTGCTCTACCGCTGAGCTACGCGCCCGCCGCTTGCGAGGAACGGCGCAGATAGGGACAGCCGCACGGACTGTCTAGATTATTGAACCGCGTCCTTGAGAACCTTGCCGGGCCGGAACTTGGGCTGCGAGCTGGCGGCGATCTGCATCGGCTCCCCGGTGCGCGGATTGCGCCCAGTGGAGGCCTTGCGCCGAGTGACCGAGAAATTCCCGAAGCCAACCAGTCGCACTTCGTCGCCGCGCTTGAGCGTCGACGTGATCACTTCCAGCATCGTCTCGACGGCCCGCGAGGCGTCGCTGCGGCTGAGCCCCGCACGATCCGCGACATGGCCGATGAGTTCCTGCTTGTTCATGCCCCGGCTCTCCCTCACCGCCCGCAGACTCGCGCTTTCGACGCATCTGCCTTTAAGGCAAGACTCCGCGCCCCTGTCCAGTCACTCTAGTGGCGGACAGGGGCTCCGGTGTCCCCGATCGGCGCATGCACCGGCGGTTCCGCCGCATGCTCGTCGGCGTCGGTCCACTCGATCGCTTCCAGCGGCTCGACCAGAGCGCGGGCGAGCACCTGGTCGATATGGTCGACCGGGATGATCTCCAGCGCTTCCTTGACCGTCGCGGGAAGCTCCACGATATCCTTCTCGTTCTCGGCCGGAATCAGCACGGTCGTGATTCCGCCGCGAAGCGCCGCGAGCAGTTTCTCCTTGAGCCCGCCGATGGGAAGCACGCGCCCACGTAGCGTCACCTCGCCCGTCATCGCGACATCGCGCCGGACGGCGACGCCGGTGATCGTCGAGATCATCGCGGTGACCATGCCGATACCCGCCGACGGTCCGTCCTTCGGGACCGCGCCTTCCGGCAAGTGGACGTGGATGTCCTTGCGCGCGAAGATCGATGGCTTGACGCCATAGGCCGGGGCCCGCGCCTTCACGAAGCTCATCGCCGCCTGGATCGACTCCTGCATCACTTCGCCGAGCTTGCCGGTCGTCTTGATCTGGCCCTTGCCCGGCACGGTGACCGCCTCGATCGTCAGCAGCTCGCCGCCAACCTCGGTCCAGGCGAGCCCGGTGACCGCGCCGATCTGGTCCTCTTCCTCGCCCATTCCGTAGCGGAACTTCCGGACGCCGAGATAATCGCCGACATTGCCGGGCAGGAGCTCGACCGTCTCGACCTTGTTCTCGAGGATTTGCCGAAGCGACTTGCGCGCGACCTTTGCAAGCTCGCGCTCGAGAGTCCGTACCCCGGCCTCGCGCGTGTAATGCTGGATGATCTTGCGCAAAGCCTCGTCGGTGAAGACCAACTCGTCGGCCTTCAGCCCGTGGGCTTCCATTTGCTTCGGGATCAGGTGGCGCTTGGCGATCTCGACCTTCTCGTCCTCGGTATAGCCCTCGAGCCGGATGATCTCCATCCGGTCGAGCAGGGGCTGCGGCATGTCGAGCGAGTTCGCCGTGGTCACGAACATCACGTCGCTAAGGTCGTAGTCGAGCTCGAGATAATGGTCCTGGAACCGGCTGTTCTGCTCCGGGTCGAGGACCTCCAGAAGCGCCGACGACGGATCGCCGCGGAAGTCCTGGCCGAGCTTGTCGATCTCGTCGAGCAGGAACAAGGGGTTGGACGTCCCCGCCTTCTTGATGTTCGAGATGATCTTGCCGGGAAGCGAGCCAATGTACGTGCGCCTGTGCCCGCGGATCTCGGCTTCGTCGCGGACCCCGCCCAGCGACTGGCGGACGAACTCGCGGCCCGTGGCGCGCGCGATCGAGCGGCCTAGCGACGTCTTGCCGACGCCGGGCGGGCCGACCAGGCACAGGATCGGGCCCTTGAGCTTGTTGGTACGCGCCTGGACCGCGAGATATTCGACGATCCGGTCCTTGACCTTTTCGAGCCCGTAATGGTCCTCGTCGAGCACGGCCTGGGCTTCCGCGATGTCCTTCTTGAGCTTGGACTTCTTGCCCCACGGCAGCGCGAGCAGGACGTCCAGATAGTTGCGGGCGACCGTCGCTTCGGCCGACATCGGCGCCATTGCGCGGAGCTTCTTGAGCTCGGCATTGGCGCGCGCCTTGGCTTCCTTCGACAGGCGGGTCTTGCGGATCTTCTCGGCGAGCTCGGCGAGCTCGTCGCCGCCCTCCTCACCTTCGTTTCCGAGCTCGCGCTGGATCGCCTTCAGCTGCTCGTTGAGATAATATTCGCGCTGCGTCTTCTCCATCTGGCGCTTGACGCGGCTGCGGATTTTCTTCTCGACCTGGAGCACGCCGAGCTCGCCTTCCATGAAGGCGAACACCATCTCCATCCGGCGTGCGGGGTTGAGCTCGCCGAGCAGGGCCTGCTTGTCGGCGACCTTGATCGAGAGGTTCGATGCGACGGCGTCCGCCAGCACCGACGGGTCCTCGATCTCGGACAACTGGATACCCGTCTCAGGCGGCAAGCGCTTGTTGAGCTTGGCGTAATTCTCGAACTGGTCGATGACCGAGCGCATCAGCGCCTGGGCCTCGGGCCCGTCTGAAGCCTCTTCCTCGACCTCCTCGATCTCGGCCGCCATGTAGCCCTCGCGATCGACGAGATCGACGAGCCGCGCGCGCTTCACCCCTTCGACGAGGACGCGGACCGTACCGTCGGGCAGCTTCAAAAGCTGCATCGCGGTGGCGATCACTCCAAGGTCGTACATCGCGTCCCGGTCGGGATCGTCCTCGCCCGGATCGAGCTGCGCGACCAGGAACAGCTCCTTGTCGGCGGCCATCGCCGCCTCGAGCGCTGCAACGGACTTTTCGCGTCCGACGAACAAGGGAACGATGCGGTGAGGAAAGACGACGATGTCGCGAAGGGGCAGGATCGGGAGGAAGCGAGTCATGGGCCAGTATATGGGCCGCCCCCTGCGGCGGCGCAACAAACGGCCGGAACATTGGCCAGGAACATTGAAACGCCGCCAATCGCTGTACGCCGCAAAGGAGGCTGAAGATGGCCGAGGACAGGGAAAAGATCAGCACCGGGCCGAACGAGGAGCCGATCAACGAGACGATCGCCGGCACCGGGCCGGGCATTCCGGACGACGCGCTGGCGCCTGGCGAGAAGGAGCTGCCGCAAGCGCCGAGCGACGAAGAGGTCGAGGAAATCGCCGAGAAGCTCCACTCGCCTAGTGCCGAAAAGGACACGCTTCCGCTGGAAGGTGAATGATTTACGGCTGATTGAGTCCGCGGATTCTGTCCCCGTTCAGCTTTGGCTGCTATCCCGATGGGCGTGAAAACACGTTATTCCCTGCTCGCGCTCAGCGCGCTCGCGCTCTCCGCCGGTGCTTCGGCCCAATATTGGTATCCGCCCGCGCCGGCGCCGGTCCCTCCCCCTCCGCCCGTCGCACAACAGCCGCGCGCTCCGGTCGCAGAGCCGTGGATGGCGCAGCCGCAACGCGCGCCCGTCGCCGAACCGTGGATGGTCCAGCAGGCGCCGGTCCCGACCGGGGCTCCGTGGCAATCGCCGATCGCCCAGTCCGACAGGAGCACCGCGCTCGAACCGATCGATCTCCCGCCCGCCATCGAGCAGGGCGTGGACATGATCTACATCGACCAGGCGCTCGTCCCGCGCGCGGTCAAGAATCGCGGCTTTCTCGCGGAAATGAACGATGCGGCGTGGAGCGCTGCCCCGGTCGACCTCTTCACCTCGGTCAACCCGATCTACACCGAGCTGCGCCGCGGGCTCGTCAAATATGAGCAGGACTGGGGCAGCCTGCCGCAGATGGTCATTCCGGCGGGGCCCGCGTTGAAGAGCGGCTCGACCGGCGACCGCGTCGCAATGCTCCGGACACGCCTTGGGTTGTCCGAGGGCGACAGCTTCGATTCCGCTCTGGCCGCGAGGGTCAAGGCGTTCCAGTCGGTTCATGGTCTTGTCGATGACGGGATCGCCGGCACGGGCACGATCGAAGCCTTGAATCGGGGCTCCGATTATTATGAGAAGCTGATCATCATCAACATGGAGCGCGCGAAACGCCTTCCCGCGCCCGAAGAGCAGCCGAAATACGTCATCGTCGATGCCGGCGACGCGCGCCTGTCGATGTGGGAAAACGGCCAAAAGGTCGACGAGATGAAGATCGTCGTCGGCAAGTCCGAGACGGCGACGCCGATGATGGCGGCCTACATCAAATATGCGAGCGTGAATCCCTATTGGAACGTGCCGCCCGATCTCGTGCGGAATCTGATCGGTCCGCGCATCGCGGCCCAGGGCATCAGCTATCTGACCGACCGCGAATATCAGGTCCTGTCCGACCTCACCGAGAACGCCAAGGTCATCGATCCGACGACCGTCGACTGGCAGGCTGTGGTCGACGGGCGCGAGGACGTGGCCCTTCGCCGCCTCCCCAGTCCGGCCAATTCCATGGGCATGATGAAGTTCATGCTTCCCAACTACTTCGGCATCTATCTCCATGATTCGCCGGAAAAAGAGCATTTCACGAAGAACGAGCTGTGGATCAGCAACGGCTGCGTGAGGCTCGAGGATTACAAGCGGCTCGCGCGCTTCCTGTTCAACGGGCACATCCCGCAGGGCGACAATCCGAAAGTCGAAAAGGAAGTCGACCTGCCGCAGCCGATCCCGGTCTACATGACCTACCTGACCGTCCAGCCCACGGCGGACGGCGTGCAGTTCATGGAAGACCATTACGGCCGCGACGCGCACCTGATGGAGCGCTACGGCCCGCAGCTCCTCGCCGCCGTCCACGGCGAGTAAGCGCTACTTTCTGATCTGAAATTGAATTGAAGGGCGCCGCTCAGGCGGCGTCGTCGGCCTTGTCCTTCGAGGCGTAGACCCGAACCGGATCCTTGCGGCCTTCGACCACGTCCCCATCGATATGGACCTCGTCGACCCCGTCCATCGAAGGCAGGTCGAACATCGTATCGAGCAGGATTCCCTCGAGGATCGAGCGAAGGCCGCGGGCGCCGGTCTTGCGCTCGATCGCCTTGACCGCGATCGAATGGAGCGCGTCGTCGGTGAACTCGAGCTGGACGTCCTCCATGTCGAACAGCTTGGCATATTGCTTCACCAGGGCGTTCTTGGGCTCGACCAGGATTTTCACCAGCGCGGTCTCGTCGAGGTCGAGCAGGGTCGCGATGACCGGCAGCCGGCCGACGAACTCGGGAATCAGGCCGAACTTCAGCAGGTCCTCGGGCTCGCAATGCTGGAGGATCTCGCCGGTCTTGCGCTCGTCGGGCGCGACGACGTGGGCGCCAAAGCCCATCGACTTGCCCTGCATACGGTCGGAGATGATCTTCTCCAGCCCGGCAAAGGCGCCGCCGCAGATGAACAGGATGTTCGTCGTGTCGACCTGCAGGAACTCCTGCTGCGGATGCTTGCGGCCGCCCTGCGGTGGAACGCTCGCGGTCGTGCCCTCCATCAGCTTGAGAAGCGCCTGCTGGACACCCTCGCCCGACACATCGCGGGTGATCGAGGGGTTGTCCGACTTGCGGCTGATCTTGTCGATCTCGTCGATGTAGACGATCCCGCGCTGCGCTTTCTCGACATTGTAGTCGGAGGCCTGGAGCAGCTTGAGGATGATGTTCTCGACGTCCTCGCCGACATAGCCGGCCTCGGTCAGAGTTGTCGCGTCCGCCATGGTGAAGGGCACGTCGAGGATTCGGGCGAGAGTCTGCGCAAGCAGCGTCTTGCCGCAGCCTGTTGGGCCGATCAGCAGGATGTTGGACTTGGCGAGCTCGACGTCGTTGCCGGCCTTGGCGCCATGCGAGAGACGCTTGTAATGGTTGTGGACGGCGACCGAGAGCACGCGCTTGGCGCGGTTCTGGCCGATCACATAATCGTCGAGGACCTTGCAGATCTCGGACGGAGTCGGGACCCCGTCCCTCGTTTTCACGAGCGCGGACTTGGATTCCTCGCGGATGATGTCATTGCAGAGCTCGACGCACTCGTCGCAGATGAAGACGGTCGGCCCCGCGATCAGCTTCCTGACCTCGTGCTGGGACTTGCCGCAGAACGAGCAGTAGAGTGTGCTCTTGCTGTCGCCGCCTGAAAGCTTGGTCATTCCCGTCCCTGCATTTCGGCCGCGAGCGGCCGTCCTCTGATGGGCATGCTAGCCCGCTTTATGACACAATCAACTCTGCAGGTCGGTTAACGTATCCCGCTCGGAGATTGCTCCTTTGATTTCAGCAATATGGATGGGACACATGCACCTAGCAAGGGGGCCAGTGTCACAGTTTGAGACGGTCGAACGCCTCCCGGATCGCCTCGTGAAAGTCGGATCGGGCGTAAATGTCGTTATGCCCGGCGCGGGCGATCGTGCGGTCGAGGATGAGATTCGGGACCCTCTGCCTTAGCCCATCCGTGCGCTCGCCGGGGACGATCTCGTCGCGCTCGGCGGCGATGATCGCCACGGGCACGTCGAGCGTAGCGAGCGCCGAGGCGGCGTCGATCTCATGCTCGAAGAAGGGACCGATCGGCAGCCACGGATACATGGACTGGGCGACGGCCTTTAGGGAATCGAACGGCGTCACGAGGATCAATCCGTCGAGCTTGCGCGCCGCAGCGAGCCGGGCGGCGATTCCGCTGCCGATGCTGAAGCCGATCGCCACAACCCGCTTCGGCTTCACTTGCTTCATGGCGACATCGTAGACGAGCGGCGCGTCGGCGATCAGCGCCTCCGCCGAGGGTGAGCCCTTGGACGGCGCGTAGCCGCGATAGTGGAACGCGACGACCTCCTCGTCGGGGAACAGCTCGTGCAAATATTCGGCGACGTCCTGCGCGTTCCACGCATTCCCCCCAAAGCCCAGGATAAGGACCGGCGCCTTCGCCGGCTCGTCCGCCGGGATGTGGATTCCGGCCAGATCGTACCCGTCGGCGCTTTTGACCGAAAGCCGCTCCGCGCCCGGCGGGAGCGGTCCTGCGGGCGGCACTGCGTGGACCGGGAAGATCAGGTGCGACTGGAATTCGAACATGGCGAAGAAGGCGGCGAGCGCGGCGGCGGCGGCCAGTGGCGCCGCAAGCTTCAGCCTAGCCCGCGAAGGCGGCCTCGATGGCGGGCGTGACCCGGTCGACCGTGTACGGCTTCTCGATCACCGGCGCGTCGTTGAACTCCGGCGGGGGCGGATCGACGTGACCGCCCGTCGCGATCACGAACGGAACCTTCTTCTCGCGCAGCCTGGTCGCGACCGGCCAGACGTTCTCGCCCTTGAGGTTCACATCGAGGATGGCGAGGTCGAACCCACCTTTTTCCACCTCTTCGAGCGCGCACTGGACCGTTTCGCAGGTTCCGCGGACCTTGTGGCCGAGGGAATCGAGGAAATCCTCCAGCATCATTGCGATGAGGGGTTCGTCCTCGACGATCAGAATGGAGCGTTTGTCAGCCACGCCATTCGCATAAGGTGCGCGCCCGAAAGCGCAAAGTCCTATTTCGTCCCGACCGCTCGCCGCGCCGCTTCGGCAAGCTCGGTCACCGAGAAGGGCTTGGGCAGGAAATTGACGTTCTCGATGTCGATCGACTTCCTCAGCTGCTCCTCGGCATAGCCCGACATGAAAAGGATTTTCAGATCCGGCCACGTCTTGCGCGCCTCGCGGACCATGCTCGGCCCGTCCATCCCGGGCATGACGACGTCGGTGATCAGCAGGTCGATGGTCTCTCCGGATCGCAGCACCTCCAGAGCGTCCTCGCCATTGTCCGCGGTCACGACCTTGTAGCCGTGCCGCGTGAGCGCGCGTTCGGCGACGCTCCGGACCATCGGCTCGTCCTCGACCAGGAGCACCGTCCCGCTGCCCCACAGCTCATCCTTCTTGGCCTTGGCGACGGCGCGCGAGCGCCCCGCCGGCTTCTCCTCGCGGTGGACCGGCAAATAGATGACGAAGCGCGTCCCCTCCCCGACCTTCGAATCGGCGAAGATGAACCCGCCCGACTGCTTGACGATGCCGTAGACGGTCGACAGGCCGAGGCCGGTTCCCTTCCCGACTTCCTTGGTGGTGAAGAAAGGCTCGAAAATCTTGCCGAGGATGCTGGGTGCGATTCCCGTTCCAGTGTCGGTCACGGAAAGCGCGCTGTAGTCCGCGATCGGGAGGATGTCGGAGCCGAGTTCCGCAACCTGGTCGGACTTCACCGAATAGGTTTGAATGGTGAGCGTGCCGCCCTTGGGCAGCATGGCGTCGCGGGCGTTGACCGCGAGGTTGATGATGACCTGTTCGAGCTGGCCGGGGTCCGCCCGGATTGGCCCGAGGTTGCGGCCATGCTTGACCACCAGCTCGACCGTCTCGCCGAGGAGACGCTTCAGGAGGTGCGAAACTTCCGAAACAACGTCGGGCAACTGCAGGACCTGCGGCCGCAGCGTCTGCTGGCGCGAGAAGGCGAGCAGCTGGCGGGTCAGTCCCGCCGCGCGGTTGGAGTTCGACTTGATCTGCTGGATATCGTCATAGTCGATGTCGCCCGGCGTGTGCCGCATCAGCATCAGGTCGCAGTGGCCGATGATCGCGGTCAGGATGTTGTTGAAATCGTGTGCGACTCCCCCTGCGAGCTGCCCAACGACCTGCATCTTCGTCGCCTGCGCGACCTGACGCTTGAGCTTGGCTTCCTCGCTATTGTCCTTGAGGAGCAGGAGCACCGCCGCGTCGCCGAGCCCGCGAAGTCCGGCGATGGTCAGCGCGACCGGCTCGGCCGGCTGACGGACGAGCCTCACCGCGATATCGCCCGACATAGCGGGTCCGCGCGCGTTGCGCCTCACGGCGTCCGCGACCGCCGCCTTGTCTTCCTTGACGACGAGATCGCCGGGATAGACCGGCACCTCGGTCCCCTTGAGGCCGGCGGCCTGATGGAACGCCTGGTTCATCGTCAGGAAGCGTCCGTCGCCGTCGACCAGCGCCAGGCCGATCGGAAGCATGTCGAGCAAGGCCTGGAGGTGCGACGAGCTCGACATCGGCAGAGTGTCGGGGCTGTCGAACAGATAGAAATTGCCGAAGTCCGTGGGACCCGGCGGGTCGAGCGGGAGCAGCAATGCTCTGAGCGGCCGCGCGGTCTCGCCCTCCGCCGTCAGCTGGAAGTGCCCACCGCCCTCCGCTTCGTCGACCAGCTCGTTCAACCGGGGAGGTTCGGCCCTGGCATGCCCGCCGAGCGCGCGCTGCTCGAACAGCCGGTTGTTCGCGATCACATTGCCCTGCGGGTCGATGAGCGCGGCCATGATTCCCGCTCTGCCGAGGAGATCGCCCGCCTGCCCCCGCAGGCGGCCTACGGTCGCGGCGACCGGGTCGGGCGCAGCGGTCTTCACGAAGCGCCATAGAAGCAGGTCGTTCTGGGTGCCGACGCGCTCCACCTCCACGGGGGTCGAACCGGCTGTCGTCTCGATTCCGGCAACGCACCCGGCACCGTCGCGCCACGCCATCGTCCGGGCGAGCGCCAGCCCCTCACGCGCGTCGTCGTCCGCTGCTAGCTCGAGCGGCGGCGCAGACCCGCCGAAACGCTCGCGGTAGGCGGCGTTGGCGAGCAGCAGCGAACCCTCGCCGGTCGTTAGCGCGACCGGATCGCCGCTGAGCCCCAGAGCGGATCCGAGCAATGCGTAATCGGGGCCGAGCAGGAGTGGCTCGCTCGGAACGGGCAGCGACGGGGATCGCGCCGACACAAACGCCGCAGCAGCCAGACCAAGCAGCGCTACCACGGCGGCGGCCAAAGGCTGCCCCGCCATCAGCAACAGCACCGCCGCCGAAGCCGCCGCACCGACGATCAGCGCCGGCGCGAGCCATCGTCCCCATCCGTCGAGGGCCGTGGATTCGATCGTTGGCAGGTCCTGGTGCAGCATGGGCGTCGAAGCCCATGCTATCAGATGCGCGTCATCCTACCAGATGCGCACGCGCTGCTCCGGCGTCAGGTACAGCTTCTGGCCCGGCTTCACCTCGAAGGCGGAATACCAGGGGTCCATGTTGCGCACGACGTCGGTCCGGACCCGGCACGGCGAGTGCGGGTTGGTGAGCAGCTGCTGGCGAAGCGCGGCCTCGCGGTCGTTGCACCGCCACACCTGCGCCCAGCCGAGATAGAAGCGCTGGTCGGCGGTGAAGCCGTCGATCACCGGCGGCGGAGCGCCGTTGAGTGACGCGAGATAGGCATCGTGCGCGACCGACAGCCCGGCAAGGTCCGCGACATTCTCGCCCATGGTCAGCTTGCCGTTGACGTGCATCCCCGGAAGCGGCTCGTATGCGTTGATCTGCGCCTCATATTTGTCGAGCCGGGCCTGGAAGTTCTTGGCATCCGCGGGCGTCCACCAGTCGATGAGATTGCCGTGGAGATCGTACTTCGAGCCCTGGTCGTCGAACTGATGGCTCATCTCGTGCCCGATCACCGCGCCGATCCCGCCGTAATTGACCGCGGCGTCCGCGTTGGGATCGAAGAAGGGCGGCTGAAGGATCGCGGCGGGGAAGACGATCTCGACCATCGTCGAATTGGAGTAAGCGTTGATCTCCATCGGGGTCATGCCCCACTCCCAACGCCGGATCGCACCGCCGAGCTTGCCCAGCTGATAGTCGAACTCGAAACGGTTCGAGCGCATCGCGTTGCCGAGCAAATCGTCGCGGGCGATCACGAGCCCGCTCATGTCGCGCCATTGCGAAGGGTAGCCGATCTTCGGGGTGAAAGCGGCGAGCTTTGCATGCGCCTTGGCCTTCGTGTCCGCGCTCATCCAGTCGAGGCCGTCGATCCGCCGGCCCATGGCGTCGATAAGGTTGTGGACCAACTTGTCCGCCGCCGCCTTGGTCTCGGGCGGGAAATATTTGGCGACGTAGAGCTTGCTGACGTCGTCGCCGAGCGTCCCGACGGTGAAATTGACGGCCCGCTTCCACCTGGGCTCTTGCTCCGGAACGCCGGAGAGCGCCGTCCGGTAGAAGGCGAAATTCTCGTCGTCGAATTTCTTGGGAAGATAGTCGGAGTAGCTGTCGAGCGAGCGGACC
>Ga0207678_10002363_pt1 | contig 17106 bp, 17 predicted proteins | sample KBSC63metaG_FD_184319 | JGI IMG/M metagenome (GOLD analysis project Ga0207678, IMG submission 184319) | Corn rhizosphere microbial communities from Kellogg Biological Station, Michigan, USA - KBS C6-3 metaG (SPAdes) (version 2) | ecosystem: Host-associated > Plants > Roots > Rhizosphere > Soil ...
GGCTGCTAGTTGGTTATCGGCAGCCCGCATCAAAACTTGAGTTCGGGCAATCAGGGCTCGGATGCACGTTCGAGGAGGCATTCAGCTTGAACGTGCCCATCAGCTCGATGAGCCGCGCGGCCTGTTCCTTCAGGGATTCGGCTGCTGCGGCGCTTTCTTCCACCAGCGCGGCGTTCTGCTGCGTCATCCGGTCGAGCTGCGTCACAGAGGTGTTGATCTGGCCAATGCCGTCGCTCTGCTCGCTGGACGCGGCGGTGATCTCGCCGATGATGTCCGTGACTCGCTGCACCGAGCTCACGATGTCCCGCATCGTGGTGCCGGCGTCGCCCACCAGGCGCGAGCCCAGATCAACCTTCTCGACGCTCGCGCCGATCAAGGTCTTGATCTCCTTGGCCGCCTCGGCACTGCGCTGGGCCAGCGAGCGAACCTCGCCTGCCACCACCGCGAAGCCGCGGCCTTGCTCGCCGGCATGCGCCGCTTCGACGGCTGCGTTCAGCGCCAGGATGTTGGTCTGGAAGGCGATGCGATCAATCACAGCGATGATGTCGCTGATCTTCTTCGACGACGCATTGATGTCGTTCATGGTGCTCACCACTTGCGACACCACCTCGAGCCCACGGGTGGCCACGTCTGCGGCGCAGGCCGCGAGCTGGTTGGCCTGGCGGGCGGTATCGGCGCTTTGCTTGACGGTGCTCGTCAGCTGCTCCATCGACGCCGCCGCCTCCTGCAGGTTGGCCGCGGTCTGCTCGGTGCGGTGGCTCAGGTCGTGGTTGCCGGTAGCGATCTCCACCGACGCGGTGTTGATGCTGTCGCTGGACAGGCGCACCTGGCCGACCATGCGCTGCAAGGCGTCCTGCATCGCGTTCAGGGTGTCCATCATTGCGGCGGTCTCGTCGCGGCCGTGTACTTCCACGTGCCGGCTCAGGTCGCCGGCGGCGATCGCGGTGGCCAGTTCGCGGGCGGTGTCCAGCGGCCGGCAGATGCTGCGCATGTTGAGCACGGTGAATGGAATCAGGATCAATGCCGCGAGCGCGATGACGCCTGCATCGGCCATGAAGGCGTTTCGTGCGGCTGCTTCGCGCGCCGTTTTGGCTTGTGCCAGTCCTTCGTCCAGCGCGGCACCGATCTTCTGCACCATGTCTTCGAGGATGGCCATCGAGCCCTTGGCCCTGGTCAGCATCATGTCGGCCGTGCGCGAGTTGTCGTAGGCGCCGCTCTCGACTTGCTTGATCACGCGCTCGGTGTCGCTCGTGTAGGCGTCGAGGTTCCTGAGCGCTTCGGTTGCCAAGGGGCGTTCGTGTTCGGTCGCCGCATCGAGCATGGAGGTGAGCGTGCGCTTTGCGCCGGCCACCGCGACGATCCAGCGCTCCTTGTGCCTGGCGACGATCTCCGGCTTCTCGTAGTTGATCACCATGTCTTTTTCAAGACGGTTGATGTCGCCAACGAGGCGATGGATATCGGCCAGCAGGCGCGACTGCGTCATGGACCGTGCAATGAACAAGTCAGCCTGCTCGCGCTGATTCACCAGCGTGAACATGCCGGTGGCACCCACGACGCAGACCAGGAATAGCATGACGACGAGCATGCCGATCATGCGCAGTCGGATCGACATGCGGCGCACGAGTTTCATCAACATGCCCATGGTCAATCTAATTCAAGCAAACGAGACGCGAGTACCGCCGGAGTAGGGCAGAAGTCTTCCCAGTCGTCCCGCTCCCGACTTTTGACAAAGGCGGGCACGGCAGCAGCCACAGCACAGGCGCATCCATTTGGCTTCCTTCAGCACGGGCTTCGGGTTCGCGGCTTTCGGGACTGGCACCGTCGGGTTCGGCATCGGTGCATGAGCGGCCGCAGACTCACCCGCCGAGTGCTCGAGGCGAAACGTGCTGACCATCTTGAGCTTGGGGGGGCGATGTCATCACTGTGCTCGGACGATGCGCTGGTGATCGAGTCGATGATGCTCGTCACGCGTTGCACCGAGCCAATGACTTCCCGCATCTTGTGGCCGGCGTCCACGAGCGTGGAGCCCTCGACCATGTCGACGCTGGCGCCAATCAGTCCCTTGATGTCCTTGGCGGCTTGCGCCGAGCGTTGGGCGAGATTTCGTGCTTCGTCAGCCACCACCGCGAAGCCGCGGCCTTGATCGCCAGATCTTGCTGCTTCCACGGCAGCATTCAACGCGAGGATGTTGGCCTGGAATGCGATGCCGTCGAGCTCGCCGCTGATGTCCGAGAATTGCTTCGAGTTCGCGTTGATGTGGTCCATGGTTGCCGCCACACGCGATACCACCGCGCCGCCAAGGGCGGCGACTTCGGCGGCGGTTGCGGCAGGCCGCATGCCTTGGCGGGCCGAATCCTTGGACTGCTTGACGGTGACCCTGAGTTGCTCCATCGACGAGGCACCCATCTGCAGGTTGGACGCAGTCTGTTCGGCCCGGACACTCAAATTTTGATCGCCAGGTGCAATCTCCGTGGATGCGGAGGTGATGTTGCCGTCGGCGGACGAGCGGACATGTCCCGCAATCTGGCGCAGCGAGGTCTGCATCTGGCCGAGGGAGCGCAGCAGGTCTCCGAGTTCGTCCTTGCGGCTGGATTCAAGTGTGTGCGAAAGGTCCTTGCCGGCGATGACACGCGCGGCTTCCACGGCTTCGCCGATCGGACTCGTCACAGAACGCGTGATGACCACCGCGACGCAAATACCCACGACAAGGCTTGCGATGACAAGGATCAGCATGGTCGTCTTGGCGGCTTGCATGCGCGCGCGAACTTCGACGGCATGCTCTGCGGCCTGCGTGTCTTCGTGCTTTTTCAGCTCACTCATCGCGCCAAGGTAAGTCTCGACACTGGGCAGCAGCTTTTCTCTCAGCAAGGCGTCGATAGCGGACTGGTCCGAAGATTTCTGGTGCTGCTGAAGCCTGGCTCGCCATTCGAGATAGTCGACGCGCTTTTCAGCAATCGTCGCCAGCAGGGCCTTGCCCTTCTTGGTGGTGACTTCCGCTTGCAGGGCTTTCTCGATCTCGATGATCTCGGCGGCTGTTGCCTTGATGAGCGGAGCGAAATGGGCGTCCATGTCCCGCAGGCCCGCGGCCTTGGCGACCGCAATGACGCGGTTGGCATTGAGACGGGACTTTTCCAGCCACTGGCCGGCGAGGTTGGCGTGTCGCTCGAATTCGACTGTCGCGTCCAGGTCGCTCTGGGTTTGCAGGAAGCGTGCTAACGATGTCGCGCCGATCATGAGAAGCAGGACAAGCACCAGGCCGAAGCCCAGCATCAGGCGCGTCCTGATCTTGACATCGTTGAGTTTCATGAAGCGTTCCCGACCGTTGCGGGTCATCTGGTCATCTGGATCAAGCTCGGATTCCGTGAATTGCCACGCGCAATTCACGGATGGGGTTGTCTTACTAGACGTGCCACAGGGGGTCATGTGGCTGCGTCTGGCGGGATCCCATCAAACAAATTTCTGAGGCTTTACTTGAGACGGTGCTTAGTAGCAGTCTCAGTGCCGTGAGCTGCGAACCAGGCTGCCCACGTCGAGAATGAGCGCCACGCGGCCGTCGCCCAAGATGGTGGCGCCCGAGACATCGTTGACTTTGCGGTAGTTGGCTTCGAGGTTCTTCACGACCACCTGCTGCTGGCCGAGCAACGCGTCCACCAGCAAGGCGACGCGGCCGCCGTCGGGCTCCACGACGACCATGATTCCGGCCACGTGCTCGAAGTCGAATCGCGGCACCTGGAACACGTCTTCGAGGCCGATGACCGGCATGTACTCGTCGCGTACTTCCACCACGCGGCCGCTGCCGCCGATGGTCTTGATCGTCTGGTCTTCGACCTGGAAGGATTCGACCACCGAGGAGAGCGGAAGGATGTAGACCTCGTCGCCCACACCGACACTCATGCCGTCCATGATGGCCAGGGTGAGCGGCAGTCGGACCGAGACGCGCATGCCGTAGCCGTCAGCGGAGTCGATCTCGACCGTGCCGCCCAGCGAGGCGATGTTCTTCTTGACAACGTCCATGCCGACGCCGCGTCCCGATACGTCGGTCACGACGTCGGCGGTGGAGAAGCCGGGTTCGAAGATCAGGTTCCAGACTTCTGGATCGGTCAGGCTGTCGGGTGCGGCAATGCCGCGCTCGCGGGCCTTCTTCAGGAGCTTCTCGCGCGACAAGCCGCGGCCGTCGTCCCGAACCTCGATGACGATGCTGCCGCCCTGGTGCGAGGCCGACAGTGTGATGGTGCCGTGTTCCGGCTTGCCCTTGGCAAGGCGGTCTGCGGGCATTTCGATGCCGTGGTCGCAGGAGTTGCGAACCAGGTGGGTCAGCGGGTCGGTGATCTTCTCGACCAGGCCCTTGTCGAGCTCGGTCGCTTCACCCTGCGTCACGAACTCCACCTTTTTGCCGAGCTTGTTCGCGAGGTCACGCAGCATGCGCGGGAAGCGATTGAACACCACCGACATCGGGATCATGCGGATCGACATCACCGATTCCTGCAGATCTCGCGTGTTGCGGTCCAGGTCGGCGAGGCCCGCGGCCATCTGCTGATACAGCGCAGGGTCCATCTGCTTGCTGTTTTGGGCCAGCATGGCTTGCGTGATGACGAGCTCGCCGACGAGGTTGATCAGTTGATCGACCTTCTCGACCGACACCCGCAGGGTCGAGGCTTCGATCGTGGCAGCCGGCGCCTTCTCAGGCTTTGCAGTGGCCGCACGTGCGACGGGAGTGAGCGGCGCGATCACTGCGGCCGCACCTGCGGACTTGTCGTCAGTTTTCGTCGACGGCGCCCCAGGCGCATCGTCGAAGAATCCGTAGCCGAGATTGGGCGCTTCTTTTGGCGGTGCGCCTGGTGCGCCTTCATGAAAGCCGTAGCCGTCGCCGAAGGGCAGCAATTGCACGTGCTCGCGGGCAACGTGGAAAGTGAATAGGTCCAGCAGGTCGTTGTCGGTGCTGGTCGTCGTGATCTTGAAGCGACGCATGCCGTCGACGGACTGGCCGCCGTCAATGGGCTCGATGGTGCCGAGGTCGACGATTTCCTGGAACAGCTCGACCAGGTTGTCGGCTTGCGCCGGGTTCTCGAGCGGGCCCACGCGGACTTCGAGCGCGCGAACTGTCGTTGCGCCGTGGACGGCAGGCGTGGCAGGTTCCACCACCGGCTCGGCCAGCACCGACGTCTTGGTCACGTGCTTGATCGCCGCGACGGGCTCTTCGCCGGCGGCCATCGCGCCGATGTTGGTGAGCAGCTCAGTGGTGTCGATTTCCGGGCCGCCGCCGCCTTGATGGCGCGCGAGCTGCGCGCGCAGGGCGTCTCCGGCTTGCAGGAGAACGTCCACCATGGCCGGCGTCGGTTGCAGTTCATGGCGGCGCAGCTTGTCCAGCAGCGTCTCCATCTGGTGAGTCAGCTCGGCGACGTCCCCAAATCCGAACGTTGCCGCGCCACCCTTGACCGAGTGTGCGCAGCGAAAGATCGAGTTCAGTTCTTCGTCGTCGGCCGCTTCGAGGTTCACCTCGAGGAGCTGTTGCTCCATGCGGTCCAGGTTCTCGCCGGCCTCTTCAAAAAAGACCTGGTAGAACTGACTCAGATCGATGCCTGCGCTCAGGCTCGCTCCTTCAGAAGTCATCTCGCCCATGTTTGTGTTCTCCGTGTTCGGTGTCGACGTGTCGTGCGGCTCTCAGAGGTTGAGAGTTTTTCGAGCGTGCCCGAGCAGCGCGTGATGAGCGGGCATGATCGAAATACTCTCAGCCTCTCAGATCAGCGCACGACTTTCTTGATGACTTCCAGAAGTTTGGCCGGATCGAAGGGCTTGACGAGCCAGCCGGTCGCGCCTGCACTGCGGCCTGCCTGCTTCATCTGGTCGCTGGACTCGGTGGTCAGTATCAGGATGGGCGTGGCCTTGAACTTCGGGTTGTCCCGCAGCTTCTTGGTCAGGCTGATGCCGTCCATGCGGGGCATGTTCTGGTCTGTCAGCACGAGGTCGAAGTCGCGGCCGCCCGCCTTTTCCCAGGCGTCCTGACCGTCCACCGCCTCGACCACGTTGTAGCCCGCACTCTTGAGCGTGAAGGTCACCATCTGGCGCATGGATGCGGAGTCGTCCACGGCGAGGATTGAATGCATAGCGTTCTCCGAAGGTCTCGATGGGTTATGTCGGTACGTGCAGCGGGGTCTTGAGCTCAGAGGCTGAGAGTTTTTCGAGCGTGCCCGAGCAGCACGTCAAAAGGCGCCTGAGCGCAGCCATAGCTCGTGCTATGGCGAGCATTTGCAACGACGTGCAGGGGCCTTTTGGCGTGATGAGCGGGCATGATCGAAATACTCTCAGCCTCTCAGGCTGCTAAAACAATTCGATGGAACCTGCGTCCATCTCATCCTGGGTCACGGGATTGGGACGCAGGGGTGCTTCTTCCACCACTGCTGCGCCGTCTTCGTCATCGCCCATCGCCACGCGGGCGATCTGGTCGGCGCAACTGCGAAGACGCCGGCTCGTGTGATTGATCAACTGAGATGCCATGTCCTGGAACTGCAGCGCGGTGACCGCGCCGCCCAGTTGCTGCATCAGGCGTGGATAAACATCGGCGTGGCCGGCGGCATGGTGCTCGTCCATCAGTGCGCGGAGTTGCTCAGAGGCGCCGTAAAAGCTTTGTGCCAGCGCGTCGCAGGCGTCGGCCAGCAAGGTCTGAAGGCGGTCAAGGTCGTTCGTGGCCGTCATCAGATGGTCTTGGAGGTCGGCAGCCGCAAGCAGGGGCAGCGGGATCCCGCCCCCATCGGTCTGCTCGGTGGCTTCATTCATCGGCTTCGTGCTCCACGGAAGGCATTGATTCGGCATCCCGGGCCTTGCGTCGAAACGACGCGGGACACTTGAAACGGCGCACGTCATTGCGCACACGAGGCATTTTCGGCACTGCGGCCGAGGACATTAGTCCAATCACGAGGCAATTCACCCTGCATATCGAGGTGGACGATGACGGCCGCCTGGTTCGGGAATTTCAAGCTTTGTCGACTGTCAAGCAATCCCCACATCTACAGTGGACGGACATCAGGCCCGGGGCATACTTCGCCAATGACGTATTCCTCGCCCCAGCGGCATTTGCGTCTCTTGCACATCGAGGACTCGGAGCTCGACCACGAGTTGACGCTCGCGCACCTGCGGCGCGGGGGGATCAACGCCGAGGCGGTGCGAGTGGAAACCGAGTCCGAATACTTGCGTGCACTCGACGAAGACTGGGATGTCATCGTCTCCGACTACAACCTGCCGGGTTTTTCTGGCCTGACCGCGCTTGATTTGCTCAAGGCGCATGGCCACGACATTCCGTTTGTATTGGTGTCGGGCGAGATCGGTGAGGAGACCGCCGTCGAGGCGATGCGCAATGGCGCGAGCGACTACCTGCTCAAAAACAATCTGGCGCGGCTCGTCCCGGCGCTCTTGCACGCCATCGAGGCCGCCGAGACCCGGCGCGCACGCGTACAGGCCGACATGGAGCTGGGCGTGTCGAAGCAGAGGCTGCACGAACTTGCCCAGCACTTGCAGACCAGCGTCGAGATGGAGCGGGCCGCCATCGCGCGCGAGATCCATGACGACGTCGGGGGCTCGCTCACTGCGCTCAAATTCGATCTCGCGTGGATTGCACGGCATTCGAAGGAGGCCGACGTGCAGGCGCGCGTGAATGGCGCGCTCGAGACGGTGACGCATGCCATCGAGGCGAGCCAGCGAATCATGCACAACCTGCGACCGGCCATCCTCGAACAAGGTCTTCTTGCCGCCCTGCAGTGGATGGCAGGCCGATTCGAACGTCGTACGGGGGTGGCTTGCATGCTGCGCACGCCGCAATCGACGCTGCCGGCCCTGCAGAATTTGCCCGCGGGCGTGCCGCTCGTGGCCTACCGGACGGCTCAGGAGGCGCTGACCAACATCACAAAGCATGCACATGCGACGCGGGTCGAGATTGACCTGGCGCTGGCGGGTGGGGTTCTGTCACTCGAAGTCAGCGACAACGGCTGCGGTTTGAGCCCGGAAGATCTTGAGAAGGCACGGTCTTTCGGCATCCGCGGGCTGCATGAGCGCGCACGTACGGTCGACGGCTGGGTCGACCTGAGCAGTGGCCCTGCTGGCACAACGCTCATTCTCTCGGTACCCTTGCAGGAACTCGATGTAACTCAGGTAAATGTTTTACCCGTGACACATGAGATCGAAGATCCGACGGGCTGGGGAGAAATATGATCAAAGTGATTCTTTGCGATGATCACGCTCTGATCCGTCGCGGCATTCGAGACACTCTTTCCGATGCGCCCGACATCCAGGTGGTGGGCGAGGCAGGCGATTACGGCGAGTTGCGAACTCTGATGCGCTCCACGCCTTGCGACGTGCTGGTGCTTGACATCAACCTGCCAGGGCGAAGCGGCCTGGACGTGCTGCACGTGCTGAAGGATGAAGGCTCGACCATGCGCGTGCTGGTGGTCTCTATGTACCCCGAAGACCAGTATGCGATTCGCGCTTTGCGTGCAGGGGCTTTCGGCTATGTGAACAAGGGCGGCGACCCGGCGGTGATCGTGGCCGCCGTGCGGACGGTGGCTCAGGGGCGCAAATACGTCACGCCCGAGATCGCACAGATGCTGGTCGAAAGTTTGACTGCGCCGCAGCCCGAGAACGCACACGAAAAACTGTCGGATCGCGAGCTTCAGACGCTTGTGATGATTGCATCGGGCAAGCGCCTGTCGGACATCGCGGATGACTTGATGTTGAGTCCGAAGACCGTGAGCGTCTATCGCGCGCGAGTGTTGGAGAAGCTCGGGCTGGCGAACAATTCCGAGTTGACCGTGTACGCGATCCGTAACGGTCTCGTGGGTTCATGAGATGCCGCCTTCATGTCGTCAGTTCGGAAAACGTGCGCGGATCGCGACGACGTCGTCCCAGCCACGGACGAAGGCCTCCACGCAACGCGGGTCGAAGTGGCTGCCGCTGTGCTGCTCGACGTAGGCGCGTGAGTCTTCCATGGTCCAGGCTTTCTTGTAGGGCCGATTGGAGTTGAGCGCATCAAACACGTCCGCCACCGCCACGATTCGGCCGCCGAGCGGGATCTCGTGCCCCTTCAGACCGCGGGGGTAGCCGCTGCCGTCGAATTTCTCGTGGTGCGTCTGCGCGATTTCGCAAGCCAGCTTGAGCAGCGGTGACTCCGTGTCGGCCAGGATGCGTCCGCCGATCTCGGCATGGCGATGCATCTCCACGAGTTCCGTCGCGTCGAGATGGCCCTTCTTGAGAAGGATGTGATCGGGCGTGCCGAGCTTGCCCACGTCGTGCATGGGGGCCGCGGTGAGCAAGGCGTCTGCATAACTCTCGGGCTCGCCCAGGTGCCTGGCGATCGACGCTGCGTAATAGGCCATGCGCTGGATGTGGCCGCCGGTTTCCGGGTCGCGAAACTCCGCCGCGCGGCTGAGTCGCACGATGAGTTCGCGCTCGCGCAACACGATGACCTCGGTGGCCTTGCGTACTTCATCGGCCAAGTGGGCGGCGCGGTCTCGAAGCAGGTTTTGCACATTGCGAAGCTGCAGCAGGTTGCGCAGGCGCAGCTTGATCTCGATGGAATCAACCGGCTTGGTGAGGAAGTCGGTGGCGCCGACTTCGAGTGCCTTTCGTCGTACGGCGCTTTGCCCGGTGGCGGTGACCATCACCACCGGAACGTCGACCAAATTTGGCGTGGCACGCACGGCCTCGATGAACTGGTGGCCGTCCATGCGCGGCATCATGAAGTCCACGACGATGAGGTCGGCGCCGTTCTCTTTGCACCATTTGAGTCCGGCGATCGGGTCGTCAAAGCGAACCGGCTCCAGGCCCGTCGCGGAACGCGCGAGTGCGGCCATCAACATCAGATTGACTGCGTTGTCGTCGACGATGACGATGTTCATGCGGGCGGACTGTCCTCGATAAAACACATTGAAGCACCAATGATGACGCCCTCCGGACGTGCCGTCCCCGAGCTTTTGCATCAGGAATTCCCGAGGTGTGTCAAAACAACTCTATGGTTGCATCGTGCTACTGAAAGTTCGAGAGCAGACGTTCCAACGCCATCGTGAACGGCATCTGCATCAAGGGCAGCGTCAGGAGCACCCCCACCAAGCCGACGCCCAAGGTGATCGGGAAGCCGATTGCGAAAATGTTCATCTGCTGCGCGACACGAGAGATGATGCCCAGCACCAGGTTGACGAACAGCAGCATTGCGACGAGCGGCAGCGCGATCCACAGACCCAAGCGAAAGATTTCTATGCCCCACGTCTGCGGCTGCAGCGCACGCAGAAAGGCAAAGGGTTCCGGCCCGACCGGAAAGGCCTTGAAGCTCTGCACCACGGCGGAGATCAGCAGCAAGTGCCCGTTGATCACGATGAAGAGCCAACTGATGGAGATGCCGAAGAACCGGCTGAGCGCAGTGGCTTCGCCTCCCGTCATCGGATTGAAGAAGCCGGCAAAGTTCAGGCCCATTTGCAGGCCGATCAATTCGCCGGCGAATTCAACGGCGGCGAAGACGATGCGCGCGGCGAAGGCCAAGGTGAGGCCGATGAGCATTTGCTGGATGAGCAGCAGCATGGCCAGGCCGGTGTCGAGCGGCACGACTGGCATCGCGGGCAGCGAAGCCTGCGAGCAGATGGCGATGAGGAAAGACAGCGCGACGCGAATTCGGATCGGCACGCCCCGCTGCCCGAGCACTGGCATCGCACCGAAAAGCGCCAGCGCGCGCAGGAATGGCCACAACACCGGACTGATCCAGGCGAGGACTTGCGCTTCGGTGAAGGTCAGCATTTCTCGGTGAAATGTGAAATGCGCAGATGAAGTGCGGAAGGTGGACGATTCTTTGGCTAACCGACGACACCCGGAATCGACTGCAAGGTTCGCTGGATGTATTCGACGAGTGTCGTCAACATCCACGGGCCTGCGATGGCCAATACCGCCACCGCCGCCACGATCTTTGGCACGAAAGACAAGGTCGCTTCATGGATCTGCGTGGCCGCCTGAAAGATGCTGACCACGAGGCCCACCAATAGCACGGTGATCAGCACCGGGGCGGAAACCATGAGCAGCAAATAGAGGCCCTGCTGACCGAAGGTAAAGACGGCTTGTGAGTCCATGTCGTGTATGAAAGGTGCAGAGGGGTTGCGTCAATCTAGCCAGCAAAACTGGCAGCAAGAGACCCGAGCAGCAGGTTCCAGCCGTCAGCCAGCACGAACAGCATCAGCTTGAAGGGCAGGGCCACGAGTACGGGGCTCAACATCATCATGCCCAGGCTCATCAGCACGCTTGCCACGATCATGTCGATGACGAGGAAAGGAATGAAGATCAGAAAGCCGATCTGAAACGCGCTCTTGAGCTCGCTCGTCACGAAGGCGGGAACCAGCACCTTGAAGGGCACATCGGCCGACTTCACGCTGGAGTCGACTTTGGCGAGCTTGGCAAAGAGCATCACGTCGGCCTGGCGGGTTTGCTTGAGCATGAAGGCACGCATCGGCACCTCGCCGCGCTTGAGCGCTTCATCGAAGGCGATCTTGTTTTCCGAATACGGCAGGTAGGCCTCGGCGTACACCTTGTCGATGGTCGGGCCCATGACGAAGAAGGTGAGGAAGAGGCTCAAGCCAACGATTACCTGATTGGGCGGTGCTGCTTGCGTGCCGATGGCTTGGCGCATGAGGCTGAGCACGATCACGATGCGCGTGAACCCCGTCATCAGCAGCAGCACCGCAGGCAGGAAGCTCAAGGCGGTGAAGAACAAGAGCGTCTGCACCGGCACCGAATAGCTGGTACCGCCCGCGCCTTGGCCGATCACGAGGGGAAGGCTCGCGCCGCCACTGCTTTGCGCTAAAGCCGCGCAAGGAATGGCCGACAACAACAACAGGCTGGCGACCAGGCCGGCGCGGCGGACGCGCAGAGAAGTTGATTGAGCCCCGGCGGCCTTCCTTTCAAGGTCTCCCCCTCTGGGAGAGGGCTGGGGGGAGGGCCGTGGGCGGTGAACAAAGCCAGGGGGTGCCATCACCGCAGCTCGCCCGCCCAAGCTCTCCCCAGAGGAGAGCGGAGCCAATACAAGACCTTGCAAGGGGTGGGCCTCAGCGGTCACGGCCCGACCCCTTGTACTGACGCAACTTGTCGAGCAACTGTGCGAACGGCATCGGGGGCATTGCGTGCACAGGGATGGAGATGGCGTCGTCCTGGGGCGCCATGGTGTGCAGGGTGGAAATCTGCTGTGGCGTCACGCCGAGAACCAACCAGCGCCGCTCTTCGCCCGTGCCCACTTCCACTGTCACCAGCTTCTGGTTCTGAGAAATCTGCAGAACGGCAATGCTGCGCATCACAGCAGGCGAGGTGGTGCCGCCCATGTGTGTGCGCTTGAGCAGCCGCAGGGCGAGGGGAATCATCGCAATGATGGCGAAGAACCAGATGAGAGATGAGAGGCCAGAGGAATTCATTGGGTGTCGCTTGTCATGGTGTGTCTGCACCTATCGTGCTCTGTCTGCATTCGTTTGGCCAAACGACCGTTCGCCCTGAGGTATCGAAGGGTCGGGCTGAGGTATCGAAGCCGGCACCATTGGGGCGGGCGCTTCGATACCTCAGCGCGAACGGGTGAGGTGAGCGCGAACGGGGTGAGTTGAGTGCGAACAGGTGAGGTGAGGCGATGGCGAAGGGGGAGCAAGTGGGAGGAGGCTGACGGCTGGTTGAACACATCGGTGTGCCCAAGGGTGTGGAGTTCAACCACCTCGGCTCAATCTGCGCATGCGCTCGCTCGGCGTCACGATGTCGGTCAGACGGATGCCGAACTTGTCATTCACCACGACCACTTCGCCCTGCGCGATCAGGTAGCCATTCACCAGCACGTCCATGGGCTCGCCGGCCATGGCCTCGAGCTCGACCACCGAGCCTTGCGCCAATTGCAGGATGTGCTTGATTGGAATTCGCGTGCGACCCAGCTCCACCGTGAGCTGCACGGGGATGTCCAGGATCATGTTGATGTCGTTGCCCGCTGTCGTGCCGCTGGTGGGCGCGAAGTTGGTGAACGATGCCGGCGCGACCTGTTCGGCCTGTGTCTGCATTCCACCGGCGGGGGCGGGAGTGGCCTCGGCGAGCGCAGCAGCCCACTCGGCTGCCATCGCGTCCTCGGCGCTCATCTCGCCACTGGGCAGGGCGGAATTGTCAGGTGGCATTCTGGTCTCCAAGCCAGCCGAGGTTCGAGCTGGTCAACAGTTGATCGACCTTCAAGGCGTACTTGCCGTTGGAGGTGCCGTAGTGGCATTCGAGGATGGGCACCCCTGCGACCTTCGCGTGGATGCCGGGTTGCAGATCGAGCTCGATGAAGTCACCAGGTTTGAATGACAGCAGTTGCTCGACGGTGGCCGGTGCGGTGGCAAGTTCTGCCACCAAGTCCACCTCGGCCGACTGGATCTGCTGCTTGAGCAGGTTCACCCAGCGGCGATCGGGCTCGTTGCTGTCGCCTTGGATCGTCGAGTAGAGAACGTCGCGGATGGGTTCGAGCGTCGAATACGGAATGCAGAAGTGGATGGTGCCCGTCGTGTCGCCGATTTCCAGTGTGAATGAGGTGGCCACCACGATTTCGCTGGGCGTCGCGATATTGGCGAACTGCGGCTGCATCTCCGAACGCTGGTATTCGAGTTCCAGCGGGTAGATGCCCGTCCAGGCCTTGCGGTATTCGGTTGTCACCACCTCGACCAGGCGCGTGATGATGCGCTGCTCTGTCGGTGAAAAATCGCGGCCTTCGATGCGTGTGTGGTACTTGCCGGCACCACCGAAGAGTGCGTCGATGACGGCGAACACAAGCGTCGGATCGCACACGATCAGGCCTGAACCGCGCAAGGGCCGCACGCTCACGATATTGAAGTTGGTCGGCACCACGATCTCACGCAGAAAGGCGCTGTACTTTTGCACCTTGGTCGCGCCTATGGAGATTTCCGGGCTCTTGCGGATGAAGTTGAACAAGCCGATTCGCACGTTGCGCGCGAATCGCTCGTTGATGATTTCCATCGTGGGCATGCGCCCGCGAACGATGCGTTCCTGGCTTGCGATGTTGTAGTCGCGTATGCCCCCGGCCTCGACCTCTTCGGTCTCGAGCTTCTGGCTTTCGCCGGTGATGCCCTGCAGGAGTGCATCAACTTCGTCCTGCGAAAGGATTTGCTGGTTCATTCAGTGGCTCACTGGATGATGAAGCTCGAAAAATGGACGTGGCGCACAGGACTGTCCTCCATCGAGGCCTTGTTGCCCTTTCCCTCGGCCGGTTCATCCTTGGCACCGTCCGACCCACCATCGAGTTCGATGCCCAGCGGCTTGACTGCTTCGCGCATGATTTCAGCCGCGAGCTTTTCCTTGCCGTTGCGTGTCAGCAGTTCTTGCGAAGTCTTGTGCGCGAGCACCAGCAGCACGCCATTGCGGATTGCGGGCATGTAGGCTTTCAACTGGTCGGCGAATTTCGGGTCTGAAAGCTCGAGCGTGAGGCCGATCTGGGCGTAGCGCTCGGCCTCGCGGTCGGCGAGGTTCACGACGAAGGGGTCCAGCGGCAAGAAGGCGGGCGGGCCGCTATGTTCATCCTTGCGAGCGGCGTGGTGGGCTGCCGCGCCCTCTTCGACCTCGTCGCTGTTGGCCGCGGCTTCGGCCGCAGCGCGTTTTTTCTTCCAGACCACGGCGCCGCCACCGGCGCCCCCGGCCAGCAGGACGGCTGTGGCAATCAGGATGACAAGTTTTTTCTTTGTGCGAGGCGAAGTCGCGCCGACGTCTTCAATGACGGTCTCGGCGGCAGCAGCTGACATGATCTCTCCTTGGGGGGGCGACCGCGCATGGCCTCAGCCATCCAGCGGCACTCGATGTCGAGAAATTGTCGATTTGGGCGCCGGAACGGATTGAGGGATAAGAGGGTGGAATCAGGTCTATGTCGTGCCGCGGGTCTTCGCAGTCGGGCCCGGCGGAGTGCAACGTTGGAACCTCTGGGCCAGGAGTCGCTGGCTGAGGAATGTCACTCATCAGGTGGTTGATAGTCGTGCCGGAGAAGCCGGAGCGCTGCGAGATCGGGGCTTCGACAAGCCACAAGGCGCTCACCGAAGACAGTGATACTTATGTTGGCACATTGGTGACGGCGCCCGTTGACGACGCATTGAGCATTCTCAGCATCGAAAGTCATGAGCCCTCCAGGTACAAAGGAATAGGGAACCTGTCTCATAGGCCTTGCGTCTCGAGCTATGAGGTTGAATTGTGCGTGAGGCCTTCACGCCCATAGACGAGGATTCGGGCCATGCTACTTCCCTTCGGAAAGAGGGATTCGTTCCTTATCCAAGTGACGCATCATCTGGCGTCACTCACCTCACACCTCGTCATGAAAGTTTTGAAATGCAAAGCATCGTGAAGGCAATGAAGAGCCTGCGTTGTAATGACCTAGATGCAGTTGCGACAACGAATAATTCCGAAGCGTCAGATCATCGCCAGCATTGGGGTCAAACGGATATGTCGCCGTTGCGCCCACTTCGTAGCGTACGCCCGAACCGGGACTCCGCTCTGGCGATATACACGGGGACAGAGGAATATTCCCTGCCGCGTCCCATACCCATACATGAACGAAGGCCAGCTCCGATCCGGCGCAGCGCTTCTCCCATCGTCACCCTGCCTGACTCGCCGCCGGAAAGCCCTTGTATACCTCACGCGCTTTAGTCGTAGCGGGCGAGCATTATCATGCCCAACGGCGGATTGTTGGGTGCGGGGCCGATAACCGCCACATTCAACGTCGACCAAGAATTGAACAACGCGCAGAACCGACACTACAATTAGCCCCGTCCTCCACCATTTCTCGATCCACCCGCGGCGGCTCAAGCTGGACCCTTTATGGCGTCAACGTTAACCACCCCGATCTATCAGAGTATACGAAGCAAATAATGAACGATGTTAAGGAGTTGGAGCGTCAACTTAATGAAATTCCGGAGGGGTATGTAATAGGCGCCGAACAAGACCGGCGAAGTACAGATCTGGTCCTTGAGAGAAACAGGAAACTTTCCACTGCAAAAAAACTTTTGAGAAGTATGGGGTTGCCGGAGTTCAATCGCTACGACTGGAACGTGAGACACACGACACCGACAAGCCAGTATGCAACTTGAGATCATGTCCCTTTTGACGTGCTGCTCAGACGTAATCGTTTAGTCCCTCCAATTCCCGCCATCGATTCACACAGCGAGTGGGAAGGCTGGCGCAGCGCAGTTGAGGGGAGTGGAGTGCAGTGGAGTGTCAGGCAAGGTGGGCGCGGCACGCCCGCAGCGGCGCGGCGCGGATGGCTTGGGCGAGCAAGTCGGTGGCTCGCGCGCCCGCGCAGGCGGCAGGTGTCGAAGATGGAGGGGGGCCGAGCGTCTAGATGTTCTCAGCCATGTGGCTTCGAAACCGCCGATTTAATTGGGTCTTGGCGCGGATGTAATCACGGTTTGGTTTAGCGTCGAGATCCTCGCTATTCCGGTAATAACTTCGTTTTTTCTCACATCAATAGTGCGCAGTGACGAGAAAATACCAAACTCGGCTCGCGAGTCCGATCGCGGGGCGGTATTTTCGCTACCTAGAGTCCATTGAGTTCCAACGAATGGCGTTGTGAATCCAGTTTCGCTCCAGTTTGGGCGCCCCCCTATCCCTAAAACCATAAGGCATGAGTATAAATGAATCACCGCAACAAAATCACAAGCAGTCCGGCACAACCCTGGCAAGAGGCAGTGGTCCGCGACCGGGGGGGCGAGGGGGGTAGTTCGGCACGAGCACGTTCGTTCCCTTCTCATTCGCTCCCTCCTCGTCCGCAAGCTGCACGTCCGTCTTTTTCAAATCAGTCCGCTTCACCACTGTTCGCTTCGATTCCATCCGCAAATCCATCCGCAAATCCATCCGCAAATCCATCCGCAAATCCATCCGCAAATCCATCCGCTTCACGTCCGCTCGCGTCAAGTCCGTTCGCTTCACCTCTGCCAGCATCAAATCCGTTTGCGTCGCGTCTGCCCGCTTCAAATTCGATCGCTTCACGTCTGCGCGCTTCACGTCCGCTCTCTGCGCCAGGAGATGGGTCTAGCTCTGAAAGCTTCTACTCTGCAAACAGTGAATCCGTGAGCATGGAGCGCGATGGGT
>Ga0207678_10002367_pt1 | contig 17102 bp, 14 predicted proteins | sample KBSC63metaG_FD_184319 | JGI IMG/M metagenome (GOLD analysis project Ga0207678, IMG submission 184319) | Corn rhizosphere microbial communities from Kellogg Biological Station, Michigan, USA - KBS C6-3 metaG (SPAdes) (version 2) | ecosystem: Host-associated > Plants > Roots > Rhizosphere > Soil ...
GTGCCCGCAATCCGCTCCCGCGCCGCTTCGATATCGGCAAGTTCGATTGGCCGAACCGGATCGATCATTTCTCACCCTCCTGTTCGCCCCGAACTTCTTCTAGAGGGAGCGCATGAAGACTCAACAATTGCTCAATTACGAGCGCGACCGCTGGGTTGCCGGGAAGGACGGGCTCATCGAGCTTCCGAGCGCGATCGACGGTTCGCCGGTTGCCATCGCGGGCTCCGACGGCCTCGATTTCGGAGGCATGCTCCGCCACGCGCGGGACGTCGGTGGGCCCGCGCTTCGCAAGCTGACATTCCACGAGCGGGCGCGAATTCTCAAAGGCCTCGGCCTCGCTATCATGGCCCGCAAAGAAGAGCTGTACGAATTGAGCTTCCAGACCGGCGCGACGCGCAAGGACGGTTGGATCGACATCGAGGGCGGCGCAGGCACCCTCTTCTCCTTCTCCTCGAAGGGCCGCCGCGAACTGCCCGACGCACATGTGCTCCTCGACGGTGCCCTGGAGCCGCTGTCGAAGAGCGGCAGCTTCGTCGGCCAGCACATCTACACGTCGCTCCAGGGCGCGGCTGTGCACATCAACGCCTTCAATTTTCCCATCTGGGGAATGCTGGAGAAACTGGCTCCCACTCTGCTTGCGGGAGTCCCGGCAATCGTGAAGCCGGCGTCGGCGACCTCGTACCTCACCGAAGCGGCCTTTCGCGTAATGATCGACAGCGGCCTGCTCCCGACTGGTTCGGTGCAGCTGATCGTCGGCGGTGTCGGCGACCTGTTCGATCATTTGCAGGGTCAGGACGTTGTCAGCTTCACCGGCTCGGCCTCGACGGCCTACAAGCTTCGAACCCATCCGACGGTGATGCGCGAGAGCGTCAAGTTCATCGCCGAGCAGGACAGCCTCAACGCCTCGATCCTGGGTCCCGACGCGGCGCCGGGAACGCCCGAGTTCGACCTGTTCGTGAAAGAGGTTGCCACCGAGATGACGGTGAAGGCGGGGCAGAAGTGCACCGCGATCCGCCGCGCCATCGCGCCCGCCGATTACATCGACGCCGTCGAGGCGGCGCTTCGCGACCGTCTCGCCTCGACGAAGGTTGGCGACCCCCGGGCGGAGGACACGCGCATGGGCGCGCTTGTCAGCGCAAGCCAGCGCAAGGACGTCCGGGAGAAGATCGCCGAGCTGGAAGCGGCGGGCGCCCGGATCGTCGCCGGCAACCCCAATGCCGAGGCTCCGGTCAAAGGCGGCGCCTTCCTCGAACCGATCCTGCTTCGAAGTGACGATCCGTGGAAAGCGCAAGCCGTCCACGACGTCGAGCCGTTCGGTCCCGTCTCCACAATCATGCCGTATCGAGATCTCGGCGATGCCGTCGCGCTTGCCAACCGCGGCAGGGGCAGTCTCGTGCTGTCGCTGTTCACCCATTCGCCCGATGCGGCCCGCGACTTCGTCCAGCATACGGCGTCCTTTCACGGCCGGATGCTGGTGATCGACCGAACTAACGCGAAGGAGTCGACCGGCCACGGCTCGCCGCTCCCAGTCCTCGTTCACGGGGGACCGGGCCGCGCGGGAGGAAGCGAGGAGATGGGCGGCATTCGCGGCGTCAAGCATTACATGCAGCGCACCGCGCTCCAGTCCTCGCCGACAATGATCGCCGCGATCACGCAGCAATATGTGTCTGGCGGCCCGAAGCACATCATCGACACGCACCCGTTCCGGCTGAAGATGAGCGAGATTGCCATCGGCGACACCTGGGTCACCGGCAGCCGCACGGTCACTCTGCAGGACATCGAGCATTTTGCGAATTTTACCGGCGACAAATTCTACGCCCATATGGACGAGGAAGCGGCGAAAGCCTCCCCGATCTTCGAGGGCCGAGTCGCGCATGGCTACCTGATCCTGAGCTTCGCCGCGGGCCTGTTCGTCGATCCTGACCCGGGCCCCGTGCTCGCCAATACCGGGCTCGAAAACCTCCGCTTCCTGACCCCGCTCTACCCTGGCGATTCGATGCGCGTGGAGCTGACCGTGAAATCCAAATCGCTGAAGAGCGAGGAGACTGGAGTCGTCCGCTGGGCGGTCGAGATCTTCAACCAGAAGGACGAACTGGTCGCGACCTACGACCTGCTGACGGAAAACGTGCCTTAGCGTCGGCAACGCCCGCGCCCGTCCTTCGTTGAACCATGGAAATCAGCCAAGGAGGGCGAGATGAAAGTCAGTGAAGTGATGACCCGGCACGTGAAGACCGTCCGTCCGGACCAGACCGCCAAGGAAGCCGCCACTTTCATGCTCGATGAAGACGCGGGGTCGATGCCGGTCAGCGACGGCGACCGCCTCGTCGGCATGATCACCGATCGCGACATCGCGGTTCGAGGCGTGGCGCAGGGCTATGGGCCCGACACGCCGATCAGTGAGCTGATGACCGACGACGTCGTCTGCGCCCGCGAGGACGACGATATCGAAGAAATCGCGACCAAGATGAGCCGCGCGCAGGTCCGCCGGATGCCGGTGGTCGATGCAAGCGACCGCTTGTGCGGGATCGTCAGCCTCGGAGACCTTAGCCGCGAAGCCGACGATGACACGGCATCGCAGGCCCTGGAGGGTGTCAGCGCGCCGGGAACCCAGCACAACCAGGGTTGATTAGCGCCCCAATTCCTTGATCGCCTTGTCGACCAGGGATGCATCCGCCTTCGCGTCGACCCGCTCCGCAATCAGCGCGGCGGCGGCGCGCGTGGCGGCCTCCGTTGCCGAAGCGCGCAGTTGCTGGACCGCCGCGCGCTCTTCGGCAGCGATTTTCTCTTCCGCCATCCGGGTGCGGCGCTCGACCAGAGCGTCGGCGTCCTTGCGGGCCTTTTCCAGCAGCCCTTCGGCCTCGTTGCGGGCCCGCTCGACCATCGCCGCGGCCTCCTTTTCGGCCGCCGCCGACTTGGCGGCATATTCCGCCTTAAGCGCCTCGGCTTCCTTGCGAAGGTTCTCCGCTTCGCTGAGCTGGCCGCGGATCGCCTCGATCTTCCTGTCGAGCGCCGCGGCAATCGCCGCCGGCACCTTCTTCGTCAGCAGGATGGCGAAGACGAACAGCATCGCCAGCGCGACCCATCCGCCGGCGTTAAACCCAAACACGGACGGTTCGGAATGCTCGGCGCCCGGCGCGTTGTGTTCGACGGTCGCGGTGGTCTGGAGGTCAGCCATTGATCGCCACCTTCACTGCCCGGGTCGCCTCGGCCGCCGGCACCGTGCCGCCGGTCAGCTTGGCGAAGATCTCGCGGGTCGCTTCGACCGCAACCGTCTCGATCTCGGATTGAGCGCCCGCGACCGCCTCCCTTAGCTTTGCCTCGGCCGCCTCAAGCTTCGAGTCGAGCTTCTTCGAGGCCACCGCGACGCGCTTTTCGGCTTCGCGAGCGCCGGAATCCTTCGCGGCTTGAGCGAGCCTCAGCGCTTCGCTGCGGCTCGCATCCATCTTCTCTCGATAGGCAGCTTCCGCCTTCTCCGCCTCGTCCCTCGCCCGCTGAACCTCTTCGAGATCGGAGGCGATCTTCTTTTCGCGCTCGTCGACGGTGGCCTGGATCTTGGGAACCATGCCACGGGCTATGACGAAGAAGATGAATCCCAGCGCCACCGCAAGCCACAGGAGCTGCGACAGGAGGACGTCGGGAAGCTGGTAAAGTTGAGGCATCTGAAAAAGGCTTTCCGGCCGCTCTTCCGCTTAGATCGCGTAGAGGATGATCATCGAGATCGCGAACGCCATCAGGCCGAGAAGCTCGGCGGCGGCGAAGCCGATGAACAGGCGGCCCTGCTGACCGTCGGCGGCCGCCGGGTTGCGAAGCGCGCTCTCGAGGAACGAGCCGAAGACGATTCCGACGCCGATACCGGCGGCGCCGACGCCGATGGCTGCAAGACCGGCACCGATGACCTTGGCTGCTTCGAGATCCATGATTGAGCTCCTTTGAAAAATCCGTTGGTTAGTGAAGATTGACGGCGTCGTTGATGTAGAGCGCCGTCAGGATTGCGAACACATAAGCCTGGATGGCCGCGACCAGCAGCTCCAGGATGTTAATGAAGGCGACGAAGAAGAAGGCGAGGATAGAAACGCCGATTCCGCCACCCCCCGCCTGGAGGCCCTGGACAATGAAATTACCGAAGATGTCGACCAGGATATGCCCCGCGAACATCGCGATGAAAGGCCGCAGGCCAAGGCTGAACGGCCGGACCATGAACGAAATGAACTCGATCGGGAACAGCAGGATCTTGCCGATCCAGTGAACGCCCGGCGGCGTGAACAACGTGAAGAAATGAAGCCCGTGCTTCCAGAAGCCCACGCCAAGCACGATGGCGAAGCTGATCAGCGACATGACACCGGTGAAGGTGAACTGGCTGGTGACGGTGAACGGATGAATCCCGAACGCGGCCAGCGGCATGTTGCCCATCAAGTTGGCGAACAGCAGGAAAACGAACGAGGTGAACACCCACGGCAGGTACTTCCTGCCTTCCGGGCCAATGCTCGCGTGCACCATATCGTCGCAAAAGCCGATCAAGCCTTCGACCATCACCTGCCAGCGGCCAGCGAGGTTCGGCTGCGGTGCGAGGTCGCGCTTCATGCCGCCCATCATGAACAACCAGATGAGTGCGAGGACGACGAGCGTCCACAGCGCGCTGTTCGTGAACACGAACGGATTGCCGGCCTCCAAATTGCCGGCAATCGGCTGGATCATGAACTGATGCATCGGGTCGATTTTGGCGCCGGCGGCCACGCGTGTTCCCTTATTCTCGACCGTCGGGCGGCGTGCCCGGCGGCTGGTTTGCAATCCTCATGACGTTGAAGACGCCCGCGGCGAACCCGAGGAAAAGCATCACCAACATCAGCCAGGGCTTGGTTCCCAGCCAGCGGTCCAGCATCCACCCGACAATCCCGGCGCCAAGCGGCGCTCCGACGAGGTGGCTGAGGACCAGCTGCCCAGCACGGTAGCTGGGATCGCCCTGCCTCTTCTTTGTCCTTTTCGCCTCTGCCTGCTGCAAATGCTCGAGCCGCTTCTCTAGCGATTCGAGCCGTGCGTCTGGCGGAAGCTTCTGGGCCTCGTCGCGCTCGTCTTCAGCCATGCATCTTCCCCTGTGCGTCGCCCCGGCCGGTTAGCGTGGGGCTTTGGCTCAGGGACGAAGAACATGGCGGCGTAAGAGCCCGCCAAGGCGCGGCCCCTTTATGAACGGGCGTTTGGATAGTCAACCGCGCTGCGCGGGCGCGCGAAAATCTCGCCTTCTCAATGCCCGCAATAGCTTGGCACCGGCGCCGGCTGGCCCGCCGCACGCCTCCGCCACACCCCATCGCTCAGCATATAGGCCTCCCCCGCCCTCACCTCGGCGAGAAGCTCGCAACCTGCGGCGATCCCCACTTCCTGCACCGTCGCGCTCCGCCGCGTCGCAAGACCGGTGTAGAGGCTCCGCCGCTTGATGTTCACCGCCCCGACCTCGCGGGCAACACGCTCGCCCGGGTTGGCCGAATAGCCGAGATAGCCGTCGTAGCGCTCGCCGATTGCCCCGGCCTGGCGCGCGGCCACCATGTCCGGACTGGACTGCGCGAGCGCCGCCATCCCCGCGACAGCGAACGCGGAGCCGATCAGGACCCCGGCGGCAAACCTCACTGCAAGCCTCCGCCGGGCGTCTTGGGGAACGCCTCCGGGTTTTGCTTGATCAGCTGCTGCACGTCCTGTTGCAGCCTGACCACGACCTCCTGCCGGATGTCGACATTGAGGTTGATCTCGATCGGCTTGTCGGGCGCCTTCACGGTGATGCAGCCGGCCAGCGGAACGGCCAGCGCGGCCCCGGCGACCAGCCTTAATGTTCGCGTCGTTTCGAGCTTGGTCATCTCACTTCTCGCTTGGTTGTGGGGGTTTGGTGGAGACTTTGACGTCATTGGTCGGAGTCGTCGGGGTCTGCTCTTCCTGCTTGCCGAGCACCCGCACCTCCGTGACGATCCCCGGTGCATCGAGCGGAAACGGCATCACCGGCGCGATTACCTGTGTCGGATCCTTGAAGCCCTTGGCCATCTGGATGAGCGCCCGGAACGGCCCGCTGATGTTGAGATTCACCTGCAGCGGCACCTTCCTGAAAGCCCCGCGGACCAGCCCGCCGAGCAAGCCGCCGCGGTTGCTCAAGGAAATCTGCCGGATGGTGAACCGCGTCGCGAACTCGCCCGCGAGGTCGCCGTCAAGCCGGATGGTCATCGAGCGATAGCGTATGTCGCTAAGTAGGTCGAAGGCGAGCCCTGCGACCATGCCGGCCTTGGGCTTGGTCCCTGTATAGGCGAACTCGCCGCCCGGATCGCGCGAATCCAGGCGACCCCCGACGATCCGGCCGCCGCTCTCGTCGAAGATCATCGGCAGGACACCGTCGAAGGTGCCCGTGATCCGAAGCCCGGAAAAACCGAGGCCGTCGATGAACTGCTTTGCGTCGAAACCGACCAGCTCGAACGTCAGCCGCTTCGGGCTTGGGCTCCCGAAATTGAGGATGGTCTCGTCGAGGATCAGCTTGCCGCCCATGAACGGCCATTCCCCTCGCTCGATTTTCACCAGGTTATTGGGCAGCAGCTGGTAACGGATCACGCCATTGTTGACGATGATGCCCGGGTTGATGGAGCGGACGGACCCGACCTGGCCCGGCGCGGTCTCAAGCTTCAGCAGGTCCGTAAAGTGGACGCTGGTGGTCAGCCCCTCGACCGGCCCGAACGGGGCGGCAAGGTCCATGTTCCGGGTCGAGAAATCGCCGGTCGAAGTGACAGCCCCCGAACCGCTCCAGTCGATCCGGCCGCGCCCCTGGACAGTTCCCTGAACCAGCGCAACGACCCCTTCGGTCAGCCGGGTCAACTCGTCGGGCTGAAGGTTGGGCCCGAATGTGATCCCCGGCACACCAAGGTCGGCATGGCCGGTACCGCTACTCAGGTTGTGCTGGATATCGACATTGGTGACGAGCGTTCCGGTATCCGGGTGGCGCAGCGACCCCGTCGTCGTGATCCTGTTGTCGGCGAGCACGAAATGCACGTCGTTGCTCTTCAGCGGGTAGAATCGCGGCGGGTCGGCACGATCGTTGACGAAAAGCCCTCCGTCGATCGTCAGGCGGCTGTTCAGGAAGCGCCACTTGCCATCGATATCGGTCATCTTCAGGGGCACCGCCCCGATCACCGCGTCGGCGTTCGTCAGCGTTCCCGTGGCGCCGCCTCCGGTAAAGGCACCGCGCAGACTCTGCGCATTGAGTGCCACCGGTTTTTCAGGCTTGCCGATGCGAAGTGCGACCGAGCGGGCATCAAAACCGCGCTGGTCGATGAAGATCGAGCTGGCATTGAGCCGCATCGGAGACGATCCGATGTTCCCGGCGAGCGCTGGATTGCTGATCCGCCCGCCGACCCGCAGGGCGCCGCCATCCGGCTTTGAAATGATCGCTGCGCCAGTCGGGCAAACCGGCAGGCGCGTCCGGTTGATCTGCAGCGCCTGCATCTTCAGCGCGTCCCAGCTTACCAGCATGCACCGCTTGCCGACGAGGATGCCGCCGTTGGGCCCGATCGTCCCGTCGATCGGGAAGTTGAGGTTGCGAACCTGGCCGCCCGGGAAGGTGCCGGTCAGCCCGGCCACGGTGTTGAAGCTGGTGGCGCCGTTCGCTTCCGCGTTGAAACGGAGTGTCGACAGCGTCAGCCGGGACCCGTCGACGACGTACGGCTGGAAATTGCCGAAGCCGCTGATCGCTCCGTTGCTCGACTGGTGGAGAGTAGCGGAGCCCGTCGGCAGGCCGCCGCCCGCCATCGCGATCGTTCCGTCGAGCCGCAGCTGCCCCTTGGGCCAGAAATAGGTCACGCCCTTGCCGCCGGAGATGGTGGCGCGTCCGCCCGTCGCGGTGAGGATCTTGGCATCGGTCACCCGAGCGGCACCGAAGCCGGGGAAGTTCACAAGCCGGATTCCGCCGCTCACATCGAACGACTGTCCACTCTTCGAAATTGCGGTCGCGATGGAATGGGCGACTGGCCCGATGGGGGTCGACCGCGTCGCTTCCAGGGCTCCGGTCAGGGGCGCAATCATCGACGGCGCGAGCGTCGCCCCGTTCGCGGCATATTGCCCAACCATCACAACGCTGCCGGCCGTCGTCTTGAGCCGGTATTTGCCCTGCACGCGGGTTCTCTCCGCGGTGATGTTGCCGAGCCGCGACTTCTGCGCGGCAAGCTCGAGTTGCCCGGTCGCGTCGATGAGGTCCCCGACCAGCGTGATCCGTCCGTTCATCGCCGCAAGCCCGTTGTCGCCCGCGGTCAGCACCTGCGACATGATGCGCGCGCTGGCATCGTATTTGTCGAACGCCTCGCCGAACCGCACGTCGAGGTCGAGGCGCGGCTGCGCGATCGTGAAGCGGCTCGCCGGACAATCGAAATGGTTTGCCGTCAGCGGCCCGACGACGTGCGGGTGCCTCGCCTTCACTTCGAGCGCGCCGACTCCGAGCACGTTCACCGCCGCGCACCGGCCCGTGATCATCCGCGGACTATAGGAAACGAACTTGCCCGCGAATCCGCCGGTCAGGTTTCCGTTTCCCTGTACCGCAAAGCCGATCGGTCCCCACGCAGTCTTCAGCGAAATGCTGCTGTCGGCGATGTCCAAGGCGACATCCGGAAGCGAGAACGGCTTGCCGCTCGGTGGCGGAAGAAGCTTGTCGATCTCGCCCCAGCTGACCCGCCCGTTCTTAAGCACTTTCCCCCGCAGGCGGACTCCCCGGGCGACGATTCGATAGACGTCGATGCTTCCGTTGAGCTTGAGCCGCATCTGGATCAGCACGCGCTTGGCGGTGACGTCGGGATGCTTCGGGTCGCCGATTCTGAGATTGCTGATCTGCTGGGTCCTGAGGCCCACGCGATCGAGCGTGAAGTTGCCTTTGACGCCGCGGCTTTCCAGCTCGTGCTCGATGAGGTTGCGAGCGATCGGCCGCCGCTCGATCCAGACTGCGACGAGCGCGGCCACGATTAGCAGCAGGATCGCAACCACCACCCACGTGAGGATCGTGCGCCGCCGCGATCGCCGCTCGACGACGGCCGTATCCCCGCTATCGCCCACCGAATCAGCCATAGGTGGGTTCAACCCGCGCCTGTGCCAGCCGTTCCGTCACCGGCACGACCGGTAGGCGACCCTTCCCTCTTCCCGCAATCTCCGCTTATGCTTGGAACGCTCGGGCAGATTGGCACAGGAACGACCATGCACGGGCGAGTATCGGACAGTCCACCAGGCGGCAGCGGCCATCGCGCCAGGCTTCGCCAGCGGCTTTTCGACGGCGGCGGCAGGGCGCTGCTCGATCACGAGCTTGTCGAATATTTGCTCGCCCTCGCGATTCCCCGCCGCGATACAAAGGACCAGGCGAGAGAACTGATTGCGCGCTACGGGGGAATCGGCCCGCTGCTGTCGGCCAGCGCCGACACGCTGCGCCGGGAGGGGCTGACGGAATCGGTCATCGGCGCGCTCAAGATCGCCGAGGCAACGGCCCTACGTTTGCTCGAATCCCGGACGGAAGGTGCTCCCATCCTGTCGAGCTGGGATGCGCTAACCGACTATCTCCACGCCGCGATGGCGCACTCGCGGACCGAGCAGGTGCGTGTCCTGTTCCTCAACGCCAAGAACATGCTGATTGCCAACGAGGCGATGTGGAACGGTTCCGTCGATGAAGCGTCGGTCCACGTCCGGGAGATCATAGCCCGCGCCATCTCCCTCGGCGCCACCGCCCTCATCATCGTTCACAACCACCCAAGCGGCGACCCCTCGCCCTCGAACCAGGACATCCGCATCACCCAGGACCTCGTCGAAGCGGCCCGTCACATGAAAATCCAGGTCCACGACCACGTCATCGTCGGCTCGAGCGGACGCACAAGCATGCGGGCGATGGGCCTGATCTAGACTTCCAGGCGGTCCCCCTCGCGCGCGACGATCGTGTAGAGCGCGGGCATCAGGAAGATGATGATCAGCAGGCAGGCGATGAGCCCGCCGACAATCACGATCGCAAACGGGCGCTGCGTGTCGGTGCCGACGCCGGTGGCAATGGCTGCCGGAAGCAGGCCCAGCGCGGCGACCAGAGCCGTCATCATGATCGGCCGGAGCCGCAGGATGGCGCTTTCGCGGATGGCTTCGGCAATCGGCGTTCCGCCGAGGCGAAGCTCGTTGACGTAGGAAATATAGACCAGCGCGGTCTGCACCGAAACTCCGAAGAGAGCGAGGAAGCCGATTCCGGACGACACCGAAAAGGCGGTTCCCGTAAGCCACAGTGCGAGGATTCCGCCGACCGGGGCCGACATCAGCACGCCGGCGAGCGCGATCGCCGGGAATTTGAAGTTCCGGTAGAGGAAGAACAGCAGCAGGAAGATCAGCAACAGGGTCAACGGGACGATCGTCGCAAGCTGCGCCCGCGAGGTCGTATATTCGCTATATTCGCCGCCCCAGTCGGCGCGGTAGCCCTGCGGCAGTTGCACTTTTTGCGACACCTGCGCCATCGCATCTTCGACCGCGCCCGCGAGGTCGCGGCCTTCCACCGAGAATTGCACGCCGATAAACCGGCTGTTGTTCTCGCGATAGATGAACGACGCGCCATTATTGACTGAAATGTTGGCGATTTCCTTCAGCGGGATGTGCTGTCCGTCCGGTGTCGCGACCAGGATGTTGCCGATCGCGACCGGATCGTTGCGATACTGGCCCTGCAGCCGGACGAGGAGGTCGAACTCCTTCTCCTGCTGCACGACCTGGGTGGCGACGTCGCCGCCGATCGCGGTCTGGATCAGGGCATTCACGTCGTCGACGTTGATCCCGTAGCGAGCGATCCTCGAGCGATCGATCTGGATGGTGAGGCTCGGCTGACCGAGCTCCTGCACCAGGGTCACGTCGCGGATTCCACGGACATGCTCGAGCACGGCCTTGATGTCCTTGCCCTTCTTCTCGAGCGTGTTGAGGTCGGGCCCGAAGATCTTGACCGCAAGCGCGCTCTTGAGGCCCGTTTCGGCCTCATCAACCGCATCCTCCGCGGGCTGGGTGTAGTTGAACGTGATCCCGGGGAACGTCTGCAACTTATCGTTGATCGCCGCGATCAGCTGCGGCTTCGTGTGGATCGAGCCGTGCCACTCGGAGTAAGGTTTCAGCCCAACGAAGAATTCCGCGTTGAAGAAGCCGGTCGGGTCGGTGCCGTCGTCCGGCCGGCCATGTTCCGACCCAACGACCGTCACCTCGGGAAAGGACGAGATGATCGAGCGGATCTGCGGGACGATCTTCGCCGATTCATCGAAGGAAATCGTATAGGGCATGGTCGCGCGCACCCACAACGCCCCTTCGTCGAGGTGCGGCATGAACTCAGCGCCGACATCCATGAAGATCAGCAGCGAGGCCAGAAGCAGCACGACCGAGCCGGCGATCGTCCCGCGCGGCCGTGCAAGGCAGAAGTCGAGTCCACGCACATAGGCACCGCGAATCCGCTCAAAGATGGCGTTCCGCCGCTCGCGCACGCCGCTGCGCATGAACCACGCGCACAACACCGGAAGCAGCGTCAACGTCACGATCAGCGAGCCGATCAGGGCGAAGATCATGGTGTCGGCCATCGGCTTGAACAGGACTCCGGAGGGGCCCGACAGCACGTAGATCGGAAGGAAGCTGACGACGATCACGATGACCGAATAGAAGAGCGGCCGGTCCACCTCCGCGGCGGCCTCGCGGATGATGAGGAGGAGGTTCTCGGGTCGATCCTCGGCCGCCGCGAGCCGTCGATAGATATTCTCCACCATGATGACCGCCGCATCGACGAGAATCCCGAAATCGATCGCGCCGATCGAAAGCAGGTTCGCCGATGCGCCCTGCAAATCCAGGCAAGCGAAGGCGAACAGCAGGGACAGGGGAATCGTCGCCGCGACGATCAGCCCGGCGCGGACGTCGTAGAGGAAAAAGATCAGGACGACGACGACCAGAAGCATCCCGCGCAACAGGTTGTGCTCGACCGTGACCACGGTCTCGTGGACGAGATCGGTACGGTCGTAGAACGGCACGACCTTCACGTCCTTTGGCAGGATGTTCGTATTGAGCTGCTGAGTCATCGCCTCGACGCCCTTGAGGACGTCCTGGGTCTTGTCCCCGGTGCGCAGCATGATGACGCCTTCGACAGCGTCGTTCTGCTTATCGATCCCAAACTGGCCGAGGCGCGGCGCAATCCCCAAGGTGACCTGCGCGACGTCCTTGACCAGCGTCGGGATGCCGTTGTGCACAGCCACCACGACGTTGCCGATATCGTCTAGGCTCGTCAGCCGGCCGAGTCCGCGGACGTAATAGAATTGCCCGCCTTCGGAATAGAATCCGCCGCCGCTGTTGCCGTTGTTCGCGCCCAGCGCCGCTTCGACCTGCTGCGGCGACAGGCCCGCGCCGGCAAGCCGATACTGGTCGAGCAGCACCTGGTATTGCATCGTCCCACCGCCGAAGCCGGAATCGTCGGCGACACCCGGAACCGACCGGTATTGCGGCTCGACCGTCCAGTCCTCGAACGTCTTGAGCTCGGTCGGCGAGCGATCAGGGCTTTGCAGCGTGTAGCGGTAGATGAGCCCCGACGGCGACGTCAGCGGCTCGACCTCCGGCGAAACTCCGCCCGGCAGGTCCAGCGCCGCAAGCCGGTTGAACACCTGCTGCCGGGCGAAATTCCTGTCCGTGTCCTGGTCAAAGGTGATGTCGATGCTGGACAGCGCGTAGAGCGAGATCGAGCGAAGGTCGTTCTCCTTCGGGATTCCGTTCATCTCCCGCTCGATCGGAACGGTGATCAGCCGCTCGACCTCTTCCGCCGAATGGCCGGGCCATTGCGCCGTGATTGACACCATCGGCGGCGACAGGTCCGGATAGGCGTCCACCGGCAACCGGTCCCAGGCCCGGATGCCCGCAAAAATCAGCAGGACCGTCAGGAATCCGACGAGGATCCTCTGCTGGAGGCTAAGGGCGACGATCCGGTTGATGAAGGACGAGCCGGTCCGCCGCGGCCCCTCCGGATCTTCGGCCGGGACTTCGTCGCTCATTGGCTCTGCATGAACTGCAGGAAGATGGCGCCGTTGGCGACGATCCGGTCCCCGCTCTGGAGCCCGCTGGTCACGTCGTAATTCTGGCTGTCGCGATAGCCGAGCGTCACATGGCGCCGGGCGAAGCTTCCGTCGCGCAGCGCAACATAGACGAAGGGCAGGTTCTCGTCGTCGTGGAGCACCGCCGACACCGGCACGAGAAGGCCGGTGGCGACCCGTCCGGATTCGATGGTGACGTCGACGTACATCTGCTTCTTGAGAAGGTCGCCCGGATTTGGAGCGACGATGCGGGTGACCACCGCCCTGGTGTCGGGATCCACCGAGGCGGAAATATTCTCGACCGTACCGCGGAAGGGCCCGGTGCCGTCGCGCGGGTCGATTTGGGCCGGATCGCCCCGCCCGATCGCGCCGAGGTCGCTGGGCGAAACCTGCGCCAGGACCCACACCTGCGAGAGATTGGCGACCGTGAAGGTAGGCGTCGTTCCCGCTTGCAGCAGCTGGCCGGGCGTGACCTGCTTCTCGACGACGATCCCCGAAACCGGCGCGCGGATGACGGCGGCAGCCGTCGGCCCAGACAGGCTCCGTCGATCCACGCCCATCGCGATCAGCGCCTGCAGGGCCGCATCCCGATCCGCATCGGCGCTGGCAGCGTCGGTCCGCGCCTGCTCGGCTTCCCGCTCCGAGATGCCGTTGTGGGCGGCGAGGTCGCGATCGACATTCGCAAGCTTGCGCGCATTCGCGGCGGTAACGGCTGCCTTGCGATAAGCACCGATCGCCGCCGCATAATCCGCCGACTGGACTAGCGCGAGCGGCTGCCCCTTCGCGACATGCTCGCCAAGCGACACCAGGGTCCGCGTCACGGGCCCGGTGAACGGCGACACGACCGACGTCGCCTGGTCATTGTCGAAGTCGACGACTCCCGGCGCCTCGACCTTCTGGCGATAGCCGACGGGAACCACGGTATAGAGTTGGATATGCCGGAGCTGAGCCTTCGTCAGGCGCACATTCGCAATTGCCGTGAAGGCGTCGGTATCGGCCGCGGGCGACGACGAGCAGCCTGCGGCCGCGACGCAGATCAATGCAGCAAGCGCCGCCTTGCAAATTCCCTTGTCGATCAAGTCGCAGCACCCGTCAGCGCCGGCTCGTGCCACCAGCCGCCCCCCAGCGCCTGGAACAGCGCCACCGTGTCCGTGAAGCGATCCGCTTCGGCCTGGATAAGGCTCAGCCGCGCCTGCTGGTACGCTTGCTCGGCGCTCAGCACCGACAGATAGGCCGCGTAGCCGTCCTTGTATTGGAGCCGCGCCAGGTCGAGGCTCCGCTTGGCCGCATCGGTGGCGGCCGCGGTCGAATTCAGAGTCTCGGCGTCATGGTCAAGCGCGGCGAGCGTGTCGGCGACATTCTGGAAAGCAGTCAGGACGGTGCCGCGATATTGCTCGGCCGATTGCTGGTAAGCTGCTCTCGCCGCGCGCTGCTGGTGGAGCAGCCGGCCGCCGTCGAAGATCGGTGCGAGAAGCGCCGCTCCGAGGTTCCAGAAGCCCGTGCCCGGCCCGAAGACCTGCCCGATGGCGAGCGCGGTGCTGCCAGCATTTCCGCTAAGGGTGATGTTCGGAAGCCGGTTCGCGGTCGCGATTCCGACTTGGGCGCTCGCAGCGTGCATGTTGGCCTGGGCCTGCAGCACGTCCGGTCGCTGCGCGACGAAGGTCGACGGGAGAGTCAGCGGAAGGTCCGAAGGCAGGGTCAGGCTGGCGAGGCTGAACTTCTGCGCCGGCATCTGGCTTGGGTAATGGCCGGTCAGCGCCGCGAGCAGGTCATTCTGCTGGTCCCGCTGCTTGAGAAGCGGTGGCAGCGATGCCTTCAACTGCGCAAGCTGCGCTTCCTGGGCCGCAAGATCGGTTCCCGCCGCGACACCCTTCGAATGCTGGTAGCGAACGACATCCATCATTCGCTCGTTGATCTCGATCAGCGCATTGGTCGCGGTGATCTGATCCTCGAGCGACGCCTCCTGGATGGCTGCCTCGGCCACATTCGCCGTGAGAGTCACGTCGGTCGCGATCATCTCGTAGCGCGCAGCTTGCTGCTGCGCCGCCGCGGCTTCGACGGTCCTTTTGTTCAGTCCGAAAACGTCGGGGACGTAGGAAACGCTGAGCTGGGGCGTGACCAGCGTGTAAAGCGATGCGTTGTTGCTCGGGATCGGCGCCAGCGCGCCATTCGCGTCCTTGTAGCGCGTGATCGACGCTCCGGCGGAAACCTGCGGATAATAAGCCCCGTGCTCGGACCGGGTGTTTTCATAAGCGACCCGCAGCGCCGCCTGCGCCGCCTTGAGGTCGGCATTGTTGGCGAGTGCCTGCTCGATGAGATCGTTGAGCGGCCGCGAATGGAACAATCTCCACCAGTCGGCAGGTATGTCGCTTCCGCTGACCAGATGCTGCGCTTCCCCGCCGGGAACGCCACGCGTCGCGACGGTCGCGGGCTTCTGGCTCGCGGTGTAGGTCGTGACCGGAGGCGGCGGCGGGGTCTTGAAGTTGGGGCCGACGACGCAGCCGCTCGCCAGCATGGACGCTAGAATCGCGGCAATGGCGGCCCTGCCAGAAACCAATCCGATCTCCGATTAGCGCTCGCGGAGATCAGAGCCCACCTGGTCCCCCTTGGTACTGGTGTGATAGAATTACATCACAGGTGCCGCAACCCATAGGCGAAGCCCGCCCGGCGCCGCAAATTACAATCCGGCAAGAATTCGGGAACCTGTCAGCTAACCAACGTGACCAGCCTGGGCCTTGGCAGCTGACGCCTGGCACTGCTTGAGGGGTTGTTCTTTCCCGCAAAAGTCCGGCCATTTCCCACTCTTCATCCAATAGGTTGTCAGGCCCTGCTGGTTTGCGACCGTCCAGAATCGGCTGTCGGCGCGGAGCGGAGCGGTTTCCGGCGCGAACAGGAAGGAGGTTCCCGGGTTTGCAGGGGCTAAGTCCATTTCCGGCGCCAACGTGTGCGACAGGCCTTCAAGAAGCGCGAATGCCTGGTCTATCCTGCCAAGCGAAGCCAACGCCTTGACCGCAAGGTCGAGCCGGAGGTTGGCGTGCGAAGACGACAGGATCGCGGCGGAGGCCCGGTCGGCATCGGCGGCGCGGCCGCTCTTTCGCGCGGCGAGATAGAATTTGAGCGCGCCAATTTCCTGCACTCCGAACCCTTCGCCCTGGTTCAACATCGTTGGCAGAAGTGCCGCCGCACGTTCATGTTGTTTTCCGAAGGCAAAAATCTCGAACTCCGCGAGGCGAATGAGTGCGTTTTGCGGGTAGTCGTGCACCGCTTTCTCCATCGCCTGATCCGCGAGCGATTCCTCATTGCGCATGTACAGCGCCTCGGCAAAGCGCCATTCGATCGGGGCTGTAAGTGGCCGCATCGCGTGCGCGCGCTGGCAATAGGCCCACGCGTCCTCATTGCGGCCGACGCTCATCAGAAACTGGCATTCGCGCATGCTCAGATAGGGGAAATCGGGGGCGTGGCGTAAGCCGTCGAGAAGCAAGGATTCCTGCAGGGCTATGTCGCCCGGCTGGTCGTAGACGCTAATCAGGTATCGGGCGTCATAGCCGCCGCCGGACGCCGGGGGGCTGATCTTGAAAGCGATCTCCGCTTCGGAGCGGGCCTGGGCGAACAAGGCCCTGCGCTCGTCGGGAGGGGATCGCGCGCCATCCTGGACCAAGGTCACCGCAAGGTTCCCATGCGCATAGGCAACATTCGGCGCTCGGGCGATGGCCGCCTGGAACGTCTGACGCAGCATTCCCTGGTCAAACACCCGCGGATTGTTGATCATCTGCTGAGTTTTCATGAGCGGCGCGAGGTCGTCCGCGGAGACCTTGAGACCCTTCTGCAGGTTGATTTCGCGAAGCTCGTAGAGCGGCTCGGCCGCGGCGATCGCTATGGAGTTGGTCAGGCCATCCGAATTTGCCGCCGGCCCCTGGAATTCCTGGCTCCACAGGCTGACGCCACTCTTGGCATCGCAGACGATTCCCGCCTGACGGTCGACCACACCAGCGTCGAGCAGCGGGCGAATCGCAAGGTTGGCGGCAGTCGGATAGCACCCGG
>Ga0207678_10002368_pt1 | contig 17095 bp, 14 predicted proteins | sample KBSC63metaG_FD_184319 | JGI IMG/M metagenome (GOLD analysis project Ga0207678, IMG submission 184319) | Corn rhizosphere microbial communities from Kellogg Biological Station, Michigan, USA - KBS C6-3 metaG (SPAdes) (version 2) | ecosystem: Host-associated > Plants > Roots > Rhizosphere > Soil ...
ATTTCGAACGTGTCCGAGCAGCACGTCAAAAGGCGCCTGATCTAGGCGCAAAGCGCAGCCATAGCTTGGCTATGGCGAGCATTTGCAACGACGAGCAGGTGTCTTTTGGCGTGATGAGCGGGCATGATCGAAATACTCTCAGCCTCTGGGGCTCCCATGACCCGATACGCCGATGTTCACCAACGATCCATCAACGACCGGAACGCCTTCTGGGCCGAGCAAGCCGAACTGATCGATTGGCATCGACCCTTCGAGAGGGTGTGCGACTACGACAATCCGCCGTTTGCTCGCTGGTTTGTTGGTGGGCAAACCAACCTCTGCCACAACGCGATTGATCGGCATCTGAAGGACCGGGCCGATCAGGCGGCGTTGATCTTCGTATCCAGCGAAACAAACGAGGAGCGGACCTACACCTTCCGCCAGTTGCACGAAGAAGTTCAGCGCATGGCCGCGAGCCTCATGGACCTCGGCGTGAACCAGGGCGATCGCGTGCTCATCTACATGCCGATGATCCCTGAGGCGGCCTTCGCAATGCTGGCCTGTGCACGCATCGGCGCCATTCATTCCGTGGTGTTCGGCGGCTTCGCAAGCGGCAGCTTGGCGACCCGCATTGACGACGCACAACCGGCGGTGATCGTCAGCGCCGACGCGGGCAGCCGCGCGGGCAAAGTGGTCGCGTACAAGCCGCTGCTGGATGAGGCAATTCGCCTCGCAAATCACAAGCCGGGCAAGGTATTGCTGGTTGATCGCGGCATGGCGCCAATGGAGTGCACATCAAGTCGCGATGAAAACTACGCGGCATGGCGGCGAAAGCACTCCACGACGAAGGTGCCATGTGTCTGGGTGGCCGCGACGTACCCAAGCTACACGCTTTACACCAGCGGCACTACCGGCAAGCCCAAGGGCGTGCAGCGTGACACCGGCGGCTATGCGGTGGCGCTGGCTGCGAGCATGAAGCACATCTTCCTCGGCAAGCCCGGCGAAACCTTCTTTTCCACCAGCGACATCGGGTGGGTGGTCGGGCACAGCTATATCGTCTACGGTCCCCTGATTGCAGGCATGGCGACCATCATGTACGAGGGCTTGCCGATCCGTCCGGACGCAGGCATTTGGTGGAGCCTCGTCGAAAAGTACAAGGTGACGGCCATGTTCAGCGCGCCGACGGCCGTGCGGGTATTGAAGAAGCACGATTCAAAATTCCTCAGGCAATACGACCTGAGTTCGCTGCGCGCGCTCTTTCTCGCCGGCGAGCCGCTCGACGAAACCACGGCGAAGTGGATTGCAGAGGGACTTGGCAAACCGGTGATCGACAACTACTGGCAGACCGAGACCGGTTGGCCCATTCTCACGATCGCCAACGGCATCGAGCGCGCGCCAAGCAAGTTCGGCAGCCCCGGTGTCGCGATGTACGGATACGACGTAAAGCTCGTCGACGAAACGAGCGGCGAAGAATTGAAGGGTGCGAATCGGAAAGGGGTAGTGGTCATCGAGGGGCCACTGCCGCCCGGCTGTATGCAGACCGTTTGGCGCGACGACGCGCGCTTCGTGAAGACCTACTGGAACACCGTGCCGGGCCGCATGGTCTACAACACCTTCGACTGGGGCATACGCGACGAGGACGGCTACTACTTCATCCTTGGCCGCACTGACGACGTGATCAACGTGGCGGGGCATCGCTTGGGCACGCGTGAGATCGAGGAGAGCATCTGCAGCCATTCGAACGTGGCAGAGGTGGCGGTTGTGGGCGTGGCCGACCAGCTCAAGGGGCAGGTGGCGATGGCCTTCGTTGTGGTGAAGGACGCGAGTGGGCTCGTCGACGATGCCGCAAGGCGTCGGCTCGAATGCGAGATCATGAAGACGGTGGACCAGCAGCTCGGCGCGGTGGGGCGGCCGTCCCGGGTGCACATCGTGGGTATGCTTCCGAAGACGCGCTCGGGCAAGCTGCTGCGCCGTGCCATCCAGGCGGTATGCGAGCAGCGCGATCCGGGAGACCTCACGACCATTGAAGACCCGACCGCGCTGTTGCAGATCAAGAACTTGGTTGCGGTGGGCTGATCACCCAACAACAATCCGTCGCAGTTCTACGTTGCCTCTAGTGTCGCGTCAAGCCACAAGTGTCAGTTGATTGCGCCGCTGTCGCAGCGCAGTGCAAGGCGCGCCGACGAGTTATAGCCGTCGCTATGGCGAGGAGGCGAAACGCCGCAATGCGCTTCGAGAGCAAGCGCAGCCGACACTTGTGGCTTGACGCGACACTAGGTGGAACCCGGGGGATCGCCTGGGACTCCACACAATTCACGGCCTCGCCCACTCATTCCGATCAATCGCTGGAGACCCGATGCGACCTACCTTTCAACTCGCGTTTGCCCCGGCCCTGTTCACCGTGGCAACTTCGTTTGCCACGCCGACCCTGCCGGGTCCGGCGTTCCCTCAATTTGCCGATGCAAAAGCCGTCGAGATCGCCTGCCAGCACGGCATCGATGGCGCCAAGCTGCGGGTAAAGGCCCTCGAAAAGCACGCGCCCGACGCCAAGTGGCCTGCAGCTTCCGACGATCTGAACGCCTACGTTGAAGACGTCTCGGGTCCGATCGATCTGCTTGTCAACGTTCACCCCGACAAGGGCATACGCGATGCCGCCCAGGCCTGCACGCTGCGTTGGCAGGACTTTGCGTCCACCCTCGGCCAGAACGAAAAGCTCTACAACGCCGCCCGCAAGGTGAAGCCCCGCGACGCCATTGACCGCGAATTCATGCGCGTGACCATGGACGCCTTCGAGGATGCCGGAGTGTCATTGCCGGCCGAAAAGCGTCAGCGCGCAAAGCAGATCAGCGACCGCATCATCGAACTCGACCAGCAGTTCAACAAGAACATCCGCGACGCCCGGACCCGGGTACCGTTCACCGTCGACGAGTTGAAAGGCGTCCCCGAGTCGGTGTGGAAGGACAAGCCGCGCGACGACGCGGGCCGAGTCTTGCTGGGGCTGGACTATCCGACCTACCTGCCCGTGCTCGAGCGTGCCGAGAGCGCTGTGGCCCGTGAGCGAATCTACCGGGCCAAGCTGACCGAGGGCGGGGAGGCCAACCTGAAGCTGCTGGGCGAGATCGCACAATTGCGTCGAGAGTATGCGCAGCTGTTCGGCATGAAGAGCTTTGCCGATTTTCAGCTTCGTCGCCGCATGGCGGAGAACACGGCGAACACGCAGCGGTTCCTCGATGAAGTGAAGGTGGCCGTGAGCGAGCGTGAGGGACGCGAACTTGCCGAACTGCGCGAGGCCAAGGCCAGGCACCTGGGCACGCCACTGGATTCGACCAAGCTCGAGCGCTGGGACTTGCAGTTCTACACCGAGCGCATGCGCCGCGAGCGTTACAGCGTTGACCAGGATGCCTTCCGCCAGTACTTCCCGCCGCAGGAAAGCCTGCAGTTCATCATGAAGGTGGCGCAGGACATGCTCGGCATCCGCTACACGCGTGTCGAGGCCAAGCTGTGGCACCCGGACGTACAGGCTTACGCCGTCAGCGACGCCAAGACGGGCAAGGCACTCGCCACTCTGTACGTGGACATGTACCCGCGAGATGGAAAGTACAACCATGCAGCAGTCTGGAGCTTTCGCAACGGGTCGACGCGATTGAACCGTGTGCCACAGGCTGCATACGTGGTCAACATGGACCGCAAGGGCTTGTCGCTTAGCGAACTGGAGACCATGCTGCATGAGATGGGCCACGCCCTGCACAACAACCTCTCGGCCACGCGATATTCATTGCAAGGCGGCACCAGCGTGCAGCGTGATTTCGTCGAAGCGCCGTCGCAGATGCTGGAAGACTGGGTCTATGACAAGCGGGTGCTCAAGCTCTTTTCATCCGTGTGCAAGACCTGCAAGCCGGTACCCGATGAATTGATCGACAAGGCCGTGCTGGCACGTGACTACGGCAAAGGTGTTCGCTATGCACGCCAGCATCTGTTCGCAAGCTTCGATTTGGCGCTGTATGCGGCCGATGCACCGGAGCCGATGAGTCTTTGGACCAAGATGGAGAGCGACACGCCGCTTGGCCATGTGGCGGGAACGATGTTTCCCGCCGGCTTCAGCCACGTCGCGGGTGGCTATGCGGCCGGTTATTACGGCTACCTGTGGAGCCTGGTTGTGGCGATGGACTTGCGCACTGCGTTTGAGGCGAATCACCTCGATCCTGAGATCGGCATGCGCTACCGGACGGCGGTGTTGTCGCAGGGCGGGCAGCGTCCGCCGCGAGAATTGGTCAAGGACTTCCTCGGGAGGGAAACGAACGCGAAGGCTTTCTACGACTACCTGAAGAAATAGTCTTGAAGTATTGCGGCCAAGAGGCCTTTTGCCTTTTGCATTTGTCACCCGGGTTGCACCCGGGTGACAAGACCCTCAAAGTACCTCGCTCGCGAAATCTGCCAGGCGCGAACGCTCGCCACGAGCCAGCGTCACGTGCCCCGAATGTGGCCAGCCCTTGAATCGGTCGACTGCGTAGGTCAGACCCGAGCTGCCTTCCGTCAGATACGGCGTGTCGATCTGCGCCAGGTTGCCCAGGCAGACGATCTTCGTCCCCGGCCCGGCCCGAGTGATCAAAGTCTTCATCTGCTTAGGCGTCAAATTCTGCGCCTCGTCGATGATCACAAATTTGTTCAGGAAGGTCCGCCCGCGCATGAAGTTGAGGCTCTTGACCTTGATCTTGCTGCGCACGAGGTCGTTGGTCGCCGCGCGACCCCATTCACCAGCACCACCATCGCTTTTGGACAGGACCTCCAGGTTGTCATCCAGAGCTCCCATCCAAGGGCTCATCTTTTCTTCCTCTGTGCCCGGCAGAAAGCCGATGTCCTCACCCACCGGCACGGTCACGCGCGTGACGATGATCTCGGTGTAGCGGCGCTCGTCCATCACCTGCGACAAGCCGGCAGCCAGCGTCATCAATGTTTTGCCGGTGCCCGCCGTGCCAGTCAGCGTGATGAAGTCGCATTCCGGGTCCATTAGCAAGTTGAGTGCGAAGTTCTGCTCGCGGTTGCGCGCCGTGACGCCCCACACTGCGTTCTTCTGATGTGTGTATTCGCGCAGCGTCCGCAGCACAGCGGTCTTGCCTGTGATTTCGGCCACCTTGGCATACAGCGGAGCGGCACCTGGCGCTTCGAGGAACACGAACTGGTTGATCAGCAAGGCCGGCACGAGCGGACCACTGATTCGGTAGTAGGTGAGCCCGCCCTGGCTCCAGCTTTCCATGGTCTTGCCGTGCCGGTCCCAGAAATCCATCGGCAGCGGCAGGACGCCGGTGTAAAGCAGATCGCCGTCGTCCAGCGTCTTGTCGTTGTGATAGTCCTCGGCAGGCAGGCCAAGCGCACGCGCCTTGATGCGCATGTTGATGTCCTTGGACACCAGCACCACATCACGCTTGGGTTGCTGCTCTCTCAGAGCCTGCACCACACCGAGAATCTGATTGTCGGCCTTGCCCTGTGGCAGGCCAGCCGGCAGGCTGACATTGACCAGGTTGGTCTGGAAGAAGAGCTTGCCTGCTGCCTCCCGGTGGCCCGTGCGGGACAGCGCCAAACCGTCGGACATGCCGCTTGCATCGCGGACTCCCATGCTCGCGGCAAGCGCATCCAGGTCACGGCTGACCTGCCGGGCGTTGCGCGACACCTCGGTCATTCCGCGTTTGTGCCCGTCAAGTTCCTCGAGCGTGATCATCGGCAAGTAAATGTCGTGCTCTTCGAAGCGGAACAGCGACATCGGGTCGTGCATCAGCACGTTGGTGTCGAGCACGAAAAGCTTGGGCGGGCCTTCGCCGCGCGGCTTGCGAGCCCGAGGCTCCGGCGCGGGGCGCTTGGCTGCCGCGGGGACAGGTCGGGTTTCCACCTGTGCAGGGATGACAGGCGCTGCAGTCTCGGCGCCTCCGTCGTACATGCTGAGCTCAGGCGGCGACGCTGGCTCGGCCAAAAGATGTGTCTTTTGCGATCGTTTGCCCGGTTTGGGCGCGGCCTGCGAGTCGAAGTCGGTTTGGGTCAGGAGTGCAGCTCGTTTGGCAGGCGGCTTTGGAAGTGGCATGAGGGGATGCGTCTCCGGTGCAATTGAGAAGAAAAAAAGCCGCACAGTCGCCTGTGCGGCTTGATGGAGAAAGTGCGCGTTTCACAACTCACGGGCATGAGCCATTATGCACATCGCCGAAGGCCCGACAACCCAATGTCTCACCAGAAGCATAGCTTTGCTTGGCAATCATTTCGATCGACCGTGTCGCGTCAAGCCTCAATTGTCGGCTGCTCGCTCGCTCTCGAAGCGCACTGCGGCGTTGGCCTCGTCGCCATAGCATGGCTATGACTCGTCCGCGCGCCTTCCACTGCGCCCCGACAGCGGCGCGATCAACCGACATTTGAGGCTTGACGCGACACTAGCCCGAAATCGGACTAGTTCGAAAAAGCAGGACGCAAATGAAAGGACCTGAAATGACAAAGCCGGACTGGGTCCGGCTTGGGTTGTTCATTGTGAGGCGGGGCAACCGACAATCAGGCTGCTTTCTTCAGCGCCTTGACGGACTTTAGAACTTCCTCGACGTGGCCTGCCACCTTGAGGCCACGCCATTCGGCGCGGAGCACGCCATTGCCGTCGATCAGGAAGGTGGAACGCTCGATGCCCTTGACTTTCTTGCCGTACATGATCTTGTTCTTGACCACGCCAAACATGTGGCAGAGCTTTTCTTCGGTGTCGGCAATCAGCTCGAAAGGCAATTCAAGCGCTTGCTTGAACTTGTCATGTGAGGCCATGTTGTCGCGCGAAACGCCGAATACGACCGCGTCAGCCTTCACGAAATCCTTGTGGTGATCACGGAATTGCATGGCTTCGGTGGTGCAGCCAGGGGTGTTGTCCTTGGGGTAGAAATAGAGAACAACCGTCTGGCCGGCAAAGGCAGTGGGCGTGAACTTCACGCCCCCAGTTGCAAGCGCTTCAAATTCCGGCAGGGGTTTGTTGAGGGCTGGCGTCATGAACTATTCTGCTCTGTTGCGCTTCGTGGGCGTAGCCGGAAATTATAAGTGAAGGGAGCCATCTTCCTGATAGCTGCGCTAGTACGGAAAAGGACTTATCGCGTCGTACTTGGCACCCCCTCGAAGAGCAGCGCGGCAACGACTGCCCGGCCCTCGGCCAACAGCACGTTGTAGGTCCGACAAGCAGCCGGCGTGTCCATGGTTTCAATGCCGATTCGTGCATCGATCAGTGGCCGCAGAAGAGCGGGTTTTGCGAACCGGATTCGCGCACCGCTTCCGAAAATGACGAGTTCGGGTTTCAAATCGGCGAGCGTCTTGAAGTGGGTGTCCTTCAGATCGTCGAACGAGATGGCCGGCCAGTCGATGACGTCGCCTTGCCAGCGCACGACCACGCTCGAGCGATGTTCGCGACCGTTGACGATCACGCCGTCCGGGCTGTGTCTTGCGATGGCGTTGGTTCCTTCGATTCGGTCAGCTTGAAGTTTCACGGCGTTTCCACGGGAGGCGTGTGGTTAAATTATAGGTTTGCGCTGCAGCATTTTCCCCTCGTTGCCCCGGAAGGAAGTTCTTTGAAACCCATCGCCAAGTCGAGCAAGCTCGCCAACGTCTGCTACGACATTCGTGGCCCCGTGCTCGACAAGGCACGCCAGATGGAAGATGAGGGCCAGAAGATCATCAAGCTGAACATTGGCAACATCGCCGCGTTCGGCCTTGAGCCGCCCGACGAGATCGTGCAGGACATGATCCGCAACATGCCTCACACGGCGGGCTACACTGACAGCAAGGGCCTGTTCGCCCCGCGCAAGGCAGTGGTGCACTACTCCCAGGAAAAGCGCATTCACGGCGTTGCAGTCGATGACGTGTACCTTGGCAACGGGGCGTCCGAGCTCATCGTGATGAGCATGAATGCGCTGCTCAACGACGGCGACGAAGTGCTGCTTCCGTCGCCCGATTACCCGCTGTACACCGCCGCCGTTGCGCTTTCGGGCGGCACGCCGGTGCACTACATCTGCGACGAGCAATCGGGCTGGCTGCCCGACATCGACGACATCAAGAAGAAGATCACGCCCAACACCAAGGCCATCGTCGTCATCAACCCGAACAATCCGACGGGTGCGCTGTACCCAGTCGAGGTGTTGCAACAGATCGTCGACGTGGCGCGGCAGAACCAACTCGTGGTGTTCGCCGATGAGATTTATGACAAGACCTTGTACGACGGCGAAACGCACACCAGCATCGCGTCTCTGGCCGATGACGTGCTTTTCGTCACCTTCAACGGGCTGTCCAAAAACTACCGATCCTGCGGTTATCGCGCCGGCTGGATGGTGGTGTCTGGTGAGAAGCGCCATGCCAAGGATTACATCGAGGGGCTGAACATGCTGGCCTCGATGCGGCTGTGTTCGAACACCCCTGGGCAGCTCGCAATTCAAACTGCGCTCGGTGGCTACCAGAGCATCAAGGATCTCGTCGCGCCCGCCGGCCGCCTGTGCCGCCAGCGCGATCTTGCCTATGACCTGCTCTCGCAGATTCCCGGCGTCAGCGTCGTCAAGCCCAAGGCGGCGCTCTACATGTTTCCCAAGCTCGACACAAAGCTTTATCCCATCGCCGACGACCAGCAGTTCGCCTATGAGCTGCTCGCTGAAGAGAAGGTGCTGATCGTGCAGGGCACAGGTTTCAATTGGTCGCAGCCCGACCATTTTCGTCTGGTGTTCCTGCCGAACTCCGATGACCTGACCGATGCCATCGGTCGCATCGCGCGCTTCCTCGATCACTACAGCAAACGACATTCCCACTGAGAGGGCATCCGCACCATGAAACCCATCCAAGTCGGTCTGCTCGGCATCGGAACCGTGGGCAGCGGTACGTTCAACGTGCTGCGTCGCAATCAGGAAGAGATTCGGCGCCGCGCCGGCCGTGGCATCGGGATCACCATGGTGGCCGACCTTGACACCGCGCGTGCACAGCAAATCGTGGGCGACCAGGTGAAGGTCGTGTCCGATGCGCGCCTGGTGATTGCAAATCCCGACATCGACATCGTCATCGAGCTGATTGGCGGTTATGGCATTGCGAAGGCGCTGGTGATGGAAGCCATTGCCGCTGGCAAGCATGTGGTCACGGCCAACAAGGCACTGCTCGCGGTACATGGCACCGAGATATTCGCGGCGGCGCGCGAGAAGGGCGTGATGGTCGCGTTCGAGGCTGCCGTGGCCGGCGGCATCCCCATCATCAAGGCGCTGCGCGAAGGCCTGACCGCGAACCGAATCGAGTGGATTGCCGGGATCATCAATGGCACGACCAACTTCATCCTCTCGGAGATGCGGGCAAAGGGACTCGACTTCGCCGTGGTGCTGAAGGAAGCGCAACGGCTGGGCTATGCGGAAGCCGACCCGACCTTTGACATCAAGGGCGTTGACGCTGCGCACAAGGCGACCATCGTCAGCGCCATCGCGTTCGGTATTCCGGTGCAGTTCGACAAGGCCTATGTCGAAGGCATCACCAGGCTGCAGGCGGCGGACATCACATATGCCGAGCAACTGGGGTATCGGATCAAGCTGCTGGGGATCACGCGGCGTCGCGACGCGGGCATCGAGCTGCGTGTGCACCCGGCGCTTGTGCCGAGCAAGCGGCTCATCGCCAACGTCGAAGGCGCGATGAACGCCGTGCTGGTGCATGGCGACGCCGTCGGCACGACGATGTATTACGGCAAAGGTGCAGGATCCGAGCCCACGGCATCCGCTGTCGTGGCCGATCTGGTGGACATCACGCGTTTGCACACGGCCGACCCGAACCATCGCGTGCCACACCTTGCTTTCCAGCCTGACGAGCTCGCGACCACGCCGATTCTGCCTATCGAGCAGGTGGTGACGTCGTTCTACCTGCGCTTGCAGGTGGCCGACCAGGCCGGCGTGCTGGCACACATCACCGGCATCCTCGCCGACCGAAATATTTCGATCGATGCCTTGCTGCAGCGCCCGCAAGATGCGGATGCCGAAGGGCAGGCAAAGACCGACGTGATCATCCTCACGCATGAAACCATCGAAGGCAAGATGAACGAAGCCATTGCGCAGATGCAGACGCTGCCGACGGTGCTTGCACCCATCGTGCGTATCCGCAAGGAAGAGCTGAACTGAGAGGCTGAGAGTATTTCGATCATGCCCGCTCGTCACGCCAAAAGCCTCCTGCTCGTCGTTGCAGATGCTCGCCATAGCACGAGCTATGGCTGCGCTTTGCGCTCAGGCGCCTTTTGACGTGCTGCTCGGGCACGCTCGAAATACTCTCAGCTTCTGATCCGGAGCCGGCATTGAAGTACATCAGCACGCGGGGCGACCGCACCGAGCGCAGTTTCTCGGACATCCTGCTCGAAGGTTTGGCGCCGGACGGCGGACTTTATCTGCCAGTTAGGTATCCAAAATTGGATGCGGCCACGCTCGCCAAATGGCGTGGGCTTTCGTACCACGAGTTGGCATTTGAGATTTTGTCGCTCTACATCGACGATATACCTGCGGCCGATCTGAAGTTGATCGTCGCCAAGACCTACACGCCCGAAGTGTTCGGCACGCGCGAAATCACGCCCTTGAAGTCGCTCGAAGCCGGTGTGCAGCTTGAAGCACTGTCCAACGGCCCGACGCTCGCGTTCAAGGACATGGCCATGCAGTTGCTGGGAAACCTGTTCGAGTACGAGCTGGGCCGGCGTGGCGAGTCGCTCAACATCCTCGGCGCGACCTCGGGCGATACGGGCAGCGCAGCCGAATACGCGATGCGTGGCAAAAAGGGTGTCAAGGTCTTCATGCTCAGCCCGCACGGCCGCATGAGTGCCTTCCAGCAGGCACAGATGTTCAGCTTGCAGGACGCAAACATCCACAACATCGCCATCGAAGGGGTGTTCGACGATTGCCAGGACATCGTGAAGGCAGTGTCCAATGACCTGGAGTTCAAACGCCGGCACAAGATCGGCACGGTGAATTCCATCAACTGGGCGCGATTGCTCGCTCAAGTCGTGTACTACTTTGCTGGCTATTTCCAGGCGACCAAGGCACCTTCTGATACCTCATCGGATCTTCCAGTCGTGAGCTTCGCAGTGCCCTCCGGCAATTTCGGCAACATCTGTGCCGGCCACGTGGCGCGCAGCATGGGACTGCCGATCAAGCGCTTGGTGCTCGCCACCAACGAGAACGACGTGCTCGACGAGTTCTTCCGCACCGGGACGTACCGTGTTCGCGGCAGCACCGAAACGCATGAGACGTCGAGCCCGTCCATGGATATTTCAAAGGCTTCGAACTTCGAGCGCTTTGTGTTCGATCTGCTCGGCCGTGACGGCGCAAGAACGAAGCGGTTGTTCAAGACGGACGTTGAGGATCACGGCTCGTTCACCGTCAGCGCCGATGAGTTCGGGCGCATCGCAGACTACGGCTTCGTGTCCGGCCGCAGTACGCATGCCGACCGCCTCGCCACCATTCGCGACACATGGCAGCGTTTCAGCGTGATGATTGACACGCACACGGCGGATGGGCTCAAGGTGGCCCGAGAGCACCTGGAGAGTGGCGTGCCGATGATCGTCCTGGAAACAGCCCTGCCTGCGAAGTTCGCCGAGACCATCATCGAAGCACTCGGGCGGGAGCCGGATCGGCCGGAAGCGATGCGCGGCATCGAGCAATTGCCCAAGCGGTTCAAGGTGATGCGGGTCGATGCTCAGGCGGTGAAGGGCTTCATCGCTGAGAATGCCTGAGTGGCTGAGAGTATTTAGATCATGCCCGCTTATCACGCCAAAAGACCCCTGCTCGTCGTTGCAAATGCTCGCCATAGCCCGAGCTATGGCTGCGCTTTGCGCCTAGTGTCGCCTCAAGCCACAAGTGTCGGCTGCTCGCTTGTTCTCGAAGCGCATTGCGGCGTTGCGCCTCTTCGCCATAGCACGGCTATGACTCGTCGGCGCGCCTTGCACTGCGCTCCGACAGCGGCGTGATCAACCGACACTTGTGGTTTGACGCGACACTAGATCAGGCGCCTTTTGACGCGCTGCTCGGGCACGCTCGAAAAACTCTCAGCCTCTGAGAGGCCGCTCCCTCACCCCAGCCCTCTCCCGCAAGCGGGAGAGGGAGCAATACACGCAGGACCGCCAAAGGTCTGCCAGAGCTTGGCTTGAGGACTGAATCGCTCCCTCTCCCGCGGGAGAGCGGCCCACAGCGAGCTGGCCTGTATTGCTCCCTCGCCCCTTCGGGGAGAGGCTTGGGGTGAGGGGCGGACGTTTCCAAAACCAAGGCCCTTCGATGAAAGTAGTAGGTTTCAGTGGTTATTCCGGCTCCGGCAAAACCACCCTTGTCGAGCAGCTCATCAGTCGGCTCAAGATGGATGGGCAACGCGTTTCAGTCGTCAAGCACGCCCATCACGATTTCGACATCGACCACGAGGGCAAGGATTCCTGGCGACATCGCCAGGCCGGTGCTTTCGAGGTGGTGGTGGCTTCCGATCGCCGGCTGGCCAAGATCCGCGAATATGAAGTGGAGGCTGAACCCACGGTGCACCAACTGATCGCCGAGCTCTACGATTGCGACTGGGTTCTGGTCGAAGGTTTCAAGCACGCCGACCTCCTGAAAATCGAGGTCTGGCGCGCAGCAGCCAACAAACCGGCGCAATATCCGAACGACCCTTTCGTCGTCGCGATTTGTACCGACAGCCCCGATCAGTTGCCCCAACCCACAAGATTGCCCCTGCTGGACCTCAACGACCCGGATGCCGTGGCACATTTCCTTCTTGGAAATCCCGAGCGCTATGAGTACCGATCACCCCTATTCGACAGCGGCGCGCCCGCCCATGCTGACGCTGGCGCAAGCGCTGGGCCGGCTGATCGGCGCGACCCGGCCATTTAGCCTGGACGCAGCCGAAACTGTCTCCACCTTTGACGCGCTGGGTCGCATCCTGGCAGAGGACGTCCGGTCCTCGCTCGACGTTCCTCCCGCAGACAACACGGCCATGGACGGCTATGCCATGCGCAGTGCTGACATCCCCGAAGCGGGCACGACCCTGCCGGTGAGCCAACGCATTCCGGCAGGCGTGCCGCCTCAGAGGCTTCAGGCCGGGACGGCGGCGCGCATCTTCACTGGCGCGCAGATCCCGCAAGGCGCCGATGCCGTTGTGATGCAGGAGCAGTGCGAGGCGCTCGATGGGGCAGTGCGGGTCAATGCCGTGCCGGCACCGGGGCAGTGGATACGCCGCCGGGGTGAAGACGTTCAGAACGGAGCCACGGTACTGGCCAAGGGCGAACGCTTGACGCCGCAGGCGATGGGGCTCGCTGCATCGGTTGGTGCCGCCAAGCTCAAAGTGGCGCGCCGCCCCAAGGTTGCGCTGTTTTCGACCGGAGATGAACTTGTCATGCCCGGCGAGGCGTTGAAGCCCGGTGCCATCTACAACTCCAACCGATTCATGCTGCGCGGTCTGATCGAGTCCCTGGGCTGCGCATGCACCGACTTCGGCATCGTTCCGGACCGCCTCGATGCGACCCGCGACGCTTTGCGCCTTGCGGCCGTGGGACAAGACCTGATCGTCACGAGCGGCGGCGTCTCGGTCGGAGAAGAAGACCACCTCAAGCCTGCCGTGCAGGCCGAAGGTCGGCTCGATCTCTGGCAGATTGCAATGAAACCCGGCAAGCCACTGGCCTTCGGCGAGGTGGATCGCCCGGACGGCACAAGTGCATATTTCATCGGCCTGCCCGGCAATCCGGTGTCCAGCTTCGTCACCTTTGTGATGGCCGTGCGACCGGTGCTCCTGCATCTGCAGGGCGCCAAGATGCTGTTGCCGCGGGCGGTCAAGTTGCGTGCTGATTTTGACTGGCCGCGTCCCGACAAGCGCCAGGAATTTCTTCGAGTGAGGCTGAACGATCAAGGTGGTCTAGACCTCTTTGCGAATCAGAGTTCAGGCGTGCTGACATCCGTGGTGTGGGGCGACGGTGTTGTCGACAACCCGCCGGGCCAGGCCATTCAGCGAGGCGATGCTGTACCTTTCCTCGCGTTTTCAGAGTTCCTGCAATGAATACTGTGAACGTGCGCTATTTCGCTTCCATCCGCGAAGTGCTTGGAAACGGCGAGAAGATCGATGTGGCCGAAGAGGTCACTGTTGGCGCGCTGCGCGACATCCTCATCGGCAAGAGCCCCTCTCACGCCGCGGCGTTGGCGCGTGGCAAGGCTTTGCGCTGTGCGCTGAACCAGGCGCTCAGCGAAGAGTCGGCCTTGGTGGGGCAGGGCGCCGAGGTGGCGTTCTTTCCCCCAGTGACGGGTGGGTAAAGCCATGCGCCGCGCTCGGGTCACCATCCAGACGGAAGACTTCGACTTGACCGCAGAAGTTGCGGCACTGCGTGCGCAAGACTCGGCGGTTGGCGCCGTCGCCGCATTCATCGGCACCGTGCGTGACCGCACCGAGGGCCTGGGCGTCAGCTCGATGGAGCTTGAGCACTATCCCGGCATGACCGAGAAGGCCATCGAGGCCATGATCGACGATGCGCTGTTCCGCTTCGACATCCGAGGCGTGCGTGTCATCCACCGCGTCGGAATGCTCATGCCGCAAGATCAGATCGTGCTCGTCGCGGTCACGTCTGTGCACCGGGAGCAGGCGTTCCAGGCCTGCGAGTTCCTGATGGACTACCTCAAGACCCAGGCCCCGTTCTGGAAGAAGGAGCACAGCCCCGAAGGCGCCCGTTGGGTCGATGCCCGCGTGAGCGACGACGACGCGCTCACGCGCTGGGGCCTGTCCAGCAGGAACGCCGCGGCATGATGCCCGCGGTGACGTTCTCACAGATCCTTGCCGTCGCCGTGGGCGCGACCTTTGGCGCGTGGGTGCGCTGGTTGGCGGGCCTGTGGCTCAATGCGAAGTGGGCGGGCTTTCCGCTCGGCACCTTGTTGGTGAACTGCGCCGGCGGCTTGCTCATTGGCGGCTTGCTGCTGTGGTTCGAGCGCACGCCCAATGAGTTGATGCGCCTGCTGCTGGTCACGGGGCTGTTGGGCGGATTGACGACGTTCTCGTCTTATTCAGGCGAATCCTTGATCTTGATTCAGCGAGGTCACTTGGCTTTGGCTGTGGGGCACACGATGGCGCATGTCGTGGGGTCGCTGGCATGTGCTGCGCTTGGGTATCGAGTCGTCGCGCACTTGCTCGGGGTGGATTGAATCATTTCGTAGCCATGATTTCGGCCTAGTGTCGCGTCAAGCCTCAAGTGTCGGCTGCTCGCTTGCTCTTGAAGCGCATTGCGGCGTTCCGCCTCCTCGCCATAGCACGGCTATGACTCGTCGGCGCGCCTTGCACTGCGCTCCGATAGCGTTCAACCGACACTTGAGGCTTGACGCGACACCTACGAATGTCACTCAGCGTCTACCGCAATGCCGACGCACAGCAAATTCAACTGCAAAGCCTCTTCCTCGGGCAGCTTGCCTGCACACAAGAGCGCGGCACGCTGAATGGCCCGCAGCCGGAACATCAACTCATCCTCGATTGCCTCGACTTCCGCCGAGTCTTGTGCCGCCACGGCGTGCTGGCTCCACAAGCCGCTCGCGTTCCAACCGAGCTGCAGGCGCGACAGCAGGTGTTGCGCCAATTCAAGCGCTGCTTTGTACGACGGCGACTGCGCCATCGCGAGAAGCGAACTCGCATTGCTCTGCGCGGCCTGCAAGGCATCGCCAAGCTTCGCTAGGCGCGTGTTGATTTCGTCGATGCTCAAGCTTGGCTGCAACACAGGTTGTGTGCGTGCCGCATGCGACACGGGCCCCACCCAGCTCAGGTCATATTCGCCAGGCACCACGCGCAAGGCGACGCTCGCATGCGACAGGTGAGGGTGGTCCTTACGGAGGGCACCCAGGGTTCCTTCCACCACCGCCAGCATGCGCCCGAGCGTCGACACTTGATCGCGTCGGAGGCAATGCGGGTAGCCCGATCCGTCGAGCCTTTCGTGATGCTCCGCAATGGCAAGCGCTACTTCCGCCGGGTAGTTGGTGAGCTGCTCGACCAACAGCTTGCCTATGTGCGGGTGCACGACCAGTTGTTGATAGCTGCGGAAATCAAGCGCGCGATCGGAGTCGGCCTCGCCGAATCGCGGGTCGATGTACATCTCGCCCAGGTCGTGCAGCAGGCCGCACAGCATTGCCACGCGCAGCTCGCGCGTGCTGCCGCCATGCGAGATGGCGAGTGCGCCGCACAAGGCCATGGCCTGCACCGCATGGTCAAAGGATTCGGGGCGCGACGCCTGTCCAGCGGTGAGCAGCAGTTGCGCCACAGGATGGATGGGCAGGTGCACCGTCGCATGAACGATATCGTCGGCATGCGCTTGCAAGAGCGGTTTGAGCGGCGTGTCTTGTTCGAGCAGCTTTTCGACGGCGAGCAGCAAGCTGCGCGAACTGACACCGTTTTCCGCGATCAGGCAGCTTTCAAGCGGCTGGCGCAGCTGCCGGTCGAGCAGTTTGCGCTGCAAGGCCTGCGACACAGGCTGGTCACGCGCCCAGAGCTTGGTGCCCGAGATGTCAAAGATGTCGCGCGATGCGATGATCGACTTGGTCTGGCTGGCCTCCAGAATCGTTGTCAATGCGTGTCGATTGGCAATCAGGAAGCCGGCTTGCGGCGGGGATGAAGTCATTGCGGTCTCCAGTGGCCCTGTCATCTGGATTTCGACAAGGCACTGGATGACTCAAGGGCAAAACTGTGACAAGGCGTATACCGGTATCGCAGTCCCGGACATCCCCACTCAATCGAAATCCCCGCCCCCACCACCGGTGTCGAAGCTCCCGCCGCTGTCCCACCCTCCGCCATCTCCTGAACCGCCCACGTCGATGCTCGGCGATGCATCGCCCCGGTCGAAGTCCTCGATCGGTGTGTAGCCGCCGCCTGCGCCGCTGCTGCTTGCACCACTGGTGTTCGCGTGCGCGCTGCCGCTCATCAAGCTACCCAGCACGGCACCCGCAGCCAAGCCGCCCAATGCCGCTCCGGCGGTGCCCAGGCCTGATCCTGAATGGCCCATCCCCATTCCCATCCCCATGCCCTGGTTGCCCATATTGGCATTGCGCATGCGCTGCAGTTCCAGCTCGCGTTCCGCCTCGATCTCGCTTGGCCGGCGCTCGCCGCGTACCTCGGCGGCGAT
>Ga0207678_10002370_pt1 | contig 17093 bp, 17 predicted proteins | sample KBSC63metaG_FD_184319 | JGI IMG/M metagenome (GOLD analysis project Ga0207678, IMG submission 184319) | Corn rhizosphere microbial communities from Kellogg Biological Station, Michigan, USA - KBS C6-3 metaG (SPAdes) (version 2) | ecosystem: Host-associated > Plants > Roots > Rhizosphere > Soil ...
CCCGTTGATGTTGTAGCTCGCGATTCGCAGCCGCCGTTTCGCCATGCTTTTCGCAACCCCTTCAGCGCGATTCCGTTGCCAGGCCCGAGTCGCACAGGCTTATCCACCGATTCGCCCACAGATTCCGAACGCCACGCGCATTTTTGACTCGCCAGCGGCAGGGAATCGTCTAAACAGAGACTGTGTTTCGGAGACTTCGGTCGAAGAAACATGGAACCCCGGCAACTTCGGTTGCCGGGGTTTACTCGTTTATGGGCTATGGAATTCTTGCCCCGTAGTCGTCGAGCAAGTCGATCCCCACCATCTTCCAGCCAAAACCCTGACGTTCGAACTTCAAATCGCCCAGTCCATTTGGCAGCTGCGCGCAGCGCACGCGAAAGTGGCTTAGGTCCTCCCTCTTCATCCCGCATGGCTGCTTAGCAGCGCCCGAGCCCTCGCTCTTCGGTGCGAACTCAAGCGCGACCTTTAGCGATTCGGGAGAGACGATAACGTCGACGATCGGATCGACGACCAGGCGAACGCCTTTCCTGGCGACGACGGCCTCGAGAGAATGGCCCGGAAATCTACCATCGACGTGACGGATAACCTGACGGCGCAGGTCGGCCCGCACTCGCACGAAGTCGACGTAACTCGCCAACCGATCACTATCGCTCGCTCTCGCGGCGTCTCGCATTCCCTTCAACGTCAACCAAGGTGAGGCGACCTCCCATGCGATGCCCGATGCAAGGACTGCCGCGGCAACAATCGCAATGAGGATCCAGCGCCGCCTCATAGGCTCGCCGGATAGGCCTCCGCCAACGTCAGCCGCTTCGACTTGTCGGCCAGCGGGTACTTGTTGCCATTCGCGCAATTGAACAGCAGCGCGCGCTCGTCCGCGCCGACCAGGCCGCGCTGCCGCGCCAACCGCCACGCCGCAAGCACCGCGCCGCCCTCGGGACAGAGCAGAAAGCCATCGTCTCGCGCCGCATCCTCGACCGCCTGGAGGATCGCCTCGTCCGACACCGCCAGCGCAGCGCCCCCGCTTTCCCGAACCGCGCGCAGAATCAGGAAATCGCCGACCGCCTTGGGCACGCGGATGCCGGTCGCGACCGTCGCCGCATTCTCCCAGCGCTGGGCGAACTCCTCGCCCTTCTCGAAAGCCCGAACCATCGGCGCGCAACCTTCGGCCTGGACCGCGTACATCCGCGGGCGCTTCGGACCGATCAGCCCGACCGCCTCCAGTTCGTGGAAGGCCTTCCACATGCCGATCAGGCCGGTCCCGCCGCCGGTCGGATAGAAGATCGCGTCCGGCAGCTCCCAGCCAAGCTGCTCGGCGAGCTCGAGACCCATGACCTTCTTGCCTTCGATCCGGTACGGCTCCTTCAAGGTCGAGCAGTCGAACCACAGGCCCTGCGCCGCGCCCCGGCCCACCAGCGCGCCGCACTCATCGATCTGCCCGTCGGCGACATAGACCCGCGCGCCATAAGCCGCGGTCTCGGTGACGTTGATGTCCGGCGTCTCGGCCGGGCAGATGACGATCGTCTCGATCCCCGCTCGCGCGCCATAGGCGGCGAGCGCCGCGCCGGCATTGCCGTTGGTCGGCATGGCGATCCGCTCGATCCCGAAATGCTTCGCCATCGTCACCGCCATCGCGAGGCCCCGCGCCTTGAACGATCCGGTCGGCAGCCGCCCCTCGTCCTTGACCAGCAGGTCGGGTCCGCCGGTTCGCCTCAGCGAAACGATGGGCGTCTCGGGCTCGCCGAGGCTGACGGGCTCGACCCCGTCTGGCACCGGCAGCAGTTCGCGCCATTTCCACATGCCCGGGTCGCGCTCGGCGATGCTTTCGCGCGTCAGCGTCCGCGCCGCGGCCTCGAGATCGTAGCGCACGAGCAGCGGCTTTCCCGCGCGCGAAAGGTTATGCACCTGCCCCGCTTCATAGCGCTCGCCAGTCAGCGAGCATTCGAGATGGGTGACGAAGCTCATCAGCAGTCGCGGTGATGCGCGCCGTGGTGGCGCTCGACCTGGATGGTGCAATGCTCGATCCGAAAGCGGTCGTGCATCAAGCGCCGCGCGCTTTCGAGCAGCGCGTCCGGCTCGGCCGCATGCCGCGTTACGACATGCGCGGTGAGCGCCGTCTCGGTCGTGCTCAGCGGCCAGACATGCAGGTCGTGGACCGCTTCGACCCCGTCGAGCTCGGCGAGCGCCATTTCGACCTGGTCAACGTCGATTCCCGCCGGCACGCCGGCCAGCGACATCCACACCGATTCCTTGAGCAGGCCGATGCTGCCCCACAGGATGACGACCGCCACGGCGAGGCTCATCACCGGGTCGACCCAGCGCTGTCCGGTCCATAGAATGACGAAGCCCGCGAACACCACGGCGGCCGAAACCGCCGCGTCCGCGGCCATGTGCAGATAGGCGCCGCGGATGTTGATGTCGTGATCGCGCCCTCGCGAAAAAAGCATCGCCGTTGCGCTGTTGATCGCGATGCCGACGACCGCGACCACGATCACGGTTTCCCCCTCCGTGGTCGACGGGTGGAACAGCCGGCGAATCGCTTCGGCGCCGATCGCCCCGACCGCGACCAGCAGGAACAGCGAATTCGCGAGCGCGGCGAGGATGGGCGCTTTCTTGAGGCCATAGGTGAACCGCGGCGAGGCTGCGCGCTTGGCCATGGTTGCTCCGGCCCAGGCCACGACAAGGCCGAGCACGTCGCTGAGGTTGTGCCCGGCGTCGGCAAGCAGCGCCATCGAGTTGGCGAGGAAGCCGTAGACCGTCTCGACCGCGACGAAGCCAAGGTTGAGTGCGATGCCGATCGCAAAGGCGCGCCCAAAATCCGCGGGCGCGTGGCTGTGGCCGTGGTGATGCTCGTGCGCGCCCATCGCCGCTGACCTAGCCGAGCGTTTGGTCGAAACCAAACTCGCGTGCGTCGAAAGTGAACGGCGTTTCATGTACGCGCCATCTCGCGATAATATATCATTTGGCTAGGGAGGATTCCGGGCTATGCAGTAAGGCGGGGCCCGCGATCGCCAGGCGATCGGCCGCGCTTCACCGGAATTCGGGATCTTGATGGTTTTTTCGCGCCGTTCGTCTGCTGCCACGCTCGCCGCCTCGCTGCTGGCGGCCGGCTGCACCGTCGGGCCGAACTTCGCGAAGCCGGCGCCGCCTCCCGTCTCGACCTATGCCGCGGCACTCCCGGCAACGACCGAAGCGACTCCCGGGGTCCCCGGCGGCCAGGCCCAACATTTCATCGCCGGCGCCGACATTCCGGCCGACTGGTGGGCCCTGTTCCACTCCCCGGCCCTCAATGCGCTGATCGCCGAAGCGCTGGCCAACAATGCCGACCTTAAGGCGGCCCAGGCGGCGCTGCTCGTCGCGCATGAGAATACGCGCGCGCAACGCGGCGCGGCGCTGCCGCAGGTGAGCGCCGGCTTGAGCCTCACTCGTGAAAAAGACCCGGGAGCCGCGCTTGCGCCCGTGCCGAGCAACGATGCGCTGCTCTACACGCTCGCGACGCCGCAGCTCAGCGTCTCCTACGTGCCGGACGTCTTTGGCCTCAACAAGCGAACGGTCGAGAGCCTCGCGGCGCAGGAGCAGGCGACGCGCTACGAGATGGTCGCGGTCGACATCACCTTGAGCGCCAACGTCGCTCTGGCGGCAATCCAGGAAGCTTCGCTCGAGGACCAGATCGCGGCGACCAACGAGCTGATCGGGATCAACCGCCAGATCCTGAGCCTGCTGCAATACCAGAAGTCCAAGGGCTATATCGGCGGCACCGACCTCGTCGCCCAGCAGGCGCAGCTCGCGCAACTTGAAGCGTCGTTGCCGCCGTTGCTCAAGCAGCGCGACCAGCAGAACAATCTCCTCGCGGTGCTGACGGGCGGATATCCGAGCCAATTGCCGCAGCAGAAATTCACGCTGGCCAGCCTGACGCTGCCCGCCGACCTGCCGCTCAGCCTCCCCTCGACCTTGGTCGAGCAGCGCCCCGACGTGCTCCAGGCGCAAGCGAACCTCCACGCGGCGAGCGCGCAGATCGGGGTCGCGACGGCGGCGCGACTGCCCAACATCGCGCTGACCGGCAACGCGGGGAGCACGGCGCTTGCGATCGGCAGCGTGTTCGGACCCGGCACGGGCTTCTGGAACATTGGCGCGGCGCTCCTGGCGCCAATCTTCGATGGCGGGACCCTGCTCCACCAGCAGCGCGCCGCGCGCGCCGCTTACACGCAAAGCGCCGAGCAATATCGCGGGACCGTCCTCACCGCCTTCCAGAATGTTGCCGATACGCTCGCCGCGCTCGAGCATGACGCCGAGACGCTCAAGGCCACGGCAGCGGCGGCCGATGCGGCCGAGAAGAGCCTCGATCTGGCCCGGCTCCAGTACAAGGATGGCTATGCGGCTTACCTCTCGGTGCTGAACGCCGACCAGGCCTACCAACAGGCGCGGCTGAGCCTGGTCCAGGCCGAAGCCGACCGCTTCAGCGACACCGCCGCGCTGTTCCAGGCGCTGGGCGGCGGCTGGTGGCACCGCCCTGACCTCGTGAGCGTCGCCAATGCGCACTAGCGGGGCGATTGCCGCTTTCGCGCTGCTGCTTGTGGCGGGCTGCTCGTCGTCCGCCGACGACAACGCGACAGCAGCCAACGTGGTCGCCAACGTCAAGCTGACCAAGGCTCAGCGCGCGCACATCCAGCTCTACACCGTGGTCCCTGTCGGCTACCGCGAAAAGATCGAAGCACCGGGCACGGTCGATTTCGACAACAACCGGACGACGTCGGTCGTCTCGCCGTTCACCGGGCCGGTCACGCGGATTTTCGTTGCGCTCGGTCAGCCGGTCGCGAGCGGGCAGGCGCTGGCGTCGGTTGCGTCCGCTGACGTCGCCAATGCCGTAGCCGCTTATCGCAAGGCCGCCGTGGCCGCGGCGAACGCGCGGCGCGTTGCGGCGGCGGATCGCGACCTTGCCGCGCACAATGGCATCTCCGAGCGCGAATCCGCTCAAGCCCAAACCGATGCGGCAAGCGCCGAGGCCGACCGGGTAGCGGCGGCCCAGGCGCTGGCGTCGATGGGTGCAGGGCCCGGTTCCGGCCTCAGCGGCATCATCCATGCGCCCGTCTCGGGAATCGTGGTCGAGAAGCAGGTTACGCCGGGACAATTGCTGCAGGCGGGTTCTTCGGCCGCCTTCACCGTCGCCAACCTGTCGCAAGTGTGGGTGATGGCGCAGATCGCCTCCAACGACCTGGCTCGCGTCAACGTGGGCGACGCGGCAACGATCGATCCCGGCAACGGCACCGGGCCCTTCCACGGCACGGTCCAGAACATTTCGGCGTCGGTGGACCCGGATACGCGCGCGGTCGTCGCGCGGATCGTCGCCCCCAATCCGGGCGGCCTGCTCAAGAAGCAGATGTACGTCGATGTCTCGATCGAATCCGGCCGTGTCGTCACCGGCCTGCTGGTTCCGACGTCGGCGGTGCTGCGCGACGATCAGAACCTGCCGTTCGTCTATGTCGCGATGCCCGACGGCAGCTTCGCCAGGCGCCACGTCGCGCTCGGCTATCACGACAGCGAGAATTACGATGTCACCAGCGGGATCCAGGCAGGCGACCGCGTGGTCACGGACGGCGCGCTGTTCCTCCAGTTCATGCAGAGCCAATGAGCGACGGCGATCCGGCCAAGCCGCCGGCCACCGGCTCTTCGTTCATCAACCGCATCGTCGCGGTCAGCCTCGAGCAGCGCATCCTCGTCGCGGTCCTGACGCTGCTGCTGATCGGCGCGGGGATCCGTGCGTGGACGCGGCTGCCGGTCGATGCCTATCCCGACCTGTCGCCGCCGATGGTGTCGATCACCGCGCAATGGCCAGGCCACTCGGCGGAAGAGATCGAACGCCTGATCACCGTGCCGATCGAACGCGAGGTCAACGGCATCCCGAAGGAGAACAATCTTCGCTCGGTCTCGCTCTACGCGCTGTCGAGCATCGACATCACGTTCGACCAGGACACCGACCGCAATTTCGCGCGGCAGCAGGTGTTCAACCGCCTCGCCGGGCTCGACTTGCCGAGCGGCGTCTCGCCCGAGGTCGAGCCGCTGACCTCGCCGTCGGGCCTCATCTACCGCTACACGCTGCAAAGCCCAGATCGCTCGCCGACCGAGCTCAAGACCTTCGAGGACTGGACCGTCGAGCCGCAATATCGCTCGGTCCCCGGGGTCGCGGACGATTCCGGCTTCGGCGGCGGCACCATGCAGTACCAGGTGCTGCTCGACCAATATCGCCTCGCGGGCGCCGGGCTTTCGCCGCAGGACGTCGAGACCGCGCTGGGCGCCAACAACGGCAACGGCGGCGGCGGATTCTACTCGCAAGGCGGGCAATTCTATTACGTCCGCGGCCTCGGCCGGCTGAACAGCCTCGAGGACATCGGCAACGTCGTGGTCGCCGTCCACGATGGCATTCCCACCCTGGTCAAGGACGTCGGCGAGGTCACGCTCGGCATCGCGCCGCGGCTCGGCCAGTTCGGGATCGATCGCCAGAACGACGCCGTCGAAGGCGTCATCATGCTGCGCACCGGCGAGAAGACGCAGGACGTGCTGAAGGCCGTGCAGGCGAAGACGCAGGAGCTGAACACCACCGTCCTGCCCAAGGACGTGAAGGTCGTGCCCTTCTACGACCGTTCCGACCTCGTCCACGAAACCGTGCTGACGGTCGAGCGCAACCTCTTGCGCGGCATGCTGCTCGTGGTCGTGGTCCTCATTTTCTTTCTGTACGACGTCCGTTCGGGCCTGATCGTCGCGGTCACGATTCCCCTGTCGCTGCTGTTCGCTTTCGCCTGCCTCGATCTCCAGGGCGCGTCGGCCAACCTGCTGTCGATCGGCGCCATCGACTTCGGCATCCTGGTCGATGCCGCGGTGATCATGGTCGAAAACATTTACCGCCGCCTCGCCGAAAGCGAAGGCACGGAAGCAAGCGTGATGCAGGTCATCCGCGAAGCCTCGGACGAGGTCGACCGCCCTTTGTTCTATTCGGTCATCGTCATCGTCGTCAGCTTCCTGCCCATCTACGTCCTCACCGGCCCTTCCGGCGTGTTGTTCAAGCCGATGGCGGACACGATGATTTTCGCGCTGATCGGCTCGCTGATCGTCACCCTGACGCTGCTTCCGGTCCTGTGCTCCTGGTTCATGCGCCGCGGGGTCAAGGAGCGCCGCAACGCCATCTTCGAACGCATCCGGTCGAGCTACACCCGCGGCCTCGACCATTGCCTGGCTCGTACGCGAGCGACTGTTGCCGCCTGCGCCGCGCTGTTGCTGGCCTCGCTCCTGATTTTCGCCATGGTTGGCGCGGAGTTCATGCCGCACCTCGACGAAGGCGCGCTGTGGGTTCGCGCCACCATGCCATCGACCATCTCGTTCGATGAATCGGCCAGGATCGTGCCCCAGATCCGCGCGATCATTTCCTCCTTCCCGGAAGTCACGGTCGTCGGATCGGAGCATGGCCGGCCCGACGACGGGACCGACGCCACCGGTTTCTTCAACGCGGAATTCTTCGTCGGTCTGAAGCCTTATTCGGAGTGGAACGGCGCGATCCGCAACAAGCCGCAGCTGATCGCCGCGATCAACGACAAGCTGCAGTCCTTTCCCGGAATCACCTTCAACTACACCCAGCCGGCCGAGGACGCGGTCGACGAGGCCGAGACCGGCTTGAAGAGCGCGCTTGCGGTCAAGGTCTTCGGGCCCGACCTCAACACGCTCGAAGCCAAGGGCAAGGCGATCCGCGCCGTGCTCCAGCAGGTGCGCGGCATCCGCGACGTCACGCTGGTGCACGAGCTCGGCCAGCCGAGCCTCTCGATCCGGATCGATCGCGGCAAGATCGCCCGCTACGGCGTCAACGTCGACGACGTGAACGGCCTCATCCAGACCGCCGTCGGCGGCGATGTCGCGACCACCGTCGTCCAGCAGGAAAAGGAGTTCGACCTCGTCGTCCGGCTTGCCGGCAAGTATCGCGACGATCCCACTGCGATCGGCAATATCCTCGTCGCGACGCCCGGCGGGCAGCATATCCCATTGAAGGAGCTCGCCGACATTTCGGTCAGCAACGGCGCGTCCTTCATCTATCGCGAAGGCAACAGCCGCTTCATCGGCGTTCAATTCTCGGTCGAGGGCCGCGACCTCGCCGGCGCGGTCGAAGATGCGATGGGCCAGGTCTCGCGCAAGGTGCAGCTGCCGCAGGGTTACCGGGTCGACTGGGGCGGCGAGTACAGCGAATATACCGCCTCGCGCGCGCAGCTGATGGCGATCGTGCCGCTGACCCTGCTGCTGATCTTCCTGCTGCTGTTCGTGCTCTACCGGAACTTCAAGTTCCCGGCGATCGCGCTCATCGGCGTGCTGATGTCGGCCCCGGTCGGCGGCATCCTCGCGCTGTGGCTGACCGGGACCCCTTTCTCGGTTTCGTCCGGAATCGGCTTCCTCGCACTGTTCGGCGTCTCGGTGCAGACGGCCCTCGTCTATATCTCCTACGTCAATGAGCTGCGCCTTGCCGGGGCGCCGCTGGCCGAGGCGATCCGCGAAGGCGCGATCCTGAGGCTGCGGCCGATCATGATGACCGCGCTGGTCGCCGCGCTCGGTCTGCTCCCGGCCGCGCTGGCCACCGGCGTCGGCACCGATACGCAGCGCCCGTTCGCCATCGTCATCGTCGGCGGCCTCATCGCCTGCCTGGCGATCATCGTCTTCCTGATGCCCGCGCTTTACGCCCTCGTCGCGCGCGAGGGCGACCGGCTCGAAGTCTGAAGTCGCAAGCGCCTCCATTCGTCGAATAGATGCGGCCGCCTGCCGCAAGATCCGTTGGGATAGTATAACATTCTCTTGCGATAATATATCGTCTGCCCTAGCCAACGGCCGAACCTCTTCGGCAGGATTTCCAGTGCACCGCTCGCTTCTTTTGACCGCTTTTGCGGCCACGCTCCCGCTTACCCCGGCCTTCGCCCAAGGCGCACCTCAAACTGCGGCCAACAAGCCGATCGAGGACGGGAGAGGTGGGGGCGCCGTTGCCACTGTGGCGTCGGACGCTGCCGCCGCGGCTCCCATTCCCGGCAACGCGGCCGCCGAGCATCCCGATACCGACCAGGCGATCGTGGTCACCGGAGTTCGCCGCGCCGCCGGCGACGTCCTCGGCGGCGTCTCGGTCATGGACAGCGAGCAGTTGACCCATGAAGCGCGGACCAGCATCGGCGAAACGCTCCAGAAGCTGCCCGGCGTCAGCGCGTCGAGCTTCGGCCCGACCGCTTCGCGGCCGATTCTGCGTGGCCTGTCGGGCGAGCGGGTCCGCATCCTCATCGACGGCATCGGCACGCTCGATCTCTCCGCTTCCGACCCCGATCACCAGGTCACAGTCAACCCGCTGACCGCCGAGCGGATCGAGGTGCTGCGCGGGCCCTCCGCTCTGCTGTTCGGCTCGTCCGCGATCGGCGGCGTCGTCAATGTCATCGACACGCGCATCCCCCGCCATGTGCCGGACGAGGCGATCGCCGCCGACGCGCTGCTGCAATATGGTTCTGCCGCGAACGAGCGCTCCGGCAACCTCTCCGTCGACGTCCCGCTCGGCGGCAATTTCGTCGCCCACGCCGACGGCGCTTTTTCAAAGTACGACGACCTTCACATCGGCGGCTTCGTCCTGTCGAAGCCGCTGCGCGAGCAGGCGCTCGCCAGCCCCGACCCCGACATCCGCGCGCTCGCAGACCTGAAGGACAAGCTGCCCAACACCGCCGGGCGCATCGGCGATCTGGCAGGCGGCGTTGCCTATGTCGACGGCGACCTCAATGTCGGCGTCTCGGTCAGCCACCACACGTTCAAATATGGCGTTCCGATCCGTTTCTCGCTCGACCCCGACGAGGAAGCTGAGACTCCAGTGCTCGACGGCCGGCAGACCCGCGGCGATCTCCGCGCCAACATTCCGCTTGGCGGCCCGTTCAAGATTTTCGAGTTCCGCGGCGGCATCGCCAAATATCATCATGATGAGCTCGAAGCGGACGGCTCGGTCGGGTCGAGCTTCTTCACCCATGGCAAGGAAATGCGCGCCGACGTCGTCCAGAACGAGCGCGGCGGCTGGGGCGGGACCAGCGGCGTCCAGTATCTCGACGTCGACGTCCACCTCGCCGGTGACGAGAAATACCTGCCGGATAGCACCAATCGCCAGCTCGGACTGTTCACGTTGCAGTCGATCGTGAAGGGCGCGATCCGCTTCGAAGCGGGCGCGCGCATCGAATTGACGAAGCTCCACGCCGACGAGGATGCCCAGATCGCGGCCAATGGCGGGATCATCGGCAGCACGCCGCTGTCGCGCAGCTTCACCCCGCTGTCGGGGTCGCTCGGCGCCAATTATGAGTTCGCGAGCGGCTGGCGCGCCGGGCTATCGGTCTCGCACAGCGAACGCGCGCCCGCGATCGACGAACTGTTCGCCAACGGCCCGCACGGCGGCAGCGAAACGTTCGAGGTCGGCAACCCCGACTTGCGCAAGGAGTCGAGCAATGCGGTCGAGCTCAGCGTCCACCGCACCACCGGCCCGATCCACGTCCAGGGCAGCCTCTACTACAGCAGATTCTCCAACTTCATCTTCCAGGCCCCGACTGGCGCGATCCGCGACGGCCTGCCCGTCTTCACCTACCGCGAAGGCAAGGCGGATTATTACGGCTTCGAGCTCGGCGCCGACACGAAGTTCGGAAAGGCGCTCGGCATCGATTGGGGCGGCGAGCTGGTGGCCGACGCGACCCGCGCGAAGATCAGGCATTTCGGCCCGGCGCCGCAGATTCCGCCGTTCCGCGTGCTCGGTGCGTTGACCGGCAGCAAGGGCCAGATCGACGGGCGCCTCGAGGTCGAGCGCGTCTCGGCCCAAAACCGCACCGCGCCGATCGAGACCCCGACGCCGGGCTATACGATGGTCAATGCCTCGCTCGACTGGCACCCCTTCTCGGCGCACCCCGACCTGACCCTCTCGCTCCAGGGCAACAATTTGTTCGACGTGGATGACCGCCGGGCGACCAGCCTCCTCAAGGACTATGCCCCGCTCGCCGGCCGCGATATCCGCCTGACCGCGAGAGCGACCTTCTAGAAAAAAAGAGGCGGTCCGGCTGAAGGGAGAGCCGAACCGCCTCTCGGGCAGGCGCACGGGGGGAGCCGGGGTGCGCTAGATATCGATGCCTGCCGCGATCGCCTCGAGCTTGCGGACGCGCTCGCGCAGGTCGGCGATCTCGATCCGCCCGCTCGCCGGGGGCAGCGTGCGGTCGCCCGTCGCCTGGGTCAGCTCGAGCCGCTTGAGCTCGAGCCAGCCGCTCCAGGCCTTGAGGCCCACCAGGCTCGCGGCGGTGAGGCCGGTGATGATGCTGGCGACAAGCACTGCAAGCGTGATCGGGTCCATCACTTCTCCTCCTGCCGGAGCGCTTCGATCTCGCGCGCCAGCTCATCGTTCTGGCTGTTGATGTGATGATCGATCGCCATCAGCCGGCGGTCGGTCACGTCGAGCTCGGTGCGCATGGCGTGCACGGTCGGCTTGCGCGTCACGATATGGTCCATGCGGTCGAAGTCGCTCATCCGGCGGTCGCCGGTCGCCGCCCGCCGTTTCTGGAAGGCGAGGTAGAGGCCGACCGCGGCATAGACGATCAGCGCGGTCGTGAAATCCACGGGGGTCAGCAGCGGCACCGCGATCCAGGCGATGCGGATGAAGGTCGGGTCGATCCCCCATTTCGCGCCCAGCGTCGAGCAAACACCGGCGATCTTCGCGTCGTGGCGGTCGAGCGAATAGGGGTAATATTTGCGAGCCATCTCTTGTCGTCCCTTCCTCAATTCACGCGCGCCTTCAGCGCGGCTTTCATGGCTTCGAGCTCGGCGTCGATCGCTTCGTCGGCGCGGAGCTGGTCGATCTCGTCTTCGAGGCTGGTGATGCCCAGCGCCTCGCAACGCCCCTCGGCGAAGTCGGCGCGGCGCTCGAGCAGCTCGAACTTGGAAAACGCATCCTGTGTGCGGCTGCCGTGCATGATCTCGCGCGCCTTCGCCCGGGTGACCGCGCTTTCGAATCGCGCCTGGATCGCATTCTGGCGCGCCCGGGCTTCGCTGAGCTTGGCCTGGAGCCTGGCGATATCCGCCTCATAGCCCTTCAAGACCTGCTCGATCTCGCTCATCTCGGCGTGCAGGCCCTCGGCCATCTCGGCCGCCTTCTGCCGCTCGACCAGCGCCTGCTTGGCGAGGTCCTCGCGGTCCTTGCTGAGCGCCAGCTCGGCCTTGGCCGTCCAATTGTCCGTGAGCTCGTCCAGCCTTACGACCGCGCGCCGCATCTCCTTGATGTCGGCGATCGAGCGGGCGGCGGTGGCGCGAACTTCGACCAGCGTCTCTTCCATCTCGAGGATGATCATGCGGATCATCCGCGCCGGATCTTCGGACCGGTCGAGAAGCTCGGTCATGTTCGCGGCGAAAATGTCGCGAGCACGGCTGAACACGGGGCCGCTGAACCAACCGGCGACGGGGCTGACCCGCGTCATGGTTGGTTCGGGCTCCAGCGTCAGCGCCGGCGTGCGGACCGGCACCCGAGCTTCAAGGACTTCGAGTTCAGGCATTGGCGGAAACCTGGATCGGGTTGGCATTGGCCTGCGCCGGCCCAACGGCGGCGCCGACCGTGACGGTGCTCATCAGCAGCGCGGCGGCCATGGCGATGAAGGTGCGGTACGAAGACGACATTTGAAATTCTCCTTTTTCGATCCGTCGGTTTGCTTTCGGATCGATGAACCATGCTATTCAAAGGCCGTGCCAATCCCGAAAATCCGCCAAAAACTATGTCGAATGCAGCCGCGCGGACCTTTCGCCAACCAAGAATTGGTGGGATTCGCCAAGGTAAGGTTGGGAACATTCGCCAGCCCCGGCGCGTCGAACTGGCGAACTGTCAGATGGGAGTCTTTGAGTATGCTGGGCAAGCTTGCGGGTGCGTGGCTGGGCGAGAAGGTCGCCGGTCGCAATTCGGGCGCGAAGGGCGCCATCCTCGGCTACGGTGCGGCGTCGCTCGCCAGGCGCAGCGTACCGGCCCTCGCCGCGCTGGCGCTCGGTGGCTGGGCGTTCAGGAAATGGCGCGACAAGCGCCGCGCACACGCTTCCTATCCGTCGGACGCGACGCCCTCGTCCTAATGCCGCGCAGCAGGCTTAAAGGCCTGTTTACCAACTTGAATTAGCAATTCGCCCCATGCGGATTGCGGGGGTGAGAATTCGGCAGAAATCGGCGGCGCTGGTTGCACAGCTGGCCCTCGCCGTCGCCGTTCTTGCCGCGCTTGCATTCGCTCCACCGGACCGCGGCGAGATGATGCTCATCCCGCTCGATGGCCATCCGGTGAGCCCGGTCTTGCTCAAGCAACTGCCTCTCGTCGCCGAAAGATCCGGGCCGCTGCCCGGGTCATTGCTCGTGTTCGGTTCGAGCGAGGGTCTGTTCGTGGATCTGCTCGAGCAAGGAATTCTCATCCTCTCAGCGCCGCAGCCATTGTGCGGCGCCCATCAGGAGAGCGACACGTGAACGAGCTCCTCAAGCTGCGCCTGCGCGGCGTCATGCTTCTCACCGCCATCGGCTGGGCGTCCACCGCCGCGCTATTGCTGCTGACCTTGCTGTTCGACCTCCGCAATGAAGTACAGACGGTCGTCGCATCGGTCCTCATCAACCTGATGCCGACCTGGTTCGCGCTGCAGCGGCGGTACGACTTTCAGGTGGGGACGATCCTCGGCGTCATGGCCGCGGTGCAGCCCGCGATGCTCGTCTACCTGCTCAACGGCCATCCATGGCAGATGGAAGGCCACATGTATTTCTTCGCCGGGCTCGCGGCGCTGACCCTGCTGTGCGACTGGCGCCCGATCGCCGTGGCGACTGCTGTCATCGCGGTCCACCACCTGCTGCTCAGCTATATCGCGCCGGAATGGGTGTTCATCGGCAGCGGCGATCTTGCCCGCGTGATGGTCCACGCGGTCGCCGTCGTGTTGGTTCTCGGCGTGCTCGGCCCGGTCATGGTCCATATGAGCCGGCTGATCGTCACCCAGGCCGCGGCGCGCGAATCCAGCGATAAGTCGGCACAATCCGCGCGTGAGGCGCTCGCCGCGGTGCAGGCCGCCGAAGGCCAGGCCGAGGCCGAGCGCGCGAAGCGCAAGGAAGCCGAGCGGCTCGCCAATGCCGACGCGCGCCGGAACGAGCTGCTGGCGCTTGCCGGTACCTTCGAGTCATCGGTCGCGAAGTTCGTCCAGTCGGTCAGCGCGGCCGCCGAGCAACTCGAAAAGGCGGCGGAGAACATGCACCGCTTCGCCAACGACGCCGGAGAGCAATCCTCGGCCGCCGCGAGTGAGGCAGAATCCGCGTCGCGTGGCGCGCTCGAAGTGTCGGCGCGCGTCAGCGAACTATCCAGGTCCATCGCCAGCATCGCCGCTGCCGCGGAGCAGCAGGCGCAGCTCGGCGAGCTCGCTCAGCGGACTTCACAGACAGGCCAGTCGGCGATCACCAACCTCTCCAGGCGCACCGGTGACATCGAAGGCTTCGTCACCCTGATCGAAAGCGTCGCGGCGCAAACCAACATGCTCGCGCTCAACGCCACCATCGAGGCAGCGCGCGCCGGCGATGCCGGCCGCGGCTTCGCCGTCGTCGCCGCCGAGGTCAAAGGGCTGGCCGGCAAGGCGGCCGATGCAACCGGCCAGATCAACGCCCTCGTCTCCGGCGTCGGGTCGAGCGCCGACGAAGCGCGCGAGGCGGTTGCGCAGATTTCGCAAGGGATGGGCGAGCTCGCTGACGCGGCGGCGCTGATGCAGCGCGAGATCGCCGACCAGCGCTCGGTCGCGGCGGTGATCGAGAACAATGCCGCGGAAAGCGCCGCCGGCGCCGACGCGATCGCCCGCCGCGTCGGCGAGGTCGCGCGCTCCACCGGCGAAGCAGTCCATCTGTCGGAAGAAGTGAAAGCTTCGGCGGCGAGCCTCAGCAAGATTGCCAACGGCCTTCAGTCGGCGACCGGAAGCTTCCTGTCGAAGCTCCGCGCGGCCTGATCAGCCTGCGCTTTCTTCCCCTGCCGCGTCTTCCGGCGGGTTCTCGAAATAAGGCTCGACCTTGCCGTTGAGCCTGATCGTCATGGGTTGCCCGTAGCGGTCGCGGCTCTTGCCCGCGGCGACACGGATCCAGCCTTCCGAGATCGAATATTCGATGACGCTGGTTTTCTCCTGGCCGTTGAACTTGATCCCCACGCCGCGGCTTAGCAGCGCCTCGTCGAAATAGGGGCTGCGCGGATCGAGCGACAAGCGGTCGGGCGGCGAGTTTGATGCGTCTTCGGCCATGCTCGCGCCGTACCCTTCGCCAGGCGAAAGCGTCAATGCGAGCCGTCATGATATCGTTTTTCGATAATATCGATTGACGATATGAAAGATTGGTGACATATCGTTTTTCGATATCTCATCGTCGGAGGGCATAAATGGCCGAGTCGAAACGCGATCCCCTGCTCACCATCGTCTGGTGGCTGCTCACCCTGATCCTGCTTTTGTGCGTGGTCGTCGGGCTGTTCTGCGTCCTGGCCTACCCCGCCATGCTCTTGAACAAGGCCTACTTCCTAGGAGAGTTCGCGAAGAGCGGAATCCCGGCTTCGGCCTTCCCGTGGATCGGCGTCCTTGGGGTCGTCGCCGGCGCCGAGCTCGCCCTCACCTTCCTGTTCCTGCTCAACCTCCGGCGGATCATCGACAGCGTTGCGGCCGGCCAGCCCTTCGCTGCGGCCAATGCCGATCATTTGCGCCGAATGGCGTGGCTTTCGGTCGTGATGCAGGTCGTCGGTGTGCCGATGACCAAGCTCCTGGTCTGGTTCGACGCCATGCCGCACAAGCCGAACGTCCACCACCATGAGCACGGGATATCGATCGGCACGATCATCCTGACGCTCGTGCTGTTCGTGCTCGCCCGCGTCTTCCGCACCGGCGCCGAGATGGAGCAGGATCTCGAGGGGACGGTCTGATGCCCATCATCGTCAAGCTCGACGACCGGCTGCAGGAAAAGCGCATGACGCTGACCGAGCTTGCCGAGCGCGTCGACATCACCCTCGCCAATCTGTCGATCCTCAAGACCGGCAAGGCCAGGGCCGTCCGCTTTTCGACCCTCGAAGCAATTTGCCGGGAGCTCGATTGCCAGCCTGGAGATTTGCTCCGCTTCGACGCCGACTGAGGGTCCCAGCCAACAAACGGCGTACTTGCTTCGACGAACGCGGCCCGGCCCGATTGCCTTCGCGCGGCACCCTGTCCAAGGCTGACGCCCGAGGGGGACTTCCGCCATGCTTCGCCACTCGATCCTGCTTGCCGCCACCGCCTTGCTCGCCGTCGGCGCCTCGGCCCAGCCCGCGCCGACGCCGCCGGTCGCTCCGCCGATCCCGCAGCCCGGCGCCGCCGAGCCGATGACCCAACCCAAGCCGCCGGGCATTTCGTCGGAGCCGACGGGCGGCAAGAAGGACGAGAAGTGGGACGTCAGCGCGCGCCACGGCCCCGGCCATGACGTGCCGATCGACGTGACCGAGGGCACCTGGATGAACCTCGACGTCTCGCCCGACGGGCGGGAAATCGCGTTCGACCTGTTGGGCGACATCTACACCATGCCGATCACCGGCGGCGAAGCGCGCCCCATGCTGACCGGCAACGCGTGGGAGATGCAGCCGCGCTATTCGCCCAACGGGCGCGAGATCGCCTTCACTTCCGACCGCGGCGGCGGCGACAATATCTGGGTGGTGAACCGCGACGGCACCAGCCCGCACGCCATCACCAAGGAGACCTTCCGCCTTTTGAACGGGCCGGCCTGGTCGCCCGACGGCAATTTCATCGTCGCGCGCAAGCACTTCACTTCGTCGCGCTCGGCCGGCGCGGGCGAAATGTGGCTCTATCACCGGAGCGGCGTCGGCTCGGGCGTGCAGATGACCAAGGCCCGGACCAAGCAGAAGGACACCAACGAGCCCGCCTTCTCGCCCGACGGCCGCTACCTCTATTTCTCCGACGATGCGACCCCCGGCGACATCTTCCAGTACAGCAAGGACCCGAACGGCCAGATCTACGTGATCCAGCGGCTCGACCGGCAAACCGGCGACATCGATTCCTACGTCACCGGCCCCGGC
>Ga0207678_10002372_pt1 | contig 17087 bp, 14 predicted proteins | sample KBSC63metaG_FD_184319 | JGI IMG/M metagenome (GOLD analysis project Ga0207678, IMG submission 184319) | Corn rhizosphere microbial communities from Kellogg Biological Station, Michigan, USA - KBS C6-3 metaG (SPAdes) (version 2) | ecosystem: Host-associated > Plants > Roots > Rhizosphere > Soil ...
GCAGTATCTCAAGCCCGTGTATCTGCTCACCAGCGACCGTACGGTGAGTGCCGGGGAGACCTTTACCTTGATGATGCGGGAGCTCCCACATGTGAAACACGTCGGACAAACTACTGCCGGGTCGCTGTCCGACATTCTGGAGAAACCACTGCCCGGAAACTTCCTCATCACCATCCCAAACGAAATCTACCTGGATCCCAGGGGTGTCCTTTTCGAGGGCGGTGGTATTCCCCCGCAGCAGACACTGACGATTTTTGACCCTGCGAATCCTGAGTCACTGTTCAGCGGTCACGGTGCGGCCATCACAGCGCTGTTGGATAGCATCAACCACTAGGAAAGACGCGAACTCTATCAGCGGCGTTCGATCGGCACTGCATCAAATGACTGCCTTCGCGCGGCAGCTCGGCATCGGGGCGTTGCTGATCAAGGATGAGAGCAACCCCTCCCACCTCGGAAGTTTCAAAGCGCTGGGCGGCGCTTATGCAGTAGTGAAATTGGTCCTGGCCGAGGCAGCCAGGCATTGGATCGAGCGGTGGCAGTGAATGAGCTCGAAGCGAGGCGCATCTTTCTCTCAGGTGCGAGGGAGCGCGGCGTCGCTTCGTCGTGGTTGAGCCGGAACGCGCGGCCTGTCTGTTTCATAGCGCCGCTGGCCAGTGCTCAGTGACCTCAATGATCGCCAGAATCTTGTCGCAATTCGAATCGTGCGCCGAGCTCGCCGACAGTAGTTGTGCCGCGGGCAACGGCTGTTCATAAGTGCTGTCGGTCATGGCTAGCGGATCCGGGACCGTTTCTTTCGCTATTGTGGCAAATGGCTTGCCAAGCAGATCGATCAGCGCCTGCTGCATGACTACGTAACCGCCGCCGGAGTACCTGTTTGAATCGAGTTGTGATCCCGAGCGACACTGTCGGCCGCATTATCCTCCGCCACCTGACTCTGAATTCTTTGCAGGATAGAGGTCAGAGCGGTTTTACCCACCACCGCGCGCAGGCAAACACGATTATTTACTAAAATGTCGCAACAACAAAACACACGCGCAAGCCAGGCGCGTGGCCCGCGGCTTGCGGTGTGTACGCACGATCCGAGTCTACTTCAGTTCGAGTTCCTGTCCGGTCCACGAACCCAGAACTCGACGGATCTTGCTGCGGCCGACGCGGGGACGTGCGGTCACGGGCAGGAAGGTGACGTTGTGGCCCGCCTTCATGAGGGCGAGACACGAGGTCGTGGGGTAGGAGAAGCCGTTGGGCAGCAGGTGGAGGATCTCGAGCATGCGGTCGCGGCGCGCGGCCCGGAAGCCGGAGGTGAGGTCGGGGATGGGCCGCCCGGTGAGCCAGGAGGCGAGCAGGCGGAACACGGTGTTGCCGAGCGCGCGCGTGAAGGACTGGTCCCTCGACGAGCGGGCCCCGATCACCATGTCGTGCACGCCGACGCCCGCGACGAGGCGGGCCATGTCCTCCGGATCGTGCTGTCCGTCCGCGTCCAGGAGGAGGACGACCTCGCCCTGCGCCTCCCGGAGGCCCGTCTTCACCGCCGCTCCGTTCCCCTTGTTGTAGGGATGGCGGACCACGCGCGCGCCCGCCTGCGCGGCGCGCTCCGCGGTGAGATCGGTGGACCCGTCGTCGACGACGACGACCTCGCGCCAGGCCCCGCGGGCGCGGACGCGGGTGACGACGTCCGCGATGGCCTCCTGCTCGTTGAACGCGGGAATGACGACGGAGACCTGCGCGGGCTCAGCCACGGCCGTCACCCCGCTCCAGCTCTCCCTTGCGCACGCGATAGAGGAGGTCCTCGAGGAGCTTCCGGTTGCTGGCCACGAGGTCGGCCATGATGCCCCACTGCAGGGTCTGGAAGCCGAGGATGAGGAGGAGCACGGAGAGGATGGCGGACTGCAGGTGGCCGCGGATGTCGCCGTGGGCCCAGAACCACGCGTAGCGCAGGCCGAGGGCGACGCCGCCGGCGGTGAGGACGGAGCCGATGAGGACGAAGACCTTGAACGGCTCGTACATCGCGTAGATCCGCAGGATCGTGGCCGCGGAGCGCTTCAGGTACTCCCAGGTCGAGGAGAAGAGCCGGGAGGGGCGTGTGTGCCGGCTGGAGATGGGGAGGTGGGTGACCGCCATCTTCTTCTTGCCGGCCTGGATGATCGACTCCAGGGTGTAGGTGAACTCGCTCACGATGTTGATGCGGAGGGCGGCCTCGCGGTTGAGGGCCCGGAAGCCGCTGGTGGCGTCGGGAACGTTGGTCCCCGACACCTTGCGCACCACCCAGGAGCCGAGCGTCTGCAGGCGGCGCTTGGGCCAGGAGAAGTGCTCGACCTGGCCGACCTCGCGGTCCCCGATGACCATGTCCGCTTCCCCGGAGAGGATGGGGGCGATCAGGCGCGGGATCTCGCTCCCCGCGTATTGCGCGTCCGCGTCCGTGTTGACGATGACGTCCGCGCCCAGGCGCACGGCGGCGTCGAGGCCGGCCATGAAGCCGGCGGCCAGGCCCTTGCGGCGGGTGAAGCGGACGATGTGGTCGGCGCCGTGCGCGCGCGCGACCTGCGAGGTCGCGTCCGTGGAGCCGTCGTCGATGACGAGGACCTCCACGGCGTCGACGCCGGGAATGGTGCGGGGGATGGCCTTGAGCGTCTCCGGAAGGGTCGCTTCCTCGTTGAGGCAAGGGATCTGGACGATCAGCTTCATCCGCGCCGAACGGTAGCACAGGGGTCTCGGGGCCGGTTAGCGTAGAGTCCGCTTCCGAGGGAGGTGAAGCATGCACCCCGCGCTGCAGCGGAACATGTACTTCGTCAAGGAGCACACGGGCCTCTTCAAGGCCGCCAACAACTACGACGTCCTCGATCCCCAGACCAGCCAGATCGTCCTCCTCTGCCGCGAGGACGACCTCGGGTTCTTCACCAAGCTCCTCCGCTTCACCGACTACAAGCGGATGACCCCTTTCGACGTGCGCATCAAGTCTCCCGACGGCGTGACCCTCGTGCGGGTCACGCGCGGGGTCTCGTTCTTCATGTCCCACGTGAAGGTGCTGGATGAGCACGATCGCGTCGTGGGCGGCTTCAAGCAGAAGTTCTTCTCGATCGGCGGCCGCTTCACCGTCCTCGACGCCCAGGACCAGCCGGTTTGCACGCTGCAGGGAAACTGGACGGGCTGGGACTTCAAGTTCGTGGCCGGGACGACGGTGCTGGCCCAGGTCAGCAAGAAGTGGGCGGGCCTGGGGAAGGAGCTCTTCACCAGCGCGGACAACTACATGTTGACGATCGCGGACAGCGTCCGCCCCGACGATCCCCGCCGCCGGTTGCTCCTGGCCGCCGTGATGTCCATCGACATGGTGCTCAAGGAGTGACGGCGGCCCGCCGCCGCGCGGCCCCGCGCCAGGCGGAGTGGAACCGGAACTGCGCGAGGTTGTCGAGGACGGTCCGGGCCACGCGGCCGGAGCGGGCCACGGGTACGACGGCCATGCCCGCGGCGGCGGCGCTCGCGGCCGCGGGAGCGAGAGCGGGAATCACGACCCGGAAGGAGTCGTCGCGGGGGACGTTCGGAAAGAGCCCGTCGAGCCAGCTCGCGATCTGGAGCTGGGCGCCGCTGGGCGCTCCCCCCGGTCCGAAGTCGAAGGCGGCCGGGTCCAGCTCGACGGGCCGCACCTCCTGCCGCCGATGGAGATGCACGCGATACCCGGGATCGAGAGTGGCCAGGCGGCGCTGACGCCGCGCCTCGGCCGCGCTCTGGTACTCCCGGGTGATGACCCCGCGTACGACGAGGAGGAGATCCGCGGCCACGAGACGGATCGGTCCCTCGTCCCCATCCAGTGCGAGGGCGTCGCCGTCGGCGGCTCCGCGCGTGACGAGCACCGGCTCCGCTCGCCGGACCTCGTCTTCCGCGATCTCGAGCACGTCCAGCCCCTCGCCGCGGAGCCGGGCGGCCTCCTCCATGGCCGGGGCGGCGGGAAGGATGCGATGGAGATCGGGGCCCCCTCGCCGGCGCCGCTGGCTGGCCTCGAACGCGGAGAGAAACAGGGCGCGCATGAGCGCGGCTTCGTCGGCGCGCGCCGGATCGAGCACGAGCAGGACGCGCGGGGTGGACGCCGCGGGCTCCGCGGCCGCCGCCGCGGGCACGCCGACGGCCAATGGGCCCTCGCGCGCCCATTCCGCTTCGAGGGCCGCGCGCGCGGCCGCCGCCGCCTCCACCGCCTCCAGCGGCAGGTGGGCCCCGCAGTACACGCAGCGGGGCTGGGCCGCGGCCACCGGACGCGCGCACTGCGGGCAGGTGGGGCCGCCGCCCGTCATCAGACGTTGAAACGGAAGTTGATGACGTCGCCGTCGCGCACGACGTAGTCCTTGCCCTCGAGTCGCAGGGTCGCCTGCTCGCGGCAGGCGGCCAGCGATCCCGCCTTCATGAGGTCGTCGAAGGCGACGACCTCCGCGCGGATGAAGCCGCGCTCGATGTCGGAATGGATCTCGCCCGCGGCCTGCTGCGCGCGCGTGCCGCGCCGGATGGTCCAGGCCCGGCATTCGTCTTCGCCCGCGGTGAGGAACGAGATGAGCCCGAGCAGCTCGTACGAGGTCCGGATCACGCGGTCCAGCCCGGGCTCCTTGAGCCCGAGGTCGTCGCGGAAGGCCTGCGCGTCCTCCGCCGAGAGCTGCGCCATCTCCGCCTCGATGGGGGCGGCCACCGCGCACAGGGCGCGGGCGCTCCCTTCGGCGGCGAAAGCGACGAGGCCCATGCGCTCCACCGCCGCCGCCGCCTGCCGCACCTGGTCTTCGCCCATGTTGACGACGAGAACGAGCGGCTTGCTGCTGAGGAAGGCATACCCGCGCACCCGTCGCTGGTCTTCTTCGATCAAGGTGAGGTCGCGCAGCGGCCTCTCCGCTTCCAGCGCTTCCTTCATCTTGAGCAGGACCACCCGCTCCGCGACGTCGTCCGCCTTGTTCGCCTTCTTGATGTTCGCTTCCAGGCGCTCGAGACGGCGCTCGATCGTGCCCAGGTCGGCCAGGATCAGCTCCAGCTCCAGCATGCGCGCATCGCGCAGGGGATCGATCGATCCTTCGGGATGGGGCACGACCTCGGATTCGAAAGCGCGCACCACGTGGACGAGCGCGTCCACTCCGCGCAGGGCGGGCAGGTCGACCAGGGCCGCCCCCTCACCCTTGGCCACGCCCGGCATGTCCACGTATTCGACGGTGGCCGGCGTCTTCTTCTTGGGGTGGTACATCTCCGCCAGGGCCTCGACCCGCGGATCGGGGACGCGCGCGATGCCCACCCGCGGCTCCGGCCGGCCGCCGGGTGCGGGCGCGGGGGCGCCGGTGAGGAGCGAGAAGAGCGTGCTCTTGCCCGTGGCGGGCAGACCGATGATGCCGACTTTCATGTCTTGTTGTTTCCTATTTTTATCTCAGGGGGGGCACTCACGCGTCACCCGCGATGGGCGTTCGCGAACCCCCCCTGAAACCCCCCTCGCGCGCCGCCGCCGCTTTGCGGCGCCGTCGCGCTCTGCGGTCGGCTTGCCCTCGCGGTCGGTTGTTCAGCTTACACCGGGGCGCTCGGAGTCCCTGTAGTAGAATCCGCCAACCCATGGCCGTGGGCGCATCCCTCCTTTCGCTGGCCTTCCTCGTCGCGCCCGCACTGGCGGCGGCGCCGACTCCGCGCGCCCCTCGGCCGGCTTCGCCTTCGCCGGCCGCGTCATCCCCCGCCACCCTGGAGGCTTCGCCGACTCTTCCCGCCGCGCGCACCACGCCCGGCCCGACCATCATCTTCCTCATCGACAACTCCGCCTCCCTGCCCCCGCTGGACCCGGAGGAGAAGCGCGTCGAGGCCCTGGAGAAGATGTTCACGTTCCTCAAGGGTCGGCCCTACCGCCTCATCCTGTTCGGGGGGCGGCGCGAGCTCTTCGTCGACGACGCCATCAAGTACCGCAACAACGGGCAATGGACGGATTTCTACTTCGCGTTCGACAAGGCGCGCGAGCTGGTGGCGGCCGACTACCCGCCCGGGGCCGACCTCCGCCTCGTCCTCATCACCGACGCCATCCTCGACCCCTCGCCCGCGGACTGGGCGGACATGAACGTCCCGCAGGGCGTGGACCTGAAGGCGCACGTCGTGGAGAAGACGCTCGGCCTCATCAAGGAGATGAACATCCCGCTCTACGTGATCCTGGTCGGCGAGCCGCCCACCGTGTCTACGAAAGGCAACCCGGAGCGCGCGCCCGGCCTCATCCTGGACATGGTGCAGGCGGCGAACGGCACGAAGGCCGCGCCGTTCGCGCAGAGCATGGCGGGCTTCTTCTCCGACAACGGCGTCCTGCTCAAGAAGTTCGTGTTCCGCGTGGAGCCACAGGAGGGCCTGAAGAAGATCGCGCCCATCGTGACGCGGATCTCCACGCCCGCGCGCCCGGGCGTAGAGGCGCAGTTCTTCAGCGCCCTCATCCTTCCCCTCGCCCTCTTCCTCGCCCTGCTCCTCGGGATCCTGGTGCGGCAGTTCCCGGGCCCCGGAGACGTCGAGGTCCTCGAGCTCTCGCTGAACACGCCCGTACACGTGGCCGCCGACCGCCTGCACAAGGTGCAGGACGGCTGGTCCAATACCGGCCTCAGCCTCGTTGGGGACACGAAGGAGGCCTCGGCAACCTTCACCTACCAGGCGACCAACCTCGACCTCACCGGCGTCGGGATCGACACCACCGGCCTCGACACGACCATAGCCTGGCTGCTTCCGCTCCCCCTCGACGAGCTGCGCAAGGCCATCGACGACATCAACACCAAGGGCACGAAGGACGAGAAGATCTTCGTCCTCAACCTCGACTACGTGGCCAAGAACCTGGACCCCAAGGAGGCGGAGCGCATCCTGACGTCGGCCGGTCCCGGCCGGCGCGCCATCAGCGCGGCCGACTTCCTGAATGCCAAGGTGCACCTGCTCTCCGACGAGACGCTGCGCAAGGCGCTGCTGGATGCGCGCGCGCAGTTCATCGGCTACGGCAAGGGCGGGGAGCGGAAGGAGCTCAAGGCGGGCACGGCCATCCGTATCGGACCGTACGGCTTCCTCGTCCAGGACGTGGCCAAGGGGGGCCGCCGCGACGTGCGCCTCGTCCTCCACTACGACCGCATCCCCTCGCTGCTCGGTCTCAAGACCTGGCTCCCCGATCGCTTCCAGCAGATCTTCCGCTTCCGGCGCAGCAGCCAGCGCGTGGTGTCCTGAGTCACTTCTGACCCCCCTGGCGTTGCCGGTCCTTGTGCGCGGCCGTAGACTCGCGGCATGCCGTCCTCGCTCCTGGTGGCCGGCCTGGATGCGCGGAGCCTCCTGCTGGAGGCGCCTGTGCTTCAGCGCGACCGCCACCTCGTCCAGGAGCGCAACAACGCCCGCGACCTGCTGCGCGAGATCGTCCCCACGGGCGCGCGCCTCGTCGTCCTGGGCACGGAGCTGCCCGACCTCAGCCTTCCCGACGCCGTCCGTCGCATCCGCGGCTCGGCCGCCACCCGCGAAGTGTCGGTGTTGGCGATCCTTCCCGCGAGCGCGACGAAGGAGATCGAGGAGGAGACGCGACGAGCCGGCGCCAACGCCGTGCTCCGGCGCCCGGTCGACCGCCCGACGCTGGAAGCCGCGCTGGCCAAGCTCCTCATCGTGCCCCGCCGCGTGGTGGCCCGCGTCCCCGTCAGCGGCCAGGTCGTCGCGTCGTCGCGCCACATCGGCGGCGCGCATTTCTGCGGCCTCACCCACAACCTCAGCGTCAACGGCATGCTCCTGGCCAGTCCCCTGCGGCTGGCGGACGCGCCCGACCTGGACCTGGAGTTCGTCCTGCCCGGAGTGCGGGCGCGGCTCCGCGCGCTCGGCCGCGTCGTGAGAGAGGCGCCCGAGGTGGCCTGGCCGTTCCGAGGCTACGGCGTGGAGTTCCTGTTCGTGCCCGAGGAGAGCCACACCACCCTCGCTCTCGTCGTCTCCGGCGCGCTGCGCCCGGCGCCCGGGGACATCGGCAGTCCCGATCCGGACCACGGCATCCATTCGACTGTCTCCAGCCAGGACTGGGTGTACGAGATCCGGGAACCGGTGGAGGGCGAGCAGGGGTGGGAGGCGGAGATACGGCGGGCGCCGCGGGAGAGCTGGCGGCCGGGGCGTGCCGGGCCCTACTTCGTGGTGGCCGCGGCCTCGCCCGCGATCGCGCTGCGCGAAGCCCGGGAGTTCGTCGGCCGCCAGCCGTGACCACGCCGAGCGTGTCCGTCCTCCTGCCCGTGCGCGACGCGGCGGGCACGCTCCCGGAATGCCTGGCTTCCCTGGCCGCGCAGACCCTCGCCGACTACGAGGTGATCGCCGTCGACGATCGCTCGGCCGACGCGAGCCGCGCCCTCCTCGAGGCGGCGGCGCGCCACGACTCGCGGGTGCGCGTGATGGACAACCCGGGGCAGGGCCTGGTGGCGGCGCTGAACGCGGCGGGACAGGCGGCGCGCGCGCCGCTCCTCGCGCGCATGGACGCGGATGACGTCTGTCACCCCGAGCGGCTCCGGGCCCAGCGCGCCCGCTTCCAGGCCGATCCGGGCCTTTCCGTGCTGGGGACGCGGGTCCGCCTGGTGGGGGGCTCCGGCCCCAACGAAGGCATGCGCGCATACGTGCGCTGGCTCAACGGCCTCCTCGACCACGACGCGATCGTGCGCGACCTCTTCGTGGAATCGCCGCTGGCCCATCCCACGGTGATGATGCGAGCGGAGACGTGGGCCGGCCTGGGCGGATACCGCGCCTTCGACGGGCCGGAGGACTATGACCTGTGGCTGCGTGCGCATGCTGCCGGCGCCCGCTTCGCGACGCTGGGAGAGGAGCTCCTCGACTGGCGCGACAGCACCGGCCGGCTCTCGCGCACGGATCCGCGCTACGCGCCCGAACGCTTCCGCGACCTCAAGATCCGCGCCCTGGAAGCGGGTGCGCTCGGGCGCCGGCCCGCCGTGGTGTGGGGCGCGGGCCCGGTGGGGAAGGGATGGTCACGCGCCCTGCGCGCGCGTGGCCACGAGGTGGCCGCCTTCGTCGAGGTCCATCCCCGCCGTCTGGGCGAGCGCATCCACGGCGTGCCCGTCGTGCCCGTCGAGGAGGCGGCGGCCGCGAAAGGCGCGCTCCATCTCGCCGCCGTCGGCCAGCCCGGCGCGCGTGAAGAGATCCGCCGCCAGGCCGCGCGCCTGGGGCTGCGTGACGGATCCGACCTGATCGCGGTGGCGTAGTTATAATTCCCGTTCACGCCCCGATGACCTCCCTGATCCTGGGCCTTCTCCTCGCGGCCCCACCCTCACCGCCCCCGCCCGTCCCCCGGATGGAGAAGCTGACGCGCCTCCTGGCCGCGGAGGATCGGCGCGACCTCACCACCGACGTCAAGCTCGGCCTCGCCGACTCCGACCGCAGCGTGCGCCGCCGCGCCGCCCTGGCCGCCGGGCGCATCGGCGACGCCGGCGCGGTGCCTGCGCTCATTCCCCTGCTCCAGGATTCCGAGCTCGAGGTCCGGCAGATGGCGGCTTTCGCCCTCGGCCTCATCGGCGAGCCGCTGGCCGTGGATCCGCTGCTGGCCGCGCTCAAGGACCCGGAGCCCGTCGTGAGAGGCCGCGCCGCCGAGGCCCTCGGCCAGATCGGCGACGCGCGCGCGGCGCCCGCGATCGCGCAGATGGTGGTGGGCGCGCTGCCGCCGAAGGCTCCGCTCGTGACCGTCCGGGGCGACGATCCCGCGAGCTTGACCGACCCCTGGCTGGAGCCGCGTCTGGGCGTGTTCGCGCTGGCCCGCCTCAAGGACGCGCGGAGCGCGCAGGCCGCGCTCCTTCTCGCGGGCAAGCCGCGCTTCGACTGGTGGGCCGCGACCTGGACGGCCATGCGGCTGGAGAACCCCGCCCTGCGCCCTCTCCTCGTGGCCGCGGTCACGTCCACGGATGCCCTCTCGCGCGCCTACGGAGCGCGCGGCCTGGGCGCCCTCAAGGATCCCGCGGACCTGGACACGCTCCTGCCCCTCCTGCGCGACCGCGACGAGACCGTGGTCGTCAACGCCGTGCGCGCGGTCGCGCTCCTGGGCGAGGCGCGGGCGGTGCCTCCGGTGTCCGCGCTCCTGCGCTCGCCCTCCAGCGTGCTGCGCGTGGAAGCGCTGAAAGCCCTTTCCGTCCTCCCTCCCGACCGCGGCTTGCGCGAGCGCGTGATCGCGGAAGTCGGAAGTCCCGAGCCCTGGATGCGCGCGGCCGCCCTGCAGGCCCTGGCCCGCATGGAGCGCGAGGACTTCGCGCTCGTCCTGGCCAACCTCGATCCCGATCCCGCCTGGTTCGTGCGCGCCGGCCTGGCCGCCGCCCTCGCCATCGCGGGCGACGAGGCCAGCCAGGCGCGCCTCCTGGCGATGCTGAAGGACGACGACGTGCGCGTCCTCCCCTACGTCCTGGAGGCGCTGCGCCAGGCGCGCGGTCCCGACTCCGTGGACACGCTGCGGCGGCACCTCGACCATCCGGACTTCGCCGTGCGCATGGCCGCCGCCGACCAGCTCGCGGCCCTGAAGGTGACGGGCCTGAGCGAAGCGCTGGCCGCGTCGCTGGCGCGCGCGAAGGGAGACGTGGAGATGGATGCGCGTCTCTCCCTGGTCACGCTGCTCGCGATCCAGAAGGACGCGCGGGCGGCGGCGCTGCTGCGCGAGATCGCGTCCGGCGACTCCGCGCGGCCGGTGCGCGAGCGCGCGGCGCGCGAGCTGCGCGCCCTGGGCGAGACCCCGCCCGCGCCCGGCCCCGAGCCCGTGACGCGCCCCGCCCTCGACTACCTCGAAGCGCTCGCGCCCTACGAGGCGGCGGCGGGCTCCGTGTACACGCCGCGCGTCTTCCTCCAGATGAAGCAGGGCCGTGTCGAGATCCATCTCAACGTCGTGGAGGCGCCCCTCATGAGCGCGACCTTCCTCGACCTCGCCCGGCGCGGCTACTTCGACGGCCTCACCTTCCACCGCGTGGTGCCCGGCTTCGTCGTGCAGGGCGGCGATCCGCGCGGCGACGGCAACGGCGGCCCCGGTTTCGCCCTGCGCGACGAGATCGGCCAGCGGCCCTATGGCCGCGGCGTGGTGGGCATGGCTCTCTCGGGCAAGGACACCGGCGGCAGCCAGCTCTTCATCACCCTGGCTCCCGCTCCGCATCTCGACGGGCGCTACACCGTGTTCGGCTGGGTGGCCTCGGGCATGGACGTCGTGGACAAGATCCGGCCCGGCGACGTGATCGAGAAGGTGGAGGCCTGGACCGGCCGTTGACCGCGCGCGTCCGGCTGCTCGCTCTCGACATCGACGGCACCCTGCTCGGCGGCGACAAGCGGATCTCGCCGCGGACGCTGAAGGCGGTGGTGGCGGTGCGTGCCTCCGGCGTGCGCGTGGTGCTCGTCACGGGCCGCCGCTATCCGGCCGCCCGGCCCATCGCCGTGCAGCTCGGCTCCGGCGTTCCCCTCGTGCTCCATCACGGCGCGCTCGCGGTGGAGCCGCATCCGGAGACGGATCACGCGGGTGCGCCCCTCATCCTGCGCTGCTTGCCCCTGGACCGCGAGGTGGTGCGCGAGGTCGTGCGCCTGGGACGCGAGTGCGGTGCGGATCCGGTCGTGCACTGCGGCTTCCGCGGGGAGGGCCGCTTGCTCGTCGCAACCATCGCCGCGGGGAACACCCAGCTCCGCGGGTACGTCGACCGCAGCGGCGACGCCCGCGTACAGGTCGCAGACCTCGAGAAGGAGCTGCCGGACGATCCCGTCCAGGTGATGTTCGCGGGGCCGCTGTCCGCCATGCTCGCGCTCTACCCGCGGCTCGTGGCCGGCCTCGGCGCGCGCGCGAAGGTGGAGCGCACGCTGTATCCCGGGCACGAGATGGGCTTCCTCGACGTGCTGCATCCCCAGGTCAGCAAGGGCGAGGCCCTCGAGTTCCTGCGCGCGCGCTGGAGCCTCGCGCGCGAGGAGACGATGGCCATCGGCGACAATTGGAACGACCGCGACATGCTCACGGGCGCCGGCCGCGGGCTGGTCATGGGCAACGCCGATCCCGCGCTGCACGATCTCGGCCTCGAAGTCCTCCCGACGAACGACGAAGACGGAGTCGCCGTGGCCATCGAGAAATACGTTTTCTCGGGAGACTGAGCGACCCGCAGGCTCATCAGGCGAGCCGCGTTGTTGTTGTTTCTGCTTCGCCGCGTCGCAGTGGAGATGGCGAGCGGGCAACAGCGGACGCAGCGACGCAGCGCGCGAACAACTTCCTTATCGCTGATCGCGTGGGTGGGGCCCCACGCGCCGTCCTCGATGAAGACATGCGCGCTGCGGGAGCAAGTCCGCGCGCCCGCTCGCCCAACCCACAGCCGGCGCGGCGCTCGCCGTTGACTCCGCGACTACGCGGGCCCCCCTAAAAAGCATGAGGGGGATGATTTCTCACCCCCCGCAAAAACGGACGACCGGCGGCTTACTTCTTCTTCTTCGTCTTCGGAGCCGCCTTCTTGGTCGCCTTCTTCATCGGTAAAACCCCTTTCCTGACGTGGTCAGGATGAAAGTGTGGAGGGGGTGATCGGTCCACCCCCCCTTGTCCCCGGGGCGCTTACTTCTTCTTCTTCGATCCGCCCTTCTTGGCGGCCTTCTTCTTCGCGGCCATTTCTGTGATCCCCCCTTTCGGTCCAGGCATGGACAAAGGAGCCCCGAATCAACATCGTGGGTGACAAGGGGCTTGACATACTAGGCGTAGCGTAGGGACGCGGTTTCCCCTTGTCAAGGCTTTTTTTCAACACGAGTGAGGCATGCCGCTCAAGAGTTAAGGCTTAGCCTGTGCACGCCGCTGTTGAAAAGCGCGAGACATCGAGAAAACCCGCTCCAGGAGCGGTCGGAATCGATGTGCGCTTGTCGCGCGCGGGCGCGGACGGCACCGCGCGAGGGCCGTCGGGGTGGAAGGGGGAGCGCAGGCCTTCCGCGGCACCGTCGCGCAGATCGGTGCGCCGCGAGTCGTGTTCATATACTTTCTTGTATAGGTCCAGGGCGAGCGCCCGCTGGCCCCGCGCGTCGGCCTGGCGCGCGCGCAGCAGCCGCGACCAGGCCACCAGCCAGGGCGGCTCGTCCCCGCGCGCCTCGTCGATCGACGGCACGTGCGCCTCTTCGCCTCCTTCGCGCAGCGCCTGCTCGGCCACGATCAGCGCCGCCTCGCGCGCGGCCGGCCAGGCGGAGAGGGCTTCCCGCGCGCGCGCGGCCGCGAGGTCGCCGCGTCCCGCTTCACGCGCGCGCCGCGCGAGGGCGAGACGCTGGCGTCCTTCGACCTCCGCCGCGGACAAGGGGCGGGCGAGAGCGGACTGCGCGCGCTTGCGCGATTCCCGATCCGCGGACGCGGCGCGATAGTGCGCGGCCGCGCCGTCGCTCTCTCCTTCGAGCTCGAGGCTGCGCCCGATGAGCAGGCGCGCGCGCGCGGCGAGCGCCGGCCGTCCCGCCCCCGCGTCGAGGAGGGGGAGCAGCGCCTGTCTCGCTTCCTCGGGCCGCAGGTCCAGGAGAAGCGACTCGCCGAGGGAGAGCCGGGCCAGGGCGAGCGCGCCCGGCCCCGCTTCCGACCGCACCGTCTCGCTGGCGTCCAGCATCCGCCGCGCCACCGCGCCGCTCTCCGCGTAGGCGCCGAGACGGTCGCGCAGGTGTTCGGCCAGCTTGAGGCGCCACAGCGGCCAGCCCGGATAGCGGCGCGCCAGCTCCTCCATGTCGGCGGCGGCCGCCTCCGGGTCGTCCTCGTAGAAGGCGTGGATCTCGTAGAGCTGCACCCGTGCCTCCACGCCGTGCAGCATCGAGGAGCGGGCCGCTTCCTCGATGGCGGCCAGCCCGCGCGCGCGGTCTCCTGCGGGCAGACGCGACAGGAAGCGGAGGAGGCGGGCGAAGCGGGGCAACACGTCGACGTAGTAGTCGTAGAGGCCGAGGCCGAAGAGCACGTCCGCGTCTTCGGGATCGCGGTCGCGGGCGGCCCGCAGGTCCTCGCGCATCTGGGCGGCGGTGCGGGCGGCGTCGCCTCGCTGCGCGCGGAAGAGGTGCTGGCGGCTGCGCAGGCCGCGGGCGGCCCCGCGGGCGAAGAGGGCGCGCGCGTCTCCGGGATCGGCGCGCAGCCGCGCGTCCGCCACCAGGAAGGCGCGGTCGGAGGCCTCCTCCAGCTCCCGATCGCGCGCGGTCGTCTCCGGCTGCTGCTCGACGATCCAGGCCAGGACGAGGGCCTGCAGGTAGACGGGCACGGGATCGCCGGGGTGCGTTCCTTCCAGCTCCCGCAAACGCACCCGGGCCGCGTCCGCGCGCCCGTCGTAGAGAAGGTCGAGGGCGGCCCGATATTCGCGGTCGGAAGGAGAGGCGACGACGCCCGCGGCCAGGAGGAGGGCCGCGGCGGCGATCAACGGTAGTCGGTGCGCAGCCCTCGCCGCTGGTGATGGCGCTCGAGACCGAGCTCGACGAGGCGCGAGAGCAGGTCGTCGTAATCGAGGCCGGCGGCGCCCCAGAGCTTGGGGAACATGCTGATCGACGTGAAGCCGGGGATGGTGTTGATCTCGTTCACGTACATCTTTCCCGTCTTGCGGTCCATCAGGAAATCGATGCGCGCGTAGCCGCTCGCGTCCACGGCCTGGAACACGCGCACGCCGAGCTCCCGGGCCTCGCGCGCCTCCGCGGCGCTGAGGGGCGCGGGGATGCGCAGCTCCGTGCGGCTCTCGGCCGAGTACTTCGAGTCGTAGTCGTAGAACTCGCGGTCGGGAATGATCTCGCCCACCACCGACGCCTCCGGCTCCTCGTTGCCGAGGATCCCGAGCTCGATCTCGCGCGCATCGAGCCCCTCTTCCACCACGATCTTGCGATCGTATTCGAAGGCGAGGTCGAGGGCCTCGTCGAGCTCTTCCCACCGCTTGACCTTGCTGACGCCCACGCTGGAGCCGAGGTTGGCCGGCTTCACGAACAGGGGCAGCCCCAGCGGCTCCACCATCGATCGCGCCCGCTCGCGCTGGTAGTGGAGGATCACGCGGTATTGCGCCTGGGCCAGGCCCACGGAAGCGAACACGCCCTTCATGAAGGCCTTGTCCATGCCCACCGCGGAGGCGGCGCAACCCGAGCCCACGAAGGGGACGCCCGCGAGCTCGAAGAGCCCCTGGATGGTGCCGTCCTCTCCGAACGTGCCGTGGAGGACCGGGAAGTAGACGTCGGGCCGCGCCACCACCGAGCCGTCTTCGAGGCGCCGCAGGACGCCACGGTCCGCGGGCGTGGGGGCGAGGAAGACGGGCGTGCCGCCTTCCTCGGAGACGCCCGGGCCGGGCTGAAGCTTCCATCCGCCGCGCTTGTCCACGAGCACGGGCAGGACGTCGTGGACCACGGCGAGCCCCTGGACGACGGAGCTCGCGGAGCGCACGGAGATCTCGTGTTCTCCCGAGCGCCCGCCGAAGAGCACGGCGATCGTCTTTCGCAAGGTCACGAAACCAGTATAGGTCGCGCCCCCGGTGCGGGAGGTAGGGCACCGTGCATTACACTCCCCGGCTCATGTCCTTCGCGTTCACCCTCGACAAGACCGACGGCCGGGCCCGAACCGGGCGCCTCGCCACGCCGCACGGTGTCGTGGAAACGCCCGCCTTCATGCCCGTGGGCACGGCGGCGGCCGTGAAGGCGGTGACGCGGCGTGATCTCGAGGAGGCGGGCGCGCAGATCATCCTCGCCAACACCTATCACCTGATGCTGAGGCCGGGGGACGACCTGGTGCGCGACCTCGGCGGTCTGCACGGCTTCACGGGCTGGAGCGGACCGTTCCTCACGGACAGCGGCGGGTACCAGGTGTTCAGCCTGGCCAAGCTGCGCCATCTCTCCGAAGAAGGCGTCCTCTTCCAGAGCCACCTCGACGGATCGCGTCACGTCCTCTCGCCCGAGCGCTCGATGGAGGTCCAGCAGAACCTGGGCGCGGACATCGCGATGGCCTTCGACGAGTGCCCCCCGCACCCGGCCCCGAAAGAGGCGGTGGCGGAAGCGACGGCGCGCACCGCTCGCTGGGCGAAGCGGAGCAAGGAGGCGCACACCCGCGCCGATCAGGCCCTCTTCGGGATCGTGCAAGGGGGAGTCCATCTCGACCTGCGCGAGCAGAGCGCGCGCGAGATCGTGGAGATCGGCTTTCCCGGCCACGCCATCGGCGGCCTCTCCGTCGGCGAGCCCAAGGCGGACATGCACGCGGTGCTCGCGCACCTCGATCCCATCCTGCCCGCGGACAAGCCGCGGTACCTCATGGGCGTGGGAACGCCGGAGGACATCCTGGAAGGGGTGGCCCGCGGGGTGGACATGTTCGACTGCGTCCTGCCCACGCGCAACGCGCGCAACGGCCAGCTGTTCACCCGCGCCGGCCGCCTCTCCATCCGGAATGCGAAGTACCGCGCCGACGCGCGCCCGGTGGACGAGGGGTGCGCCTGCTACACCTGCCGCTCGGTGTCGCGGGCCTACCTCCGCCACCTCCATCTGGCGAACGAGATGTCGGCGGCCACCCTCATGACCATGCACAACCTGGCCTTCTACCTTGACACCCTCCGGCGCATCGGGCAGAGTATCCGTTTGGGCCGTTTCAACGACTTCCGGACAGAGATGCTGCGGCAACTGGCTGCGGCGCCGGAGGACGAAGCGCCGGGCCCGCGTGCACCGCCACACGCGCGTGCGCAAGAAGGTCATCGGGACCGCCGAGCGGCCGCGTCTCGCGGTGTATCGCTCGAACCGCCACATCTACGCGCAGCTGATCGACGACGACGCCGCGACCACGCTCGCCTCCGCGAGCGACCGCGAGTTGAAGGCGGGCGACGGCGCGAAGACCGGGTCCGCGAAGGCCGTCGGCGAGCTCCTCGCCGAGCGTGCGAAGGCGGCGGGGATCGACCGGGTGGTCTTCGACCGCGGCGGCCGGCTGTTCCACGGGCGCGTGGCCGCGCTCGCCGACGGTGCGAGGGAGAAGGGACTGCAGATCTGATGCGTCGTTACGACCAGCAGGGCGAGAAGAGCATCTACGAGGAGCGGGTCATCTCGATCAACCGGGTGGCCAAGGTCGTCAAGGGTGGCCGGCGCTTCTCGTTCGCCGCGCTCGTCGTCGTCGGCGACGGGGCCGGGCGCGTCGGCCTCGGTTACGGCAAGGCCAAGGAGGTCCCCGC
>Ga0207678_10002376_pt1 | contig 17076 bp, 13 predicted proteins | sample KBSC63metaG_FD_184319 | JGI IMG/M metagenome (GOLD analysis project Ga0207678, IMG submission 184319) | Corn rhizosphere microbial communities from Kellogg Biological Station, Michigan, USA - KBS C6-3 metaG (SPAdes) (version 2) | ecosystem: Host-associated > Plants > Roots > Rhizosphere > Soil ...
GTGAAGAAGATCTGCAGCAGCTGGCCGTAGCTGATCTGCCTGGGGTCATAGGTGATGCGGACTGCCTCGGCATGGCCGGTGCGCTCGGTGCTCACCGAATCATAATTGGCGTCGCGCGCAGCGCCGCCGGCGAAGCCCGAGACGACGTCCTGGACGCCCTTCACATGCTCGAACACGCTTTCCATGCCCCAGAAGCAACCGCCGGCGAGGACCGCAGTGTCGGCGTGGGCGGGCACCGCAGCCGAAAGCATCAGGGCGGACGCGACGGGCATGACCAGTTTTCGCATAGTCTTCGATCTCCTCATGCCCCACTCTACGAACCGTGATGAACCGCGGATGCATCCGCTGGACGCCTCATTGCAGCGGACATAGGAAGGCAGTCGCTGGAGGGAAGAGCCAATGCCGACTTATGCCGCGCCCGTGAAGGACACGCGCTTCATTCTCGAGAATGTCCTCGACATCGGCCGCTATTCGAACCTGCCTGGCTTCGCCAACGCGACGCCCGACCTGATCGAGGCGATTTTGGGGGAGGCCGGCCGCTTCGCTTCCGAAGTGTTGCAGCCACTCAACCGGGTCGGCGATGAAATGGGCTGCAAGCGCGCGGAGGACGGATCGGTCACGACACCGCCCGGCTTTCGCGACGCCTACTGGCAATTCTGCGAGGCCGGCTGGCCGACGCTGACCGCGCCGGAGGAGTTCGGGGGGCAGGGCCTGCCACAGGTGATCGGCACGGCGGTCGGCGAATATATCCTCTCCGCCAACCACGCCTTCGAGATGTACCAGGGGCTGACCTCGGGCGCGATTGCCGCTTTGCTCGTCAAGGGATCGGACGAGCTTCAGCAGACTTACATTCCGAAGATGGTCACCGGCCGCTGGACCGGCACGATGAACCTGACCGAGCCGCATTGCGGGACCGACCTCGGCCTGTTGAAGACCCGCGCCGAACCGCAGGCGGACGGCAGCTACGCAATCACCGGCACGAAGATCTTCATTTCCTCCGGGGAGCATGACCTCAGCGAGAATATCATCCACCTTGTGCTGGCGAAGATCGGCGGCGCGCCGGACACGGTCAAAGGCATTTCGCTGTTCGTGGTGCCCAAGTTCCTGGTCAATGCCGACGGCTCGCTCGGCGAGCGCAATTCGCTGTCGTGCGGTGCGCTCGAGAAGAAGATGGGCATCCACGGTAACGCGACCTGCGTGATGAACTACGATGGCGCGAAGGGTTGGCTGGTCGGCGAGCGCGAGAAGGGCCTGCAGGCCATGTTCATCATGATGAATGCCGCGCGGCTCGGGGTCGGGTTGCAGGGCCTGGCTCAGGGCGAAGTCGCCTACCAGAACGCCGTCGCCTACGCGAAGGAGCGCCGCCAGGGCCGGGCGCTCCACGAAGAGGATCGCGACACTTCGGCCAAGGCCGATCCGATCATCGTCCACCCCGATGTCCGCCGGATGCTGATGGAAGCCCGGGCGTGGAACGAGGCCGGGAGAGCGCTGGTGCTGTGGGGCGCGCTCCAGGTCGATTTGATCCGCCGTTCGCCTGATGAGGCGGAGCGCCAGATGGCTGATGACCTGCTTGGCCTGCTGACTCCAGTCATCAAGGGCTATCTGACCGACAAGGGGTTCGAGGCCGCGGTGCTGGCCCAGCAGGTGCTGGGCGGCCACGGCTACATCCGCGAGCACGGCATCGAGCAGTTCGTGCGCGATGCGCGCATCACCCAGATTTACGAGGGCACCAACGGCATCCAGGCCATGGACCTGGTCGGGCGCAAGCTTCCGCGCGAGAATGGCCGCGCGGTTCGCGCCTTCTTCGATCTTGTCGGACGCAATCTCAAGGAAGCAGCAGCCGCGGGCGATCCGGCCGGAGTCGCCGCGGCGTTGCAGCCAGCGCTCGCCGACCTGCAGGCCGCGACCGTCTGGCTCGCGCACCATGCGATGGGCGATCCCGACCAGGCCGGTGCGGGGGCCTATGCCTACATGGACCTGATGGGTCTCGTCTCGCTCGGATGGATGTGGCTGAAGCTCGCCGCCGCCTCCAGCCGCGCTTTGGCCGAGGGCGCCGACGATACCGCCTTTCACGAGGCGAAGCTGGCGACCGCGCGATTCTATGCTCAGCGAGAGCTGCCAGGATCGATCTCGCTGCGGCGCAAAATCGAAGCCGGCGCCGAAACGGTCATGAAATTGCCCGTCGAGGCGTTCTAGAGTCGCTTCCGACGCCCCGTTTAGACGGCGTTCACCCTACCACGACGAGTCGAGCGTCCCCGGCGATGAATGTCGCTGCCCCTATCGAGCCCACGCGTTGTGTCAGTCGAAGGCTCCATTCAATCGAAAGGAGACGAGCCATGAGACTGATGACCAAACTGATGGCCGGAAGCGTAGGCTTTGCGGCGATCGCGGCTGCGGCTCCTGCTGCGGCGCAATACTACCCGTATGGCTATTCGAACGGCTATTCGAACCCGTACGCCTACAGCAACCCGTACACGCCCGCTTACGGGGCCTACGGGCAGAGCACTTCGGTTGCGACCAACCAGTGCACCGCCGCGGTCCAGAGTCGGCTTTATAACCGCACCAGCCTGGGCAGCATCCTCGGTTCGCTGATTGGGCTGCCCACCAACAGCTACGGGCGCGTGGTCAGCATCACGCAGGCCTATCCGCGTAGCGGCGGCGGATTCACCATCCGCGGCCTCGCGAGCAGCGGCCGCATGGCGTCCAACGGCTACGGCCCTTATGGCGTCGGTGCATACGGTTCGCTCGGCTACGGTTATGCAAACACGGCCGACCTGTCGTTCAAGTGCAACGTCGATTACCGGGGCTATGTCCGCGATGTCGACATCAACCGCCGCTACTAACCCGCGGTGGAAGCAATGACAGAGAGAGCGCCGGGTTCCACGCCCGGCGCTCTTTTCATGCGTGGCGCCGCGGCCACAGGTTTCAGTCGCTGTTCAGTCAGGCTTGCTATTGCGGGTAACTCAATGCGACCCTGAGCGTTGGGCGCAGGATTTCCCGGAGACTTGACGAACCGCATGGCTATTCGCGTGAAGCTCTTATCTGCCGCGGCCCTCGCGGCTGTTGTCGTCGTCGGTGCTCCCGCCGCGTTCGCGCCGTCTGCCGCTTTGGCTGCACGCGCGCCCGATACGAGCGGCGCGGTCGCCGAATTCTACCGTTCGCGGGGCGGGGCGCCCTTGTGGTTCGCGCCGCGCTCGGGGAATGCGGCGCAGGAGCTGCTGACCCTGCTCAGCACCGCGCGCGCCGACAACCTCAATCCAAGCCGTTACAATGTGAAGGGCGTGGCGCGAGCGATCCAGTCGGCACAGCGCGGCGATGTCCAGCGTGCCGAGATGGTCCTCAGCCAGGCTTTTCTCGCCTTCGCGCGCGATGTCGAGCGCGACCCGGGCGGCGTGATCTATGTCGATTCCGCCCTCAAGCCGACGCCGCCGACGGCGGTCGAGCTTCTCGGCCAGGCTTCCCAGGCGTCCAGCTTAGCGGAGTTTGTCCAGAACGAAGGCTGGATGAACCCGATTTACGGCAAGCTTCGGCTCGCGCTGGCCAGCCGCCTGTACCGCAGCGAGCGCGAGCGCCAGCTCCTCGCCCTCAATCTCGAGCGCGCGCGCGCCCTGCCTTCGGGCAACGGCCGCTATGTGATCGTCAACGCCCCGGCGGCGCGGCTCTACATGTACGACAACGGCCAGGTCGTGGACTCGATGCGCGTCGTCGCCGGACGACCCGATCCGATCGCGCAGACGCCGATGATGAACGCCTACATCCGCTACGTCGCTCTCAACCCTTACTGGAATTCGCCCGCCGACATCACGGCGAAGAAGCTCGCGCCGACCATCCTCAAGGAGGGGCGCGCTTACTTCCGGAACCGCGGCTACGAGCTTCTGTCCGACTGGGGCGACCATCCCCGCGTGATCGATCCGATGTCGATCGACTGGCATGCGGTTGCGGCCGGGCGCGTGCAGGCCCGCCTGCGGCAGAAGCCCGGTCCCGCCAATTCGATGGGCAAGATGAAGTTCATGTTCCCCAACGCGCAGGGGATCTGGCTGCACGATACTCCGGAGCAGGAGAAGATCGACGAGGCCGCGCGGCTGCAGAGCAACGGCTGCGTGCGGCTTGAAGACGCCGCGCGTTTCGCGCGCTGGCTGTTCAATGGGCGGCCGCCCAAGCCGCAAGGCGCGAAGCCCGAGCAGAAGGTCAATTTGCCCTCGCCGGTGCCGATCTATTTGACGTACTTGACGGCCGTCCCGAGCGGGACGTCGATCGTCTATTTCGATGATTTCTACGGCAAGGACCGGGCCCGGCTCAGCCGCCTCGCCAGCCTCTAGTCGGCTAGCGCGCCGCCTCGCGGCGATCGAGATATCCCGGCCGAAGCATTCCGCCGTCGTTGGGCTTCTCGCGCTTCGGCGCGAGGCGGCCGAGGTCGAACTGCTCGCCGAAGTGCACCCCGAACTTGCCCGCCTGGGCCCAGCGCACGATCCCGGTCACGGGCCCGACCCCGACGATGTCGATGACGACCGACATCCCGGGCGCGACGGAGGCCGGGCACTCGACCTGAGCGCCCATCGACGAGATGTTGCGCAGCTTCACTTCCATCGTCTCGCCCTCGATGCACATGATCGCGCGGCGCATCAGGCGGTGGCGTGGCTCGCGGATGCACTGGAAGCCGTCGGCTTCCACATGGATATTGTTTGCCAGTTCGCGGGCCGATGCGGCGTCGCTCGGCCGGCCGAAGATGTAGCCCTGGACCATGCTGACCCCCAGCTCGCGGATGAGCTGGAGATCGTCGTGAGTTTCGACGCCTTCCGCGCAGGTATCCATGCCCAGCGTCTCGGCGAGGGTCACGATGGCGCGGATGATCGCGGCGTTGCGGTTGGTCGCGCTGGTCGAAGCGGCGCCCCGGACGAAGCTCTGGTCGATCTTGATCTTGTCGAACGGCGCTTTCTTCAAATAGCCGAGCGAGGAATAGCCGGTGCCGAAATCGTCCAGCGCCAAGCGCACGCCCAGCGCCTTCAGCTTGGCGAAGGTCTCGTCGGTGCTGTCGCCTTCCGCGAGGAACACGCCTTCGGTGATTTCCAGCTCGAGCCGGTCGGCCCGCACCCCGGTTTCGCGCAAGTGCGTTGAAACCGTGGTGACGATGGCCGGGTCGTTGAACTGAAGCGGGGACAGGTTGACCGCGACGCGCACATGATCCGGCCATTGCGCGGCTTCCTCGAGCGCCGTCCTCAGCACCCATTCGCCGATCCTGGCGATCAGTCCGGCTTCCTCGGCGAGCGGGATGAACTTGCTCGGCGAAATCGGTCCCCGGACGGGGTGGGTCCAGCGAACTAGCGATTCGAAGCCGGAAATCTCCTCGCCCGCGGCGTGGACGATCGGCTGATAGTGGACGGCGAGCTCGCCGCGATCGATCGCCTGCCTCAGGTCGTTTTCGAGCAGCTGGCGCTCGGCGGCTTCGCTGTGCATCGCCGGTTCGTAGAAGCAATGCTTGCCGCGGCCGGCGGCCTTGGCGGCGTAGAGCGCGAGGTCGGCGTTGCGCACCAGCGCGTCGGCATTGGCGCGGCCGGGGTCGCCAATGGCGATTCCAAGCGACGCACCGATCGTCACCTTGTGGCCTTCGATCGTGTAAGGCCGCGAGACCTGCTCGATCAGCGTTCGCGCAAGGGATTCGAGCAGGCCGATGGCGACCGTGCCGGGAAGCACCGCCTGGAACTCATCGCCGCCGAGACGGCCGACCTGGCCGTGGTTGCCCATCACGGACTTCAGCCGCTCGGCGACTTCGCGCAGCAGGGCGTCCCCGATCGGATGGCCCAGCGTATCGTTGACGTTCTTGAAGCGATCGAGATCGATCAGGAACAGCGCGCAGCCCTTCTGACGATGGGCCGAGTTGCGCAGCGCTTCCTCGAGCGTCTGCCGCATCATCGCGCGGTTGGGCAGCCCCGTAAGCGAATCGAACCGCGCGAGCCGCGAGATTTCCTGCTCGGAGCGGCGCTGCTCGGTGAGGTCCGTGCCGATGCCGCGGAAGCCGAGGAAGCGGCCGAGGTCGTCGAAGATCGGGTTGCCGGACAGCGACCAGTGGACGTCCTGCTCGCTCGCCGGACGGACGACGACATCCGAGAAGGGGAAGCGGGCGGAGAGGTGGAAGCCGAGCGTCTTGCGCTCCTCGATCGAATCCGCGGTGTGGCTGTCGACCGACAGGAGGTCGGTGAACTGACGGCCGAGCAACTCCTCCGGCTCGCACTGGAAATCGTCGGCAAGCTGCCTCGAAACGTAGGACAGGGTGCCGAACGAGTCGGTCTCCCAGAACCAGCCGCGCCCGCTGTTTTCGAACTCGTCGACGAAGTGGAGCGACTTGCGCGCCTGCGCCTCGAGCTTGAGGCGGATGCGCCCCGTGGCGATGATCTTGCGGGTGCCGGCGATGCTGTAGGCGACGAGCATCAGCGACAGGATCGCGACGCCCGACGGGATCAGCGGAGAGTTGGCGAGGACGATCGCGGCGAAGGTCGCCACGACGGCATTGACCAGCGCCAGCGGCGGCGAGCTGATCGACACGATCGTGCCCATCGAAATGCCTGCGCACAGGATGATCTGCGCCGCGGCGACCGGAGTGACGAAGGCGTCGTCTTCGACCGTCTGACCGAACCAGGTCCACAGCAGGCCGCTCAGCGCGACGTAGACGCAGAGCGCCCGGACGACGACGTGCGGCGAGAAGTTGAAGCGATGCCGAGTCAGCAAGGCCGTGGCGGCCACGCCATCGAGCAGGATGACGAGACCCGACGGAATCAGCGGATTGTCGAGACATGCGCAGAACTGCAGGTTCTTCGACAGCACCACATAGGCAATCGTGATCAGCAAATGGGTCGCGCCGAGCAGGAGCGCGATCAGGTCGAGTCCGGCGACGCGCCAGTCGGCCAGCGACCGCTCGTCGCTGCTCTCGGGATGTCGCAGGTCGAAGCGCATCGCCTCGTTCACCGACGTGCGGGCGCGAATGGCGTCGTTACTCTCGAACGTCTGGGCGAATCGCGACCTACGCATGGATCCCCGGCTGATTCCGCCGCGGGAACTCGCGGACGGACGTTTTCACGCGCGCAGATGTACCGCGCGCGAGTTAACGCGCCGCCAAACGAACGGGGTTAGCGAGGGCTTAAGCTTGCTCGGGAAGGAAGTCCGGGACCGACAAATAGCGCTCGCCGGTGTCGTAGTTGAATGTCAGCACGCGCGGCTTGTCGCCGAGCTCGGGCAGCTTCTGGGCGACTCCGGCCAGGGCCGCGCCGGACGAGATGCCGATGAGGATTCCCTCCTCGCGCGCCGCCCGCCTCGCCATTTCCTTCGCCTCGCCGGCGTCGACGTCGATGACTCCGTCGAGGGCGCCGGTGTTGAGGATGCTGGGAATGAAATTGGCGCCGAGCCCCTGGATCGGGTGCGGTCCGGGGCTGCCGCCGTTGAGGATCGGTGAAAGCGCCGGCTCGACCGCGAACACCTTGAGGTTCGGCCAAACGGGCTTCAGCACTTCGGCGCAGGCGGTGATATGACCGCCCGTGCCGACGCCGGTGATGATGGCGTCGAGCGGATTGTCGGCGAAGTCGTTGAGGATCTCCTGCGCCGTGGTCCGGCGGTGGATTTCGACGTTCGCCGGATTGTCGAACTGCTGCGGCATCCAGCTCCCCGGCGTCTGGTCGATGAGCTCCTGCGCGCGGGCGACGGAGCCCGACATGCCTTTCTCCTTCGGCGTCAGGTCGAAGGTCGCGCCATAGGCGAGCATTAGCCGGCGCCGCTCGACGCTCATGCTGTCGGGCATCACCAGGATCAGCTTGTAGCCCTTGACCGCGGCGACCATCGCCAGCCCGATGCCGGTGTTGCCGGAGGTCGGCTCGATGATCGTGCTGCCGGGCTGGAGCTTGCCCGAGCGCTCCGCATCCTCGATCATCGCCAACGCGATGCGATCCTTGATCGATGCGCCGGGGTTCGCGCGCTCCGACTTCATCCACACTTCGGCGCGGTCGCCGAACAGGCGGTTGATGCGGACGTGCGGGGTATTGCCGATGGTCTCGAGGATATTGGCGGCTTTCATGCCCTAGATCTCCTCCATGGGGGCTGCGGGCAAATCGGGTGCGTCGAAGCTTTTTGCAAGGCGCAATTCGGGGAACCACCAGCCCCACAGGACCACCACCCCGATCGCGCCCACGCCGCCGGCGATGACCGAGGCGACCGGGCCGATCAGCGCCCCGAGGAAGCCCGATTCCGCCTCGCCCAGCTCGTTGGAGGCGGAGATGAACAGCGATGACACCGCGCCGACGCGCCCCCGCATCGCGTCGGGCGTGTAGAGCTGAATCAGCGACTGCCGGACATAGACCGAGAACATGTCGGCCGCCCCGAGCAAGGCGAGGCAGACGAGGGACAAAGGCATCGACCGCGACAGGCCGAACACGATCGTCGCCACGCCGAACACGCCGACCGCGCCGAGCATCTTGAGGCCGACGTTATGCTTCAACGGGCGGACCGAGAAGAACAGCGCGGTCAGTGTAGCGCCGATCGCCGGGGCCGCGCGAAGGTGGCCAAGCCCCTCCGGCCCGGCGTGAAGCACGTCGCGGGCGAAGACGGGCAACATCGCCGTCGCGCCGCCGAGCAGGACGGCGAACAGGTCGAGGCTGATGGCGCCGAGCACCAGCTTGTTGTGCCGGACGTAGCGCAGCCCTTCGACCATTTGCGCCCACGGGTTCGGGCCGCGAACGATCTCGGGCCGCTCGACCGGACCGATGGCGAACAGGCCGCCGAGCGACACTGCGAACAGCAGCGCGCTTGCCGCATAGGGCGCATAGGGCGCCCAGGCATAAAGATAGCCACCGAGCGCGGGGCCGAGGATGGCCCCACTCTGCCATGCGATCGAGGACAAGGCGATCGCGCGGGGCAGGATGCCGCGAGGCACGAGGTTCGGTGCGAGCGCTCCAAGCGCGGGCCCCGCGAAGGCGCGGGCGACGCCGAGCAAGGCCGCGACCGCGTACAGGCCCAAAAGCGTCGTCGTATGCGTCCATGCAAAAGCGGCCAGGACAAGCGCGCAACCGAGCTCGAGCGCGACGGAAGCACGCGCGATCCACCGCCGGTCGGCCCGGTCGGCCGTCCACCCGGTGATGAGCGTCAGGAGGAACAGCGGCACGAACTGAACGACGCCGATGATCCCGAGCCGGAGCGCCGCCTCCTTCAGCCCCATGGTTTCCCGCGCAATGTCGTAAACCTGCCAGCCGATGACGATGACCATTGCCATCTGGCCGATCGTGGCCGTCAGCCGCGCCAGCCAGAAGGCGCGGAAATCGGGGATTCGCAGCGGTTCGGGAAGGAAGCTCACGCGGCGCGACTAGCGAGCGCCCTCAAGCGCGGCAACGCTCTTCCTTGGCATCCACCCCGCAATCGATGCCGAGGCGCCGGACCAGGCCCGACATGGTCAGGCCTTGCACGAACAGCGAGAAGGCAACGACGACAAAGGTCGTCAGGATGATCGCGACCCGTTCGGGAATCGGCGGAAGGGTTAGGGCGAGTGCGAGGCCGAGGGCACCACGCAATCCGCCCCATACGAGAATGTGCTGATAGCGCGCGGGCACGGCGAGCTTCGATCGAAAGAAGATCGCGCAAAGCGGATAGACGGCGGCGGTCCGGCCCAGAAGAACCAGCACTACTGCAATCCCGGCCGTCGCGAAGCCGAGCAGGCCGACCGGGCTGGTAGCGACATTCATCCCGATGAGCATGAAAACGAAGCTGTTCGCGAGGAACGCGAAATAATCCCACGTGTCGAGCAGGTGCTGCCGCCCGTGATGGGAGATTGCTCCTGTCAGTCCGAGGTTGCCAATGACCAGGCCGGCGGTGAGTGACGCGAGCACGCCGGACGCATGAAAATGCTCGGCCATGAGAAATGAGCCGTAAGCGGCGATGGTCGTCAGGCTGATCTCGACCAGATGATCATCGGTCTTGCCGGCGATGAGCAGAACGGCGGCGCCGCTTATTGCCCCAATCAGCACGCCCCCGCAAAGCGTCCACAGGAAGCTCGTCGCAACGGCGCCGGGCGAAGATGCGCCTCCGGCAACGACGGCAATGAGGACCGAGAAGATTACGGCGACGACGCCGTCGTTGAGCAGGCTCTCGGACTCGACCAGCATGCTTAATCGGGGCTCGACCTTGAGCTCGCGGAACGAGGCGATGACGCTGACCGGGTCGGTTGCAGCGATCAACACGGCGAACAGCGAGGCGCCGATCCAGCTCCAGCCCACGAGCCAATGCATGCCCCCGGCGACGACCGCCGCGGCGATCGCCACTCCAAGGAAAGCCAGGACCAGGGTCACTGGAAGCTCGCGCCGGAACGGCCGCCATTCGAGCTTGAGCGCGGCCTCGAACACCAGCGGCGGCAGGAAGATGTTGAAGATGAGGTCGCGCGACAGCGGTAGCTGCGGCGCGTTCGGCAGGTAAGCGATCCCTGCCCCGGCGGCGGCGAGGCCGACGCTGTAGGGCCAGCCGAACCGCCGTGTGACCATTGCAATGAGGCAGGCGACCAGCAGAAGGATGCCGATCGGCGCGAGCGCGTCCCCGTTCATCGGACCGCGTTAGTCGACTCGGCATCCCCGCGGAAGCAGGGATGCCGATGACCGAATTGCAGTCGCCTAGTAGGCCGGTTCCTCGGTTCGCACCTCCGACTGGCTGGCCTCCGCGTCGATGCGCGCGTCGTCGCCGCCGAGGAAGGCGATGAGATCCTCGCACAGCCGCTCCTTGTCGGTGGCGAACAGGCCGTGCGCGCTGCCGTCATATTCGATGAGCCTGGCGCCCGGCACCTGCCGCGCGACCTCGCGTCCGCTGGCGTCGATCGGCACCGTCACGTCCGCCGTCCCGTGAATGCACAGGGTCGGGACACCGTCGAAGCTCTTGAGGTCGGGCCGGAAGTCGGTGGTGGCGAAGGCTTTCGCCGCGGCGAGGGTTGGCCGAAGTCCCGCCATCATCGCCTGACGCCACGCGTTCATCAAAACCCCGTCGCTGACCGGATGCGAGACGATCCCGACGCCGAAGAAGTCCTTGAAGAAGGACTGGAAGAAATCGGCACGGTCGGTCTTCATCCCCTGGGTCATCTGGTCGAAGGTCGACTGCGGAACGCCGTTGGGATTGTCGTCGGTCTTCAGCATATATGGCACGACCGAGCTGATCAGCACGGCCTTCTTGACCCGGGCCTTGCCTTGCTTGGTGAGGAAACGCGCCACCTCTCCGCCGCCCATCGAGAAGCCGACGAGCGTCACCGGTTCGTTGATCCCGGCATCCTCGAGCACGGCCGCGACGTCATCCGCGTAGGTGTCGTAGTCGTGCCCGTTCCATGGCTGGTCCGAACGGCCGAAGCCGCGGCGATCGGGGAAGACGCAGCGATGTCCTGCCTCGACCAGCTTGATCGCGGCGTCATCCCAGGTGTCGGCGCTGAGCGGCCAACCGTGGAGAAGAACGACAGGATCGCCCTGGCCCCAGTCCTTGTAATACAGCATGCATCCGTCTTTGGCCTTGGCGTAAGGCATATTCACTCTCCTGCTCGGGGGATCCCTGTCTGTCCGCTCAACGCTTCGGCACCATCGCCGTTGCGCGGTTCGCCGCACCGGCTAGACGTTTGAGGCGATGGCCAAGCCGAAGTCCCGATTTGTCTGCCAGGCCTGCGGGTCGGTTCAGCACCGTTGGCAGGGCCAGTGCCCCGACTGCGCGGAGTGGAACACGCTCCTCCAGGAGGCGGCGGAGGTCTCGAACATCTTCGCCGCCAGGCACAATCTCCAGGGAGGCGGCCGCGCGATTCCGCTGGTGGGTCTGGATACCCCGGCGGCTCTTCCGGCGCGTCTTCCAAGCGGCCTCGCCGAATTCGACCGGGCGATCGGCGGTGGCATCGTCGCCGGCTCGGCGATGCTGGTCGGCGGCGATCCCGGCATTGGCAAGTCGACCTTGCTGCTCCAGGTCGCGGCGCAGCTCGCCGCCGAAGGCCGCAGCGTGGTCTATGTCTCGGGGGAGGAGTCGGCCGAGCAAGTCCGGCTCCGCGCCGTGCGGCTTGGTCTGGGCCGCAGCCCGGTGCAGCTCGCCGCGGCGACATCGGTCCGCGATATCCTGACGACGATGGCCGAGGGGGAGCCCCCCGCGCTGCTCGTCATCGATTCGATCCAGACGATGCATTCGGACCTCATCGAGGGTGCGCCGGGCACCGTCAGCCAGGTCCGCGCTTCGGCGCAGGAGCTGGTTCGCTTCGCCAAGGAGCATGGCACCGCCGTGGTGCTAGTCGGCCACGTCACCAAGGACGGGACGATCGCCGGCCCGCGGGTGCTCGAGCATATGGTCGACACGGTACTGAGCTTCGAGGGCGAGCGCAGTCACCAGTATCGAATCCTCCGCGCGATGAAGAACCGCTTCGGCGGCACCGACGAAATCGGCGTGTTCGCGATGGAGGGTGCAGGGCTGACCGAGGTGCCCAACCCCTCGGCCCTGTTCCTCACCCATCGCGGCGAGCCGGTGAGCGGCACCAGCGTCTTCCCGGCGATCGAGGGCTCGCGACCGGTGCTGGTCGAGATTCAGGCCCTGGTCGTGCGGCTGGCGACCGCCGCCACCCCGCGACGCGCCGCGGTTGGCTGGGACAGTGGCCGGCTGGCGATGATCCTGGCGGTGCTCGAGGCACGCTGCGGCCTCAGCTTCGCCACGGCCGAGGTCTATCTGAACGTCGCCGGCGGCTACCGGCTGAGCGACCCCGCGGCCGACCTCGCCGTCGCGGCGGCGCTCGTGTCGGCGCTGTCCGAAAGGCCCGTTCCCTCGGAAGCTGTAATCCTCGGCGAGATTGCGCTGTCAGGCGAAATCCGCCCGGTCGCGCATGCCGGCCTGCGGCTCAAGGAGTCGGCAAAGCTCGGGTTCGAAACCGCATGGGCGCCCAAAGGGGTGAAAGGCGAGGGACTGCGCCTCGCCGAATTCGCCAACCTGCGCCAGCTCGTCGACCAGATTCTGGGGCGGTGATCCGCGACGCCGAACCACGCGATTATCCCGCGGTCGCGGCGCTGATGCGCGCATTCATCCATTGGCATTATCAGCGGCACGCATCGGATCGCGCGCTGATCGACAGCTATTTCGACGACGCGGCCTACGAGGCGGAGCTTGCCTCGCTGCCCGGCTATTACGCTCCGCCCGATGGTGCGCTGCTGGTCGCCGAGCATGAGGGAGAGGTCGTCGGCTGCGTCGCGCTCAAGCGCCTCGATGCCGAGCGCTGCGAGATGAAGCGGCTGTTCGTCGCTTCCGAGGCTCACGGAACGGGAGCAGGGCAGGCGCTCGCCCGCGCGATTGTCGAGCGCGGCAAGGGGCTCGGTTATTCAAGGATGATGCTCGACACCGGCCCGAAACAGGTCGAGGCGCAGACCTTGTACCGCAAGCTCGGCTTTCGCGACGCCGAGCCATATTATGACATGTCCGCGCAGCTCCGCGATTGGCTGGTGTTCATGGAGCTCGACCTCGCCGCCTGAGCGGTTCGGCTCGCCACTTCGCCCCTGAAGCGAATGCGCTCGCCCCTTCGCCCCAAAGCGATTTCGCAGCGGGAGGCCAGCAATCAGCGTCGCGGCCATGGTCCGCTTGTCCCCAGCATCGGCCGCTCTGTTGGCGGCTGCTCTCTTTCCCGTGCCGGCGCTTGCCCAGAGCCGGGCCGACGAAAATGCCGTCACCCAGGCCGAGGATGCGTTCGGCTTCAGCGTCGGGCGGGAAAGCCTCGGCATTTACGACGCCGACAATGCGCGCGGCTTCTCGCCAAGCGCCGCGGGCAATTTGCGCATCGACGGCCTTTACTTCGCGCCGGTGGTGGGCCTGCCCGGCCTGATCGTCGAATCGCAGTCGATCAAGGTCGGCCTCTCCGCCCAGGGCTACCCGTTCGCCGCGCCGAGCGGGATCGTCGACATGAGCCTGCGGCGGCCGGGCGACGAGTTCGGCGCTTCGGTTATCCTCAGCGGAGACAGCTATGGCACCGTCAGCGGCGAGCTCAGCGCTTCACTGCCCATCAGGCCGGACCTTGCGCTCGGCATTGGCCTCAACGGCGGGCGGACCCATTTCGCCGACGGCACCCGCAATTGGTATCACACCGAGACTCTGGTCGGCCGTTGGCGGCCGGCGCGCGGGATTGAAATCGTGCCCTTCTGGAGCGAGTTCACGGACGCCGATGACAACAGCTCGCCGGTCTATGTCCCGGCCGGGCCCTTTCTCCCGCCGCAGCCGCGCGCCGGACATTATGGCGGCCCGTGGTGGAACGGCATCAACCGCACGCACTTCAATTACGGTGCAATTTCTTCGGTCGCGCTTTCCGAAAGCTGGCTTTTGCGCGCCGGGCTGTTCCGTTCGGTCCGGCACCTGCGCAACGGCTATACCTATTTGTTCGGCGAGCTTCAGCCGGACGGCGTCGGGCACCGCATCATGTTCGTCGACCCTCCCGCCGACAATCGCGGTCTGAGCGGGGAGTTGCGGCTGAGTCACACGATCACCGAGGGCGAGCGCCTGCACACGCTGCATTTCAGCCTGCGCGGCCGGCAGGCGAAGCGCGAATATGGCGGCGAGGACGAGGTCGACCTGGGCATCTCATCAATGTTCGATGACATCGATACCCCCAGGCCGGTGTTCGAGTTCGGCGAACAGTCCCGCGACCGGCTGCGGCAGTGGATTTACGGCGTCGCCTACGACGGACGCTGGAAAGGCGTCGGCGAACTCAGTTTCGGCATTTCGAAGACGGCCTACCGCAAGGAGACCGAGGCACCGGACCTCCGGCTCGTCGCGCATGCCTCGCCGCTGCTCTACAACGCCACGCTGACGCTGCTGCCCCTCCACGGCGTCGCCGTTTACGGCGGCTATTCGCGCGGCTTCGAGGAAAATGGCTTTCCGCCGAGCAATGCCGCGAACCGCAGCGACGCGCTACCGGCGATCCTCACCCGGCAGATCGATGGCGGCGTGCGGGTCGATCTTGCGCCAAAGCTGAGGGCCGTCGCCGGCCTCTTCGACCTGAGCCGGCCCTATTTCGGCTTCGACCAGGCGAGCCGCTACGTCCGGATCGGGACGACCCGCAGCCGCGGCGCCGAATTTTCGTTGTCGGGCGGCCTCACCGACCGGTTGACCCTGGTCGCCGGCGGCGTTGTGCTTTCGCCGCGCGTGGCGGCCGATCCGGCTGCGTCGGGCGCGATCGGCCGGCGCCCGGTCGGAATTCCCGGCCACATCTTCAGCATCGATGCCAACTGGGATGCCGCGAGCCTCGTTCGCGGCCTGTCGTTCGACGCCGCGCTGTCGCACCGCGGCCAAACGCCGGCCACCACCGATAATGCGGTGACGCTTCCGCCGCGCGCGCAGCTCGACCTCGGCACACGCTATCGCTTCACCGTTGGCAAGACCCGCGCCACCGCGCGTTTTCAGGTCGCCAATGTCTTCGACCAGCGCGGATTCGTCGTCGGCGGACCCGGCGCTTATTTCCCGATCGGCGCGCGCTCGGCTTCGGCCTACCTGACCGTCGATTTCTAGGCCGTTGTCAGCTCATCGGGTCGAACAGGGTCCACAACAGCCAGCAGGCGAACAGGAAGCCGACGATCAGCGCCACGCTCCTGAAGGCGTCGCGCGGGGAAACGCCGAGCTCGCTCCGGTGATCGGCCATGAAGGCGTCGAGCTTCGGCGCGACTTGATCGTTCGATGACAGAAGACCGATGTCGAGGTGACGCGCGGTCTGCAAATAATCGAGGATCTCGCGCCGGCCCGCATCGGACAATTGCGGGTAATCCGCGAGCAGCTCAGCTGCGCGGGCGCGGGTGGAGCGGATGGCTCGAGCTTCCTCGCGGTGGTTGTCCATGGTGGTCATTGCACTGCTCCCACGGGCATTGCGGCGGCGGCCCAATGGCCCTCACGGCCTGGCGTCCGCGCGCGAGCCTGGCGATCCGCGACCCGCTCCAGTTGCCGTTCGATGGCCCGGGCGCGGCGGAACAGCCGCCCGTCGAGCCCGGCGAACCGCCGGTCTGAAGAATAAAACATGAAGCCGCCCGGGACGCGGACCGCGATCCCGACCGTGCGGCGATCGAACTCGACCGCGAAACGCTGTGTAGGCACGACAATTCATCTCCCGACGGACAGCCGCCTGGGTCGCTCACGGCGAGTGCCGCGGCTGTCCGTTCGATTGCTTGAAAAGGAGGCGCTTCGCTCAGGAAGCGCCGCTTTGCGAGATGCCCCAGGCAGCCGCTGGCCCGCGGAAACGCGGGTCGGCCCCAGGGCCTAGAGTCGTGCCGTGCTGCTCTCCGGATGCAGCCCCGACCGTCCGAACTGTGAATGCCCGGTCATGGGTTCGATATGGGCCTTGATCGCCATGGATCAAGCTCGGCCAAGGGTTTAGCGCCTGTGCGCACTCGCAAAGCGGAACGGACTTCGCTAGCCGAGCGCAGGTGACCGCACTCGACGTCTTCGTCTTCCTCCTGCTCATCGGCAGCGCCGCCGTGGGGTTCGTGCGCGGGCTCGTGCACGAGGTCATTTCGTTGCTCGCCTGGGTCGTGGCGATCGCAATCCTAAAGCTGTTCCACGCGCAATTGTGGACCGGGCTCATCAATTCCTTCGGCTGGAGCTCTCCGGCCGCCGCGGTCCTGGCCTTCGCCATCCTGTTCATCCCGAGCTTCGTTCTCGTAAAGCTGCTCGCCCGCGCGATCGGTGGGCGCACGCGGCGCTCGCGGGTGCTGGGTCCGTTCGACCGCGTGCTTGGCGGCGGGTTCGGCGCCCTCAAGGGCCTGCTCGGCGCGACCCTGTTCTTCCTGCTCGCCAACCTCGCCACCGACATGGTCTATGGGCCCGAGGCAGAGCGGCCGGCGTGGATGGTCCATTCGCGCACCTATCCGCTGCTCAACGCCAGCGGCCGCGCCATCGTCGACTGGGTCGAGGCGCGGCGGCACAAGCCGCGGGTCGAAGCGCAATGATTCGCCTGTACGACACGATGACGCGGGAGAAGCGGCCGTTCGTGCCGCTCAACCGCGAGCGCATCACCATGTATCTGTGCGGTCCGACGGTCTACGGCCGCGCGCATATCGGGAATGCGCGGCCGGCCGTGGTGTTCGA
>Ga0207678_10002379_pt1 | contig 17073 bp, 12 predicted proteins | sample KBSC63metaG_FD_184319 | JGI IMG/M metagenome (GOLD analysis project Ga0207678, IMG submission 184319) | Corn rhizosphere microbial communities from Kellogg Biological Station, Michigan, USA - KBS C6-3 metaG (SPAdes) (version 2) | ecosystem: Host-associated > Plants > Roots > Rhizosphere > Soil ...
CTTTCCTGATGGCCGAACGTGCCCTGGCCTCCGCCCTCCTCCGCCTGCTTGCCGCGCGGGCCGACCGGCTGGCGGCGTTCAGCAAGGTGGACTGGGACAGGGCGCTGGCCTGGCTGCGCGGCCGTACCGGCGCGCCGCTGGCTCCGGAGCAGGAGGAGGCGGTACGGCTCGCGCTGACCTCACGGGTCGCGGTGCTGACCGGCGGGCCGGGCTGCGGGAAGAGCTTCACGGTGCGATCGGTCGTGGCGCTGGCCCGCGCCAAGGGAGCCAAGGTCGTGCTGGCCGCCCCCACCGGCCGGGCCGCCAAGCGGCTGGCCGAACTGACCGGGCACGAGGCGGCCACCATCCACCGCCTGCTCCAGCTGCGGCCGGGCGGGGAGCCCTCGTTCGACGCCGCCACGCCGCTGGACGCCGACCTGGTCGTCGTGGACGAGACCTCGATGGTGGACCTGATCCTGGCCAACAAGCTGGTCAAGGCGGTCCCGCCGGGGGCGCATCTGCTGCTGGTCGGGGACGTAGACCAGCTGCCCTCGGTCGGCGCCGGCGAGGTGCTGCGCGATCTGCTCACCGCGGACACGCTGCCGGTGGTGCGGCTGACCAAGATCTTCCGGCAGGCCCAGCAGTCCGGCATCGTCGTCAACGCGCACCGGATCAACGCCGGCCAGCCGCCCGGGCTGACCGGCTTCGCCGACTTCTTCTGGTTCGCCTGCGACGAGCCGGAGGAGACCGCGGCCCTGGTGACGGACATCGTGGCCCGGCGGATTCCGGCTCGGTTCGGCCTGGACCCGCGGCGTGACGTACAGGTGCTGTGCCCGATGCATCGCGGCCCGGCCGGGGCCGGGAACCTGAACCTGGCCCTGCAGGAGGCGCTGACGCCTTTTGCCGAAGGCCGCCCGGAACGGCGGTACGGCGGGCGGGTGTTCCGGGTCGGGGACAAGGTGACCCAGCTGCGGAACAACTATGAGAAGGGCGCGGCGGGTGTCTTCAACGGCACTGTCGGGGTCGTCACCGGCATCTCGCTGGAGGACCATGCGCTGACCGTGCTCACCGACGAGGACGAGCAGGTGGACTACGGGTTCGACGAACTCGACGAGCTCGCGCACGCCTACGCGGTCACCATCCACCGGTCCCAGGGCAGTGAGTACCCCGCCGTGGTCATCCCGCTCACCATGAGCTCCTGGATGATGCTGCAGCGCAACCTGCTCTACACCGCCGTCACCCGGGCCAAGAAGCTCGTCGTGCTGGCCGGCTCGCGCCGCGCCCTGGCCGTGGCCGTGCGCAGCAAGGGCTCCGGCCGCCGGCACACCGCGCTCGCCCACCGCCTGCGAGCCTGATCGATCACGCCGGAGGGCGCACCATCGCGATGTCCGTCGCGGCGAACGGGCAGTCCGGGCCGCGCGGCCGGTTGTGGCCGGCACGCGGCCCGGACTGGGGTGGTGGCGGGGTTCAGGCAGTGGCGGGATGGGTCTTGCGTGCCGCCCAGGCACGGTCCAGCAGGACGGCCAGGATGGCAGCGGCCATGGCGGCGCCCACCGCGATCAGGGTGATCTGCCAGCCGGGCATGCCGCCCCCGGTGATGACGGTTATCGGGGCGTCCGCGGCGCGGCCGGTGGTGCAGCAGTCGGGCGGTGGTAGGGGCCTAGCGAAGGCGGCGGGCGCGGTGGCCAGGGCCAGCATGGTGCCGGCCAGCGCGACCACGGCGGCGAAGATGCGCCGGAGGTGTTTCATGATGCGCCTTGGCGGGCGGTGGGTGAAGGTGCGTGCCGCTGGTCGACCAGATGTGGGTCCGGTAAGACCGGCACCTAGAGCGACCGGACAAGGTCGATGCCCGACGACCTGCCCGAGGCACCCGGCGGCCTGATCATCCGCGCTCAGCCCGCGTGCAGGAGGCCGACGGCCGCCTTCTCGATCGTGGGTTCGTCCAGCAGCACCGCGTTCGCCGCCGGGCCGAGCGGGATAAAGCTGTCCTCGCTGGTCACCCGCCTGATCAGGCCCGCAAAGCCGGCGTCGGTCAGGGCGGTGACCACTCCCTCGGAGACCCCGCCGGTGCGCCGGGTCTCGTCCACGACCAGCACCCGCCCGGTCAGCCGCGCCTCGCGCAGCAGGTCGTCGGCTGGCAACGGGGCCAGCCAGCGCAGGTCGATCACCCGCGCGCCGATTCCGCGTACCGCGAGCCGGCGGGCGACCCGCAAGCTCATCCGCAGCCCGTTCCCGAACGTGACCATGGTGAGGTCGGTGCCGTCACCGTAGCTGCGCGCCCGGCCGGCCGGGACGTGCGCGTCCGGCGCGGGATAGGCCGCGAGCCAGCCGCCGTCGCCGTCGTCGTGCAGGTCGCGGGTGTGGTAGAGCGCGATCGGTTCGAGGAAGACGCACACTGAGCCGTCTGCCGCGGCGGCGGCCAGGCAGGTGCGCAGCATCGCGGCCGCGTCGTCGGGCCGGGCCGGCGAGGCGATCATTAGTCCCGGGATGTCGCGCAGCGCCCCGATCGCGTTGTCGTTGTGGAAGTGGCCGCCGAATCCCTTCTGGTAGGCGTACCCGGCGACCCGCACCACCATGGGATTGCGGAACTGGCCGGCTGAGAAGAACTGCTGGGTGGCGGCCTCGCCGCGGATCTGATCCTCGGCGTTGTGCAGGTACGCCAGGTACTGGATCTCGGGCACCGGCAGCAGGCCGGTCAGCCCGCCGCCGAGCGCGACGCCGAGGATCGACTGCTCGTCCAGCAGCGTGTCGAAGACGCGGGCCGGCCCGAATCGCCGTTGCAGCCCCTTGGTCACGCCGTACACGCCGCCCTTCGGCCCCACGTCCTCGCCGAACACGCACATGCCCGGGTAGGTATCGAGCAGTTCGCCGAGCGCCAGGTTGACCGCCTGGGCCAAGGTGACCGGGCCGCCCGCGGCCGCCGCCGCGCGGGCCGGGCCGGCGGTGGCGCGCTCGGCCACCCGCTCGGGGCGACGCGGCGCCAGCGGGGCCATCACCTCCGTGGCGCTGGCCAGCGGCCGGCTGGATAGGGCCTGCTCGGCCGCGCTGCGAACCCGCTCGCCGATCGCGTCGTAGCGGGCCACCGCCTCGGCCGGGGTCAGTAGGCCGGAGCGGACCAGGGCGGCCGCGGTCGCCACCAGCGGGTCACGGGCGAGGTCGGCGGCCAGGTCAGCGGGTGCGCGGTAGGCCGCCTCCGCGTCGCTGCCCGCGTGGCCGAGGAACCGGACCACCGACAGGTGCAGGAACGCCGGCTGCCGCCGGGACCGGACCAGGCTGGCCGCCCGGGCCGCCGCGTTGTAGGTCGCGACCGGGTCGCAGCCGTCGGCCGCCAGGTAGTGCAGGCCCGGCCGGGTCCCGAACGACGCCGCCACCCATCCCGGCGGTGTCGGCACGCTGATCCCGATCCCGTTGTCCTCGCAGACCAGCAGCAGCGGGACCGGGATCCCCTGATAGGCGGTGTGGCAGGCGGCGTTGATCGCGCCGACGGCGGTGGAGTGGCTGGCCGAAGCGTCGCCGAACGAGGCCACCGTCACCGCATCGCGTGGCCACGGGCACGCCACCCCCAGCTTCGCCGCCCGGCCGATGCCCAGCGCGACTCCGAGCGCGCGGGGCAGGTGCGAGGCGATCGTCGACGTCTGCGGGACGATGGCCAGCTCGGCCCGGCCGAATACCTTGTGCCGCCCGCCGGCGATCGGCTCGTCCGCGGACGCCGCCACCCCGAGCAGCACGTCGCGGACCGGGTCGACGCCGGGTACCTGGCGGGCGCGGGCGCAGTAGAACCCGCCCGACCGGTAGTGCAGCAGCGCCGGGTCGTTCGGCCGCAGCGCAGCGGCCAGCGCGGCGTTGCCCTCGTGGCCAGCCGAGCTAATCGTGTAGTAACCGCCGCCCTGCTGCTGCATCCACCGGGCCGCGAAATCGAGGTGCCGGCTCTCCGCCTGGGCGTCGAGGATCGCCAGCAGGGTGGTGCCGTCCAGCCGACTGCCCGCGCGAACCGGCGCGGTCGGGTTAGCGCGCGCCGGGCCGCCCGGCAGGCTGCCCGCCGCCTCCCTGAAATGCCGGTCAAGCTCCGCTGACGTGGTCACAACCGGAAGTCGCGGTCCGGCGTTAGTTCGGCCACGTCCATCTGCGCCTTCTGCAGCCGACCCGAGTAGTCCCAGTTCAGCGCCTGCCACCGGGTGAACTGGTCGAGCACCCACTGGCCCGACTGGCGGGAGCCGTTGCCGGACTTGCCGTTCCCGCCGAAGGGCAGGTGCGCCTCCGCGCCGGAGGTCGAGTTGTTCACACTGACCATTCCGGCCGAAACCCCGCGCCGGAACCTGAACGCATCGGTGGCGTCGCTGGTGTAGATCGACGACGACAGCCCGTATCCGGGGGAGTTGGCCAGCTCGACCGCCTGGTCCAGGGTCCGGTAGGTCGTCACCCCGACCAGCGGCCCGAACGTCTCCCGGTCGAAGATCTCGTCTCCCGGACGCACCCCGTCGACGATCGTCGGGTGGCAGAAGATGCCCGCCTCCGGGTCGCCGACGAAGCGGGCCCGCGGGTTAGCCGCGGTGATCCGCCCGATGCCCGACGAGCCCATGACCTTGTGCTGCGGGCCGATCCAGGCCAGGAACCGTTCGAGGCGTTCGGCAAACCGGATGTCGAGCATCGGCCCGTAGAGCACATCAGCGAACGGGTCGCCCACCGCGGCCGCCGCCGTCGCCTCGGCGAAGCGGGTGAGAAACTCGTCGTGCACCGACTCGTGGCAGATCACCGTGCCGAGGGAGGTGCACCGCTGCCCGGCGGTGCCGAACCCGCCGAACAGCGCTCCCTCGACCGCGAGGTCGATGTCGGCGCTGGCGGTCACGACCATCGGATTCTTCCCGCCTAGCTCCAGGCAGGCCGACTGCAGGTACCGTCCGGTGAGCTCGCCGATACGCGCGCCGACCTCGCTGGACCCGGTGAACCCGACCTTGTCGATCAGCCCCGAGTCCAGGGCCTGCTCCAGGCCGGCGAACGTGGTCGGGCCGTCGGCGTGGACCACGTTGAACACGCCGGGCGGCAGCCCGCCGCCACGGCAGAACAGCTCGTAGAACGCGTCCGCGGTGGCCGCCGAGTACTCGGCCGGCTTCCACACGACGGTGTTGCCGCACAGCAGCGCGGGGACGATGTACCAGGAGGGCACCGCGACCGGGAAGTTTCCCGCGGTGATCACCGCCACCGCGCCGACCGGGTTGCGGAACGTGAACAGCTGCTTGTCCGGCATCTCGCTGGGCACGGTCTGGCCGTACAGCCGCCGGCCCTCGCCAAGGAAGAAGTCGCAGGTGTCGATGATCTCCTGGACCTCGCCGAGCGCCTCGGGATACGGCTTCCCGATCTCGCGGGTGACCAGAGCGGCCAGGGCCTGCTTGTTGTCCTCCACCAGCCGACCGATGTGCGCGATCGCCCGGCCGCGGACCGGCGCGGGCACGTCCGCCCACGCCCGCTGCGCGTCGCGCGCCGCCCGGGCCGCGGTTACCAGCAGCGCCGCGTCGCCCAGCGCGACGTCGGCGACCACGTCGTCGAGCCGCGCCGGATTGGTGGACCGGATCCGCCCTCCCGGGGCGCCTGCCACCGGCCGGCCGGCGATCACGGAGGAGACGGTGCGCTGATCCATCGGTAACATCCCTCGTTCGTCAGCGGGCCAGAGTGGTCAAGGTGCGGTCCAGCGCGGCCAGCCCGAACTCGAGCTCCGGCTCGGTGACGTCCAGCGTCGGCCGGAACCGGATCGAGCGCTCTCCGCACGGCAGCACAAGAACATGGTCCTCCCACAGCAGCCGCTGCGCCACGTCGCGGACCCGGGAGTCTGGGAGGTCGAACGCGCACATGAGCCCGCGGCCGCGGACGTTCGAGGCCACGTCGGCGTGCCGCTCGGCGAGCGCCACCAGCTCGCCGAGGAGCCAGCCGCCGACCTGCGCCGCGTGCTCGATCAGCCGGTCGCGATCGATGATCTCCAGGAGCCTGCGAGAACGAACCATGTCGGTGAGCCCGCCGCCCCAGGTCGAGTTGATCCGGCCGGGCACCGCGAACACGTTGTCGACTACCTCGTCCACGCGCCGGCCGGCCATGATCCCGCCGAGCTGCACTTTCTTGGCGAACGCCACGATGTCCGGCTCGAGGCCGAGCTGCTGGTAGGCCCATGCGGTGCCGGTCAGCCCGACCCCGGTCTGCACCTCGTCGAGCACGAACAGCGCATCGCCCTCGCGGCACATCGCCTGCATGGCCTGCAGGAACTCCGGCCGCATGTGATTGTCGCCGCCCTCACCCTGGATCGGCTCGGCGATGAAGCAAGCGATGTCGTGCGGGTACTGCTCGAACGCCGCCCGGGCCTGGGCCAGCGCCCGGGCCTCGGCCCGCTCGACCTCGTCACGGTGGTCCGCCAGCGGGAACCGGACCGCAGGCACATCGATCCTGGGCCAGTCGAACTTGGGGAACCGGTCGGTCTTGCCCGGATCGGTGTTGGTCAGCGACAGGGTGTAGCCGGACCGGCCGTGAAACGCGCGGGTGAGGTGCAGTACCTTGACGCCGAGCCCGGCCGGGCGGCCGGCCGCCTCGTTGCGCCGGCTCTTCCAGTCAAACGCGGTCTTGAGCGCGTTCTCGACGGCCAGCGCCCCGCCCTCGACGAAGAACAGGTGCGGCAGGGCCGGATCCCCCAGCACCCGGGCGAACGTCTCCACGAACTGCGCGTAGTGCGTGGTGTACATGTCGGGGTTGGCCGGCTTATTCGCCGCCACCTCGGCTAGCACGGCCATGAAGTCCGGATCATCGGTCAGCGCGGGCGGGTTGGACCCCAGCGGTGCCGACGCGAAGAAGGTGTACAGGTCAAGGTACTTCTCGCCGGACCGCGCGTCGACCACCCAGGAGCCGCGGCTGGCCCGGGTGTCATAGACGAGCCTGAAGCCGTCGGCGAGCACGTGCCGGCCGAGCACTTTGTGCACCTGATCCGGGGCGACCTCGCGTGGTAGCAGGATGCGCTGGTTCACCGGAAGTCCTCCTGCCATCACTTCTGTCTAGCGCACGATCTCCAGTATAGGTGCCCGCGAACGGCACATCATATGCCTGCTGAGTGGCCGGAAAAGGCGTTGCTACCGGGCTATCACGAGCATGGATTCGTCTCCTCCCGGGCCGGGAATTACCAGACATCCCCGGTGTCCGGGCCGCTGTTCGACGAGATGTGGGTCCGGTAAGACCGCGCGGACGAGGTCGATGCCGCGGGCCAGGGTGTCGAGGCGGGCGGTCAGGGTGTCGCCGGAGGGGTAGAGGCGGACGGTGTCCACGCCGGCCTCGCGCCAGGCCCGCAGCCGGGCGCGGACCATGTCCTCGGTGCCGATCAGCGTGGTGGCCAGCACCATCTCGTCGGTGACCAGGGCGGCGGCGCCGTCGCGGTCGCCGGCCTGCCAGCGCGCCCGGACCGCGGCGGCGACCTCGGCCCAGCCCTGGCGGCTGTAGGCGTCGTTGTAGAAGTTGGCCGTGGCCGTGCCCATGCCGCCCAGGGAGAAGGCGAGTTCTTTCTTGCGGCTGGCGAGGGTGCGGGCCAGTTCGGCTTCGGAAACCAGGCTGATCTCGGCGCCCTGGCAGACGTCCAGGCCGGCCCGGGTCCGGCCCGCTCGGGCCAGCCCGGCGTCCAGGTGCTCGAAGTACGCGTCGGCGCGCTCGGGGATGAAGCTGGTGCCGAGCCAGCCGTCGGCGATCTCGCCGGTCAGCGCCAGCATCTTCGGCGACAGCGTGGCCAGGTACACCGGGACCGAAACCGGCGGCAGGCTGACCCGCATCGGCTTAGCGCCGGGCAAGGGGAGGTCGTAGTGCCGGCCGGCGTAGGTGACCTTCTCCCCGGTGAAGACGCGCCGGACGATCTCGACCGTCTCACGCATGCGGCCCAGTGGATGGCCGAACGGGACGCCGTGCAGCCCCTCCATCACCTGGGGCCCCGATACGCCCAGACCCAGCAGGAACCGGCCGCCGGACAGGTGGGCCAGCGTCATCGCGGTCTGCGCGATCGTCACCGGGGAGCGGGTGCCGATCTGGATCACGCCCGAGCCGAGCAGCATCCGCTCGGTGCGGGCGGCCAGGTAGCCGAGCGGCGAAGGCGCGTCCGCGCCCCAGGCCTCGGCGACCCAGCAGACATCCAGGCCGAGCCTTTCGGCCTCGACGGCGAACTCGACGGCGTCTTTACCGGACGACGCTTCGATGGTGGTGGCGGTGCGCATCTACCCGGCCCGTTCGGCCCTATCTTTAATCTCGGCCAGGTTGTGCCTCATGCCGGTCTCGTGCTCGCGCATCCGGACGAAAACGATCTTGGCCTCCTTGTCCGGCATCGCGTCGATGGCGATATTCAGGCCGGAACGGGCCGGGCCCATCTGGTACCACTGCTCGAGCAGTGTGCCCTCCCCGTCGGGCTTCAGGGTGAAACGCCAGCTCGCGGACGGGTGGGAGGGGTCGCCGACGGCCCAGGCGAAGCGGTGCGGCGGGTCGCACTCGGTCACCGTGCTGACCGTCTCCCACTCCCCCATGGCCGGGTGGGCGTTGCGGCCGGTGAACCGGTTGCCGACGGCCGGGCCGGTCACCCCGTCCAGCCAGGTCACCTCCTGCAGTTCGGAGCTCAGCTCGGCCATCAGCGCGATCTCGCTGACCAGGTCCCACACCCGTTCGGGCGGCGCGTCGATTCCGATCTCGGCCGTCACCACCGGGCTGTCGGCGTACACCTGTCCCGTCCACTCCATGAAGTCCAGGTTAGAGCGTCATTGCGGGTCCCGGCTGAACCGTGGTACAACGAGCCGGGTGATCACGGCCCAAGCCCAGCCCGCCGCGGCAGGTGATCCGGCTGCCGCGGCACCGGCGATCCACGTCACCAGCCTGCGCAAGCGGTACGGCGACGTGACCGCGCTCGCCGACGTCGACCTGGTGGTGCGGGCCGGGGAGTTCTTCACCCTGCTCGGGCCGTCCGGGTCGGGCAAGACCACCCTGCTCCGGCTGATCGCCGGGTTCGAGCGGCCGGACGCCGGGCGGATCGAGCTGGCCGGCCGCGACGTCACCCGGGTGCCGCCGTACGCCCGGGACGTCAACACCGTGTTCCAGGACTACGCGCTGTTCCCGCACATGACCGTGGCGGAGAACATCGAGTACGGGCTGCGGGTGCGCCACGTGGCCAAGGCGCAGCGGCGGGCAAAGGTGGACCAGGCGCTGGAGATGGTCCGGCTGCCCGGGCTGGGCGGCCGCAAGCCGGCCCAGCTGTCCGGCGGCCAGCGTCAGCGCGTCGCATTGGCCCGGGCCATCGTGAACGAGCCCAGCGTGCTGCTGCTGGACGAGCCGCTCGGCGCGCTGGACCTCAAGCTCCGCCAGGAGATGCAGCTCGAGCTGCAGCGGGTGCAGCGCGAGGTCAGCATCACGTTCGTCTACGTCACGCACGACCAGGAAGAGGCGCTGACGATGAGCGACCGCATCGCGGTGCTCAGCGGCGGCCGGATCGAGCAGATCGGCGGGCCCGCCGAGGTGTACGAGCGGCCGCGGACCCCGTTCGTGGCCGGGTTCATCGGCGTCTCCAACCTGATCCAGCGTGACGGCCACACGATCACCGTGCGGCCGGAGAAGATCACCCTGGTGGCCGGCGACGAGCCGGACCCGCCGGGCACGCACGCCGAGCCCGGCCGGATCAGGGACGTCATCTACGCCGGCGTGCTCACCCGCTACGTCGTGGACCTGGACGGCGGCGGCGAACTCGTGGTGAGCCGGCAGAACACCGAGGCACCGTCTTCCGGCGACGGGCTGAGCGAGGGCCGCCAGGTGCGGCTCGCGTGGCGGCCGGAGCAGGCATTTACGATCCCTTCAGGGGAGGGCACATGACTAGGACCAGCCAGAGAACCGGCGGGCGCAGACGCCCGCTGACGATAGCGATCGGGCTCGCGGTCGTGTCGGTGATCGCGGCCGGCTGCGGCAGCAGCGGCGGCAGTTCGAGCGGCGGCGGGGGTGCTACGTCGAACGCCGCCACCCAGAACGGGGGCGGCGCGGTGGCCGGCCAGACCGTGCCCACCGCGAACCTGCCGGTGCTGCAGAAGGTCGGCACGGGCGAGGGCCAGCTCAACCTCATCGCCTGGGAGGGCTACCTCGATCCCAAGTGGGTCAAGCCGTTCCAGCAGCAGACCGGCTGCCAGGTGAACGCGAAGTACGCGGGCAGTTCGGACGAGATGGTCGCGCTGATGAAGAACGGCGGCGGCGGCCAGTACGACATGGTGTCCTCCTCGGGCGACGCCGACCTGCGCATCCTGTACGCGGGCGACGCCCACCCGGTCAACGTCAAGCTGATCCCGAGCTGGAAGGACTTCTACCCCGCCTTCCAGTCGCCGCCGTTCAACACGATCAACGGCGTGCACTACGGGGTCTCCCTGCAGTGGGGCCCGAACGTGCTGATGTACAACACCAAGAACTTCCCGACCGCGCCGACGTCCTGGAGCGTCATCTACGACTCCAAGTACAAGGGCCAGGTGACGGTGCCGGACAACCCGATCCAGATCGCCGACGCGGCGCTGTACCTCAAGACCACCAAGCCGTCGCTGGGCATCACCGACCCGTACGAGCTGACCCAGCCGCAGTTCCAGGCGGCGGTGAGCCTGCTGGCCCAGCAGCGCCCGCTGATCAAGAAGTACTGGGGGCTGGCCTCCCAGGAGATCTTCGACTTCAAGAACGGCAACGTGGTCGTCGGCGCGGGGTGGCCCTACCAGGTCAGCACGCTGAAGGCGGACAAGTTCACGATCGGCTCCGTGGTGCCGAGCGAGGGGGCGACCGGCTGGGCGGACACCTGGATGCTCGCGGCCAAGGCGCCCCACCCCAACTGCGCCTACAAGTGGATGCAGTACATCAGCACCCCGCAGGTCCAGGCGCTGCAGGCCGTCACCTACGGCGAGACGCCGGACAACAAGCTCGCCTGCCCGTACATGAACAAGCTGCAGGCGGGGTCGTGCGCGGAGTACCACGCCAACGCGCCGGCCAGCTATCTCGACTCGATCAGCCTGTGGAAGACGCCGCTCGCGACCTGTGACAACGGCAAGCCGGATTGCGTGCCCTACGCGCAGTGGGTTTCCGCGTGGACCACGCAAGTCAAGTAAGAGCAGCAGGAACACCGACGCGGTGGGCCCGCGTCTCGGCGGCGCTGTGGCGCCGGCCGTGGGCGCGGGCCACCATCCTGCTTACCCCGCCGCTGGCCTGGTTCGTCCTGCTCTACCTGGCTGCGCTGGTGGTGCTGCTGATCACGGCCTTCTGGCAGATCAACCCGTTCACCACCAACATCGAGCGGACCTGGAGCCTGACCAACCTCACCACGATCTTCACCACCTCGGCTTACCTGCAAATCATCGGCCGGACGGTGGCGATGGCGGCGGCGGTCACGGTGGCGGATGCCCTCGTCGCCTTCCCGTTCGCCTACTACATGGCGCGGATCGCGTCGCCGCGGACCAGGACGACCCTGTTCGTGGCGATCCTGCTGCCGCTGTGGGCGAGCTACCTGGCCAAGGTGTACTCCTGGCTGCTGATCTTCACCAAGGGCGGGGTGCTCGACTCGATCCTGAACGTGCACCTGATCTACACCAACTGGGCCGTGTTCGTGGTGTTCTGCTACCTGTGGCTGCCGTTCATGATCATTCCGGTGTACGCGGCGCTGGAGCGGATCCCGGCCTCGCTGATCGAGGCGTCGCAGGACCTGGGCGGGCAGACCTGGCGGACCACGCGGTCGGTGCTGCTGCCGCTGGCGCTGCCCGGCATCGTGGCCGGGTCGATCTTCACGTTCTCGCTCTCCCTGGGCGACTACATCACGCCGCTGCTGGTCGGCGGGACCAGCGCGACGTTCATCGGCAACGTCATCTACTCCAACATCGGGATCGCGAACAACGTGCCGTTCGCCGCCGCCATGGCGCTGGTGCCGATGGCGATCATGGCCCTGTACCTGCTCGGCGCGCGGGCGCTCGGCGCGTTCGAGGAGGTGTGAGGGGTGGAATCTTCCTGGCTGCGCGCGGTGCTGCGGGTCTGGGTCGTGCTGGTGCTGGCGTTCCTGTTCATCCCGATCGTGCTCATCGTGCTGTACGCGTTCAACTCCTCGAACATCGAGAGCTGGCCGATCGCGGGCTTCTCGCTGCACTGGTTCGGCGTGGCCTGGCACGACGAGCAGGTGCGCAGCGCGTTCCTGTTGTCGGTCCGGGTCGGGCTGGTGGCGACCGCGCTGGCCCTGCTGCTCGGCTCCGCCGTGGCGTACGCGCTGTACAAGTTCAGGTTCTTCGGCCGGGAGGCGATCTCGTTCCTGCTGGTGCTGCCGCTGGCGCTGCCCGGCATCATCACCGGGATCGCGCTGAACTCGTTCTTCTCGTTCACCGGGGTGCAGCTCGGCACGATCACGATCGTCGTCGGGCACACCACGTTCTGCATCGTGGTGGTGTACAACAACCTGATCGCCCGGCTGCGCCGGACCCCGGGCTCGCTGGCCGAGGCGTCGCAGGATCTCGGCGCCCGGGGCTGGCAGACGCTGCGCTACATCACGCTGCCGCTGAGCGCGACCGCGCTGATCTCCGGCGCGCTGCTGGCCTTCGCCCTGTCCTTCGACGAGGTCATCGTGACCGTGTTCACCGCGGGTGCGCAGAACACGCTGCCGCTGTGGATCTTCGGCGCGATCCGGCTGGGCCAGCGGCTGCCCGAGGTGAACGCGGTCGTCACGGTCGTCATCCTGCTCACGCTGATCCCGGTGATCCTGGCGGCCCGGGTAGCCGGGGCCGGAGCGCTCAGCCGGACCGCCCGCACCGCCGAGGTCGCCGAGTTAGCCGTTCAGGGTGGCGGGAAGGTCGGCGCGGGAGGCGATGTCGAGCTTGCGGAAGGCGTGGCGCAGGTGGGTCTCGACCGTGGCCTGGGTGACGAACAGGTGCTCGGCGATCTGCCGGTTGCTCGCGCCGTCGGCCGCCAGGGCGGCGACCCGGCGCTCGCCCGCGGTCAGCGCGTCCGGGCCGGTCAGGGCGGCCCGCCGGGGCCGGGCGCCGGCCGCGAGCAGCTCGCGCTTCACCTCGGCGGCCAGCCCGGCGGCGCCGGTGCGCTCGGCGAGATCGAGCGCGCGGAGCAGCGGCTCCCTGGCCTGCGTCCGCTGGCCGGATCGGCGCAGGCTGGCGCCGTGGTCGGCCAGCGCCAGGGCCAGCTCGTAGCGGGCCGGGCTGGCTTCGAGGACGCCGATCGCCTCGGCCAGGTCCCCGTGCACGCGCAGCGCGATGCCGAGCGTCAGCGGGCGGCCCGCCTTGCGGGCCAGCGCGAGCTGCTCCGCGGCCAGCGCGGCGGCCTCGTCGTGCTGGCCCAGGGCGCGGTACGCGGCGACCGCGGCGGTGCGCCACGATGCGACGGCCGGGTTCGTGACGCCCAGGGCCTGCCAGCCCTCGCCGGCCGCGAGCAGGTCGGCCAGGGCCTCGTCCGGGCGGTGCTGCGCGACCCGCAGCGCGCCGCGGGCCTGGCGGAACGTGAGCGTGTGGATCCAGCCCTCCGGCGGCTCCCTTTCGGCGGCCACGGCGGCCATGGCGTCGGCCTCGTCCAGGCGGCCCAGGCGGGTGAGCGCCTCCAGACCCAATGCGGCAGCCCAGGCCACGGCCAGCGGCGGGGAGGTCGCGAGCTTGAAGTCCAGCGCCAGCCGGGCGGCGTCGGCCGCCTCCTCCAGCCGCCCGAGCCGCCTGGAGATCATCGAGTGCAGGCAGCTGGCGTGCGCGACCATGCTCATCGAACCGCGCCGCCTGGCGTCCGCGAGCACCGTGTCGCAGATCCGCCCGGCCGCCTCGAACTCGCCGGCCCAGGTGAGTACCAGCAGCGCGTACACCGCGCCCATGGAATCGGGCGAGATGCGGTCCAGGGCGGGCAGGGTGATCGCGCCGCCGTCCGCGGACGTCGCGGCCTGCAGCGCGTCGTTGACCCCCCAGGCGGCCGACCGGCCGGTCCGGCGCGGCAGGGTCACCGCCTCCGCCACGGTTTCGGCGCTGATCACGGCGTTCTGGAACAGTTCGGCCTGGAGGCTGTCCGCCAGGTCGTCCGGCACCGCGCCGGCCAGCGCGTTCCGGCAGATGACGGCCGCTTCGGCGTGGTAGGCCCAGATGCCGAGCACCCGCGCGGCCAGCAGGGCGGCGTCCGGGCCGGCCAGCTCGACCGCCTCCCGCAGGACCGGCACGGCCGCGGGGCTGCGCTCGCGGGCCAGCGCGATGCCCAGCTCGAGCAGCAGGCCCGGCCGGTCCGCGGCGGGCGGCGGCTCGTCCAGCGCGCGGCGCAGGCAGGCGGCGGCCGCGCCCGGGTCGCCGCGTCCGGTGGCGGCGGTGGCGGCCGCGCGCAGCAGCGCCGCCACCCGCGGGTCGGCGCCCGGCTCGCTGCGCAGCAGGTGCAGCGCGAGGCGTTCGGCGTGGGCCCCGTCGCGTTCCAGCAGCCGGGCCGCTTCGGCGTGGGCCAGGGCGCGCTCGCCCGGCGGGATCGACTCGTACACGGCGGTCCGCACGATGGGATGGGCGAACTCGAGCACCGAGCCGGGCGCCAGCACGTCGGCGGCGCGCAGCCGGTCGGCCAGCCGCGCCGCGGCGGGCAGGTCCAGGCCGGCCAGCGCGGCGGCCTGACGCAGCGGCGCGGGCCCGCCGAGGACCGCCAGCGCGCGGGTCAGCCGCCCGGCCCCGGGGCCCTCGGGCCCGATCCGCCGCAGCACCGCCTGCGCGATCGGCTCCGCCTTCTGGTCGCCGTCGCGCAGCGCGGTGGCCAGCGCCTCGAGCAGGAACGGGTTCCCGCCGGTGCTGGCGTGCCAGTCCCGGCCCAGCTGCGCATCGGCGCTGACGCCGTCGCCGGGCGCGGCGCTGAGCCGCCGGCGGATCAGCGCGGCGGTGGCGTCCGGGCCGAGCGGCCCCAGCCGGATCCGGGTCCCGGACGCGCGCAGCTCGCCGATCAGCTCGGGCTCGTCCGGGCCGTCGCGCACCGCGAGCAGCAGCGCGACCGGCAGGTGCTCGACGCGGGCGGCCAGGTGGGCGAGCCAGCGCAGCGACGGCGCGTCGGCCCAGTGCGCGTCGTCCACCGCGAGCACCAGCGGCTGCCGGGCCGCGAGGTTGGCGACCAGCCAGTACAGGCCGTGCATGGCGGCGTAGCGGACGTCGTCCTCGACCGGGCCTGCTTCGGCCCAGTCGAACACCCGGGCGGCCAGGGCGGCCGCCCCGTCCATCAGCCCGTCCTCGCCCCGGACCGGGTCGAGCAGCTGGCGGACGATGCCGTAGGGGAAGCCCTGCTCCAGCGCGAGCCCGCGGGCCGTCAGGACCCGCGCGCCCCACGGGCCCTCCGGGGCTGGGCCCCGGCAGGCCGCCCGGAGCAGCGTGGTCTTGCCGATCCCGGCCGGACCCTCCACCAGCGCCAGGGTGCCGTGCCCGGCCTCGGCCGCCGCGATGGCGGCGGCCAGCGCCGCCAGCTCCGCATCGCGTTCGAGTATGACCTGCTGCTCCATCTCAGGTCAGCGTAAGCCCTGACGTTTCCTCCGGGTAGGGCCGCCGAAACCTCAGGGTGGCGGCACGGATGCGCCGGCGTCCGGGCCGGGGCAGCGTAGAGGTGGGCGCGGTGGCACGCGCCCGGCCCGTTCGGGACCTATGAGGAGGGAACCACCATGACCACCGTGACCATGTCGCACTGGCCCGCCCGCGCCCTGACCCCGCTGCTGGCGACCACCGTCGGCGGGGTGCTGCGCGCCGCCGCCTGGCGGGCGCCGGACCGGGTCGCGCTGATCGACCCGGGCCGGCGGGAGTGGACCTTTGGCGAGCTGCGGGACGAGGCCGAACGGGTCGCGCGCGGGCTGCTCACCCGGTTCGAGCCGGGCGAGCCGGTCGCGGTCTGGGCCGGGAACGGCCCGGACTGGGTGCTGCTCGAGTTCGCCGCCGGGATGGCCGGGCTGACGCTGGTCACGGTCAACCCGGCGTACCAGGCCGAGGAATTGGCGCACGTGCTCGGGCACTCCGGCGCGGCCGGGGTGTTCCTCCGCACCGGCACGCAGGCCGGGATCCTGGCCCAGGTGCGGGACCGGCTGCCGCGGCTGCGGGAGGTTCTCACGCTCGGGGACTGGCCGGCCGGTGACGGCGCGCTGCCGGAGGTCGACCCGGCGAGCCCGGCGCAGATCCTGTACACCTCGGGCACCACCGGCCCGCCCAAGGCGGCCGTGCTGACCCACCGCGGGCTGACCAACAACGCACGGCTGGGCGCCGAGGCCATCGGCCTGCGGGCCGGGGACGTCCTGGTCAACCCGATGCCGTACTTCCACGTGGCCGGGTGCGGGCTGATCACCCTCGGCCTGGTCCAGACGCTGGGCACCCAGGTGGTCATGCCGCGCTTCGACCCGGAACGGGCGCTGGAGCTCACCGAGAGGTACCGCGGCACCGTCATCGGGGGCGTGCCGACGATGCTGACCGCGCTGCTCGCGGCGGCCTGCCGGGCGCCGCGCGACCTGTCCAGCCTGCGGGTCGCGCTGGCCGGCGGCGCGACCGTGCCGCCCGAACTGGTCCGGCAGGTCGAGGCGGAGTTCGGGGTCCCGTTCACGCTCACGTTCGGGCAGACGGAATCGAGCTGCTCGATCACGATGACGCGGCCATCCGACACGGCCGACGACCGGGCCGAGACGCTGGGCCGGCCGCTGCCGCAGACCGAGGTCAAGATCGCCGACGTGGCCACCGGCGCGACCGTGCCGTGCGGGACCGTCGGCGAGATCTGCACCCGCGGCTACCTGGTCATGGACGGCTACCTGGGCGACCCGGAAGCGACCTCCGCGGCCATCGATGCCGACGGCTGGCTGCACACCGGCGACCTGGGGTCGATGGACGAGCGCGGCTACTGCCGGATCACCGGCCGGCTCAAGGAGATGATCATCCGGGGCGGAGAGAACATCTACCCGCGCGAGATCGAGGCCGTGCTGGCCAGCCACCCGGGTGTGGCCGAGGCCGTGGTGGTGGGGGTGCCGGACCGGTTCTGGGCCGAAAAACGCTCGAACACGACGGGCTTCACATCCGGCGCCAGTCCCGGACCATTGTCGGAAACCGTGATCTGCACATCTTCTCCCAGGATGCGTCC
>Ga0207678_10002383_pt1 | contig 17070 bp, 8 predicted proteins | sample KBSC63metaG_FD_184319 | JGI IMG/M metagenome (GOLD analysis project Ga0207678, IMG submission 184319) | Corn rhizosphere microbial communities from Kellogg Biological Station, Michigan, USA - KBS C6-3 metaG (SPAdes) (version 2) | ecosystem: Host-associated > Plants > Roots > Rhizosphere > Soil ...
TTCCGCCGCGAAGACGCCCCGGTTGATCGGGAGGTTGCTGAGCGTGCGCTCCAGCGCGCGCGGCGCCACGAACACGCCCGGGTCACGGTCGACGCTGGCGTAGAAGCCGCCCGGGGCCGCGCGGCCCAGCAGCAGCGTGCGCTCGACCGTGCGCTCCTCGACCTCGACCGTGAACTTCACGCTCGAGCGCGGCTTCTCCAGACCGAAACCGGGCGCGCCAGTGTCGCTGATCCAGCGCAGCGCGTGCAGCGTACGCAGCTGATCGATGATCTCCACGGCAGTACCGCCGTCGATCTCGAAGCCCTTCGGCTCGAGCAGCGAGAGGCCTCCGGTCGGCGTGCGCTTGATCACCTCGCGCAAGGTGCCGCGCTTGATCTCGATGCCGCGCACCGCCGTCAGCGGGTAGTCGAAGATGTGATGGTCCTTGAGCAGCGTGGCGTCGGCGCGCAGCGCGAAGGAGTCGTCGCGCGGGACCACCAGCACCGCGCCGTCGGACTCGCGATAGGCCAGCCGCGAGCCGTCCCCCCGCGCTGCACTCACGCGGATGGTGCCCTTCGTGCGCTCGGCGCCGGGGCGCGCGGAGGACTCCAGCGTCACCACCGCCGCAGAGAACTCCGCCGCCTTCGCCGGCTTGTCGCGGCCGAGCAGCAGTGTGCCGTCGATGCCAAGCAGGCGGGAGAGGCGATCCTTGGCAGCCTCCGCGTCGAGCGCCGCCGGGCGCGGCTGGCGCAACACGAAGCCGTCGCCCTGGCGTGCGAAGTCGAGCACCTGCTCGCCCTCCACGATGTTGACGGTATCGACCTCGTCGGCGTGGAAAGTGAACAGCGAGCTGTCGATCAGCGAGCTGGCGGGCTCGCGCAGGGCACCGAGCACGCTGCGCTCCACGCAGCCCGCCAGCGGCTCGGGCACGATGCGCATCGCCACCGTCTTCTCCGGATCCAGCGGGCAGGTGCCGCCGAAGACCAGGCTCGCTTCGGCCTTTTCGCTCGCCGTCGGCACGATCCCGATGTGCACCCCTGGCTCGCCAGCGAGCGCCGCGCGCGCCGCTTCGGGGTCCAGGATCGGGTCGGCGGAGGCGCGCGCCAGGGCGAAGAACAAGCGATCGACCTCGTCGCGGCGCGCGCGCTGGTTCTCCTGCATGTCCTCGAAGTGGAAGTCATCGCCGACGCGGCGCAAGCGGCGCACGCCCGCCGAGCTGGAGAGCACCAGCCGAGCCGTCGAGTTCTTGCCGTAGGGTACGATCTGCCGGCCCCGGAAGCCGTCGGCAGGCACGAACAGCTCGTCGACGATCGATTTCTTCACCACGTAGGTGTACGCGGGACGGTTGCCCTCGCGCACCTCGACGTAGCGGGAGCCGGGTGGCGAGACGCTGGGGCCCCCCAGCCGCAGCTGATAGTTGGCGCCGCCCATCTGCAGCGAGAGCACCTGGTCGGAGAGCAGCGCGCCGGCGGGCGCGCCCGCATCGCGGCTGGCAGCGGCCACCGGATCGACGCCCGTCACGTCGCGCTCCCAGGTCGCATAGCGCAGGCTGCCGAGCAGCTTGTCCACCGGTACGGGGTCGGCGTCGGTCTCGAACGGCTCGGTCAGCAGCCAATCGGCGGTGGGCAGCTCCGTGCTGCCGGGCGCATCATCGCCCGCCTCGCCCTGAGACGGCGCTCGACGGCGTACGACCACGCTGCGCCGCGAGCCACGCTGCAGCTCGATGCGCGTCACCTCATCCTGGTGGAACACCGGGAGCAGATGCCCTCGCCTCACCTCCTCGACGCGCGTCGCCGAGCGCCCCGACCAGACCAGGAGCAGGACCGACAACGCGGCGACCACGACCAGGCCGAGATTGGCCCAGCGTGCCCGGGCGATCACGCTCATGAGCGGGCCTCGGCGGTGCGGGCATTCGCCCGCGCGCTGCGGCGGCGCAGCAACACCAGCGCCGCCAGCGCCAGTGCCGTGGCCGGCATGTACAGCAGCACGTAGCGCGCGATCTGGGTCATCGATTGCTCGGTGAACCGCAGATCGACCTGACGCTCTGGCTTGTCCGTCAAGCTGACCAGCGCGGGCCGCGCGGCGACCCAGGAGATCGCGCTCTCGACGAAGCGCCGAGTGCCGGCCAGGGTCGCATCCTGCCAGGTGTTGCCGAGCAACGGAGCCGAGCTACCCAGCACCACCAGACGGGAGCCGTGGAGCTCCGACGGGCTGCCGGGGGGTTGCTGGCTGCCGGGTTGACCTCCAGAGAGCAGCGCTGCCAGCGGCGGTAGCTCCGCGGCGGCGCCCACCACGAACGGCCCCTCCGAGTCATGCGCGACCGTGTCAAGGGCAGCGGCCTTGGGCGCGGTGGCCAGGATGCCGGCGTCCCGCACGGCAAACGACTTCTCGCTGCTGGTCAAGAGCGGGGCCGCCTTGCCCTCGAGGTCGAAGCCCTGGGCTACCTGCAACACCACGCGGAAGCGCGCCTCGCCGTCCTTGATCAAGCCGCGCGTGATGGCGTGCGGCTTGGGCTGCGCGAAGAACACCTCGCCGCCGGTGCCGAGCGGCAGCGCCAGATCCGGGTCACGCTCGAAGATCAGCTGTTGCTTGGGCCGCACGCCGAACAGCGCCAGCAGCGGCTCGAGCCCGCTCTTGGTCGTGTGGTTGTCTTCGCCGAGCGTGGGGCTGATGCTGATCAGGAAGTTCTTGCCGTGGCGGACGGCGCCGATCAAGCGCGCCACGGCGGCTTCGGTATAGCCTTGCCCCGGCGCCGCCACGATCACCAGGTCGCAGTTGGCGAGCGTCAGATCCGCGCCGGCCGACATCAGATCGACCTCGCGCGTGGTATAGTTGTTCTTCTCCAGCGTGTAGCGCAAGCCGCCCAGACCGGAGGGGCCGCCGTCGTCCATCGAGGCTTCCTGCTGCCCGTGCGTGAAACAGGCATCCGTCTGTTTCGGCTGCAGCACCTGGCGCAAGCCCTCGGTGAGCGCTTGCTCGAGCCGCGGCTGCACCGTGCCGCGCGCGTCGTCGTAGCTCACGATGTCCTCGGCCCCGATCACCCAGCGCGCTTCTCCCTGCACCACGACGATCGCGGCGTCGCTCACCAGGTGCCCTTGCTCGGTGCGACCCTGCATCAGCCGGTAGCGGTTCTGCAGCGCGAGGAACTCGCCCGGTTCGCGATCCGGGTCGACGAAGCGCGCGCGCAGCATCGGCGACTGTGCCGCGTATTGATCGAGCATGCGCCGGACGCTGCCCAGGTCCGGATCCGCCTGGCTCAGGAACACCAGGACCTGGACCTCTTCGGAGAGGCCAGCGAGCGTCTCCACCGTCGCAGGCGAGAGCGTGTACAGCTGCGCCCGCGTGACGTCCCAGCGCCGATAGTGCCGCGCGACCACGAAGTTCAACGAAACCGCGATCACGCTGGCCGAGAGCACGCCGACCGCGCTCCACACCCCCAGCTGCCGGCCGACTCCGCGTTGCGCCGGCTCAGGCGGCACAGCGCCGCTGGCCGCGCCGGCAGCAGTGGCCTCCGCAGCAGCCGCCCTGTTCTTGCGCCTCGAGAGCCAGCCGAACAATCGCTTCGCCTCTTTCATCCCCAGCGCCACGAATCCACCACCCGCCGCGTGAAGAACAGGCAGAGCAGGAGCACGCTGCCGTCGAATACGACGCGCCGCACGTCGATCACGCCGCGCGAGAAGTCCTCGAGCTGTGAGACCACCGAGACGTGAGCGCACAGGTCGTGGAGGAACCCCGGGTCGAAGACCCGCTCCCCGATGCCCAGGATCAGCAGACCGAACAAGACCAGCATGGTCAGCATCGACGCCGCCAGCTGGCTGCGCGTGAGCGCGCTCATCAGCACGCCCACGGCCAGATAGGCGGCCCCCACCAGCAGCACGCCGAGATAGCTGGCCGCAACCACCGGCCAGTCGATGTCCACCACCTTGCGCACGATCACCACGTACAGCACGGTCGGCAGCCAGAGCAGCGAGTAGGTGGAGAGCGCCGCGCCGTACTTGGCGTGAACCACCGAGCCTCCGCTGACCGGAGCGGTGAGCAGCGCTTCGATCGTGCCGCTGCGCCGCTCTTCGGCGAAGACGCCCATGGTGAGCGCCGGGCAGATCAAGAGCATCGAGATCGGGATGAAGAAGGAGCTGAAGTAGGCCTGCGTCGGGCCCTGATCGATCGACAGGCTGGTGAAGTGCGCGAAGTGATCGATCACGATGTAGAAGCTGATGCCCTGCAGCAACAGGAAGGCAAAGCACGCGAGCCAGGCCAGCGGCGTGACCCACAGGCTCAACATCTCGCGCCGGTACACGGCCCAGAACCCGCTCAGGGCGACGGCCAGTCCCCCGGAGACCGCTGCTCTCGACCTGCCTCGCCTAGCCATGCTCCTCCAGATTCATCCGCCCACTACTCGCTGGGCGACCGTGGTGAGGGCGGTGGCAGGGAGAACGGCGAGGGCAGCGGAGATGAGGTCGGGTCCGTGGCGCCGGTGAGCTGGCGGAACACCTCTTCCAGGCTGGTCTCCTTGAGGCGGGCCTCCCGCACGCGGATCTCCGAGCTGACCAGCGACGTGACGATCTGCTCCAGGCAGTCGTAGGCGTCGACCTCGGCGTCGAAGGTCACGAGCAAGGAGACAATGCCGTCTTCCGCGCCGGAGGGGGGCATGCTGCTGAAGCGTACCATCTCGCTGATCAGCTCCGTATCGCCGGGGCGCGGCGGCAGCAGCGACGACGTCGCCACCACCGGCGTCACGCCGATCACGTTCGCGGAGTTCATCACCAGACCGAAGGCGCGCCGGCGCCGGTCCTGCACGGTGACGACGGCGCGCTGCCCGCCCAGTTGCCGGCGCAGCATGCTGATCGGGCCTTGTGCGACCAGCGTGCCCCGGTCGAGCACCAGGCAGCGTGTGCAGGTCGCTTCCACCTCGCTCAGGATATGGGTCGAGAGCAGCACGGTATGGTCCGAGCCCAGCTCGCGGATCAGGTTGCGCACTCCGTGGATCTGGTTGGGATCGAGCCCGGCGGTGGGCTCGTCCAGGACCAGCAGCGGCGGATTGCCCAGCAGCGCGTCGGCCAGCGCCACGCGCTGGCGGAAGCCGCGCGACAGGCTGCCGATCAGCGTGCGCGCCACGGAGCCCACCTCGGTCTTCTGCAGGGCCAGCTCCACGTGCCGCGCCACCTCCTTGCCGGGCAGCTGCTTCAGCCGCGCGCGGAAGGTGAGATACTCACGCACGCGCATCTCCGGATACAGGGGCGCCGTCTCCGGCATGTAGCCAATGGCCTGCCGGGCCCGCATCGGCTGCTCCACGACGTCGAAGCCGTTGACGCGCACGTAGCCTGCGCTCGGACCGAGATAGCCCACGATCATGCGCAGCGTGGTCGACTTGCCGGCGCCATTGGGCCCCAGAAAGCCCACCACCTCACCGCGATTGACCGTGAAGGAGACGTCTTTCACGGCCACCACGGAGCCGTAGTTGCGGCGCAGCTGCTTGACCTCGATCATCAGCGACTGCCGCATGTCGATCATGGGCTGCGTCGCATCGATGCGCCGGATCTCCGGCGCGCGCATCGAGGACCGGGGCAACGAGGAAGGCGGCTGCAGAGAAGACGGCTGCCTGGAAGGCGGCTGCCGGGAAGACGGCTGCCGGGAAGGCGGCTCTGTAAAAGGCAGAGCTGGCTCGTCCGCCGCCGCTTCTCCGGCGTCTGCCGTGTCGCCTGTGGCCCCGGTGTCTCCGGACTGCTCCGGTTCTTGCGGGGCTTCTCCGCTGACCACTGGAGGAGTCGCTGACACTTAAACCTGCGCCGTGACGTTACTTTGTAGAACGACCTGGGATTTCAGTCAATCCTGCTGGCCCTCATTTTACGTATGGGTCATACGATCGCCCCTGCCGCCACCGTCTTTGATGCCGGGTCATTTGACATAAGGAACCCTGTAGCCGTTCTCCCGGTAGGTGTGGACCTGGAAGAAGCTGCGCAGCAGGAGCATGTGCTCCTCGTGCTCTGGGTCAATCTGGTCCGACAGGTTGTTCAGCTCACCCGGATCGTTCTTCAGGTCATATAGCTCCAGAGTCTCTCGCCGTAGATCGCGGATCGCCTTGTAGCCGTCCTCGAAGAGCATCGACTGCTTCAGGCCCGTCTCGGCGACGATCGGGCGAGCAAATGGCCGGCTACCTCCGAGCAGCAGCGGCACGAGGCTCTCCCCCATGAACGAGGACGGCGTATCCAGGCCGAACCAGTCGAGGATCGTGGGGCCCAGGTCGATCAGCGAGACGGGCGTGTCGATGCTGCGCGCCACCACGCCCGCGCCGAACGCCAGGAGCGGCACGCGGATCAGCTCGTCATACAGGCTGCTGCCATGAAAGCGCGCGCCGTGTTCGCCGAAGGCTTCACCATGATCGGCAACCACCAGCACCGTTGCGCGCTCGCCGAGACCCAGCCGCGTGATGGCCTCGCGCAGCTGCCCCAGATAGGCGTCCACGGTGCCCAGAGCGTGCAGGTAGCGCTCGAACGGCGCTCCGCCCCCCCTGACGTAGGGGCTGTGACTGTCGAGGTAGTGCACCCAATAGAAGCCGCGGCGATCGGCGTTGGCCTCCAGCTCCGAGATCAGTTGAGCGGTGAGCGCCTTGCCGTCGATCCAGTTCGCGTTGATGGCGAGGTGCTCGCCTTCGAACAGACTGCGTTCGAAGCCGCGCAGGATGCCCACCGAGTTGTCGAGCCACTCCGCCGCCCGAAAGGCAGCCGTGTGCACCCCTGCCTGGGAGAGCAGGCTCGCGAGGTGCACGCTCTTGTCTTCGCGCGGCCAACGGTTCTTGCCCCCCGACCAGTATTGCTGGGAAAAGTACCTGCCGGAGGAGACCGCGCCGAGCGTGAACTTGGTCATGGAGCCCGGCGCGCGCGCGCGCGTGAAGTACACGCCCGCCTCGGACAACGCGAAGAGCTGGGGCATGGCCTGCCTCCCCTCGGGGCGCCCCAGCATGTCGGCGCGCAGCGAGTCGATCGAAAACAGCACGACGACGGGTCGATCCACCGCGGGTCGGGTGCGGCTCGGAGGCACCGGCCGTGCCTCGGAGCGCGGCGCGAAGAAGGCGCCCGCGCGCGCGGCCACTGTTGCGTGCACGTTATCCAGACCGCCATCGCGCTGGAGCACCGCGAGCAGGTGCAAGCTGCTCGGACGCCGCGCGACCCAGATCATCACCGAGTTCGTGTGCCGCCCGAACAGCGCCCAGAGCGAGCACATGCCAAGCGCAGCGCCCAGCGCGAGCGCTGTGATGCGCCGCTGCTCGCTCGCCAGCGATAGCTCGAGGCGGGGCAAGGCCGCCGCGGCCAGCACCGCCGTGAGCCACGAGAGATAGAGGTGCGCGCTCGGATTGTTGCCGGGGGAGATGCTCACGTTGCAGGCGAAGGCGGCGAGCGCAGCGACGCCGCTCGCCGCTTGCACGCTCACGCCGAGCCAGGGCCGGCGCCAGCCGCGGTGGCGCGTGAGCCAGGCGAGTGCGGGCACGGCGCCGGAGATTCCGGCCACGATCAGCAGCGAGGCCAGATCGGGCCCCACGCCGAGCGACTCGCCCAGCCGCTCGGCGAGTCCGTCCAGATCCGTGGGCAGTGACAGCGCGCCGAGCGCCAGCGAGAACACGGCCAGCGCGCACCAGCCGAGGGGTGACCCCGCCGGCAGCCCGCGCTGGAACAGCCACGCGCAGCAGATCGAGAGCAGGCCGAGGCCGAGGTGACGGCCCAGATCGACCGCGTGCGCCAGCACCGCGTCCGCGCCGCCGCTGCGAGCCTCTTCGCCCGGCAGCAGATCGAACAATATGTTGAGCAGCCCCGCGATCGCCCAGCCGAGGCCGAGGTGCAGGCGCAGCGGGGGAGCGAGCGAGGCGGAGCGGGTGCTCGGCAGAACAGGGGTGGCGTCGACGCTGAGCACCTTCGGCAGTACGCCCACTCGTAGCACACGGTTTACCGATTCGTCACCTTGCCGCCACGCTCGCGGCGCGGCGCCTTCACCCCTGTCGCACGGCGGGCACATGCTGGCGGGGAATGGCGCCGGCGAGGTGCCGAGCCCCTCTCCCTCCGTGTGTGCTCTGTGTTTCCGGGCCCGCTCAGGGCTTGACGATCTGCGTGCCGGGCGGAGCCGTGAACGTGAACTCGCTCGCGGGCACCTTTTCGTTCACGCGCGGGTCGCTGAAGTCGAAGACGTTCTTGTTCTTCTGCGCGTCGATCAGCAGCACGCGGCGCACCTGGAAGGTCTTGCCGTCGACGTAGAGCAACATCTTCTGGTAAGCGGGCGTGGCCTCTTTCGGGATCGCCAGGAGCACGTAGCCGCCCTTGAACTTGAGCGTCTGCGCGTTGAGCTTCTTCACCGTGAAAGAGGCCGTGAGCTTGCCTTGTCCGAGCAAGAAGGAGAGCGCCGCGGGATAGGCGCTCTTGGTCATGTCCTGCTCGTAGAGCTGCTTGTTGTCCGCTTCGTAGACCCGGAGCAGCTTGCCGTCGGAGACGACGCGATTGCGGTTCGAGCTGTAGCGCCAGCTCATCTTGCCGGGTTTGACGAAGGCGACGTGGCCCTGGCTCTCCTTCTTCTTGTTGTAGGCGAAGATGGTGTAGCGCTGGCTGAACTGCGCCTGGAAGGTCTTGGCGCCGTCGTAGAAGGACTGGACGCGCTCCGCGATCACGTCGGAGCTGAGGTCGGGCAGATCGATGGCGGGGCCCGAGGAGGGCGGCGCGTCGTCATCGGCCGGAGGGGCCTCGGGCGGGGCGGCCGCCGCCGGAGTGGGGGCAGGGCCGGGCGCGACGGCAGCGGCAGGCGCGGGCTTGCTCTGCGCCACCGCGGAGGGCACTCCAGCGGTGAGCCCCAGCGCGCAGAAGCCCCCGATCCAGACCCGAACCAAGCCCATCCGTTTCATGACTGCTCTCCTGAGTAGCTGCCGATCTAAACCTACTCAACGCAGCTCCGTACACTTCCCGCCGCTGCGGCGCAGTTCGGCTATCGGGCTGAAACCCGCCGAGCCGGCCGGCGTAGGTTCGCGAGCACCCCTGTGGCCAGGGCGCGGTCCAGGGGCGCGCGGCGCAGGAAGGTGAGCGCCAGGGCGAGCGCGTCGGCCGCGTCCTCGCGCAGGGAGTCGTCGAGGCAGAGCAGCATGCGGATCATGCGCACCATCTGCTGCTTTTCGGCGCGGCCCGTGCCTGTGATGGTGCTCTTCACGCGCGCGGGCGGATACTCGACCACCTGCATACCGGCGCGCGCCAGGTTCAGCAGTACCACGCCGCGCGCGTGGCCCAGCTTGGCCGCGGCGCTCGGATCCTTGTGAAAGAACAAGGACTCGACCGAGCCGACGCTGGGTCGGTGGTCGCCGATCACGGCTTCCAGGCAGCGATCGATGTGCAGCAGGCGCTCGGCGAGCGAGTCACCAGCGGGCGGATCAATCACGCCGTGCCCCAGATGCGTGATGCGATTGCCTTCGCCTCGGAGCACACCCCAGCCGAGGTGGCGGGTGCCCGGGTCGATGCCCAACACGATCATCTGCGCGCACGTTACCAGCGGCGGGCAGAGTTGCCGAAGAAATAGCTCAGAAGAAATCGGGCAGGCCCGGCGCGGGACCTGCAAAAATGTGAGCCAGCAGGGCCAGCGCATCCTCGGTGGCTTGTAAGCGCCCCGCCGTGGCCAGCTGCCAGGGAGTGGCAAACCCGGTGTAGAGCGCCGCGAGCGCGCCCACCGAGAGCCTCACCTGCGGGCGGCTCGCGGCGGAGGGTGTGCCCTCGCCCGGCGCCGAGATGCGCGCTGCCCCACGCGCCAGCGCCAGCAGGTAGCGCCCCGAATTTTCGGGCAACAGCTCGTCGCCCACGTCGAGCTCCAGCTCGGCATCGAGCGGCGGATAGCCGCGCGCGAGCAGCGCGGCGCGCACATCGACGAGCCGCAACATCCAGTAGTCCTCCACATTCGACTGGATCACGCGCTCCGAGACGCCGAGCAGGCGCGCGTCCGAGGGACCTCCAGTCCAGCTCGCGCGCTCGACGGTGCTGAAGTGATCGCCGAGGAAGGCGAGCAGGCTGGCAAGCGCGGCCGGCGTGCGCGCAACGAAGTCGCTCAGGCTGAGCTCGATCGGCGCCCGGCGCGGCGCGAGCACCTTCAGGTAGACGTAGCCATCGAGCCCGTCTCCGCCGGGCACGCCGAAGCTGCGCGCGGGCTCCATGTCCGGGCGGCGCACGCGATTCCAGACGTAGGCGCCGCGATCCAGGTAACCGTTGTGGCGGCGCGCCACCTCGCGATACAGGCTCTCCAGCGCGGGCTGCGCGGCGTCATCCAGCGCTTGCACGGCGAGCGGACGCGGGGCACGTGCGAGCTTTTGCAGTTGCAGGGTGAAGCGGCAGTGGCTGCCGGCGAGCTCGTAGCCCGCCTTGCGATACATGCGAAAGGTAGAGGGGTAGAGCGTGGAGAGCGCCACGCCCTGCTGGCGCGCGGCGCGCAGCGTGTCGCGCAGCAGACCCAGCGCCAGGCCCTGGCCCCGAGCTTCGGGCGCGATCGCCACCCCGGCGAGGCCGAGCGTGGGCACGCTCTGCGCCCCGAACCACTGTCCCATGGGGATCTCGACCAGGCCGCCGACGACCCGGTGCTCGAGCCTCGCCACGCGCACGTGCGACGCGCCGGCGGCGCGCAACCAGTCGAGGGCGCGGCTGGTGCCGCCGCCGAAGGCCCAGCCCACGATCGGAGCCAGGGCCTCGAGCTCATCCGCCTCGGCACGACGTGTTTCGAGCGGCATGTTCCAGCCATCTTAACATGGGGACGCGACCTGCGGACGAGCCACGCGCACGGCTCAGATTCCCATCGCCTCGCCGCGGTAGGGGCACTAGGCTGCGCGCGATGGCACGTCCCAACGACGCGGCGCCCGAGCGCACGCAGCACCCCCAGAACCTGGTCTGGCTCGACCTGGAGATGACCGGTCTGGAGGTGGAGTCGCACGTGATCTTGCAAGCCGCGCTGATCGTCACCGACGCGGACTTGCGCCCGCTCGAGGAGTTCTGCCTCGACATCTGGCAGCCCGAGGCGGAGCTGGCAAAGATGAGCCCCTTCGTGCGCGACATGCACGACAAGACGGGCCTGCTCGCACGCGTGGGTCAGTCGCGGACGGACACGCGCCGCGCGGAGCAGCAGCTGCTGGAGATCGTCACCGGCTGGTGCCCGTACGGCGCGGTGCTCTGCGGCAACAGCATCTGGCAAGATCGCAGGTTCATCGATCGCTACATGCCGGGCCTGGCTGCGTATCTGACCTATCGGCTGCTGGACGTGAGCTCGGTGAAGGTGCTGGCGCGCACCTGGTATGGGCAGTCCGCGGTGTACGTGAAGCCCACGGCGGGCGAGCACGACGCGCTGGTGGACATCCGCAACTCGATCGCGGAGCTGGCGCACTACCGGCGCACCCTGTTCCGCGCCTAGAGCGCGGCCGGAAGCCGCAGGGTTTGAGGGCCGCGGCTGAAGCCGCGGTGCGCTACCGAAACAGATTAGGCGCGATCCAGCTTGGCGGCTGATTGGCCGACACGCGTTTCGGCCGCGGCACGCTGCTCGACGTTGCCTCGTCTTCAGTGTCCAGAGCCGTAACGCTCGGCGCGACGTGTGCCGCAGCGCGCCAAAAAAGCGGCGCACGCACTGACGAAATGCCCAATGTGACGGCGTTGGCAGTGGAACGTGAGCGGATCGGAATGTAGAAGCGCGAGACGTCGTCGTGTCTGACGCCGCGCGCTTCGTCTCGGAGTCTCGTTTGATCGAATTCAAGCCTATTCGCCGCCTCGCCATCGCCAACCGCGGAGAAGCAGCCATGCGCTGCATCCGAGCGGTCAAGTCGCTCGGGGCGCTGGAGTCGAGCGGAATTGTCGTGATCGCACTGTATACGGACGTCGATCGCACGGCGCCGTTCGTGCGCCACGCCGACGTCGCGCTACGGCTGCCGACCCAGGCCGGCGCCAGCGCGGTCAGCGCTTACCTCGACCACGATCTCATGATCTCGGTGCTGACGCGCGCGGGCGCGGACGCCGTGTGGCCGGGCTGGGGCTTCGTGTCCGAGAATCCGGCCTTCGTGCGCCGCGTGCTCGACGCCGGCATGCGCTTCCTGGGTCCTTCGCCGGACGTGATGCAGGAGCTGGGCGACAAGATCAGCTCCAAGCACGTGGCGGAACGTGCCGATGTGCCGGTCAGCCCCTGGAGCAAGGGCGTGGTCGCCAACGAGGAAGAGGCGCGCGTACACGGCCGGGCCATCGGCTATCCGCTGTTGATCAAGGCTTCGGCCGGTGGCGGCGGGCGCGGCATCCGCGTGGTGCGGCGCGAGGAGGATCTGGGCGAGCTGTTCCGCTCGGCGTCCGCCGAGGCGCGCGGCGCCTTCGGCGACGATCGCCTGTTCATGGAGAAGATGGTCCAGGGCGGCCGGCACATCGAGGTGCAGATCGTCGCGGACCAGCACGGGACGGTGGTGGCGCTGGGCTGCCGCGATTGCTCGGTGCAACGGCGCCACCAGAAAGTGCTGGAGGAAGCGCCGCCCTCGGGCCTGCCGCCCCTGATGATCCGCGCGCTGAAGGAGAGCGCGGCCAGTCTGGCGCGCACGGCGGGCTACGTGGGCGCGGGCACGGTCGAGTTCCTGGTCCAGGGTCCCGACTACTTCTTCCTGGAGATGAATCCGCGCTTGCAGGTCGAGCACGGCATCACCGAGGAGATCACGGGCACCGATCTGGTGCAGCTGCAGATCCGCATCGCGCGTGGCGAGCATTTGCCGCCGCTGGATCTGACGGAGCGCGGCTATTCGATCGAGGCGCGCGTGTGCGCGGAGGATCCGGACGCTGGCTTCGTGCCGGCGCCGGGCCGTATCGCGCGCTTCGATCCCGCGCTCGGCCCGCGCCTGCGCATCGACACCGGCGTGGCTCCGGGCAGCAGCGTGCCCCCCGACTTCGACTCGCTGATCGCCAAGGTGATCGCCAGCGGCGATACGCGCGAGGAAGCGCGCGCCCGCCTGGTGTGCGCGCTGCGCGACTTCGACCTGGTGATCGAGGGCGGCTCCACCAACAAGAGCTTCTTGCTCGAGCTGCTGGAGACCGACGCGTACAAGTCCGCCGAGACCGACACGGGCTGGCTCGATCGCTGGAACGAGAAGCGCATCCCGCCGCGCCAGTATGCCGCCGAGGCGCTGGTGCTGGCCGCCATCCTCTCGTACCAGAAGGCGCGCGAGGCGCTGCGCACCAACTTCTTCGCCGACCCCGGCAACATCACGCACGATCGCATCCCGCCGTCGATCGGCATGGACATCGATCTGACGTACCAGGGACAGCAGGCGCGCGTGCACGTGTACGCCTCGGGCTCCTCGCAGTACCGCGTGCACCTCGACGACCGTGCCGTGGCCGCCCAGCTCTCGGTGTCGGGCAGCCACGCGGCGCGGCTCTCGATCGCCGGGCAGCACCTGCGCGTGCTGTACGACCTCGGCGACGCCAGCATCCGCGTCGAGGTCGAAGGTCGCGTGCACAAGTTCGGCCGGCAGACGGCCGGGCGAGTGACGGCGGCCACGCCGTCGATGGTGGTCGCGATCCACGTGCGCGAGGGCCAGCGCGTGGAAGCCGGGCAGACGCTGGGCCTGCTCGAAGCGATGAAGATGGAGATCAGCTTCGAGGCGCCGATCAGCGGCACCGTGGTCGAGGTCAGCGCGCGGCGCGGCCAGCAGATCCGCGCGGGCGCCGTGCTGCTGGTGATCGATCCCGCGAGCGAAGACGGCTCCGACAAGGGCGCGCAGCAGGCCAAGCTGCGCCTGCCGGACGAACGCGACCCGCTCTCGGTGCTGTTCGTCGACGACGATCGCAATCCGCTCACCGTGCCGGACCTGATGCGCGCCAGCCAGGCAGACCCGGAGCAGGTGGACGCGGCCGTGTTCGCGGTGCGCGACGAGGTGCGGCGCGTGCTGCTCGGCTACGACGCCTATGGTCAGCGCGTGGAGAGCCTGATCGCGCTGCTGGAGGCGCCGCTGCCGCGCGACCTGGGCACTGACTTCTCGGCCAAGCTGGCGCTGGTCCGGCACGAGCTGGTGGTGTTCGCCGATCTGGAGCGGCTGTTCTCCCGGCGCCAGTCGATGAGCGAGCAGGGCGAGCTCTTGCCGTCCAACAACGCCCAGCTACGCACCTTCGTGCGCCGCATGCGCGCCGCCGGCACCGGCCTCGATGAGACGTTCCTGGGCAAGGTCAAGGCGGCGCTCGGGCACTACGGCATCAACGAGCTCGATTACAGCGACCAGCTGGAGATCGCCGTGCTGCGCATGTTCGCCGCCCAGGCGAACCCCGATCTGCGCTTCCGCCTGGCGGGCGCGGTGCTGCAGCGCGCGCTGGCACTGGTCGATGCCGGGCTCGACTTCCGCGGCGACGTGGGGCTGGAGGCGGCGCTGACGCGCATCGCGTCGCTGCGCGGGCAGGTGCCGGACAGCGTCTCGGACGCGGCGATTTCCGCGACCTATCGCATCTTCCAGCGGCCGGAGCTGGAGCGCTCGGCGGTACAGACCATCGCGCAGCTGGAGACCTGGCTCGGCAGTTCATCGGCGCGCGGCGAACGCGCCGGTGCGCCGCCCGATGAGCTGCTGCTCGAGATCGCGCGCGCGCCACGCCGGCGCTTCCTGGAGATCGAGGGCTGGCTGACCAGCGACAGCCCCGCCAAGCGCGCCATCGCGCTCGCCGCCTTCGTGCGGCGGCTGTACGTGCCGCGCCAGCAGAGCTCGAGCTCCGCCCAGCGCGAGGGCAGCGAGAGCCTGCGGCTCGAGCTCTCGGACGGTGATGTGGTGCTGGCGCGGGTCTCCACCTTGCAGAGCGTGGAAGCCGACGCGCGCGCCCTGCTGGAGCAGGCGCGCAGCGAGCGCCGGCCGCGCATCGAGCTGATCGTGCCCAGCGCGTCTGCCGAGCAGCGCGCGCAGAGCCGCGGTCGGGTGCTGGAGAGCGTGCAAGCAGCGCTGGGCAGCGGCGCTGTCTCCGGGCTGCGCTTCACGGTTTCCTTGCTGGCTCCGGGCGAAGCCGCCCTGCACGAGACCTGGCAGAGCGCGCCGCGCAGCGAGGCCGGTCCGCGCCCGCTGGAGCTGTTCGGCATGCACCCGGAGGCCGCGCAGCGCATCGATCTGTCGCGCTACGAGAGCTTCCATCTGGAGCGCCTGCCCGCCGGCGACGACATGTACTGCTTCTACGGCAAGAGCAAGGAGCTGCCCGACGACGAGCGCATCTTCGTGCTGGCCGACGTGCTGGACCGCCCGGCTCAGGACGCCGAGGACACGGCGCTGTACGTGCCGATCTTCGAGCGCGCCTTCCACGAGGCGGCGCGCACGCTGCGCGGCTTGCTCTCCACGCGCGACCCCGGGCGCCGGCTGCAGTGGAACCGCGTGGTGCTGTTCCTGGCTCATCCGATGTTGCTCGATCGGCGCAGCGCCCAGGTGCTGGCACAGCGCCTGCACCCGGCGACCAGGCATCTGGGCCTGGAGCGCGTGACGGTGCGGGTGCGCGTGATCGATCCGGCGCGGCCCCGGCACCCCACCGAGGTGGAGCTGATCGTCAGCGATCTGTCTGGCGCCGGGATCGACGTGACCTGGCGTGAGCCGCATCGCGCGCCGCTCGTGCCCGTGAACGACTACGTGCGGCGCGTCGTGAACGCCAAGCGCCGCGGGCTGATTTATCCCTACGAGATCATCCGCACGCTGGCCGTCACCGACGACCCGTCGTCACAGCGCGTGGGCCGTAACGGCGCCTCGCCGGTGCTGCCGCGCGGCAGCTTCGCCGAATACGACCTGAGCCGCGACTCGGATCCGCCGCGCGCAGTGAGCGTGGCCGGGCGCGAGCCGGGCAAGAACTCGTCGTCGGTGGTGTTCGGCATCATCAGCACTCCGACCGAGAAGGTGCCCGAGGGCATGCGGCGCGTGCTGGTCCTGTCGGACCCGACGCGCGACATGGGCGCGCTCGCCGCGCCGGAGTGCGACCGGATCGTGGCGGCCATCGATCTTGCCGAGCAACTGTCGCTGCCGGTGGAGTGGCTGCCGGTCTCGAGCGGTGCGCGCATCGCCATGGACAGCGGCACCGAGAACCTCGACGCCACAGCCCGCGTGGTGCGCCGCATCGTGACCTTCACGCAGAACAACGGCGTGATCCACATGATCATCGCCGGCGTCAACGTGGGCGCGCAGAGCTACTGGGACTCGCTCGCTACGATGCTGCTGCACACGCGCGGCGTGCTGATCATGACCCCGCGGGCCTCGATGGTGCTGACGGGTCGCGCCGCGCTGCTGGCCTCGGGCTCGGTGGCAGCCGAGGACGAGACGTCGATCGGCGGCTACGAACGGGTGATGGGGCCCAACGGTCAGGCGCAGTACTTCGCCAGCGATCTCGGCGAGGCCTACCGCATCCTGTACGAGCACTATTCGTACACGTACGTGGTGCCGGGCGAGAGCCGGCCGCGTCCCCTGCGCTCCAGCGACCCGATCGATCGCAATGTGCTGGAGAACCCGTACCGTGGCGACGGTTTCGAGAAGATCGGTGAGCTGTTCTCGGATAGCACCAATCCGGGCCGAAAGAAGCCGTTCGCGATGCGCAGCCTGATGGGGGCCGTGATCGACCAGGACGGAGGCTGCCTGGAGCGCTGGCAGAGCCACACCGCGGCGGAGACGGCCATCGTGTGGGACGCGCACCTCGGTGGCCACCCGATCTGCTTGATCGGCATCGAGAGCCAGAACGTGCCGCGCTGGGGCTACCGCCCGCTCGACGGCCCCGCCGACTGGAACGGCGGCACGCTGTTCCCGATGTCGTCCAAGAAGATCGCCCGGGCGCTGAACGCGGCCAGCAAGAACCGTCCCGCGGTGCTCCTGGCGAATCTGTCCGGCTTCGACGGCTCTCCGGAGTCGATGCGCAAGTTGCAGCTGGAGTACGGAGCGGAAATCGCCCGCGCTGTGGTCAACTTCGAGGGGCCGCTCGTGTTCCTGGTGGTGTCGCGCTACCACGGCGGCGCGTACGTGGTGTTCTCGCGCGAGCTGAACCCGTCGCTGCGCGCCTTCGCGCTGGAGGGCTCGTACGCCTCCGTGATCGGCGGCGGCCCGGCGGCGGCGGTGGTGTTCACGCGCGAAGTACG
>Ga0207678_10002384_pt1 | contig 17070 bp, 14 predicted proteins | sample KBSC63metaG_FD_184319 | JGI IMG/M metagenome (GOLD analysis project Ga0207678, IMG submission 184319) | Corn rhizosphere microbial communities from Kellogg Biological Station, Michigan, USA - KBS C6-3 metaG (SPAdes) (version 2) | ecosystem: Host-associated > Plants > Roots > Rhizosphere > Soil ...
AGCGTGCCGGTCACCACGGTCCCGCTGCCGCGGATCGTGAACGCCCGGTCCACCCACAGCCGCACCGGCTCGTCCGCCGCCGGCACCGGCAGCGCCGCGAGCATCGCGTCCAGCGCCGCCCGCAGCTCGTCGAGGCCGGCGCCGGTCGCGGCGCTGACCGCGACCGCCCGCACCCCGCCGCCGAGCGAGGTCCGGGCCAGCCGCTCGCGCGCCGCCGCCAGCGCCGGACCGGGGTCGGCCAGATCGGACCGGGTCACCGCGAGCACCCCGAGCCGGACGCCGAGCGCGTCCAGCGCGTCGAGGTGCTCGGTCGACTGCGGCATCCAGCCGCCGTCGGCGGCGACCACGAACAGCACCGCCGGCACCGGCCCGATCCCGGCCAGCATCGTCGGCACGAACCGCTCGTGCCCCGGCACGTCGACGAACGCGACCTCGCCGACCGGCAGCCGGGTCCAGGCGAAGCCGAGGTCGAGGGTCATCCCGCGCCGCTTCTCCTCGGTCCACCGGTCCGGCTCCATCCCGGTCAGCGCCCGGACGAGGCTGGACTTGCCGTGGTCGACGTGCCCGGCCGTCGCGATCACGTACACCGGCTCAGACCCGTACGGACAGGATCGCGCGCTGCAGCGCCCGGTCGTCGGTCTCGTCCACCGCCCGCAGGTCCAGCAGGCAGCGCCCGCCCGCGACCCGGCCCAGCACGGCGGGATCGGCGGCCCGCAGCGCCGCCGCGTACGGCTCGGGCAGGCTCACCGCCGCACTCGGCAGCGCCACCCCCGGCGCGCCGCCGCCACCGACCGCGGCCTCGCTGTCCACCGCCGTCGCGTCGACCCGGTTCGCCCGCAGCAGCGCGGCCAGCCGCTCCGCCCTGGCCCGCAGCGCCACCGGGTCGGCCGCGAGGAACCGGGCCACCGGCACCGCGGGCCCGCGCAGCGTCGCCTCCAGCGCGGCCAGCGTCAGCTTGTCCACCCGCAGCGCCCGGGCCAGCGGGTGCCGGCGCAGCCGCTCGAGCACGTCGGCCCGGCCGAGCAGCAGCCCGGCCTGCGGTCCGCCGAGCAGCTTGTCGCCGCTCGCGGTGACCAGCGCGGCGCCGGCCCGCAGCGCGGTGGCCGCGTCCGGCTCGTCCGGCAGCACCGCCGACGGCGCCAGCAGCCCGGATCCGATGTCCACCACCAGCGGCGCGTCCAGGGTCGCCAGCCGCTCGGCCGGGACGGCCGCCGTGAACCCGCTGACCACGAAGTTCGACGGGTGCAGCTTGAGCACGAACCCGGTGTCCGGGCCGACCGCCGCCGCGTAGTCGGCCAGCGTGACCCGGTTGGTGGTGCCGACCTCCCGCAGCCGCGCTCCGGTGGACGCGACCAGGTCGGGGATCCGGAACCCGTCGCCGATCTCCACCATCTCGCCGCGGGACAGCACGATCTCCCGGCCGGCGGCCAGCGCGGTCGCGGCGAGCACGAGCGCGGCGGCGCCGTTGTTGACCACGTGCACGCCACCGGCATCGGGGACGGCGGCGGCCAGCGCGGTCAGCGCACCGGCCCCGCGCGGCCCGCGGCGACCGGAGGCGAGGTCGAGCTCGACGTCGGTGGTGCCGGCCGCGGCCAGCACCGCGGCCCGCGCGGCGACCGACAGCGGCGCCCGGCCCAGGTTGGTGTGCACCAGCACGCCGGTCGCGTTGAGCACCGGCCGCAGCGACGCCGCAACCGCCGGCAACCGGTTCAGCACCGCCGGCACCAGCTCGTCCGGCGTCAGCAGCCCGGACCGTACGTCCTGCTGGGCGGCGACGACCGCCTCCTTGACCAGGGCCCGGCCCAGCCGGCCGAGTGCACCGTCCAGCCGCGGGTCGGCGAGCACCGCATCGGTGCGCGGGACGAGCCGGCGCGGGTCGGTCAACTCGGCCACTGCGCCACGGTACGGCGGCAAGCCCTGGGCCTGCCGCCGGCCCCGGAATTAGCGATCAAGAACCCCCGTATAGCACTTCGGCGGCGAAAGCTCAGCAACGGTCAGTATGGTGTCCGACACCCGGGGGAAGCTGTGACATCCGGTAGCCGGCAGTTGCGGCCTGCCCGGGACCGGTTGGGAGACGCAGTGTGGGGGTTCTTGCAGTGAGCGAATCTGGCCGGACTCGCAGCGGGCTGTCCCGGCTGCTCCTGCTCGGCGCGTCCGTGGTCGCCATCGCCCTGGTTGCCGGCTGTGTCGCGGGGTCGAAAGGCACGCCGGCCGCCGCCCCGACCAGCCGCGCGGCGATCGAGGCCGCCCCCCTCCCGTCGGGCTCCAGCGACACCGACGGCAGCACCGACGGCGGCCTGGCCGGGGCCGAGCCGGCGGGCGGTCCGGTCACCCCGGGCCAGTTCACGCTGCAGTTCCAGGCCCTGCTCGGTCAGCACACCATGCTCGCCGCGGACATGATGCGCGGCCGGATCCGCAACGACCCGGACGTGGCGCAGGCCGCGAACGCCGCGATCGGCAAGAACACCGACGCGCTCGGCAAGCTGTTCGCGGCCGAGCTCGGCGCCGACGCCGCCCAGACGTTCACGCCGCTGTGGTCCGGGCACGTGACCGGGCTGTTCAACTACGCCCGCGGGCTCGGCGCCGGCGACGAGACCGCGATGGCAGAGGCCAAGCTGCAGGTGACCCAGATCGAGGACAAGCTGGCCGACTTCTTCGCCGACCACTCGCACGGCCAGCTCGGCAAGCAGCAGGCGCTCGAGGGCGTCGCCGACCACATCAACCACCTCCTCGACCAGGCCGACCAGTACGCCGCGAAGGACTACGAGAAGTCCGACGCCACCTACCGCGAGGGGTACGCGCACGCGTTCAGCGGCGGCCAGGCGCTCGGGACGGCGCTGCTCACGCCCACCCAGGCGAAGGTGACCGAGACCCCGAGCTGGCGGCTGCGCTCCGCGCTGACCCAGCTGCTCGGCGAGCACGTCGAGCTGGTCGTCGGCGCGCTGCGGTCCGGCGCCACCGACGCCCCCGACTTCAAGGCCGCCGCGGACGCGGTCAACGCCAACACCACCGCCCTGGCCGGCGCGGTCGGCACGCTGTTCTCTCCGGCCGCCGGGCACAGCTTCGAGCAGCTGTGGGCCGACCACATCGACCTGCTGGTCGCGTACTCCGCCGCGCTCGCGAAGGGCGACGACGCCGCCAAGGCGCAGATCATCCAGGGGCTGAACGGGTTCGAGTCCAGGCTGTCGGCGTTCCTGTCCACGGCGACCGGCAAGAAGCTGGCCTCGCAGCAGCTGGCCAAGGCGCTGAACTCCCACGACGCGATGCTCCGCCAGCAGGTCGATGCGTTCGTCGCCAAGGATTACGTGACGGCGCACGATGTCGCATACTCCACCTACCAGGAGATGTTCGGGTTGAGCGGCCAGCTCGCGCAGGCTTTTGGGGCGACCGTGGCCAAGCGGTTGCCCGTCGGAGCTGCCCAGACCGGTCTCGGCGGTGAAGCCGCGATCATCGGAGGACGCTGATGCGGGTGGTGCGCGGCCTGGTGTCGCTGGCTGCCGGGTCGGCGCTGGCCGTGACGCTCACCGCGTGCGGTGCCAGCGCCGCCGGCTCGACCGCTACGCCGCAGCACGCCTCGGACCCGACCGCGACCCCGAAGGGGGAGTCCGACCCGGCGGCGGACCAGTTCAAGTCGGTCCGCACCTACCCGACCGTCGCGCCGCCGACCCGGGTCCGCATCCCGGCGATCGACCTGGTCACGCCGCCGCTGGAGCAGCTTGGCCGGATGCCGAAGGACAAGAGCATCGCGCTGCCGCGCGACCCGCTGCGGGCCGGCTGGTTCAAGGACGGGCCGCGGCCGGGCCAGCCCGGTCCGGCGGTGATCATCGGCCACGTCGACATGAAACACGCGCCCGCGGTGTTCTTCCGGCTGCGGGAGATGAAGCCCGGTGAGGCCGTGTACGTCGACCGCGCCGACGGCAGCACCGAGAGGTTCACGGTGACCGCGGTCCGGCAGGTGGCCAAGACCGACTTCCCGACCCAGGACGTCTACGCGCCGGACCTGCAGTCGTCGCTGCGGCTGATCACCTGCGGCGGCCAGTTCGACTACGAAGCCCACAACTACCTCGACAATGTCATCGTCTTCGCCTCGCCGGCGTAGCTGGCTCGCCGCGAGCGCGCTGGCCCTGGTGGCCGGCGCGCTGGTCTGGGCCGGCCCGGCCGGGGCCGCGACCACGCTGACCGTCGTCTCGGTGGCGCCGGGCGACGACCAGGTCACGATGGTCGTCGGGGTCGACCCGCCGCCGTCGCTGGCCCAGCCGGGCACGTTCACGGTGGCGAGCGGCGACGCCGGCAAGCTGCCGACCGACGCCCGGCCGGTGCTCGGGCCGCAGCTCGCGGCCGCGACGGTGCTGGACACCTCCGCGGCCGGTGCCGGCGAGCTGCAGAACGGCATCAACGGCACCACCAACCTGCTGCTGCAGCTGCCGGACGGGGTACGCAACCTCGTCGTCGCCGACGGCGGGGACGCGCCGCGGATGGTGTCCCCGCTCACCCAGGGCGCGACCGAGGCGATCGCGGCGCTGAACTCGGCCAGGGCCGCCGGCACCCGGCACACCGGCGCGGCGCTGGACGCCGCCGCGGACGGGCTGCCCCCGCAGGCCGGTCGGTCCCGGCTGGTGCTGCTCTACACCGGCGCGCCGGACGCGGGTGGCGAGCCGGCCGAGCAGCTTGGCCGGCGGCTGGCCCAGGCCGGCGTGGTGCTCGCGGTGGTGACCACCGGACCGGGGCAGCAGTACTGGTCGGACGCGGCCGGGGTCACCGGCGGCGTCGCGGTCGCCGCCACCGGCGCGGCCTCGCTGCAGCCGTTCGACCAGGTCGCCTCGACGCTGCGGAGCCGGTTCGTGCTGACGTTCCCGCGGCCGTCGACGCTGCCGGCGACCGTACGGGTGTCGATGAGCGTCGCCGGGCAGACCGTCTCGCAGTCCGCGATGGTGCCGGAGGCTACGCCGGAGACCGCGGCGCCGGCGGGCGCGGCATCGGGGAGCTCGCCGCGGTGGTGGGCGTTCGGCGCGCTGGTGCTCGTCGCGCTGGTCGCCGCCGCACTGCTGCTTGGCCGCCGGCGCGGCCGTGCGCCGGCCGGGGTGCCGGGGCAGCGCGGGGCGGAGCCGGCGGGGCGCGGACCGGGGCCGGCCGGCTCCGCGGACAGACCCCAGGACCTGCCACGCCGCCGCCCCGCCGCCGGCACGTCGACGATCCCGGTCCACGGCGCCGCCCTCCCGCCGGTGCTGGCCTGGGACGAGCCAGCCGGAGCCGCTGACGACCGCGCCGCCGCCGACCGCGCCGCCGCCGACCGCACCGCCGCCGACCGCACCGCCGCCGACCGCACCGCCGCCGACCGCACCGCGGCCGGTCAGCCTGCCCCCGCCGAGGGAGCCGCCGGCGGTCAGCGGCCCGGCGCGGAGCAGGCGGGGACGGCCGCGGCGTCCGACCCGGCCGGTCGGGCCGCCGCCGAAGCGGCCGAGCGGGCCGGGGTCGGCCGCAGGGTCGGCGACCCGGCGGGTGGCCAGCCGGCCGGGAGCCCGACGCTGCCCAGGCGTCGCCCGGGAGAGGCCGCGGCGCAGCGGCGGAACGGCGCGGCCGGCGTCGACGACGCGACCGTGGAGATGGCCCGTCCGGGACGGCCGGACGCCCGGCAGCACCCGGCCGCCGACGCGCGGGCGTACACCCGGCTCTACGACGAGACCGACCGGGTCGCGGGCGCCGTCGCCCAGGGCCGGATGGAGTTCCGGCACGCGGTCGCCAAGATCGCGCTCGCGGCGCCGGGCCGGCTTGACCTGCTGGACCGGGTGATCGAGACCGAGCGCCGGCTGGCCGGCGTGCAGATGGGCGCCAGCGCGCCGTCCGAGGTGACGCTGAAGCTGCTCACCACCGCTCGCCGGGTCGTCTCCGGCGAGGTCGCGCTGGTGGGGCCGACCGGCGAGCGGGTCGAGCAGGCCTCATCGATGCTGCGGCTGATCCACCCGGACCGGACCACCCGGGAGTATCGCAGCGCCACCGAGCTGGCCCGGCACCTCGACCTCGACACCCTCTCGTTCGACGCGCCGGGCTCCTGACGCTCAGACCCCGAACTCGTGCCGCAGCGGGTAGTGCGCGTCCCCGTCCCGCGTGGTCTTGGTAGCCAGGATCTGGTGCAGCTGGATGTTGTTGCGTTCGAACCCCAGCCGCGAGCCGGCCATGTAGAGCCCCCACACCTTGGCGACCGGCAGGCCGGCGTCGGCGACCGCCTCGTCCCAGTGCGCGGCGAGGTTCGCGCACCACTGGGTGAGCGTCTTCGCGTAGTGCACGCGCAGGTTCTCCTGGTGCTGCACCTCGAGGCCGGCGTTCTCGACGGCGCGCACGATGTCGCCCGAGCCGGTCAGCTCGCCGTCCGGGAACACGTACCGGCCGATGAAGCCGCGCCGTTGCAGCCCCGGATGCAGGTTGTCGGCCCGGGTGATGCCGTGGTTGAGCAGCCGGCCGCCGGGGCGCAGCTTTCCCTTCAGGAACCGGAAGTACGAGTCGTAGTTCTTCACGCCGACGTGCTCGATCAGCCCGATCGAGCTGATCGCGTCGAACCCGGTCTCGGTGACCGCCCGGTAGTCGAGGTGGCGCACCTCGGCCTTGCCGGTCAGGCCGTCGGTCTCGATCCGCCGGCTGGCCCAGGACGCCTGCGCGCGGGAGAGCGTGACCCCGAGCGCGGAGACGCCGTAGTTGCGCACGGCGTGCCGGACCATCCCGCCCCAGCCGCAGCCGACGTCGAGCAACCGCATCCCCGCGGTCAGCCCCAGCTTGCGGGCGACCAGGTCGTACTTGTGCTCCTGGGCCTGCTCCAGCGTCGAGTCCTCGGTCGGGTAGCAGGCGCAGGTGTAGGTCATCGAGGGACCGAGGACCAGCTCGTAGAAGTCGTTGGAGACGTCGTAGTGGTAGCTGATCGCGGTCGCGTCGCGCTTGCGACTGTGCCGCAGGCCGATGCCGAGCCGGCGGGCCGGCACCTGCTCCAGGTCGGGCAGCGGCGGCGGCTTGAGCGTTCCGAGCCCGAGCCCGCGAAGCCACTGCAGCGCGACCGCCGGCGACGGCCGGCGCAGCGTCAGCCCGTCGATGATGCGCAGCAGCTCGTACGGGTCGCCCGGGTGCACGCCGTCGATCTCCAGGTCACCCTGCAGGTAGGCGCGGGCCAGCCCGAGCGAGCCCGGTGCGGTGATCAGGTAGGACACCGCCCGCGGGCTGACCATCCGGACGGTGATCGTCGCCTCGGGGTCGCCGGCCCGGCTGCCGTCGTACGCCTCGAACCGGATCGGGACGTCCGGTCCGTACAGGTGCTCGAAGATCTGGCCGAGCGTCACCGCGGGCGCGTCCAGCGCCGGCGGGGCCGGGGGCCTCGTCCTGGGCTCGACGGTCATCGCCGCATCACCGCCTTCGCGTAGAGGTCCAACAACCTGCCGTCGGGGTCGTAGCGCTGCTTGACCGCCGCGTACCCGGCGCCGCCGTAGAGCGCGCGGAACTGCTCCTCGTCGTAGTACGCGTCGGAGTACAGGGACTTGTGCCCGCCGTGCTCGGCCACTACCCGCTCGACGTCGCGGTTGACGTCGCCGTCGACGCGGCCCGGCCGGATCGGCACGGTCGACCAGAAGCCGACGTTCACGTACGTGCCGCCGGCGACCAGCGGGTAGAGCGGCCAGGGCGTCTCACCGGCCACCGGCGCTCCGGCCGGTCCGGCCGGGCGCAGCTTGAGCGGGCAGACCCACACCGGCTGCACCGGCACCTCGCGCAGGAACCAGTCCAGGAAGTCGGCCGTCCGCTCGAGCGGGATCTCCACGTCCTGGATCAGCCGCTCCCGCGGCAGCTTGCCCCGGGCCTGCTCCAGCCTGGACACCAGGTGGTAGCGGTTCTCCAGCGCGATCATCTTCCAGTAGACGTCGCTGCGCAGGTAGCGCTTGGGCCAGACCCGGCGCAGCCACGGGTTCTGCGCGCCGAACGCGCGCGAGCACCAGAACCAGTCGGTGTCCCAGCGCCACAGGTAGTCCCGCACGGTCAGGTAGTCCTGCTGCCGGTGCTGGATCGAGCGGTAGAAGATCTGCTGTCCGGTGTAGTCCGACGTGTACGGCGCACTGTCCACGAAGGACCCGAGCGTGAGGTAACACTCGCTGGCCGAGAACACCGTGCCGTCGAGGAACTCCACCGGCTCGCCGCTCCACTGTCCACTCGCGACGATCTCGCCGACCGCGGCGGTCAGCTCGGCCGGCCGGACGAACCGGACGTGTCGCAGGTGGACGTACGGCCGGACCGGCAGCAGGTCGATCACCAGCCGCAGCGCGTAGCCGAGCGTCCCGTACGAGTTGGGGAACGCGCGGAAGAGGTCGGCGTGCTCGGTCGGCGTGGCGACGACGATCTCGCCGGCGCCGGTGAGCACCTCGACCTCGCGGACCGCCTCGTGCGGCAGCCCCTCCCGGAACGAGCTCGACTCGATGCCGAGCCCGGTCACCGCACCGCCGAGCGTGATGGTCTTCAGCTGCGGCACCACGGTGGGCATCAGCCCGTGCGGCAGGGTCGCGTCGACCAGGTGCTCGTACGTGGTCATGCCCTGCACGTCCGCGGTGCGCGCGTCCTGGTCGACCCCGAGCACCCGGTCGAGGTCCGAGACGTCGAGGCCGGGCCGGCTCACCTTGGCCCGCGGCCGGAACAGGTTGGACGTGTGCTTGGCCAGCCGCACCGGGTCGCCGGCCGGAATCGCCGCGTACTGCGCCAGCAGCCGCTCGCGGGCCCGGGCATGGCGGGTGGTCGGGTCGGTCGCCGCGGTCGTCACTCGGGCACGCTCGACGGTCCCACAGCCCCTCCGGTCGATCAGCCTCGGTAGCGCCGCCCGCATGGTTGCACGGCCGAGCAGGACCAGGGCAAGCCTCATCGCTGTGACATCGGCACGACCTCGTCACCGCTGTCTCAGAAGAAGCGGCGCAGCTCGGCCGCGACCAGATCAGGCTTGCCGCGGCGGTCGGCGTTCTCGGTGACGCCGTGGCCGACACCCGGGATCTCGACCCTCCGGACGTCCGGGAGGGTCCGGTCCAGCGCGGCCAGCGCGGTCTTCAGGTAGGCCGGGCTCCTGCCGCCGCCGAGCAGCAGCGTGGGCGCGGTGACCGCCGCGTACCGGTCGGCGGACCCGGCCCGCTCGGCCACGATCCGCCCGTCGTACGGGAGGGTCGACGCGAGCTCGCGAAAGCTCGGGATGCCGCCGTCGGTGCGGTCCATCATCGCCGCGGTCATCCGCTCCAGCAGTGGCCGGGGCAGCTTCCGGATGAACGCGGGGCCCATCTGGGCGGCGCGCATGCCGGTGACCAGCGCCGCCGCCACGTCGCCGCGGGCGAGCTGCGCGTCGATCTCGTCGGCCCAGCCGGTCGGCATCGAACCGTCGACCACCAGCACCGGCTCGAACACCGCCAGCCGCTCGAACGCGCCGGACAGCGCGGCCTCGAGCAGGATGACCGCGCCCGAGCTGATCCCGAACCCGAGGCGGGCACCGGTGCCGGCGACGAGCGCCGCGACGTCCTGCACCTCCCGGTCCAGCGACCAGTGCGGGCCGAACGTCCCGCTGGCGCCGCGACCGCGCCGGTCCGGCAGCACGACCGTGAACCGGTCGGCCAGCGCCTCGGCCAGGTCGCGCTGGCTCAGCCCGGACTGCATCGCGCCGTGCAGCACCAGCAGCGGCGGTCCGGCGCCGAACGAGCGGTAGCCGATCGTCGTGCCGTCGGCCGACGTGACGGCCGCGGTGTCCACTTCGGTCACGGGTTCCTCCCCCGGTCGGCGAGCTCGGCGAGCTCGGTCGGTACCTGGCCGGTGTCGTGCCAGGACTGCCACAGGTCGATCCCGGGCAGCGTGCCGTCGGCCAGCTCGGCGAGCAGGCCGTCCAGCCAGGTCAGCTCGGCGGTGCGGATCGCCAGGTCGTACTCGTCCTCGACCAGGAACAGCCGCGGCACCTCCCGGGCCGTCTCGGCCAGCGCGGCGCGCGCCCTGTCCACTTGGGACTGCAGCTCGGACCGCCTGGCCCGCAGCAGCGCGGTCGCCTCGGCCGGCGGGAGGACGCCCAGCACGGACAGCCCGGCCTCGAACCGCGGCTGCTCCCGCTCCGGCGTGCCGATCAGCTCGCGCACCCAGTCGGCCAGCTCCTCCCGGCCGGCGGCGGTGATCCGGTAGACCGTCCGCTCCGGCCGGGCGCCGCTGCGCTCGCTGCCGGCGACCTCGATCAGGCCGTGCTTCTCCAGGTTGCCGACCACCGTGTAGAGCGAACCCCACTTGATCGGCATGTCCTGGTCCTTGCCACGGGCCCGCAGCACCGAGGCCATCTCGTACGGGTGCACCGGCCGCTCCCGGACGACCGCGAGCACGGCCAGCGCCAGCAGGCTGCCGACCCGCCTCCGCTTCATGCGCGCTCCTTGCTCGCCGACGATTACTCGTGGACGAGTATACACGGGAGCTCGGCCGGGCCCTCCGCCTCGGACGGTTGGCGGCAAGTGGTCCAGTCTGGTCTAGTCCAGTCGTCAGGGTCGTGGTCCCGCTGCCTCCGCGACCCCCGTGCCCGTAGCCGGGCTCACGGGTGGGGCGGCCAGGCGTCGCCCCACCCCGCGTCCCGGGCCGCCCTGTAGTCCGCGCCGCTCCGCTTGGACACGATCACCCGCTCGATCCCGGGTCGGGCCGCGCAGACGGTCAGCTCGACCATCCCCTTGCGCTGGACCGGGTGCCGCACGATCCGCCCCTCCGGCCGCCCCTCGGGCCGTCCCTCCGGCCGGTCCGCTCCGTCCCGGACCGCGACCACGTAGGAGAACTTCTCGTCCTCCCAGCCGAGCCGGGCACCCTTGACCTGGCGGTGCCGGGCCGAGCGGGGCAGCCGGACCGGGAAGTGGCACCAGTCGGAGCCGGTCGCCCACGGGCAGTCCAGGTCGTGCGGGCACGGGGCGACGATCCGGAACCCCATGCCCAGCAGGGTGTCCCGGGCCCGGAGCAGGTCGGCGAAGCCGGCCGGCGTACCGGGCTCGACCACCGCGACCGCGCCGGCCCGCTCGGCGGCGGCGGCGACGACCGCGACCTGCTGCTCGGGCCGCAGCTCGCCGGCGAAGTAGGCGAGCGTCGCCAGATCGGCGCCCGGCAGGTCGACCGGCCAGCGGGCCTGCGTCCAGGTCGCACCGGCGAGCACCGGGTCCGGCGCACCAGCGGCGATCCGACGGCCCAGCGCCAGCGCCGGGGCGGAGCCGTCGAGCACGTGCGCGGACCGCAGCGACGGCAGCGTGGCGGCGGCGGCCCAGACCGCGGCTCCGGTGCCGCCGCCGATGTCGAGCAGGGTGGTCGGGCGCAGGCCGGGGCCGGCCGCGCGCAGGGCGGCCCGGACCGCGGCGAACGTCGCCGGCATCCGGACGGCCGCGTACGCCCGGGCCGCGGTCGGGTCGTCGAGCACCTCCCCCGGCCGCCGGCCGGACCGGTACGCCGCGGACAGCGCGGCGGCCGCGGGAGCCAGCTCCGAGCCGGACCCGAGCACCGCGTCGAGGGCGGCGTCGAGATCGCGCTCACCCACCGCCACCGCCGCACTCTAGTGTCCCGGGTCAGAGGTTCCGCGCCGGTGCCCGGTGAGCCAGTTTCCCGAGTCAGAGGTCCCGTGCCGGTGCCCGGTGAGCCGGTGTCCCGGGTCAGAGGTTCCGCGCCGGTGCCCGGTGAGCCAGTATCCCGAGTCAGAGGTACCGCGCCGGTGCCCGGTGAGCCAGTGTCCCGAGTCAGAGGTTCCGCGCCGGTGCCAGGTGAGCCAGGCGGCGCGGACTCCGGCGCCGGTGAGCCGGCGCTGCCGGGCGGCCGGCCGGGGAATGGACCGGTCGACCGGATGGTTCCGAGAGTAATTGCAGACGCAACTACTTGAGGAGTCCGCCATGCAGTTCGGGGTGTTCTCGGTCGGCGACGTCACGCCCGACCCGACCACCGGGCGGGAGCCGAGCGAGGCCGACCGGATCCAGGCGATGCTCGCGGTCGCCCGCAAGGCCGAGGAAGTCGGCCTCGACGTGTTCGCCACCGGCGAGCACCACAACCCGCCGTTCGTACCGTCCTCGCCGACGACCCTGCTCGGCTACCTGGCCGGCCAGACCGACCGGCTGCTGCTGTCCACCGCGACCACGCTGATCACCACCAACGACCCGGTGAAGATCGCCGAGGACTACGCGATGCTCCAGCACCTCGCCGGCGGTCGGGTGGACCTGATGCTCGGCCGAGGCAACACCGGCCCGGTGTACCCATGGTTCGGTCAGGACATCCGCGACGGCATCGCCCTCGCCGTGTCCAACTACGCGCTGCTGCGCCGGCTCTGGCGCGAGGAGAACGTGGACTGGGAGGGCAGGTTCCGCACGCCGCTGCAGGGCTTCACCGCCACGCCGCGGCCGCTGGACGGGGTGCCGCCGTTCGTCTGGCACGCCTCGATCCGCTCGCCGGAGATCGCCGAGCAGGCCGCCTACTACGGCGACGGCTTCTTCCACAACAACATCTTCTGGCCGGCCGAGCACGTGCGCCGGATGGTCGCCCTCTACCGACGGCGGTTCGAGCACTACGGCCACGGGCCGGCCGAGCACGCGATCGTCGGCCTCGGCGGCCAGGTGTTCATGCGCAAGAACAGCCAGGACGCGATCCGCGAGTTCCGGCCGTACTTCGACAACGCCCCGGTGTACGGGCACGGCCCGTCGCTGGAGGAGTACATGGCCGAGACCCCGCTGACCGTGGGCAGCCCGCAGCAGGTCATCGACCGCACGCTCGGCTTCCGCGACGTGGTCGGCGACTACCAGCGGCAGCTGTTCCTGGTCGACCACGCCGGGCTGCCGCTGAAGACCGTCCTGGAGCAGATGGACATTCTCGGCGAGCAGGTCGTCCCGGTGCTGCGCAAGGAGTTCGCGGCGCTGCGGCCGGCCGGCGTGCCGGAGGAGCCGCCCACCCACGCCTCGCTGGTCGCCGGCGCGGCCGCCGAGCTCGCCGCCGAGGCGGTCCGATGACCACACGCAAGGTCGCCGTCATCGCGGCCGGCGTGAGCACGCCGTCGTCCACCCGGATGCTGGCCGACCAGCTGGCCGCCGCCATCGGCGAGGAGCTGCGCTCGGCCGGCGTACCGGCGCAGGTGGAGATCGTCGAGCTGCGCGAGCACGCCAGGGCGCTGGCCGACGCCGTCGTCACCGGCTTCGCCGCCGGCGACCTCCGGGACGCGATCCGGACCGTGACCGCCGCCGACGCGGTGGTCGCGGTGACGCCGGTGTTCGCCGCCTCGTACAGCGGGCTGTTCAAGACGTTCGTCGACGTGCTCGAGCCGGACGCGCTGGCCGGCAAGCCGGTGCTGCTCGCGGCGACCGCGGGCACGGCTCGGCACTCGCTGGTCATCGAGCACGCGATGCGCCCGCTGTTCTCCTACCTGCGCGCGCTGACCGTGCCGACCGGCGTGTTCGCCGCGCCCGAGGACTGGGCCGGCGGCGACGCCGCCCCGCTCTCGACCCGGATCGAGCGGGCCGCCCGGGAGCTGACCGACCTGCTGACCGCGCGGGCACCGGTGCCGCCCGCCGACCCGTTCGCCGACCCGACCCCATTCGAAGACCTCCTGGCCGAGAGCTAGGCGGTGTTCGCCACCGCACCCGGGTTGTAGAGGATGTAGGCCACGACGGCGGCGCCCAGCAGCAACAAGACGAACGCCCGGTAGCTGACCGGTTTCCCGCGCAGGGCGAGCACGACGATCACGCCGACCGCGGCGATGGCGATCGCGACGGCCGCGTGGCCGGGGATCGAGGTGCCGGTCAGCAGTTGGATCTGGTCCCGCACCCAGCTCAGCACAGCGGACCCGGCCGCCCACAGGTCGTCCCAGATCTGCCGGCCGGTGGGCGTCTGGAAGCCCAGCACCACGGCAGCGACCAGGACGAGAAGAAGGAAGGCTCCACCCACCCGGTTGAGGATCTTCACTGTCCGCCTCCTCATCAGCGGCCCCGTTATGTGTCAGGAAGAGTACGACACAATGAGGCGTGCTGAGGCGGAATCAATACGTCTGACCAAAAAGCGGGCCCGACCTACGTGGTCGGGCCCGCTTGCGCGGTTTGCTAGCTTGCTGACGCGCCGGCGAGCTCACCGTTCGGGTCGAGGACGTACTTGCGGGCCGCGCCCTTGTCGAAGTCCGCGTACCCCTGCGGTGCCTCGTCGATCGGGATCGGCGTCGCGTTGACGGCCTTCGCGATCTGCACCCGGTCGTGCAGGATCGCCTGCATCAGCTTCCGGTTGTAGCGCATCACCGGGCACTGTCCGGTGGTGAACGCGTGCGACTTGGCCCAGCCGAGGCCGAGCCGGATCGACAGCGAGCCGACCTTGGCCGCCTCGTCGACACCACCCGGGTCACCGGTCACGTACAGGCCGGGGATGCCGAGAGCGCCACCGGCCCTGGTGATGTCCATCAGCGAGTTGAGCACGGTCGCGGGCTGCTCCGACGACGAGTCGGCGCCGTGCCCGCGGGCCTCGAAGCCGACCGCGTCGACGCCGCAGTCGACCTCGTTCGCGCCGAGGATCTGCTCGATCTGGTCGCGCGGGTCACCCCTGGACACGTCCACCGTCTCGGCGCCGAAACTGCGGGCCTGGGCCAGCCGGTCGGCATTGAGGTCGCCGACGATCACGACCGCCGCACCGAGCAGCATGGCCGAGCAGGCAGCGGCCAGGCCGACCGGACCGGCACCGGCGATGTAGACGGTCGACCCGGTGCCGACGCCGGCGGTCACGCAGCCGTGGTAGCCGGTCGGGAAGATGTCCGACAGCATCGCCAGGTCGAGGATCTTCTCCATCGCCTGGTCCTTGTCCGGGAACTTCAGCAGGTTCCAGTCCGCGTACGGCACCAGCACGTACTGGGCCTGACCGCCGACCCAGCCACCCATGTCCACGTACCCGTACGCGGATCCGGGGCGGTCCGGGTTGACGTTCTCGCAGATCCCGGTCTTGCCCTCCTTGCAGTTGCGGCAGCGCCCGCAGGAGATGTTGAACGGCACCGAGCACAGGTCGCCGACCTTGATGAACTCGACGCCCGGCCCGACCTCGACCACCTCGCCGGTGATCTCGTGCCCGAGGACGAGTCCCTCCGGCGCGGTCGTGCGGCCGCGGACCATGTGCTGGTCGCTGCCGCAGATGTTGGTCGCGACGTTCTTCAGGATCGCCGCGTGCGGCAGCTTGCGACCGACGTTGGCAGGATTCACCCCCGGCCCGTCCTTGAGCTCGAACGTCGGATAGTCGATGTCGTGGACCTCCACCCGGCCTGGTCCCTCGTACGCGACCGCCTTGTTACCGGCCATGACAGCTCCCTCCGCCGACGGGCGCCGGGTTGCACCCGTTCTTGTGCACCTAGCCGGTCCGGACCGCGGTCAAACGGATGATCTTGAACGATTCCGGAAGTCCGGACCGTCACCGGCGGCGTGCCTCGTCCGGGTGACGAGCCGACGACCGGTCGTGTAACGCGTACACACGGATCGCGATAGTCGTAAGGTGCTCCGCCATAACGCGTCCCGCCCGCGGGACTCCCTGGGGTGAAACCCCGAACGTCGACAGGAGCCAACGTGAAGCGAGCACGAGTCGCTGTGGCCGTCGGGGTCACCGGCCTCGCCGCTGTCCTCGGGATCAGCCTGCTCTCGCCCAGCGGCGCAGCCACATCGGCGCCGCTGCCGTCCCTGGTGAAAGACAACCCGGTCGACTACACGCCGATCATCCGGGGTTCCGCGTGCCTCAACGACGACGTGGCCGACGACTCCTGCCGCCGCGTCCGCGACATCACCAGGATCGGTGACACCGTCTGGGCCGGGGGGATCATCGACTCGGTCACCGACAGGACGACCGGCGGGACCAGCACGTTCGGCAACGCCGTCTCGTACAACGCGAAGTCCGGCGCGGTGCGGCAGGACTTCCGGCCGATGTTCACCGGCGGGTCCGGCAAGCTTCAGGACGGCCAGGTGCAGGCGGTGGAACGGAGCACGTTCGGCACGACGGTGTGGTTCGGCGGCGACTTCAAGCAGGTGGATGCCGTCCCCATGAAGGGTCTCGTCCGCTGGGACGTGGCGACGAACACGCGGTACACCGCGTTCAACGCGCGGATCGGGTCGGACAACAAGACCGCCCGGGTCTACGACGTGAAGTACTTCTGCGGCCGCCTCTGGGTGGCCGGCGACTTCACCCAGGTCGGGGGGGTCAACCGGACCGCGTTGGTCAGCCTCGACGCGACCACGGGCGCGGTCACCAGCGCGGTCAACCTCGGCATCTCGGGCACCGCGAGCTCGACCGCCGGCCCAACGCGGGTCACCAAGATCGCGCCTAGCCCGAACTGCAGCCGGGTCGTGATCATCGGCAACTTCACGCGGATCATGGGTCAGGAGCGCTACCAGGTCGCGGTGCTCAACGTGGCCTCGGCCGGGATCGCCTCGCTGGCGCCCTGGTACAGCCCGTTCCACCTGCGGGCCAGCCAGCTCGGCGTGGGCGCGAACCCGTGCAGCACCGCGACCCCGCTGTGGGCCCGCGACATCGACTGGGCGCCGGACGGCACCTGGTGGGCGCTGGCCACGACCGGCGGCAACCACCCGTACCCGTCGCTGTGCGACTCGGTGAGCCGCTGGACCAACGACGACAACCGCGACGCCCGGCCCGTCTGGATCAACTACAGCGGCGGAGACACCTTCCTCGTCGTCCGGGTGACCGGCCAGCACGTGTACGTCGGCGGGCACTTCCGTGAGCTCGACCACGCGGTCTACCGGTTCGGCAAGAAGGTCAGCTTCTCCGGCCACACCCACTACGGTCTCGGCGTCATCGCCGCCACGTACACCAGCGGCCTGTCCATCTCCGGCTGGAACGACGGCACCAGCACCGGTCGCGGCGGCGGGTGGACGGCGATGCTGCCGAATCCGGGTCCGCAGGGCACCGCAGCCGGTCTGTGGGTCGGCGGCGACGCCGACACCATCAAGGGCGAGACGGGCAAGCGGATCGCGCTGCTGCCGCTGTTCCCGTGACGGCCGGCGCCGCCGCGGCCGGGGCGTCCCGGTCGCGGCGGCGCGCCGTCGCGGAGGCGGAGGGGAATCGAAC
>Ga0207678_10002386_pt1 | contig 17063 bp, 13 predicted proteins | sample KBSC63metaG_FD_184319 | JGI IMG/M metagenome (GOLD analysis project Ga0207678, IMG submission 184319) | Corn rhizosphere microbial communities from Kellogg Biological Station, Michigan, USA - KBS C6-3 metaG (SPAdes) (version 2) | ecosystem: Host-associated > Plants > Roots > Rhizosphere > Soil ...
CCTGGCTGCAGAGCCTGTCGGCCCACCTGGAGGAAAGACTCACCGCCTTTTCCTCGCCGAGCCCGAAAACCGACGCCAGGCTGATCCTCGCCGTCCTCGCCGGCCTCGAGGTCGACAACCTGAGCGTCCCGCTCGGGCCCGCGGACGAACGAGCCATCCGGGCGATCATCGGAAGACTTTTCCGCGGCTTGGAAGAACTCTGGATCCAGGAAAAGCGATAACTTCGCCGGCAAGCGGCGAAAGCGGCTGGTCAAGTGACCGATCGTGGTGATTGCGAAGGCGACGGAGCTCACCACTGTGATCGGGAAGCCGATCGGCCGGTCCTCTGACCAGTCGATGTACTCGACGGTCGCGATCTCGAAGTCGTCAAGGCCGCGCCAGGGACCGCGGTTGCGGACGAGTTCGGCTCTTGTAGAGCGAGTTGAACGCTTCGGCCATCGCGTTGTCGTAGCTGTCGCCTCGGGACCCGACCGAGGCGACAGCGTCGGCCTCGGCCAGGCGCTGGGTGTAGCGAATCGCTCGGTACTGGGCGGTCGCTGTGGTGCACCAGCCCGGTCAGGTCCGCGCCGGCGGCCTGGCGACGCCAGAACGCCATCTGCAGCGCGTCCAGCGCCAGATCCGTGTAGAGACTGGTCGCGACCTGCCAGCCGACGATCAGGCGGGAGAACACGTCCAGCACGAACGCCGCGTAGACCCAGCCGGCGGCGGTTCGCACGTAGGTGATGTCCGCGACCCACAGCTCGTTTGCCCGTGTCGCCGTGAAGTCACGTTCCACCAGGTCAGTCGGCCTTCCGGTCTCCGGCGCCGGCCGGGGCGTGCGAGGAGACTTGTCGCGGAGCAGGCCGCGTAACCCGGCTTATGGCCGCACTCCGCAGGGACCCGACCTTTCGCGGCAGTTTCCGAACGGCCAAGCGCGCCTCAGAAGGCACGGCACTCTCGACAGTTCGCCTGCGCTCCGCCGTCGACAAACCGGATCGACCACCTCGCCTCCTCGCCCGGCAGAACCCGGATCAGAGGTGGCCGGCTCGGCGCAGCCACGCGAAGGCGAACCAGCCCACCGGGACCCGGGACCAGAACGTCACCACCCGATACAGCACGGCCGCCGCGAGGGCGACCGGGGGCTGGAGCCCCACCGCCGTCAGTTGGGCCGCCAGGATCACCTCGGCGCCGCCCGCTCCTCCGGGCAGGGGTACGAGGCCGGCGAGCGCGCTGCCCGCCACCACGAGCAGCAGATCGCCGAACGGCACCGAGGCACCGAACGCCTGGACGGCTGCGGCCAAAGCCGCGGTCGAACCGAGGGTCACCAGCAGGTTCCCGGCCACCGCGAGACCGGCCCGGCCCGGGGCGGCCAACGCCAGCCGGAACGCCGCCAGCGTGGCCGCGGCCACCGAACGCACCCGCTCCGCCCACCGGCGGCCGGCCGCCGTGCACCGCAGCGTCACCCCGGCCACGAGCAGCACCAGCGCCGCGATCGGCGCCACCGGACCGGACACCACCGAACCCGCGGCCGCGAGCCGTCCCGAGGTGATCAGCCCCGGCAACGCCAGCGCCGCCGTCACGACCACCGCCGCCGCCTGCGCTGCCCCGACCGCGCCCGCTGCCCCCGTCGTCGCCACCCCGCGCCGGTGCAGGAAGCGGACGTTGGTCGCCATCCCGCCGAGATTCCCCGGCGCGACGAGGTTGCCGAACGCGCCCGCCAGCTGCGCCGCCGTCGTCAGTCCCCATGGCAGCCGCACCGGCGCGACGGCCCGCAGCGCCAGCACGTTGCCCAGCAACGGCACGAGGAACACCACCACCGCGGCGAACACCCACAGCGGCTCGGCGGTCCCGAAGACCGCACCGAGATCGGCCGCGCCGGCGGTGCGGACGAAGGCCACCAGCGCCACCACGACGGCCACCGCCGCCGCGCAGCGGATCAGCGTGTTCGCCGCGGTCCGGTGTTTCACGGACGGGCGGGTGTCGCTTCGAGTGTCGATCACCAGTCCATCGTGGACGGTCCGGGCCTGGGAAACGTCGGCTCCGAGCGGTATCGGGCCGTACCGCGTCCGCGGTACTAGCGCAGCGGCAGCACCGCTTGCACCTCGTACTGCCCGTCGGCGCGCAGTCCCGCCGTGCAGGAGCCACCGGCGCTGCCGGCGCGTTCGCGCATGCCGATGAGCCCGTGCCCGGTGCCGGGCCCGCGGTGGCCGGGCGCCGCGGGGTTGGTCACCGTCAACCGGAGGGCGTCGGCGGTGTAGGTCAGGTCCACGTGCGCGCGACGCTCGGTGCCGTGTTTGCCCGCGTTCGTCAGTGCTTCCTGCACGATCCGGTACGCCGCCAGGTCGGCAGTGCCGGCGAGCGGCCGGGCGGTTCCCTGGGAGGTCACGCGGACGTCGAATCCGGCCGAGCGGAAGGACTCCACCAATGCCCCGGCATCGGCGAAACCCGGCGTGGGCCGGAGGGATTCGGGTGGGTCGTCGTCCTGGCGCAGCAAGCCCACCGTGGCGCGCAGCTCATCGAGGGCCGCGCGGCTGGTGTCCTTGATCCCGGACAGCGCCTCGCGCGCCTTGTCCGGTTGCCGGTCCAGCAGGTGGTGAGCGACGCCGGCCTGGGCGTTGACCAGGGTGATGTGGTGGGCGACGACGTCGTGCAGGTCGCGGGCGATGCGGACACGCTCGTCGCGCACCCGGCGGCGTGCCTCCTCCTCCCGGCTTCGTTCCGCCTCGCGGGCCCGTTCCTCGGCCTGCCGCAGGAGCGCGTGGTTGGCGCGCACGGATTCCCCGACGGCGACCGCGATCACGATGTAGTTGGCCGGCAGCACGACGCGGAGGTCGGCCACGTGGTCCGGCAGCCACGTCGCGGAGCTGACGGTGAGCAGCACCGTCGTGACCGCGGCCGTGGTCCACGCCGTCCGGCGGTCGGCCTGCTTGGCCACCGTGTAGAGCGCGACGATGCACGCTGTCTCGACCACGACGGTGTGCGGCGGGATCAGCGGCAGCACCCCGCCGAGCACCGCGGTCACGCACGCGACCGGCACCGGGTACCGGTGGCGCCACAGGAGCGCGGCACTGGCCGCGCCGGCCACGACGACCTGCCAGCCGTCCGGGGCGACCCACCCGGCGTCGCCTCGGCTGGCCAGCTGGAACACCCCGATCAGCAGGGTGATCACCGCGGGCAGCACGACGTGCCACCACCGCGGCGGACTCATCGCGACGCCCGCGGGGTGACGAGCCCGGTCTCGTAGGCGAAGACGACCAGCTGGGCCCGGTCCCGGGCGCCGGTCTTCATCATCGCGCGGTTGACGTGCGTCTTCGCTGTCGCGGCACTGATGAACAGCTTGGCGGCGATCTCCACATTGGACAGCCCGGCCCCGACCAGCGCGGTGATCTCGCGTTCGCGGGCGGTCAGCTCGCCCAGCTCCGCGCGCACTTCGACCGGCCGGGCCTCCGGCTGGGCCAAGAACCGGCCGATCAGCGCCGTGGTCGCCGACGGCGACAGCAGCGACTCCCCCGCCGCCACCGTCCGGATCGCCTCCAGCAGCACCTCCGGCTCGACGCCCTTGCCGAGGAACCCGCTGGCCCCGGCCCGCAGCGCCGCCACCACGAACTCGTCGGTCTCGAACGTGGTCAGGACCAGGATCTTCACCCCGGCGAGGTCCTCGTCCGCGGTGATCCGCCGGGTGGCCTCGATCCCGTCCACCCCGGGCATGCGGATGTCCATGACGACGACGTCGGCCTGTGCCTCGCGGGCCTTCGTCACCGCGTCCTGCCCGTCGGCGGCCTCGGCGACCACCGCCATGTCCTCGGTGGCGTCGACGAGGAGGCGGAAGGTCGCCCGGAGCAGGGCCTGGTCGTCGGCGAGCAGGACGCGGATCGTCATCCGGCCATCATCTCCTGCGTCTCCCGCACCCGCTCGGGGCCTTCGACCGACAGCCGCGGCGTGACCCGCTCCGCCCACCGCGGGTAGGCCCAGTTCGCCCGGCCGAGCAGCGTCATCACGGCGGGGATCAGCGTCATCCGCACCACGAACGCGTCGACCAGCACCGCGATCGCCAGCCCGATGCCGATCATCGCCACGATCCGCTCCCCGCTGAAGCCGAACGAGGCGAACACGCAGAGCATGATCGTGGCCGCGACCGCGATCACCCGGCCCGTCTCGGCCACCCCGGCCCGGACGGCGCGCCTGCTGTCACGAGTGTGGACCCACTCCTCGTGCATGCGGCTGACCAGGAACACCTGGTAGTCCATCGACAACCCGAACATCACCCCGACCACCAGCACCGGCACCAGGTACATCACCGGCGCCCCGGAGCCGACGCCCAGCAACGCCAGCCCCCACCCGTTCTGGAAGATCGCGGTGACCGCGCCCAGCCCGACGGCGATCGTGGCGATGTTGCTCACCGCGCCCACCAACGGCACGAGGACGCTGCGGAACGCCATGGCCAGCAACAGGAACCCGAGCAGGGCGATGAGCCCCAGGTAGAGCGGCAGCTTGCTCATCAGCGCGTCGGCGACGTCGATGCTGCTCGCGGTCTGGCCGCCGACGTAGACCTTCAGCCCGGTGCCCGCCTCCGCGGCCGGGATGACGTCCTCGCGCAGCGTCGTGACGAGGTCCGCGGTCGCTTCGGCCTGGGCCGTGGTCGTCGGGATCACGGTCGCGGAGGCGACGGGTCCGCCGCCCGGGGCGCCGGTCACGTGTGCGACGCCCGGCAGCGAGTCCAGCCGGTGCACCAGGGTGGCGAACGCCCGGGCCGAGGCACCGTCGGGCGTGCTCGCGACCAGGAGCAGGGAGGCGTCGAAGCCGTCACCGAAGGCGCCGGCCATCAGGTCGTGGTAGGCGCGGGCAGGCGTCCCCGCCGGATCACTGCTCGCGTCCGCGTTGCCGATGCGCATACCCAGCACGGGCGAGGCGAGCACGACCGTCACGGCCAGAGCCGCACCACCGGCGGCCAGGGGGAAGCGCTGGACCAGCAGCGCCCAGCGGCTCGCCAGGGTCTGCTTCCGCTCCTGCGCCGCCACCGGGAACCGGCCGGCGGCGATCGCCGCGCGGTCCTTCCGGGACAGCACCCGGTACCCCAGCATGCCCAGCAACGCCGGCAACAGCGTGAGCGCGGCGGCGACGGTGAACAGGACGGTCACGGCAGCGGCCTGCGCCATGCCGGTCAGCAGGCCGAGGCCGACGACGAACATGCCGAGCAGCGCGATCATCACCGTCACCCCGGCGAACACCACCGCGCGCCCGGACGTGTCCGCCGCCTGGGCCAGCGCGTCCGGCACGCTCGCCCCGGCACGCAGCGCCTTGCGGTGGCGGTTCACGATGAACAGCGCGTAGTCGATGCCGACGCCGAGACCGATGAGCGCGCCCATGGTGAGGCTCGTCGCCGCGAGGTCGACCACGTGGGACGCCAGCATCACGACCAGCAGCGACGCACCGACGCCGACCAGGCCCGTGACGATCGGCAGGACCGCCGCCCACAGGGACCGGAACAACAGCAGCAACAGAACCAGGGCGGCGAGGATGCCGATCGCCTCGGTGCCGTTCGACCCGGCGGGCTTCTCGGTGAAGGCCTGCCCGCCGGCCTGGACGTCGAAACCAGGCGTCCGCAGCCGCTCGGCGGCCTGGACGACCGGTTCGGTGGCGGCGCCCTTGTCGAGGACGACGGTCGCGTACGCAGTACCGGCGCCGGCGTTCAACTGGCCCGCGCCCGCCGCCGTGTACGGGCTGACGACGTGCTTCACCCCAGGTATCGCCGAGATGTCGCCGAGCACCGCGGAGACCCGCTCACGCACCGGCCCGGAACCGACATCGGCGGTGTGCCAGACGATCGTGCCGCGGACGACGTTCGCCGGCCCACCGGCTTGGCCGAGCAGGTGGTACGCGGTCGCGGACTCGCTGTCCGGCATGTCCGCGGAGTCGGTGAACGCCGCGCCGGCGCCGAACACCAGCAGGGCCAAGGCGACGAGGCCGCCCACCCAGCCGGCGAGGACGACACCCCGCCGCCGGAAGCACCAACGTGCGAGAGAACTCACGGTGAAAGCCTTTCGGGAAGGAGGACGGTCGCTGACCAGCCTCCCGTCCCCGGCCTTCCGCGGCGTCAGCCTCGCGCGGTCATCGGTGTACCGCAGCCGCGGTACCCGGCGGCCGGCCTCGCGTTCGACACGAATTCGACGAACGTCGACCACAAGCCGACGGTGTCCATAAGAAGCCGGGCGACTTGACAAATCTTGACAATATCGGAAACCAGGCTCGACAAGGTGTCGCGCGGCCTCGAACGGCGGATTATTCCCACAATGGCAAGCATTTCGGTGTGTTTACATCATCCACACGCCGCGGTACTGTAAGCGCTTACAGCGCGCTGCATTGCGGATGCTTTCGACCAGCCGGCAGGAATCCCGCCGGCCCGGTTCCCTCCCACCTCAGGAGTCATCCATGACCATGCAACGACGGACGTTCCTCGCCATGAGCGCCGCCGGAGCGGCGGGCGCGGGCCTGTCCCTGCTCGGCACCGGGCCGGCATGGGCCGCCGGCACGCCGCTGGGCGCGGCGCCGAGCACACCGTTCGCGGTCGGTGTGCGCCGCTACGACTGGAAACGCGGCAGCCGCCCGTGCACCACCTACGTCTACTACCCGGCAACCGGTACCGCCGGCGGAAGCCCGGCGACGAACGCCCCGGCCGCGGGCGGCGCCTTCCCCGTCTACAACTTCACGCACGGCTTCGGGAGCAGCCCGCAGAACTCGCTGTTCATCATCCAGGCGCTGGCCGCGGCGGGTTTCGTCGTTCCCGCCCCGCACTTCAACCACAACTTCGGTGACGTCAACAACGGCAACACCTCCAAGGACGTCTCGCAGATCCTCACCAACACCCTCGCCCTCAACGCGAGCGGTCCGCTGGCCGGGCACATCAACACCGGCATCGGCGTCGGCGTCTCGGGCCATTCCCTGGGTGGCATGGTGACCCACGGCCTGCTGACCTCCTGGCCGGACAGCCGGATCGTCTCCGCCAACCCCCAGTCCTGTGTGGACATGGGCAACCCCGCCGCCTCGGTGTCGGCCAAGGTCCTGTTCGTCCACGGCGACAAGGACCCCACCTGCGCGTACTCGTCGGCCCGCCAGGCCTACAACGAGATCAAGTGGCCCAAGGCCTTCCTCACCTTCGTCGGCGGCAGCCACACCAGCTTCTGGAGCGACAAGCGCTTCCCGAACACCGTCGTCGACTGGGCCCGCTGGACCATGTACGGCGACACGGCCGCACGGGATCGCCTCCCCGCCGACGCCGCCGGCTCCAAGACCAAGTGGGAAGCCCGGCTGGGATGACCCGGCCGAGCCCGATCCGAGGAGGTTCCGTGTCCCTCAAGGTCTCCCTCGCGGCAGTGCTTGTCGTCCTGGGTCTGTCGACCGCCACCCCGGCCTACGCGGCGCCCGTGACAGTGACCAACGGTACGCAGTTCAAGGACACGTCCGGCGCTGTCGTGCACGCCCACGGCGGTGGCATGCTCAAGGTCGGCGGCTACTACTACTGGTTCGGGGAGAACCGCAACCCGGACAACACCTTCCGCGCGGTCTCGGTCTACCGCTCGACGGACCTGCGGAACTGGGAGTTCCGCAACAACGTGCTCACCCAGTCGTCGTGCCCGGAGCTGAAGCTCGCCAACATCGAACGCCCCAAGGTGGTCTACAACAGTTCCACCGGTCAGTTCGTGATGTGGATGCACAAGGAGAACGGCAAGGACTACAACCAGGCCCGGGCGGCCGTGGCGACCTCGTCCACCGTGGACGGGAACTACACCTGGCGAGGCAGCTTCCGGCCGCTGGGGAACATGTCCCGGGACATCACGCTGTTCCGCGACGACGACGGCACCGGGTACATGATCTCCGCCGCGCGCAACAACGCCGACCTCAACGTCTACCGGCTCACCGCGGACTACCTCGGGGTGGCAAGCCTGGTGCGCACGCTGTGGCCGGGTTCGTCCCGGGAGGCGCCCGCCATGTTCAAGCGCGGCGGGAAGTACTTCCTGCTGACCTCGGGGGCCACTTACTGGTCGCCGAACCAGCAGAAGTACGCGACAGCGAGCAGCGTCGCGGGAACCTGGACTTCGCCGGCCAACGTGGGCAACAGCACCGCATACGGCTCCCAGACCGCGTACGTCGTGGCGGTCCAGGGATCGCAGGCCACGTCGTACCTCTACCTCGGTGACCGCTGGGCGGGTGCGTGGAACCGTCCGGTGAACGAGTCGCAGTACGTGTGGCTGCCGCTGACGTTCCCGACGGCGACCACGATGACGATGAGCTGGTACCCACGGGTGAGTGTCGACACGGCCACCGGTGTCGCGACCGGCGTTCAGTAGCGAGGGGAAGGAACACCATGGCCACCCAACCCAGATCGTGGTTCAGGTCCGTCGCGGTCGCGTCGAGCGTCCTCATCGGGACGGCCGGCACCATGGCGCTCCCCGGCTCGGCCATCGGCGCCGCCGCCGTCGTCCAGGTCTCTTCGACGGCGGCCCAGACGATCCAGAACATCGGGGCGTCCGGCGCCTGGTGGGTCAACGACCTGGCCCGCTTCGCCCCGGCCACCCAGCAGCGGGTGGCGGAACTGCTGTTCGGCCCGAGCGGAATCCAGTTGTCCGCGTACCGGTTCAACATCGGCGGCGGCGGAACCGGCGTGGCCGCCGGCGACCGGGCGCCGCAGACGTTCCTGGTCTCACCGGGCCGCTACGACTGGAACCGGGACCCCGGCGGCACGACCTTCCTGCGCTACGCCGCCCAGTACGGGGTGCCGGACATCGTCGGCTTCGTCAACAGCGCCCCGGCGGTGTGGACGAGCAACGGCAAGGCCTGTGGCGGTGACCTGAAATCCGGGTCGACCCAGGCCTACGCCGGCTACCTGGCCGACATCGTCACCCACTTCCGCGCCGAAGGCGTGAAGATCAACTACGTCAGCCCGATGAACGAACCGCGCGTCTCCTTCTCCGACTGCCACCAGGAAGGCATGCACGTCGCGCCCGGCCAGCGCGACGACATCGTGCGTGCGGTGGGACAGATCCTGGCGTCCCGTGCTCCGGACACGCGCGTCATCGCCGACGAGTCCGACCACGTCGACAAGTTCCTCTCCGAAGTACCCCAGTGGATCGGCCAACCCGGCGCCGCGCAGTACGTGACGGCCCTCGCCCACCACACCTACGACTTCCCGAGCGACTCGACGCTCGCGAAGATCCCGGCGATGGCCCGCAAGTACGGCAAGACCACCTGGGCCACCGAACTCTGCTGCTGGAACAACCCGGCCAACCCGGCCTACGGCGCCCAGTACGACCCCACCATCACCGGCGGTCTCGGCATGGCCAGCATGATGTACCGGGACTTCACGGTCGCCGGCGACTCGGCCTTCCACTGGTGGACCGCGCTGTCCAAAGTCATGGGCTGCAACCCGGCCGGCAGCTCCTCGTGCGCGACCACCATCAACAACGTGGGCTACAACGACGGGCTGATCTACTTCGACCCGAACTACGCGAGCAACGGCAACCAAAACCTCTACGTGACCAAACGGTTCTACTCGCTCGGCCAGTACAGCAAGTTCGTCCGGCCGGGATCCGTGCGGCATCCCGTCACCGGTGCACCGAGCGGAGTGCAGATCACCGCCACGTTCCTGAACGGCAACTGGACGCTCGTCGTCAACAACCTGAACAAGAGCGCCCAGGCCGTGAGCGTGCAACTCCCGTCCGGAGGCGTCACGGCGAGCGGCGCGTACCGCACCAGCGCCGGTGAGAACCTGGCCGCCATCGCGCTGCCTGCGGTGTCCGGCGGCACCGCGTCGCTGACCCTGCCGGCCCAGAGCATCACCACCTACGTCTTCCGCACGGCATGAGCCGTAACGGCCGCTGACACGGGCGACCACTCCGCGTAATGTCGGCGCGGGTTGCCGGGACAGACGGAGGCCGAGTTGGACCGGTTCGGGCGGGAGCTTCGGAGGTTGCGCGAGCGAGCGGGTTTCACCCAGGCCCAGCTCGCCGCGCGGCTCGGCTACGACCACACCTACCTCTCGAAGCTGGAGAGCGGCGCGCGGGTACCCCCGATCACGTTCGCCCGCCAGGCCGACGACCTGCTCAAGGCGAGAGGCGCGCTGCTCGCACTGGCCACCAACGCCCGCATGCGACGCCCCGGCCGTGACGCCGACAGCGCCGGTGGGCCGGCCGGGATGCCACTGCCCTGCCCTCCCCACGCCTCCCACCCGGTCAAGCTGCCGCCGGTCCGCCCGATCAGCCTGCCCGCCTTCGGCATCACCTGCCCACTGCACGGCGCCGGCGGCTGCACCCTGTCCGCTCCGGTGGCCGGCCTCGCGGATCTGCTCGGTGACAAGGCCCGCACCGCGGGCGCCGAGACCGTGCACGGCTTCGCCGCCTTGCTGACGAGGTACATCGAGGCCGACCTCGAAGCCCTTACCGGCGACCTCGCCATGCCGGTCGAGCAGGCACTGCACGCTCTCCTGGACACGGTGCCCCAAGCGCGGGGCGCGGTGGCCACGGGCCTGCTGCACCTCGCCGCCCAGTACGCCGACCTGGCCGGCTGGCTGCGGATCAAACGCGGCCAGCACGGCATCGGGATGACCTGGCTGCACCGAAGCCTGGAGTGGGCGGCGGCATCCCGCAACTTCCCGACCGCCTGCGAGGCGCTGAGCAGCATGAGCGTCTTCGCCCTGATGGAGGGCGACGCGGCGACGGCTCTCCGGTACGGCCGTGCCGCGGCCGGGGTGGACCCCCACCGGCGCTGGACGACCGTGCAGGCCGACCTCGACCAAGCCCGCGCGCACGCCGTGCTCGGCGACTGGGCCGAGTTCACCCGGCACGCCGACGAAGCCCAACGAGTGGCGGAACGGCTGGGAGACCGGGACCGCGTCGAGGCGCCGTGGTTGTCCGGCGCCGAGGGCGAAACCTTCGTCGCCTCACACCTCGCCGGCGCGCTGCGGGACCTGGCCGACACCACCGGGGACCCGGCGACCGCGGGGCGCGCTGTGCTGTTCGCCCGGAAATCCCTGGCGAACGTCCCGTCCCGGATGCACGCCAGCAGGCTGATGCTGACCCTCCGCCTCGCCGACAGCCACGCCTGCAGCGGTGACATCGACGCCGCCGTCGCGGTCGCCCGGCCGGTGATCCAGACCGCGGAGTCGGCCCAGGTCACGCTCATCAGCCACGAACTCGACCGGCTGCGCACCCGGCTCGGCGACCGTTCCACCGACCTGTTCGACGGTTGACGAAGTCCGGCGCCCCAGCCGGCCGAACGCAATACCGCGTCCGCGGTACCCGCACCGTTTCGGCTCATCCTCAGGGCCGATGTGCCCGCAGCCGACCGCACGTCAGCATGGGACGGATTTCAAGGACAGTTGGTAAAGGAGTGACATGGTCATCGCGACAGCGCGCCCCGCGGCGGCGCCCGCCAGGCGGCTGCCCTGGCGGGGCATCGCGCTCGCCCTCATCTGCGCGGGCGCCGGGGCGCTCTACGCCGCGAACCTCGGGGTGAGCGGGTTCGGCAACACCTACTACGCGGCGTCGGTCCGGTCGATGCTGCAGAGCCCCGCGAACTTCCTCTTCGGCTCGTTCGACCCCTACGGCGTGGTCACCCTGGACAAACCGCCCATGGGGCAGTGGCCGCAGGCGCTCTCCGCGCTCGTCTTCGGCTACCACGGCTGGGCGCTGCTGCTCCCGCAGGTGCTCGAAGGAATCGGCACGGTCTTCCTCCTCCACCGCACGGTGCGGTTGTGGGCCGGGGACAACGCCGCGCTCCTGGCCGCGCTGATCTTCGCGCTCACCCCGGTGACGGTCGCGATCAGCGGCGACAACCTGCCGGACACCCTGCTCAACCTCTGGGTCGTCGCGGCGGCCTACGCCGTGACGAGGGCCGTGCTCGACGGCTCCGCGCGCCGGCGCACCGGCTGGCTGGCGTTGTGCGCCCTGTTCGTCGGATGCGGCTTCCTCACGAAGATGCTGCAGGCGTGGATCGTCGTCCCCGCGCTCGCCGCCGCCTACCTGGCCGGGAGCCGGAGCCCGGTCCGGCGGAAGCTGCTCGACCTGCTGATCGCGGGCGCGGTGCTCGCGGTGTCCTCGTTCTGGTGGGTCGCCCTGCACGACTGGTGGCCGGGCACCAAGCCGTACGTCGGCGGCAGCACGGACGGCACCGCCTGGGACCTCGTCTTCGGCTACAACGGATTCGGCCGGCTCTTCGGCGACGAGGCCGGTGGCGCCTCGGCGGGTGTGGCAGGCGGGATCGGCAGTGTCGCCAGCGGCGGCGAGCGAGGCTGGGGCCGGATGTTCGGCGACGGCGTCGGCGACCAGATCTCGTGGCTGCTGCCGTTCTCGATCTTCGTGCTGGCCGCGGTGCTCGTGGGCGGCCTGACACGCCGGGGCGGCGATCGGGGCCGGCGGGCCGGGTGGGTCCTCTGGGGTGGCTGGCTGGTGGTGACCTGCGCGGTGTACAGCCTGGCCAAGGGCATCTGGCACCCGTACTACACGACCATGCTCGCCCCCGCGATCGCCGCCGTTTCCGGCGCCGGGCTGATCCACTTCCGGCGCCGGCTCCGGGACGGCGACGGGCCCGCCTGGCTGCTCCCCCTGGGCCTGGCGGTGACCGCGGCGTGGGCGTTCGTCCTCGCCGGCCGGGCCGGGTCGTGGAACGCATGGGAGCGGTGGGTGGCCGTGGCCGCCGCCGCACTCGCGATCGTCGCGTTCCTGGTGAGTCGCACCGGCCCCGTCGCCCTGGCACTGGGCGTGTTCGCGATGCTGATCGCGCCCGCCGCGTGGTCCGTCGGCACCGCCGCACACCCCCAGGCGCTCGCGGCACTCCCCGCCGCCGGCCCGCCCGGCGCCGGCCTCGGCCCGCTCCGCAAGATGCTCCCGGCCTCCGGCGGGACACACGGCCTGGCCGGTCCGGGAAGCGCTTTCTCCGACGAGCTTTCCGACGAGCAACGGCGCATCCTCGGCTACGCGGCGAGCCACCGCGGCGACGCGGCCATCACCCTGGCCGTCGACAGCCCGGGCATGGTGATGGCCACCTTCATCGTCGGCAGCGGCGAAACGGTCATCGGCATGGGCGGCTACGGCGGCACCGACCCGGTTCCCACGGCAGGCCAGCTGGACGACTGGGTCGCCACCGGGAAGCTCAAGTTCGTCCTGGCCGGCCCTCCGTCCACCGGACCGGCGCTGGGCAACCGATCCGCGAACGCCCCACGGCAGCGCTGGCTCACCGGGCACTGCGCCCTGGTGGATCCCGCGGCCTACGGTGGCACCGCGGCGACGCGGCCGAGTTCACCGCTGCAGAGCGGGAACTCGCTGTTCACCTGCCACGCGTGAGCGGCGCTCCGGTGATGCCGGGAGGACGAGACTCAGACGCCGTAGGGGTTGTCGATGATGTAGACCCAGTCCCCCTCGCTCGTCCTCCTCATCACCTCGACCGCCTTTCCTTCCACGATGCCGTCCTCGCTCGTGATCCGCCAGGACGGCTGGACCATCGCCAGGTCGCCGTTCTGATGGACCGACGCGGCCTTCACCTCCATGGTGCTGGGCGAGGCGAGGTAGGGCTTCAGCGCTTCCTTGATGCTTTCCCTGCCGTAGACGGGCTCCTGTCCCGGTCCCGGTACGAACATGGCGTGTTCGTCGAACAGGGAACCCAGTCCGTCGAGGTCCTGGTCCCTGAGGTATCGGGCGAAGCGCTCGTGCACTACTTCCGGTGTCATGTTCTTTCCGGGCAGGGTGATGGGCTCGCCCGGGGTGGGCCAGTGCAGCGGGGCGCCGGCGGCGTCGAAGGTCTGCTGGACGTGATTGCGGTCTTCGGTGTAGTGGGCCCAGCCCTCGGCGTGCACGGCCACCACGAAGGGGTCGCCGAGCAGGCGGCGGGCCTCGACGGCCTGGGCCGCGGTCAACGACAGCCGGATGTCACCGAATGCCTCGAACCCGGCCGCGCCCAGGTGCAGCAGCGCCACGTCCACGCGGTAGCGGCCGGCCAGTGCGCTCATCGCGTCCAGGTCGACGGTGTCACCGGAGACGTACACCGTCGGTGCCGAGCCGTCGCCGGTGTGCAGGAGGAAGCCGGTGACCGGACCGGTGACGGCCTCGGTGCCGACGGGCCCGTGGCGGGCGGGGACCGCGGTGATGTTCAGCGGCGTGCGGCCCGGCATCGACAGGGTCCGGGTCTGCCAGGGCTCCAGGCCGACGGCCGCGCCCCCGAGGTCCTCGGCGCCGGCGACGGTGGTCAACACCGCCGAGGCACCGGAGGCCACCGTGCGCCCGGCGGTGTCGAGGTTGTCCAGGTGCCCGGTGTGGCTGACCAGGACGGCGTCGAGGGTGGGCAGTTGCGCGGGCTTCAGCGCCGGGTCAGCCGTCTTGCGCACCGTGACCGGGCCGTCCTGGTACTCGGTGCCGGCGGCGTCGAAGGTCGGGTCGGTCAGCAGCGTCCAGCCGGCCAGGCGGATCAGCGCGGTGGGGCCGCCGAGCACCGTCACGGTGTTCGCGGCGCCGGTCACGGCCTCGTCGGTCATCACAGGTACTCCTTGACGTTCAGGGATTGACCCGCTCACTCTGACCGAGTTACTTTCTCTCGGGAAGTACATACCTTCAGGTGAGGTGAGCACGTGCAGGAAAGCACGCGAGGCAACGTCCGCGATCCCGCCTGCCCCGGCAGGCAGCTGTTCGACCTGGTCACCACCCGGTGGGGCGCCCTGGTCCTGGTCGACCTCATCGAGGGCCCGCAACGCTGGTCCGAGCTGCGCCGGCGCGCCGGCGGCGTCAGCGACAAGATGCTCGCCCAGACCCTGCGCGACCTCGAAGCCGGTGGACTGATCACCCGCACCGTGCAGACCAGCCGCCCACCGACGGTGCAGTACGCCCTGACCGACCTCGCCCGCGGCGTCACCTCGGCACTGCAACACCTGCAGGACTGGGCCGAACGACACACCGGCGACTACGTCCACCACCGAGACACCCACACATCCAGCCCGCAACCCTGAAGTCTGCACGGCAACTACGGCCGGGTACTGCGCACCGGCGCCGACCCAGGACAAGGAGCACGATGGACGCCGTGGCCACAGTCCCCGTTCAAGGGGCCTGAGAGCGTGAGCCTCAAGGTCGACTGGAGCCGGCCGATGTGGCCGCCGGAGTCGGCGCGAACTCCGGGTGACTGGCAGCCGTGGCTGTTCCGGGTCGAGCGGGTCCTTCCCGGGGTGCTGCTGGCCATCGCGACCGTGGTCACCCTCGGGGTCGGCGGGCACGACGCACGGTGGTGGACGACCACCGGTGCCCTGGTCGCCGCGGCCGGGCTCTTCGTGCTCGGCACGGTGGTCCTCGCGCCACCGCGGCTGCGCGAACGGCCCGCTTTCGCGCTGCTCACGTTCCTCGGCATCATCGGGCTGGGCAGCGCCCTCGAGGTCCGCGACCTCACGTTCCTCATCTTCATGATCTTCGCTTTCCTGGCCGCCATGCGGTTGCGGCCCACGTGGCTCGCCTTCGCCGCGCTGGCGGTGACGTCGCTGCTGATCAACACCCTCGGCAACGGCGGCCCGGTGCACGCCCTGCGGGAGCGGCCGGCCATCTGGGTCACGATCATCGTCGTGGAGACCGCGGCGATCGGCGGCGGCGGCCTGCTCTCGACGGCCATCGCCCGGCAGAACGAGGAAAGCCGGCGCATGCTCGACGAACTCGCCGCGGCGCACGCGGAAAACGAAGGCCTGCAACGACAGCTGCTCGGCCAGGCCCGCGAAGCCGGGATCCTCGACGAGCGGCAGCGGCTGGCCCAGGAGATCCACGACACCCTGGCCCAGGGTTTCACCGGCATCATCACGCAGCTCGAAGCCGCCGCGCTGGCCCCGGCCGACGCCGCGAAACGGCAGCGGCACCTGGACTCCGCGACCGCGCTCGCGCGGGAGAACCTCACCGCCGCCCGGCGTTCGGTGCGCGCGCTGCACCCCGAGCCCCTGGACGCCGCGACGCTGCCCGACGCGCTCGCCGGCGTCGCGGCGCGGTGGAGCGAGCGGACCGGCGTGCCCGCCGCGTTCACCGCCACCGGTGACCCCCGGCCGCTGCACCCGGAGATCGAGTCGACCGTCCTGCGGGTCACCCAGGAAGCGCTGTCCAATGTGGACAAACACGCCGGGGCGGGCCGCGTCGGCCTGACGCTGTCCTACATGGCCGGCGAGGTGACCCTGGACGTCCGCGACGACGGCGCCGGGTTCACCCCCGGCGCCGAGCCCGGGCCCGGCTTCGGGCTGCCCGGGATGCGGCGGCGCGTCCAGCGGCTCGCCGGTACGCTGCACGTCGAGTCCGAACCCGGCGGCGGCACCGCGATCTCGGCCGTCCTGCCCGCCGTCCCGTCCCCGCCGGAGGCCTCCCCATGACCATCACCGTGCTCATCGCCGACGACCACCCGATCGTCCGCGACGGGCTGCGCGGCATCTTCACCAGCCGCGGCTTCGAGGTCCTCGGCGAGGCGGCCAACGGTGCCGAAGCCGTCGCGCTGGCCGAGCGGCTGCGCCCGGACGTCGTGCTGATGGACCTGCGGATGCCGGGCACCGACGGCGTCGCGGCGATCACCGAGCTGGCCCGGCTGGGCAACCCGGCGCGGGTCCTGGTGCTCACGACGTACGACACCGACTCCGACGTCCTGCCCGCCGTCGAGGCCGGCGCGACGGGCTACCTGCTCAAGGACGCCCCGCGTGAGGACCTCTTCCGCGCGGTCGAAGCCGCCGCCCGCGGGGAGGCCGTGCTCTCCCCCGCGGTCGCCAGCCGGCTGATGGACCGGGTGCGCGAGCCGGCCCGGGAACCGCTCTCCCAGCGAGAGCGCGAAGTGCTCACCCTGGTCGCCCGCGGATCGACCAACAAGGAAGCCGCGAAAAAGCTCTTCATCAGCGAAGCGACGGTCAAAACGCACCTGATCCACGTCTACGCGAAGCTCGGTGTGAAGGACCGGGCCGCGGCCGTCGCGGTCGCGTTCGAACGCGGGCTGCTGGGGTCCTAGCCTGGTGGCCTACCGTCCCGGCGGTTCCACCGACAGGGCGTGCCGGAAGACGCCACGCGGGTCCCAGCGGGCCTTGACCTGCTGGAGACGGGGGT
>Ga0207678_10002393_pt1 | contig 17038 bp, 13 predicted proteins | sample KBSC63metaG_FD_184319 | JGI IMG/M metagenome (GOLD analysis project Ga0207678, IMG submission 184319) | Corn rhizosphere microbial communities from Kellogg Biological Station, Michigan, USA - KBS C6-3 metaG (SPAdes) (version 2) | ecosystem: Host-associated > Plants > Roots > Rhizosphere > Soil ...
TGACGTTCTGCAGGAACGGCATGACGTCAGCGGGGCCTTCCGGGCCGCCGAACGAGACGAGCAGGAAGGCGTCGTAGGCCGGCATGTCTCCATCCAACCAGGGCGGCCGGACGGCTATGCCCACGGAGGGGTCTGGCGACCCGCCGCCCGGACGCCCTGGAACCGGGATTCCATGGCGTTGGAACGCACTGGATCCGGGGTTTCATGGCGTTCCAGCTGGCTCGCCAGGTGCCGCCCGGCTGCGGCCGTTAGGTTGGCGGTGTCCGATATCGTGATCTTCATGGGGCAATGCGGCGGATGACCGGGCTTGATGAGACGGAAAGGCCCGCTAGCCGCTCCCCCGCCGGCCTGCTGACCAGGCCGCTGCGGCCGTACGCCGAGATCTTCACGATCCCGGGGGCCTGGCGCTTTTCCGTGGCGGGCGTCATCGGGCGGATGCCGATGTCGATGTTCGGGCTGGGTACTGTCCTGCTCATCTCGGCCGTCACCGGGAAGTACGGCGTGGCCGGCACGGTATCCGCGGTCGGCTCGCTCGGCTACGCGTTCACCTCTCCCCGGGTCGCCCGGGCGGTGGACTCGCGTGGCCAGCGGCGCGTCCTGATCCCGCTGCTCATCGTGTTCACCGTGGCCACCGCGCTGCTCATCGTGGCCGTGGAGCTTAGGCTGCCCACCTGGGCATTCTTCGTTCCGGGGGCGGTCGCGGGATCGGCCATGCCGTCGCTGGGCGCGATGGTCCGGACGCGCTGGAGCGTCCTGCTCGCGGGCTCGCCCCGGCTGCACACCGCGTTCTCCTTCGAGTCGGTCGCCGACGAACTGTGCTTCATCGTCGGCCCGGCCGCGGTGACGCTGCTCGCGACCGAGGTCTTCCCCGCCTCCGGCGTCGGCGTCGCGGCCGTGCTGTGCCTGGTGGGGACGCTGTGGTTCGCCGCGGAGCGCGGCACCGAGCCGGCGGTGGTCCGGCCCGAGCGGCCCGCCAGCCGGGCCGGGCGGCGGGCCGGCCGGGTCCGCGGCGTGCCAGCGCCCGGGCTGATCGTGCTGGCTCCGGTATACATGCTGCTCGGTGCGATGTTCGTGTCGATCGACCTGAGCACGGTGGCGTTCGCCCAGCACCTCGGGCACAAGCCGCTGGCCGGCTTGATCCTCGGCACGTACGCGTTCGGCAGCGCAACCGGCGGGATCTGGTACGGGACCAGGCACTGGCGGGCACCGGTGGAGAAGAGGTTCGCGCTTGCCCTTACGCTGACCGTGCTCGGCGTGGCCACGTTCTGGGCGCAGCCGAACCTGATTTCGCTGACCTGCGTGATCTATCTGTGCGGGCTGGCCATCGCGCCGACCCTCATCGCCGGGTTCAGCCTGCTCGAGGCGCAGGCCAAGCCGGGCCGCCGGACCGAGGCCATGTCGTGGCTGAGCAGCGGCATCTCCGTCGGAGTAGCCGCCGGTGCGGCCGTGGTCGGGTTCGTTATCGACGCGCACGGCCCCCGGTTCGGCTACGCCGTCGCCGCCATGTGCGGCGCCGCGAGCGCCGCCATCTGCCTGGCAGGCCTGGGCCGCCTCCGGCCGGCCGCCGGGCCGGCCCCGGCCGGGAGCTAGGACCCCGGTCACGGGCCGGTCCTTCGCGGCGGCGGGTTCCGGCGGTCAGGCGGGGTTCTTGGCGTACTCCCCGGCCAGCGCCAGTACCTCGTCGACGTACCAGGTGGCGTGGTTATAGGCGAAGATCGCCCCGCGCAGCGTCGCGGGATTCCCGGCGCCGGCCGCACACAGCATTCGCGCGGCCGAGGGGATGGCGTCGAGCGGGTTCATGATGTCCGGAGGGCCGGGCGGGCCGAACCCGTTGATACCCCACTCGGCCCAGGTGCCCGGCATGAACTGCATCGGGCCCAGGGCGCCCGCGCTCGACGGGCCGTTGTTGGCGCCGTCGCCGCTCTCGATCTGACCGATCGCGGCCAGCACCGTCCAGGACATTCCCGGGCAGTACTTCGCGGCCGAGGCCTTGAAGAGGTTGAGGTAGTTGGCTGGCGCGCCCGCCGGGATGTTCGTGGCAACTGGTCTCTGACTCGCCGTCGCCAAGCCGTAGGAAACCAGGTTCACCACCTGGCCGCTCTTCCCGATAACGGACCTGACCTGAGACATCAACGTCGGCAGGCTGGCGCTGGGCGGCGCGCTGATCAGCACGGCGAAATTCCGCGCCAGCCCGAGCTGCGCTGACCTGGTAAGGTTCACGATCGCATCCGCGCCGGTCACGCTCAGCGCGGTCGCCCCGCCGAACCGCAGCCGGGTGAGAACCGCGGCCGACACCGGATAGGACTGCCCGGCGGCGAGGTGCAGCCTGCGTGCCGCCGCATCGGTGCTGACGAGCTGCCCCTTGCCTAGATTCGACCAGATTGCCGACGAGCTGGCCGAGGCCAGTGGCGTCCAGGACCGGAACGCTTGCGGCGAGACGCCGAGTACGTTGGCGCTCTGGCCGTTGACCTTGACCTTCCCGCCGTCGACGGGCAGCGCCGCCTGAACCCCGTGCAGCTTAGAGATCGCGGCCAGCTGCGAAGAGGTTATGCCGCTCGGCATGGCGGCGATGAGGTCGGGCACGTAAAGCTGCTTCCGCTGGGAACTCCCGTCCGAGCCGGTTGCCGTCAGCGACGCCGAGGACCGGCTCCCGGAGGCGGCGATGCCGGGAGGAGGATTCACGGTGAAGCCGAAAGGATCGCCCCCCGGACCCGTGCGGGCACCGGCCGGACCGGCGAAACCAGCCAGCGTCACGCCCGCCGTGGCGGTGACGGCGAACAGCTGGACGACACGCCACCAGGGGCCGGTGCGGGCCGCGCGGCCGGCGCGGCGCTGGGACAGAAGCAGCACAATGTATAAGACGATATAAGGCTCCCCACGCCAACAGAAAGCCCCCGGCGGATTGTTAAAGGGTCCTTAAGCCTTCTATTAGAAGATCTTCGGCTTCCCCTGACCCCCGGAGTGTGCGTGCCGGGCCGCCCGGAGCACGTACCGGTCATCGCGGTCGCGAGCGCTGGTCACGAGCCCGTGACCAGCGGCGCGAACCGCACCGAGCCGTCCGCGCCGGGTGCTGCGAACGCGAGCACCCGGTTCGCCTCGGCGATCAGCGCATCCCGCTCTCGGTCCCGCTCTGGGCCGAACATCTCGATGGTCACCGTGGCCTCCTCCCGGGTCCGGGCCAGCCGCCACATCCCGGCCACGAACCCGTCCACGAGCACCGTGGCCGGGATGACGCCGTTGACGGTGTAGAGCCGGCTGGTGGCTTCGGGGCTGACGACCCGGGACCGTTCGGCGTGGGAGAGCACGAGGTTGTCGAATTCCGCGGCCAGCCGGACCGGCACGGGCGTGTCCTCGCCGGGGCGCGGCGCCGTGGGCAGGTCGAACAGCTCGGCGCCCTGCTCGTCGCGGAAGGTGACCAGGGACGGGCGGAGCTGCTCGAGCACCGCCTTCAGCCCGGTCAGCCCGGACCAGGCCTGCACGTCCCGCACCGTGGCCGGGCCGAACGCGCCGAGGTACCTGGTCACCAGCTGCGCCAGCTCGGCCGGGGAGGCCGGCGGCACCGGATAAGCGGGCTCGCCGGACCGACGCCGCCGGCCGAGCCAGTGTTCGGCCGAGGTGTGCATCGACTGACCGGCCCGGCCCCAGACCGCACGCGGCGGCACCTGGACCAGCGGCACATAGGTGCGCACGCCCTGGGCCAGGGCGGCGGGCGGATGATCCGGCCACTGCGCCGCCAGCGCCTGGCCGAGCCGGGCGAACGTCATCGGCTCGGCCTCGACCAGGCGGCGGCCCGCCGCGGCCAGCTCCGCGGGGTCCACCCCCGCCAGCTGCTTGCCGAACGCGCCGCGCATGCCCCGCTCGATCACCGGCTGGAGCAGCCGGCGCAGCGGCAGGCAGTCCCGCGCGGACACCACGTGAATGGTGCCGCGCATCAGCGCGATCCGGACCACGCTGCGGTCGGTGATCAGCGTGGCCAGGTCCTCGGGGCGGAACCCGTCCAGGCGGGAGTGCAGCCCGTAATACGGCGGGAACGGCGCCTGGGCCTGCAGCCCCACCAGGTGCTCGATGGTCTGCACCACCCGCGCGGCCCGGTCCGGCTGCCCGGCCGGCAGGGCCTGGCGCTCGAGCAGCAACTGGCGGGCCAGGAGCGCGCGGTTGACCGCACGCAAGCTCAGTACCTGCGCCGAAGCCATCAGTAGCAGATGTCCGTGTGCAGCCGGGCCGCGGGCAGCGGATGGGCTAGGGCCTGCGCGGTACGCGCATCGGCCGGACGGTGCAGCACCACGTAACCGTGGTCGGCGTACACCAGCGCGTACCCGTGCGCGCGCAGGTACGCCACCTCCTGGGCTTGCTGGCTGGGGGTGCAGAACGGGAAGTCCAGCCCGAGCGTGTCTCCCACCACCCACGGCGCCCACCGGGGTGTGCCGTCGAGCAGCAGCACCGTGTCCCGGCCGGACAGCGCCGGGCCGATGTTGTTGGACGCTTCCACCTCCACCCCCGCGGGCACGTGCGCGACGGCCGCGGCGGCCGCCCGCATCCGGGCGTTGGTGTTGTAGAAGCCGGGCTTGAGCAGCGACCCGAACGGCGAGGACGGAAGGTAGACCAGCGCGGCGGCGCAGATCGCGGCGGCCCACAGCGTGGCGGGTTTCCAGGCGGCTCCGCCTCGCCGCAGCCAGGCGGGCCGCGACCAGGGATAGGTGAGCCAGGCGTTCCACCGTTCGGGCCAGTGCCGCTGCAGCCGGGCGGCGCCGTCCACCGCGGCGCAGCACAGCATCATCACCAGGAACGCGTTGTACTGGAACTTGGCCTGCCACCACAGCGGGTACCCCGACGCGAGCATCCGCTCGGCCAGCAGCGGCAGCACGGCCACTACCATCGGCGAGGCGAGCGGCAGGAAGCCGAACATCGCCAGCAGCCCGATCATGGTCCGGGCCTTGACCTCCGGGGTGACGAACACGTGCAGCGCGTGTAGCGGATGGGTGAGCACGTTGAGCAGGGCGCCGCCCAGCGTGGACCCGAACTGGCCGTAGGCCCAGTAGAAGCTGGCCGAGCCGCCGAACGCCGGGATCAGCAGGTGGGTGGCCGCCCAGGTCGCCGCCACGCCGCCCACCACGAAGGCCAGGCCGGTCCAACGGCGACGGGTCAGCAGCAGGTACCCGCCGAACCCCGCCACCAGCAGCCCCATGTCCTCCTTGACCAGCAGCAGCGCCACGGCGGCGAGCACGCCCTGCCAGCGCTTCCCTGCATCGAAGCGCTCGACCATCACCGCGGTCAGGACGGGGACGAAGGCCACCTCGTGGAAGTCGAAGATGACGGCTTCCATGACCGGCAGCGACAGGGCGTAGGCCACGCAGACGAAGTACGCCGCCCCCGATCCGATCTGGCGTCGCGTGTAGGCCCACAGCGGCGGGATGGCCAGCGCGAACAGCACGCCCTGGGCGACCAGCAATGTGGCCGGGCTGTCGTGGATCCAGTACAGCGGGGCGAGCAGCGCCAGCACCGGTGACCAGTGGTCGGCCAGCAGCAGGAAGTGCGCGCCCTGCCCGTCCGAGACGCCGCGGGCGACCGATACCGGCGCGGCCAGGTGGGCGTAGCCGCGGATCCCCTGATCGAAGATGACCAGGTCGAACGTGCTGGCCAGGAAGCGGCGCAGGAGGTTGAGCGAGTCCAGGCAGTAGACGAGGGCGGCGGCGGCGGTGAGCGCTCCCACCTTGACCGGGGAACGCCGCCAGAATTCCCGCAACCGCCCTGGACCTGCGGCCGTCCCGTCATCCGAGCTGGGGGCGGTCGCAGTGCCGGCGGCGGCCTGGCTGCTCACCGCTGGAAGGGTAGCAGGGCGCGGCGTTGACCGAATGCACGGCAGGATAACCAGGGAAGGCTACTCTCTTGCTATGAACCAGGAGGCAAGCCGCGGCCCCGCCAACGCCGCGTCGCGCGGGACCGGGCGGCCACCGAGGAAAAAGCTCGCCAGACCATCGCTGGGCGGGGGTGCCCCGGCCCAGGACCGCGAGCTGCGCGCGCAGGGCCGGGAAACCGTCCGCCGGCTGCTCGAGGCGGGCATGGTCGAGTTCGAGGATCGCGGCTTCCACGGCGTCCGCGTGGACGACGTGGTGCGCCGGGCCGGCATCTCGCACGGGACGTTCTACCTGTACTTCTCCAACAAGGAGGACCTGTTCAAGGCCCTGCTGAAGGACGCGCTGCACGACATGGAGATCGTGGCAGGCGATTTTCCCGTCGTCACGCACGACGAGACCGGCCTGGTCGTGCTGCGCCAGTGGGTCCGCAAGTTCTTCCGCGCCTACGCGGCGCATGCCACCGTGATCCGCATCCTCAGCCAGGCCGACCTGGTGCCCGAGGAAGTGTTCGGCGACGGGCTGCGGCTGTTCTTCAGCATCGCCGAGGCGATGACCACGGGGATGACCGCCGCCGCCCAGGCGGCCGGCAAGCAGCAGGAGCACGCCGAGCTCACCTCGGTGGCCTGCCTGATGATGCTCGAGCGGGTGAACTACCTGATCAGCGCCGATGTCCGGCTGCCGGAGGACGAGATGGCCGACCGGATCGCGGACATCATGTTCTCCGCGTTCGGCCTCAACGTTCCGTGATTCCGGCTACGCGGAGGTCCGCCACCGCGGCGAGGGCCTGACGGGTGGCCGGCACGTCGTGCACGCGGAACACGCGCGCGCCCAGCCAGGCGCACACGGCCAGGGCGGCGATCGTCCCCTCGGCCCGCTCGGCGACCGGCAGGCCGAGCGTCTCGCCGATGAAGTCCTTGTCCGCCACCGCGACGAGGACCGGCCAGCCGGTGCCCGTCAGTTCGCCGAGGCGCCGGGTCACCTCGAGTGACTGCCACGTGTTCTTCCCGAAGTCGTGCGCCGGGTCCACCAGGACAGAATCCGGCGGTACGCCCCCGGCCACGGCCCGTTCGGCATATTCCGTGACGTAGCCGGTCACCTCGTGCACGACGTCACCGTAGGCGGGCCGGTGCGGGCGGGTGCGGGGCGGCAGGCCGCCCGCGTGCGAGCAGACCAGGCCGGTACCGTACCTGGCCGCGACCTCGGCCAGCCGCGGGTCGGTGCCGCCCCAGGCGTCGTTCAGCAGGTCCGCACCTGCCTCGGCGACTACCTCGGCGACCTCTGCCCGCCAGGTGTCGACGCTGATCACCACGTCCGGGTGGCGCTCGCGCACCGCCGCGACCAGGCCGGCCACCCGGTCGATCTCGGCCGCGGGGGTGACCTCGTCACCGGGGCCCGCCTTGACCCCGCCGATGTCGACGATCTCGGCCCCGTCGGCCACCGCCCGACTGGCCGCGTCGAGGGCGGGACCGAAGTCCCTGGTAGCCCCGCGGTCGAAGAACGAGTCGGGCGTCCGGTTGATCACGGCCATGATCCCGAACGTGCCGGGTGGCCACGCCCGCGCGCCGAGCCGGAGCGTCCGCGGGCGCCGGTGATGGACGGGACCCGGGCGGCGGTCTGTCACCGGTCGAGGCTATAGCACCCGCCGACGTCGGGAAGAATCTCTAACGTGCGATTTCTCAACGAGGCGACCCCCGGGTACGACCTGACCTATAGCGACGTGTTCATGGTGCCCAGCCGGTCGGCGGTCGGCTCGCGGCTCGATGTCGACCTGACTGCCACCGACGGCAGCGGCGCCACCATCCCCCTCGTGACCGCCAACATGACCGCGGTCTCCGGCCGCCGGATGGCCGAGACGGTGGCCCGGCGGGGCGGCCTCGCGGTCCTGCCGCAGGACATCCCGGCCGACGTCGTGGCGGACGTGATCGCCTGGGTGAAGTCACGGGACCTGGTGGTGGAGACCGCGCTGACGCTGGCGCCGACCGACACGGCGGGTGACGCGCTCAGCCTGCTGCCGAAGCGGGCGCACGGCGCCGTGATCGTGCTGTCCGACGAACAGCCCGTCGGGGTCGTCACCGAGGCCGACTGCCTCGGCGTCGACCGGTTCACCCAGCTCAGGCACGTGATGTCGGCGGACCCGTTCACGCTGCCCGCCGGGACGCCGCCCGAGCGGGCGTTCGCGCTGCTGCACGACGGCCGGCACCGGCTGGCGCCGGTGGTGGACGGGGCGGGGCGCTGCCTCGGCATCATGACCAGGACCGGGGCGCTGCGCGCGACCCTGTACTCCCCCGCCGTCGACGCTTCGGGCCGGCTCCGGGTGGGGGTGGCCATCGGGGTCAACGGCGACGTCGCGGCCAAGGCCAAGCTGCTGCTCGACGCGGGGACCGACGTATTGGTGGTGGACACCGCGCACGGGCACCAGGAGAAGATGATCTACGCGCTGCAGGCGGTGCGGGGCCTGTCCCCGTCGGTTCCGGTGGTGGCGGGCAACGTGGTGACCGCGGCCGGGGTCGACGACCTGGTGTCGGCCGGGGCCGACGTGGTCAAGGTGGGCGTGGGCCCGGGTGCGATGTGCACCACCCGGATGATGACGGGGGTGGGGCGGCCGCAGTTCTCCGCCGTGCTGGAGTGCGCCGCGGAGGCCAGGCGGCTCGGCGCCTCGGTGTGGGCCGACGGCGGGGTCAGGCACCCCAGGGACGTGGCGCTGGCGCTGGCCGCGGGCGCCTCGAACGTGATGATCGGGTCGTGGTTCGCCGGGACCTACGAGTCGCCGGGCGATACGTTCCGGTCGCCGGAGGGGCGGCTGTACAAGGAGAGCTTCGGGATGGCGTCGGCGCGGGCGGTCCGGCTGCGTTCGGCGAGCGACTCGGCGTTCGAGCGGGCGCGCAAGGAGCTGTTCGAGGAGGGCATCTCGTCGGCCCGGATGTACCTGGACCCGGTGCGGCCCGGCGTGGAGGACCTGATCGACATGATCGTGGCCGGCCTCCGGTCCTCGTGCAGCTACGCGGGAGCGCGCGACCTGGCCGAGTTCGGCGAGCGGGCCGTGATCGGGCTGCAGAGCGCATCCGGCTACAGCGAGGGCATGCCCGTCCCTACCAGCTGGTGAGGGGTGGGGTCAGCCAGTTGCGTTGAGCCAGCGGACGGGGGCGCCGTCGGCGGCGCGGCGGAACGGCTCGAGCTCGTTGTCCCAGGCCGTGCCCAGGAGCCTGCCGAGTTCGTCCTCCAGTGACGCCGTGGCGCCGCCCCGCTCGGCCAGCAGCATGACCGACCTGAGCCGGTTCTCGGAGACCATGATGTCGCCGTTGGCGCCGGTCGCCGCGGTGAACAGGCCGAGGTCGGGCGTGTAGCAATGCCGCACGCCGTCACAGCCGGGCGAGCTGTCCTCGGTGACCTCGAACCTGAGCCGGTTCCAGCCGGCCAGCGCGGACGCGATCGCCCCCGCCGTGCCCGGCTGAGCCTGCCAGGTGAGCTCGGCCCGCAGCGCACCCGGGGCGGCCGGCTGGCCGGACCACGGCATGCCAACGGGCGCCCCCACGATTCCGGCTACAGCCCACTCGATGTGCGGGCACAGCGCCGGGGGCGCCGAATGAACGTACAGAACACCTAGAGCAATAGGCGCAGACACCGTGCCTCCTTGTAGACGAGGTTCGCCTTCCCCTGCGGCCTCGCTACTGCGGCACGGACTGCCCAGTTACATATTGTGCCTCATGCCCCCGCTTGATGCCAGCTCTTCGGCCAGGAAAACCGCGTGAATTCGCAAACATGACCAGTGTGGCGAGGATCACGATGGCGACCGCCGACCAGGGCACGTAGTCGCCTGCGCGGTCGTAGAAAGTCTTGGCCGAGGTCGGCGGGAGCCCGAGCCGGACGCTGACCACGCCGTGCGAGGACTGCCCCATCCAGGCCAGCAGCCGGCCTCTGGCGTCGAACGCGGCCGTGACTCCGGTCAGCGCGGCCTGCACCGCCGGGCGGCCGGTCTCGGCCGCGCGCACCGCGCTGAGCGAGGCGTGCTGGTCCGGTCCCCAGGTGCCTTGGAAGGTGGACGTCGCGGACTGGTAGACGATCAGCTGCGCGCCCAGGTCGGTATCCACGCGGGACATGTCGGGGAACGCGGACTCAAAGCAGATCAGCACGCCGATCGGCAGCGGCTTGCCCGCCCGGTCGACCGGGTAGAGCAGGTGCGCGCCGGTGCCGGGGATCATGTTCGACGCGGCGGCCCTGCTGATCTTGGTCAGCCAGCCGAGCTGCTGCCGGAACGGTATGTACTCGCCGAATGGCACCAGCCGGGTTTTGATGTACTGGCCGCGGATGCCATCGGGGCTGACCAGGACCCCGACCTTCTCCTGGCCCTTGCCCGGGACCGTCGTGTCCTGGTTGACCAGCAGGTCGGCCCCGTCTTGCCTGGCCAGGGATTCCATCTTGGCGAGCTGGTCGTGGTTCTCCGGCAGGGTAAGGTCCACCGCGGTGCTGCTCTCGCCCCACACGATCAGGTCGGGCTTGACCCCGCTCAGCGTGCCGGAGCGGCTCAGCTCGGCGGTCAGCCGCTCACTCGCGTTGACCCGCTGGACCGCGTTGTTCACGATTCCCGGCTGCACCATGGCGATCGTCGCCTCGCGCGTCACCGGGCTGGCCGGGGTGAGCGCGAACGCCAGCGGCCCGGCGCCGACGCCGGCCACCGCGACGGCCGCGCCGAGTACGGCGAGGCCCGCGTTTGGTTTCGCGCCGGGTATCACGCGGGGCAGGGATTCCAGGGCGAGCACAATCGCCACGTTGACCATGACCAGCGCGAAGCTGATCAGCCACACCCCGCCCACCGCGGCCAGCGCCAGGACCGCCGGATGCTGCCACTGGCTGACGCCGAACACCGCCCACGGGCCGCCGAGCGCCTGCCAGGACCGCAGCCATTCGCCGAGCAGCCAGCAACTCGGCACCACCACCAGGGCGGCCAGCGCCCGAGGCCAGGTCACCGGCGGCCTGAGCAGCTTCCAGGCCGCCACCCCGAACGGTATCCACAGTGCGCCGACTACCGCGCCCACCAGCAGCACCGCGGGCCCGATCTCCGGGGTCATCCAGTACAGCGCCGCGATCAGGTACCCAGCCCCGAGCCACCAGGCGCGCATGCCGCCCTCCCGGGCCGTAGGCGACCTGACGATCACCACCAGCCCGGGTACCAGCCCGAACCAGGCCAGGAATTCAAGGTTCGGAGCGGGGAACGTGAGGATGAGCAAGGCCCCCAGGAGCAGCATCAGCCGCCTGGGCGACCAGATCCACCGCCCCGTCCTTCTCAGCGCCCTGCGCACCCTTCCATTGTCGGCCGTCCGCGCGGGTGCCCGCGACCGCCCCTCGTCACCGCCCTCGCCACCGCGATCGCAACGTCATGAACTCCGGGATCCACTGCGTCCTGGCGCGGTGGATCCGGGGTTTCAGTACGTTCGGAGGGCGCTTCAGGTCAGGGCGGCGACGGCTTCTGGGGTCAGGTCGGTCAGGGCGGGCAGGACGAGGCTGGCCAGGGCGAGGGCGTCGGGGTCGGGCGGGTATTCAGGGTGCGGGATCGCGATGACGTGCATGCCCGCGGCGGCCGCCGAGCGCAGGCCGTTCGAGGAGTCCTCTACGGCGGCGCAACTCGTCGGGGCGACGCCGAGCATGGCCGTTACGGCCAGGTAGATGTCCGGGGCGGGCTTGCCGTGGGGCACCTGTTCGGTGGACATCGTGACCTTGAAGTACGAGCGCAGGTCCGCGGCCTGGAGCACGGTCTCGATGAGCACCGCGGGGGCCGAACTGGCCAGGCCGAGCGGCCAGCGGGCGGCGAGCCTGCGCACTGCCTCGACGGCGCCCGGCAGGAACGGGATCCGCTCCCGGTAGCGCGCGGCCATCCGGTCGACGACCTGGGACGCGACCTCACCGGGCGGCAGGCCGACGCCGAGGTCCTCGCTGAGGTACCGGGCCCACTCCGGGGTGCTCATGCCCATGAGCCTGCGCTGGGCGTCCGGGGCCCAGTGGCCGCCGTGTTCGGCGACCAGGGCGCGGCGGACCTCCTCCCAGACCGGTTCTGAGTCGATCAGCACCCCGTCCAGGTCGAAGACGACCGCCTCGATCATCGGGGGCGTCCGGGTTCACGATCCGGGCCGTCGCGGTGCCAGGACACGCGCCACGGCCCGTTAGGAATCATGATCGTGAACTTGCCTCGGTGAGGGCGCGCGAGACCAGGACGCGGGCCAGGTGCTCGCGGTAGGCCTTGGTGGCGCGGATGTCGTCGGCGGCGTTGGTGCCCTCGGCGGCGTGCGCGGCGGCGTCGGCCGGCGAGGCGCCGCCGGCCAGGGCGGCTTCGGTCGCGGTGGCGCGCAGCGGCGTCCCGCCCATGTTGACCAGGCCCACGCGGCCGTCCTGCACGGCGCAGCCGACGATGGCCCAGTCGATGGCCCGCTGGGTGAACTTCTGGAATGACCACGCCCCGGCCGAGGCCGGCTTGGGCACCCGGATCTCGGTGAGCAGTTCGTCGGGCTCGAGGGCGGTCTCGAACAGGCCCTGGAAGAACTCCCCGATCGGGATCTCCCGGGAACCGCCAGGGCCGCGCGCGACGATGGTCGCGTCCAGCGTGAGCAGCACGGCGGGCAGGTCCGAGGCGGGGTCGGCGTGCGCGATCGAGCCGCCGATCGTGCCCCGGTGCCTGATCTGCGGGTCGCCGACCTGCCCGGCCGCGTGGGCGAGCAGCGGCACCTCGCGGGCCAGGACCTCGGAGTGCTCGACGTCGTGGTGCCTGGTCAGGGCGCCGATCGCGACGTAGGAGCCCTTGTCGTCAACGTACGACAGGTCGTGCAGGCCGCCTAGGTCGATGATCACCTCGGGGGCGGCCAGCCGCAGCTTCATCAGCGGCAGCAGCGAGTGACCGCCGGCCAGGAACTTCGCGTCGTCGCCGTGTTCGGACGCGAGGCTGAGCGCCTCCTCGACCGAGCCTGCCCGCTGGTAGCTGAATGTGGACGGGATCACGCCGACACCTCCGCGGGCGCCTCAGCGGCCGCCAGCGCGGCCCTCACGATGTTGTGGTAGCCGGTGCACCGGCACAGGTTGCCTTCGAGGCCGTTGCGCACCTGCTCCTCGGTGGGGTGCGGGCTCTCCTTGAGCAGCGACACGATGGCCATCACCATGCCCGGCGTGCAGAAGCCGCACTGCAGGCCGTGTTCGGTGTGGAACGCGCGCTGTACCGGGTGCATCTCCCCGTTCGTGGCCAGTCCCTCGAGCGTGGTGACCTCGTGCCCGCTGGCCTGGGCGGCGAGCACCGTGCAGGACTTGACGGATTCCCCGTCGAGCAGCACCGTGCAGGCCCCGCAGGAGGTGGTGTCGCAGCCGACGTTGGTCGCGGTGAGATTGGCCACGTCGCGCAGGAAGTGCACGAGGAGCATGCGGTCCTCGACGTCCGCGGTGATGTTCGTGCCGTTGACGGTCAGGTCGACCTTCACTGGTGACTCGCCTTCTGTGCCTCGTTGATCGCCGTCCACACACGCTGCGGCGTGGTCGGCATGTCGATGTGCCGTACGCCGAGATGCGCGACGGCGTCGATGACCGCGTTCTGGATCGCGGGGGTCGCTCCGATCGTCCCCGCCTCGCCGATGCCCTTCACGCCCAGCGGGTTCAGGTCGGTCGGCGTCTCGCTGTCGGCCAGCTCGAAGCTGGGCAGGTCAGGCGCTGAGATGGCCGCGTAGTCGGCCAGCGTGGAGGTCAGCGGGTTGCCGTCCGCGTCGTAGAGCACCTCTTCGAGCAGGGCCTGCGCCGCGCCCTGGGCGATCCCGCCGTGCCGCTGGCCCTCGGTGAGCACCGGGTTCATCACTATCCCGGCGTCGTCGACGGCCACGTGCCGCACCATCTTCGTCTGGCCGGTTTCGGTGTCGACTTCCACCACGGACACGTGGGTTCCGAACGGGAACGTGGGCCGGTCCTGAACGAAGCTCACGTCGGCGATCAGGCTGCCGCCGCTGGTATGACCGGCGACCTCGGCCCAGGACAGGGCCGTGTCCGGGTCGCCGCGCACCTGCCACAGCCCGGCGCTCGTATCGAGCACCACGTCGGCTTCGGCGGCCTCGAGCATCTCGGCGGCATGGCGGCGGGCCTCGTCCTTGACCTCGATCGCCGCCTTGTGCACGGCCGAGCCGCCGAGCTGCAGCGACCGCGAACCATAGGTCCCGACACCGACCGGGATCAGGTCAGTGTCACCGTGGATGACCGTGATCCGGTCCATCGGGATACCGAGCTCGTCCTGCACCAGCATGGCCCACGCGGTGTGGTGCCCCTGGCCGTGCGCCGAACTCCCGGTGTAGACCGTCGCAGAACCCTCGTCCGTCACCTCGATCTTGGCGGTCTCGCCGGCGTCCGGGTCCGGCGCGGTGATCTCCACGTAGGAGGACAGCCCGATGCCGAGCTGCCTGGGGTCGCCGCTGGCCCGCCTGCGCCGCTGCTCCTCGCGGAGCTGGTCGTAGCCCGCCGCGGCCAGCGCCTTGTCCAGCGCCTCCTCGTAGCGGCCGGTGTCGTACATGGCGCCGGTCTTGGTCTGGAAGGGGAACTTGTCCGGGGCGATGAAGTTGCGCCGCCTGACCTCGGCCGGGTCCATGCCGATCTCGGCGGCGAAGAGGTCGACCGCGCGCTCGATGGCCGCCGTGGCCTCGGGCCGGCCGGCCCCCCGGTAGGCGGCGATCGGCGTCATGTTGGTGACGGCCTGCCGGAACCCGGCTTGCACGTCCGGGATGTCGTACACGCCGGGTGCCATCAGGCAGGTCAGGAAGGGCAGGAGTCCGCCGATCCGCGGGTAGGCGCCGATGTCCTGGATGACGTCGATGCGGTAGGCGAGGATGCGGCCGTCGCGGCTGCCGCCGATCCTTATGTGCTGCAGCTGGCTGCGGCCTTGGGTCATCGCGACCAGGTTCTCGCTGCGGGTCTCGGCCCAGCGCAGCGCCCGGCCGGTTTTCCTGGCCGCCCAGGCGAGGGTGATGGTGTCCCGGTCGATGCCGATCTTGCCACCGAACCCGCCGCCTACGTCGGGCACCACCACGCGGAGCTGCTCGGGCGCCATGCCCAGGGCGCCGGCCAGGATGAACCGGCTCACCTGCGCGTTCTGCGAGCTGACCCAGACGGTCAGCCTGCCGTTCTCGAAGGAGGCCGCCGCTGCCCGCCCCTCCATCGGGAGGCAGGCGACCCGCTGGTTAACGAAGTCCCGCTCGACGACCACGTCGCAGGCGTCGAACGGGGTGTCGTCGGCGGACGCGGCCTGCGCGACGCAGACGTTGGTGTCGGCGGCAGGGAACAGCAGGATCTCGTCGGAAACGGCGGCCGTCGGTCCCAGCACCACCGGCAGCGGCTCGTAGTCCACGGTGACCAGGTCGGCTGCGTCCTCGCCCTGGTAGCCGCTATCGGTAATCACCACCGCGACCGGTTCGCCGACGAATCGCACCGTATCGATCGCCAGGAGGGGCTCGGCCCACGGGCCGCCGAGCGGCGCCGGGCTGCCGTCCCACTCGCCGGAGCTCGGCGGCGGCGGGGCCAGGTCGTCCATGTCGGCGACGGTCAGCACGGCGATCACGCCAGGCTCGGCGAGGGCCTCGCTGGCGTCGATGCCGGTGATGCGCGCATGGGCCACCGGGCTGCGCACGAACGTCACGCGCGCCGCTCCGTTTAGTTCCGGCGTCCGCAGGTCATCGACGTAGACGCCGCCGGCGGTCAGCAGCCGCGGGTCCTCCGTCCGAATCACCCGGGTGCCCAGGATGCTCATGTATCCCTCCGCTGCTCTGCGCCCGTTCAGGGCTTCGCCAGCGAACCTACACCCGGGTAGGCCGGCGAACTATGGCTGGCCTCACAAACGGGCCTGGACCACATTATGACTGAGCTTGCAGGTAGATCGGCAAAAGCCATGCCCGTTCAGATTAGTCAATTTTAGTTTCGGTTAGGTTGGACCTCACCGCGCGGTTAGGGTCAGGCCGGCCCTCGGTGAGTTAGCGTCCATATCATGCTCAATGCCGCTAACTGGACCGCACGCCTCAATGAACTGGCCGCCGAAGCAAGCGTCCCCGGGGCTGCGCTGGGCATCTGGTCCGACGGACAGGAGATCCTGGCCGCGCACGGCGTGCTAAACGCCGCGACAGAGGTCCCGGTCACCACCGACTCGGTATTCCAGGTCGGGTCCATCACCAAGCTCTGGACCGCCACGATGATCATGCAGCTTGTCGACGAGGGGCTACTGTCACTGAATACGACCGTCTCAGGGGTGCTGCCCGGCACGCGGCTCGGGACGGCGGATGTCGGTGACCAGGTGACCGTGCGGCACCTGCTCACCCACACCAGCGGGATCGACGGCGACGTATTCACCGACACCGGCCGGGGCGACGACTGCGTGGAGCGCTACGTCGGCCTGCTGGCCGAGGTCCCTTCGGTGTTCACGCCCGGCGCGACGTACTCCTACTGCAACAGCGGCTACGTGCTGCTCGGCCGGATCATCGAGGTCATCGACGGGCGGTCCTGGGATGAATCCCTCCGCGAGCGGCTGACCGGTCCGCTCGCCGCCACCCAGACCGTCACCCTGCCGGAGGAGGCGATCCTGCGCCGTGCCGCCGTAGGCCATCAGCGCGGCGGCACCCCGGTGCACGTCTGGGGCCTGCCGCGCAGCATCGGGCCCGCCGGGCTGATCACCGCCACGCCCGGCGACCTGCTCACCTTCGCCCGCCTCCATCTCGACGGCGGCATCACCGCCGACGGCAAGCGGCTGCTCAGCGAGGCCGCGGTCACGGCGATGCGGTCGGCGTGCGTCGCGATCCCCGAGTTCTCCGCGCCAGGTTCGGCCATCGGGCTGGGCTGGCGGCTGAGCCGCTGGGGTAACCGGACCATCGTCGGTCACGACGGGGACACCATCGGCCAGTCGGCCTACCTGCGGATCGACCCCGAGGCCGGGATAGCCGCCTGCCTGCTGACCAACTCCGCCGAGTCGGAGTCCTTGTACCGGGAGGTGTTCAGCGAGGTGTTCGGGGACCTGACCGGCGTGACCATGCCCCCGCCGCCGCGTCCCGCGGACGGTCTTCCCGGGTCAGGCTCCGGTCCCGAGGCGGGCGGCCAGCCTGCCGGGACGCCCGGGGTGTCCGACCTGGAGCGGTACGCCGGCTATTACGAGAGCATGTTCCGGCAGTTCGACGTGTCGGTCCGCGACGGGC
>Ga0207678_10002396_pt1 | contig 17029 bp, 20 predicted proteins | sample KBSC63metaG_FD_184319 | JGI IMG/M metagenome (GOLD analysis project Ga0207678, IMG submission 184319) | Corn rhizosphere microbial communities from Kellogg Biological Station, Michigan, USA - KBS C6-3 metaG (SPAdes) (version 2) | ecosystem: Host-associated > Plants > Roots > Rhizosphere > Soil ...
TGCTCGCGATGCCTATGGGCATCGCTGCGCTTTGCGCCTTGCATCGCATCTCGCAGCCGGCGGCCAAATGCACAACTTATCCCCGAACGGGCCCTTAGGACATGGCCCGGAATTGTTTTGGGCCATGTCCTTAAAGGGCCGCCTTCAAGGCTTCCAGGTAGACAGGGCTGTCGGACACAGTGTTGTGGCCGGCGCCCGGCACGACCTTGAACGATGCCACCCCTTTGCCGAATCGCTTGACGAGCTTTTCGGTGCTGGCGCGGGGAATCACCTCGTCATGCTCGGCCGCGACGATGAGCGTCGGCACGGTGATTCGGGCCGCATAGCGCCACGATTCGAACTTTTCTAGCAGCAGCCACCTCACCGGAACGAAGGGAAACTGCGCCGCGGCCAAATCTTGGAGGCTGTCGTAGGGTGTGATCAAGATCAGGTGGGATGCGGGTCGCTGACTGGCAAGGCGAATCGCGACGCCGGAGCCGAGGCTGCGCCCCGCCACGGCCGTATCTGGATGATCGGCATGAACCTTGTCGAACAGGGCGAGTGCATCTTGCGAGAGAGCTTCTTCCGAAGGCGTGCCCGAACTGCCGCCGTAGCCTCGGTAGTGAAGCAAATAGATTGCATGATCTGGAAGGGCTTTTGAGAACGAAGCCAGGTTCATCGAGACGTCTTCCGCATTGCCGCCGAAGTAGATCAGAGCCTTGGGGCCGGTGTGGGGTCTGACAGTCACCAACAGGTCCGCGCCCTTCACGGGCAGCATGAGCGTGGCGCCGGTCCCGCCGATTGCCTTTTGATGCGGGTAATAGATCAGGGACCGCTGATACGCAAACAATGCACCACAGATCGCAAGGTACCCGATGGCGATGATGACGAGGAGGATTAAGAGGGATCTCAACAAGGTGCTGTCTCCACGCATGAGGAGGCGCAGCCTGCGAGGCACGGCTTGCCGCCGAGGCCAATTCCAAGTGCAAGTGGAACGGCGGCGTGGGAGAGGACGGTGGGCATCAAATTTCGACGGACGGGTTACATGGAGACGTGAAAGGGGCACATGATCCATCACAAGTCAAGCCTTGATCAATAGCGGTGACGCGGTCTACAGGCTTCGTCACTAGGTGAGATGTCCAATTCGGAGTAGATTTTCCGCATGGGTTCAAGGCTGAGAGGCTGGGAGTATTTCGATCATGCCCGCTCATCACGCCAAAAGACTCCTGCTCGTCGTTGCAAATGCTCGCCATAGCCCGGGCTATGGCTGTGCTTTGCGCGTAGATCAGGTGCCTTTTGACGCGCTGCTCGGACACGCTCGAAAAACTCTCAGCCTCTGACACTGGCCGGACCATCAAGGAGGAAAAAATGAACGACCAGACTCAGTCGGGCGCTTCGCCAACGCTCCTGCGAGAGATGGGGCTCAACGACGCGGCTATCGAACGACGAAAGCGCATCGTCAACCTTGAACAGTCTGATCTGGTGCGTATTGCGGCGATCAAGGATCTCATCACGCCGCGGACCGAAGACTATGTGGAGACGTTTTTCAATCACCTCGCCGGTTTGGATGAAGCCCGACCCCTGCTTGCCAGTCGCGCCATGGTGCAGAGGGCACGCCAGCTCAAGAGAGAGCATCTGGTGGCGATGGTCCAAGGCGACTACGGGACAAGATATGTCGAACAGCGTCTCGAACTCGGCGCGCTGTATGCCAGGGCGGGTCTTGAGGCGCGAGTGTTCCTCGGCGCTTTCCTCCAGTTGCTCAAGCAGGTCGGGAACACGGTCATGAAGCAATTCGAGCGAGTGCCGATGGAGGGATTCGAAAGTTTCATCTCTCTCAAGAAGGTCGCCTTCTTTGACATCGGCATCATTGTCGACACCATCGTCTTCGAGCGCGAACGCGTCATCCGCCAGCAGCAGGAGGCGATCCGTGAACTCTCGACGCCGGTCCTCCAGATCCGCGATCGCCTTCTGCTACTTCCTATCATCGGCATCATCGACACGCAGCGTGCCCGTCTCATCACGGAAAGTCTGCTGCTTGCGATCCGCACAAACCGAGCGAAGGTGGTGGTCATGGATGTCACGGGAGTGGCAACCATCGACTCGAAGGTGGCGAATCACCTTTTGCAGACGGTGGCTGCGGCGAGGCTCATGGGCGCACTCGTGATAGTGACCGGACTTACCGCGGAGGTGGCGCAATCTCTCGTCACACTGGGCCTCGAATTGTCCAAGCTGAACACTGTGGGAGATCTTCAAGGCGGCCTGGAAGAGGCAGAGCGTCTCCTCGCGTCCCGTTCTTTCCTGACGGACTCGAGTGCTTCGGCGACTGTCGCAGCGGCGTGAACCATGGCCGTTCCAATCCTCAAGCAGGGTGACGTGCTCATCGCTTCGATTCAGTCCGCGCTCTCGGATCAGGATCTCACCCAGCTGCGGGACGACTTGGCCGGCCAAGTCGGGCGGCAGCGCAGTCGCGGTGTTGTCATTGACGTGACGGCGCTCGATGTCATCGACTCGTTCGCGACACGTACCCTCAGGTCGATTGCGTACACGGCGAAGTTGCGAGGGGCGAACACAGTGGTGGTTGGCATTCAACCCGATGTTGCGTTCGCCATGGTGCAGCTCGGCCTGTCACTGGACGGTGTCACGACGGCACTTGACCTCGAGGAGGCGCTGGCAGAACTCGCCAAGATCTCGAAAGAGTTTTCCCGTGTCCGATGAGATCACGGTCTTGATCGAACGCGAGACGGACATCGTGACCGCCCGTCAGAGAGGACGTGAACTGGCTGCTGCGACGGGGTTTTCGAGCACCGAGCAAACGATGATTGCCCTGGCGATTTCCGAGATCGCACGAAACATCGTCACGTACGCGCAACGTGGCACGCTCAGCCTGAGCTGCCTTAACGACAACGGACGGCGCGGCGTCCAGGTGGTTGCTCGGGATGAAGGCCCGGGTATTGCCGACATCGACCTGGCAATGCGTGATGGCTATTCAACCGCCAAGAGCCTTGGCATGGGGCTTCCCGGTACAAAGCGTGTGATGGATGACTTCGAACTGACTTCGGCTCTTGGCAAGGGCACCATTGTCACGATGACGAAATGGCTTCGATGAGCAGTGCCATGTCTGAGGAATCGGAAATCATCGAGTGGGGTTGGGCCGGCAGTGCACTTGAATTGGAATCAGGTGATCGCCACGTTGTGGTGACGTTCCCAGGTGGCGCGCTGATCACACTTCTCGATGGACTGGGGCATGGACCCGAGGCCGCCGCTGCGGCAGCCGCAGCCGTTCCGATACTCGAATCCTACGCGAGCGATCCGCCGCTCGCGATTCTTCAGCGGTGCCACGAGGGCCTGCGCAACACCCGTGGCGTGGCAATGAGCCTCGCCTCGTTTGATTCACGCATCTCGTCGATGACCTGGACGGGCGTCGGCAATGTGGAAGGCATGTTGTTTCGTGTCAACGGCAGGCCCGGATATCCGAGCGACGCCATCGCCCTGCGTGGCGGCGTCGTTGGTTATCGACTTCCGCCGCTTCATGCCAACACCATTCAAGTTTCTTCTGGCGACACGCTGATCATGGCGACCGATGGGATCAAGAGCGGCTTCACCACGGGGATTTCAATCGAGCATGACCCGCAGGAAGTCGCGGAATCCATCCTCGCTCGCTTTGCGAAGGGAACCGACGACGCGCATGTCGTGGTCGTCCGCTATCTGGGAGGCTGAGAGTAATTCGATCATGCCCGCTCATCACGCCAAAAGACCCCTGCTCGTCGTTACAAATGCTCGCCATAGCCCGGGCTATGGCTGCGCTTTGCGCCTAGATCAGGCGCCTTTTGACGTGCTGCTCGGGCACGCTCAAAAAACTCTCAGCCTCTGAGAAGCGGTCCATGAATGAGCTGCTCAAGAACTTTGCTCAGGAGTACACGGTTGCTCTCGAAGCCTATCTCGGCGCGGAAGACGAATCTGCGCTGAGTCACGCCTATGAACTTGGGCGTCGCGCCATGGTGGAAGGATTGGGTGTGCTCGACGTGGCCGCCGTTCACCATATGGGCCTGGAAGCGCTGATGCTGTCCGCGCAGGCGACTGATCCGTCGCGGCTCGCAAGTGCCGCGGCGGACTTTTTCAGAGAATTTCTCTCGCCTTTCGAAATGTCGTTTCGCGGTTACCGTGGAGCCAACGAACAGTTGCAACGCCTCAATGAGACGCTGCGCGAGCAGAAAGAGGCGGTGGAATATGCCAACCGCGAGTTGGAGTCATTCAGCTACTCGGTCTCCCACGATCTGCGCTCGCCGCTCCTGAGCATCGATGGATTCAGCCACATCCTCCTTGAAGGATATTCGGACGCGCTCGATGACGAGGGAAAGAAGTACCTGCTCAATATCTGCGAGGCCGCAAAGCGCATGTCAATGCTCATCGATGACCTCTTGTCTCTCGCCCGCGTCAAGCTCACCGAGATACAGCATGCCAATGTGGACCTGTCTGCTCTCGCTCGCGGGATTGCTGTACGTTTGCAGGCGCAGTCGCCTGAGCGCCTTGGCGAGTTCATCATCACGGACGGCATGCACGCCATCGGCGACAGGAGGCTCCTGTCCGTGCTGCTGGAAAACCTTCTCAATAACGCATGGAAATTCAGTTCCAAACGCCCACGTGCAGAGATCACTTTTGGCAGCGACCGGCACGATGGCAAGACGACGTATTTTGTTCGGGACAACGGTGCGGGCTTCGACATGGCCTATGCTGGAAAGCTCTTTTCAACCTTTCAGCGCCTTCACGCCGCGAGCGAGTTTGAAGGCACCGGAATCGGCTTGGCGATCGTGCAGCGTGTGATCCAGCGGCATGAAGGTCGCATCTGGGCCGAGGGCAAGCTCGGCGTCGGCGCGACCTTCTACTTCACACTCGGCGGCAGACAAAGTCCATGATGGATCGCTCCACGGACCGCTCTCCCCACGGAATTCAGGCCCGTGTACGGGTCACCGATGACTCCGACTTGGTTGTCGTGCGGCGACGCGTCCGGGAACTGGCCGCACGGCAGGGACTCTCCGGGGCCGACACCGAATCACTGGCGACTGCAGTCACAGAAGTAGCCCGCAACATCGTGGTTCACGCAGGCGGTGGTGAAGTTCTCTTCGGTGCGCTTGGGGCAGCACCCATGTGCGGAGTCATCGTGATTGCACACGACAGCGGACCCGGCATCCCGAGCATCGAGCAGGCAATGCAAGATGGCTATTCGACAAAGGGTGGACTGGGCTATGGCCTGGCTGGCGCGCGACGGTTGGTGGACGAGTTTGAAATCGAATCGACCGTGGATGCTGGAACGACGATCACTTTGAGGAAGTGGGCCTCAGCCTCTCACTCAGCTTGTAGCCAGTCACGTTCAAGCTGAGCAACGGTTTCTCGGAAGTCTTTGTAGCCTGCGGGCTTGTTGATGTACCCGTCGGCGCCGAGCCGAAACACTTCTCGGCGGTCTGATTCCTGATCGGAGGAACTGTAGACGACCACCGGAAGACGACGCGTTCGCTCATTCGCACGCAGATGCTGCAGCACTTCGAAACCGTTGACCCTTGGCATATGAAGATCGAGCAACACCAGACGGGGCAAGACATGCGGAGCGCTTTGGTCCTCCGTCGCTGCACCCAGCAATAGATCCAGAGCTTCCACGCCGTCGCGCACGACATGAATGCTTGCGGCGGACTTGATGGACTTGAGAGCGAAGACGAACAGTTCTGCCGTGGTGGGACTGTCTTCAACCAGCAGAACGTCCAGTGGGGATTGGCTCATGGTCGTGCAATGTCATTGACGCGTGCCGAATCTCGCCGCCGACCTTGCCCGTGCTCGCGCAGCCTCGACGTTCCGGTCACGCGGATCGGCAGTCGTCACCAAGGATTGGATGAGAACACGCGCCGCTGCTGCGACGTCTTCGACGGCGCGCTCGAAAGCCGCCTCGTTGGCCTTGGACGGAACGTTGAAGCCGCTCAGCTTTCGCACGAACTGAAGGGATGCATCTCGAATCTCCAGTTCGGTGGCGGGTGGCTCGAAATTGAAGAGGGTCTTGATGTTTCTACACATGATGACTCCGTGAACATCAGACATTGCAGCACGGCGCGAGGCAATGCATGCAATTGACTGCCCAAGTCGACGTGATTGAGAGTACTTCGTGCCAACATCAAAGTGCGTTCGCCCGGATGGGGGCACATGCGGACCTTTTTTATCAGCGTACAAGGTCGCCATCTCGCAGCATCGCCAACGTCCGCCCGTCGCGCTCGCCGCCGAAATACTTCTCGATCGATCGACCGAATAGTGCCTCTTCCGGCGCCACCCGCTCGAACAGTGTCATCGATGAACAGAACTTCAGGTCATCCGGCGGCCCCAGGATTTGTAGCGCCGATCTTCCTTCCACCGCCAGCATAAGGTTTGTACATTCTTTGAGGCGAGGCCCGAGCAAAGGGTGGCGCCAATAAGCGAGCGCTTCTTCCGCCGACGCAAGGCCGTAATGCCGCGCGATGTCGCTGCGGCCCAGACCTTTGAGCTGGGGAAAGATAAACCACATCCAGTGGCTGGTTTTCGCGCCCCGAGCCAGTTCACCCGTCACGCGGGCGTAGACAGGCTCTTGCGCGTCTACAAATCGTTGGAGGTCGTGCGAATCGTTCATGGCGGTGAAGCGTAGGGTCACGGTGACTACATTCTTCCGCGCTTTGTCCCCGAGCGGGCAGCCGTATCTGCGCCGCACTCCAGTGGCCCACGGTGACGAATACTTCCACCCGCGCTCAAAGGCTTTGTGCGCGCAGCGGCCTTCGAGCTGCCTCGCGGCTTGCGGATCAATGTGGTGAGCCCGACGGTGCTGGAGGAATCGATGCCTGTCTACGGCGACTTCTCAAGGGCTTTGAGCCCGCACCTGGCAGCCAGGGGGCGTTGGCCTACGTGCGAAGCATCGGAGGCGTGCAAACGGGCAGGTGTATCGCGTGTGGTGATCGGGTTGCGCCGACGCTAGCGAAGTGTTTAAAGCTATGCGGAACTTGATAAGACCGATGGACTATTCGGCCGTGTGGCTATTCGCAAGCAGCGATACCCGTGGTATTGCTAGCCGGCGTGATCCGCCCGCCTGAGTTTTAGTTTTATCAGGGAGCCATGGCCTTTCCTTTTGGCGCATCAAGCTGCCTTGCGAAAGCTCAGGTTGATGCGCACGCCGCCGATCAAGTGATGAGGCGTCGCATCCTTAAGTGCGAGAACGCCGTGATAGTTGAGCCGCGATGGGCCACCCCAAACGACCACGTCTGCATGCCGCAAGGGCACGCGTGCCGCTTTGTCCGTGCGCTTGGTGCCACCGAAGAGGAAGACGGCAGGCAGGCCCAATGAAATGGAGACGATGGGCGCGCGCTTGTCCCGTTCATCACGATCCTGATGCAGCGACAGCCGCGCGCCAGGCAGGTAGCGGCTGACGAGGCACACGTCGGGTGTAAAGCCGGGGAACCCCGCCTTCTCTGCCGATCGTGTGGCGAGGCTGACGAATGACTCCGGCACGGCGGGCCACGCTTTGCCGCTGTCGGGGTCAACCGGGTCGTAGCGATAGCCTGTTTCATCACTCACCCAGCCCAGTAAACCGCAATTCGTCATCGCCACGGACATCGTGAATCCGCCCGGAGTGGTCATGTGCCGCAGCGGCGCCTCGGCCATCACGCGCTGAAGATCGGCCCACAGCACGCCTTGATCGGGCAGCGCGAAGCCGCGCAGCACCATGGCACCTGGTGCCAAGGTCTCGTCGGGCAGCGGGCTTGCCTCATCGGTTGCGAAGAGGTTCAAGGTCATGGGGCTTGTCTCACGCAATGCCGTGAATGGAGCGTGTTCATGCGGAGTCGCTTTTTCAGTCTCGATGTGGATTGACTACAGATGCCTCTCAAAGGGCCCGCACTCCGATGCTTGCCTTTGCATTCCTTGTTGAAAATGTATAGGGTGTTCTTGCCAAAGGCCGTCTGCCTCTCAATCCACGGCATACGGGTCACGTACACGGAGGTTCGCTGCGTAGCATACGCGTCAGGCACCGCTCTGAAGACGTTGAGCTGCTGCTCCAATGACCACGTTTGGTGATCGGCGCCAGACTGCGTAGGATCGGCAAACCTCGCGGTGCCGATGGCGCTTGGCGCAGGTTGCTGATGGCGACGTTGAAGGGAGAGAGAACCCATGCGAAAGACGGTATTCGCTGTTCTTGGTGTGCTTGGGGCGACCGCGAGGATTGCGGGAGGTGGAAGGTCGGCGGGAGGCCACCCTATGGCCGATGCGCTGCATGGTCGATGACAACATTCCTCAGGCAATGCCGCCGACCTACTTTCTCTATTGGGGCAAAGCACGTTCGCCGCGCTCGCCGGAACCGGATGCAATGGCGCTGCATCTGTTGCCCTACCACTGCCTGGACGTCGCGGCGGTTGGCCTTGAGTACTTGAGTCGGTTCGATGCCCTTCGAGTCTTCCTCAAGCAGCGCCTCGGCGTGGAAGACGACAAGACTCTGCTCGATTGGATGACGTTCTGGCTCGCACTTCACGATCTTGGCAAGTTCTCCGAGGCGTTTCAGAGCCAGCGCTGCGACCTATTCCGCCAACTGCGCAAAAGAGATCCCGCCAGCGACAAGGGATATACCGAGCGTCACGACAGCTTGGGCATGAAATTCTGGCAAGACAGCCTGCAGGCACACGCGGCCTCTGCAGCCTGGTTCGGCCCGCAGACCCATGAATATGGCGATGGACTGCAATGTTGGGCCCGTGCCGTGACGGGCCACCACGGACAACCTCCGAAAGAATTGCCTGCGCTGAACCGGTTCTTCAACATGCAAGAGGATCGCAGCGCCATACACGCGTTCGCGGATGATGTCTGCACGCTGTTGCTGAGCCCGGCGGCCGCGCGGGTGCCATCAATTCAAGATCCCGAATCGTTCTGGAGGCTCAGCGTTGAACTGTCGTGGTGGATCGCAGGAATTGCCGTGCTCGCTGACTGGATTGGTTCGAACGCCGCGGTCTTTACCTATCGGAGCGAACCCACTGAGTCGCTCGCTGACTATTGGCCACGTGCACAGCTGATGGCGACACAGGCACTTCAAGAGTCAGGCGTAGTTCCAGATAAGCCGGTGGATGAACTCGGATTTGCCGCGCTTTTTCCTTCCATCGCGAAGCCGTCGCCCCTGCAGGCTTGGGCCGCCTTCGAGACGCTCGACGCCGGCCCCCAGCTTCACATGCTGGAAGACGTGACGGGCGCCGGCAAGACCGAGGCGGCGGTCACGTTAGGGCATCGGCTCATGACGTCCGGATGTGCCGACGGTTTCTTCATCGGCTTGCCGACGATGGCCACGGCCAATGCGATGTATTCCCGCATAGCTGGCGTCTACACCAAGCTCTTCGCCGGCCATGCCAGCCTGGTGCTCGCGCATGGCCGCAAGACGCTGGTCGAGGACTTCGCTGCTTCGGTGCTGGTTCCCGGCGCCGAAGAGGACGACGCACGCCAGCAGGACGATACGGCCACGGCTCGGTGTACCGCATGGCTGGCCGATCACAACAAACGGGCATTGCTTTCCCCGGCTGGCGTCGGCACCATCGATCAGGCCTTGCTCGCTGCGCTGCAGAGCCGCCATCAATCGCTACGTTTACTTGGACTCTTCCGCAAGGTTTTAATCGTTGACGAGGTCCATGCGTGCGACGCTTACATGCAGGGCGTGTTGGAAGTGCTGCTGCGCTTTCATGCCCGCGCAGGCGGAAGCGCGATCCTGCTTTCCGCCACGCTGCCTGAGCGCATGAAAGTCGCACTGCTGAAGGCTTTCGCCGATGGGTGCCGCAAACGAGCTCCAGATCTGAGAAGTTCCGCGTATCCGCTCACCACATCATGGTCTGCCGCAAGTCCACAAATACTGACCGAAGCAGCCGTCCCGACACGGCCGGATGTACGCCGGCGCATCGCCATCCGCTGCGAGAGCGACCGGGGCCGCGTTGTCGCGCGAATCGTCGAAGCGCTAAACGCCGGCCAGTGCGTTGCATGGATACGCAACACGATCGCCGATGCGTTGCAAGCGAGAACCGAATTGGCGCAAGTCGTACCGGCCGATTGCATCACCCTTTTCCACGCCCGCTTCGCGCTGGGTGACCGGTTGGACATCGAAACCCGTGTGCTCGACACATTCGGCCGCGACAGTGGCCCCGAGCAGCGCATCGGCAAACTCTTGATCGCCACGCAGGTTGCTGAGCAATCGCTTGATGTCGACTTTGACCTCGTCGTCTCTGACCTTGCCCCGATCGACCGCTTGATTCAACGGGCCGGACGGCTGCGTCGCCACGTCCGCGATTCGCGCGGCAACCGTCTGAACGAATCTGGAGCAAGTGACCAACGCGGCGAGCCTTGCCTTTGGGTATTTGGCCCGGAGTGGACGGACACGCCTGCAGCGAATTGGTTCAAGCAAGCATTTCCAAAGTCGGCCAAGGTCTATCCGCACCACGCCCAGTTGTGGCTCACGGCTGGCGCTCTGCGTGCTGGGCACATCGACATGCCCGACGATGCCCGTCGCTTGATCGAAATCGTATTTGGTAATGAGAGCCAAGTGCCCGAGGGTTTGCGCGGTAACGCCAACCAAGCCGAAGGCAAAGCCTATGGCGATGCAAGCCTGGCACAGCTGAACTGCGTGAAGCTTGAATGCGGGTACGAACGAGCTGGTATCGAATGGGCCTCCGAAGCGGTCACGCCTTCTCGCCTGGGAGAGGACACCGTCGAGGTGCTGCTTGCGCGCTGGAACGGCAACCAAATCGAGCCCTGGCGCAAACACAAGCTGGAGCGCCACGCCTGGGCCTACAGCAGCCTGCGGGTCGCCAAGAGATTGATCGATAGCGCAGATCCGCCCACCAGCATGGAACGACAGGCGGCGCTTGAGGCCGTCAAGGAGCGGCTGCCCGGGCGTGGCAAGTGGGTGACGGTGCTCGCATTCGATGAGCAAGATGGCGAGTTCAAGGCTCACGCGCGAGGCGCGTCGCGAAAGGATCAGCCAGCGGCAGTTAGCGTGTGGCGCTACGACCATCACAGCGGACTCCGTGCGGAAAGCCCTTCTACAAGGGGAGACGAATGAATCTACTCGATGCTGCATGGATGCCAGTGCGATTGCATAACGGTGAGCGCAAGTGGGTATCGTCGAGCCAGCTTGCCGATACAAACATCGCATCCTTCGACGCCGACCGTCCTGACTTCAATGGCTCACTGGCCCAGTTCGCGATCGGTTTGTTGCAGACCACGATGACGGTAAGCAGCCCAATGCAGTGGCGCGCGCTGTTCAACGACCCGCCCGACGAGGCGACGCTGCGCGAGCGGTTGATGCCGCATGCGGCCGCTTTCGAGCTCGACGGCGAAGGGGCGCGCTTCATGCAGGACTTCGATCTTCGATCCGGCGATGGGGAGCCGGTGGGCGTAGCGAATCTGCTGATCGAATCACCTGGCGAAAACACGCTCAAAAACAACGGCGACCACTTCGTCAAGCGAGGGCGGGTGGAGCAGATCTGCGAGCACTGCGCCGCGTTGGCCCTGCTCACCTTGCAAATCAATGCACCCTCCGGCGGCGCAGGGCATCGCACTGGCCTGCGTGGGGGCGGGCCAATGACGACGTTGTTGCTCGCGCAACCGCGACCCAATAAGCCTCGCAGCCTTTGGCACGACTTGTGGCTGAATGTGCAGGAACGACGGTACTTTGTCGACGCCGGCAGCGAGGAGGGAAAGTCGGCCCCGCATTTGACTTTTCCTTGGCTCGCGAGCCTTGACGCCATCCAAAAGGAGGGGGGCGAAACAGCCCCGGTTCAGGTGCATCCTGCTCAGGTGTTCTGGGCCATGCCGCGCCGCATCCGCCTTGACTTCGACGGGGTTGGAAAGGGTGAGTGCGATCTCTGCGGGAGAAAGTCGCACAGGCTGGTTCGGCAGTACGTGACGCGCAACTACGGCCTGAACTACAAAGGGCCGTGGAAGCATCCCTTGTCGCCCTATTACGAGTCGAATGAAGGGTGGCTTCCTCTGCATCCGCAGCCGGGCGGCATTGGCTATCGGCACTGGCTCGGCTGGGTGTTGGGGTTGCGGAACGACAAGCGAAAAATCAGAACGGCCAGCGTGGTTGATACCTTCCTGTCGGCGAGCTTGGAAAGTAAGACCGGCACCGAACTGCAAGTGTGGGCCTTCGGCTTTGACATGGACAACATGAAAGCCCGATGCTGGTACGAGGCCAGGTTGCCCCTTTATGAGCTTGGTGAGTGTCTTCCCGACGCACGCATAGCGCTGCGCGAGGATGTCGGAAACTGGCTGGCCGGTGCCGAACTGGCTGCAAGTTTGCTGCGCGGCGCCGTCAAGGATGCTTGGTTCGGTGGCGATGCCAGAGGCGACTACAGCTTCATTGATGCGAGCTTTTGGAGCCGCACCGAGTCTGCCTTCTACGGCTTGCTGCACGAGCGCATCACCACTGCTCGTGATGCCAAAGATTGGGACAGACAGGCCGGTGCCAACCGCTGGAAGGCAGCAATCCGCCATGCCGCGCTGGCACTGTTCGACAGTCAGTTCGTTGGCGCGGGGCCGGTCGAACGTCAGAACCCAGCCCGGGTTGCCCAGGCGCAAAAGCTGCTGCGCCTGCGCCTTGACGGGCCGAAGATGCGCACCGCGCTCGGCCTGCCGCCGATCGAGAACGACAAACCCAAGTCAAGTCGAAAAGCCGCAAAGGCAGCATGAGGAGCAGACATGTCGAAGCCAAGCAGGTTCGGTCTCAGTGCACCCGCCGTGGGCGAGTTCATGCGCTGGTGGAGGGGCATCAACAGCGAGAAGGCGTCGGGCAGCGCGCGTGCTGATCGCGCAATACTGCGGCGCGCCGAGAGCGTGTACGCCGTGGCGCTCACACCGGCATACCAACGCGTCTACGCTGCCATGGCAGATGCCCATGATGGCCAGCCATGGCGCGACCATGAAAGGGACCGGATTGCCGCGATGGTCGGCTTAGCGGCACACGTCAAGGAAGAGACCTCTCTTTCTTTGCCCGAGGCGATGAGCAGGCCGTCCGAGGATTCTGACCGCAACCCGGTCAGCGACCTGCGCTTCAGACGCTTGCTCGACGCTCCCGACACTGAGGCATTGTTCGTCGGGCTGCGGCGAGCTCTGCCGCTGATCGGTCATGCAGTCGACCCAAAGTCGCTGGCAGAAGACGTGTTTGGCTGGGGCGACATCGTCAAGAAGCGCTGGGCCTATGCCTACTCATGGTCCAAACAGTCCAACGTCTGAATTAATTCTTCTCCAACCCAACACCAGCAGAAAGCCACGCCATGTCCCGCTTTGTTCAACTGCACGTACTCACCAGCTACCCGCCGTCCAATCTCAACCGCGACGACACCGGACGACCCAAAACCGCGCTGGTCGGTGACGCCAACCGACTGCGGATCTCGTCGCAAAGCCTCAAGCGCGCCTGGAGGACCTCGGAGGTTTTTGAATCTGCCCTGTCCGGACATCTGGGCACGCGCACCAAGCACATTGGCAAAGGTGCCTTCTCACAGCTAAAGGTGGGCGGCATCGACGAAAAGGCCGCGCGCGAATGGGCCAAAGAAATTGCCAAGCAGTTCGGCAAGCTCAAGTCCGACAAGAAGACGGAGAACGACGCCGATCTCGAAATTGAGCAACTCGCGCACTTCAGTCCGGAAGAACAGGAGGCCATCGCCACTCTGGTGAAGACGCTTACCGAGCGAAAGACGCCGCCGACCCCGGAAGAGCTGAATCTGTTGAGCCGTCCGCGGCATGCGGTGGACATTGCGATGTTCGGCCGAATGTTGGCGGATGCAGCCGAGTTCAATGTGGAAGCGGCAGTGCAAGTCGCCCACGCAATCACTGTTCACAAAGCCGCCGTGGAGGATGACTATTTCAGCGCGGTCGACGATCTCAATACGCGCGAGCAGACTGGCGCCGGCCATATCGGCGAACGCGGCTACGGCGCGGGTTTGTTCTACCTGTACATCGCGATCGATCGAGATTTGCTTGAAAAGAATCTCGGCAGCAACCGAATACTGGTCGGCAGGGCGCTCGATGCGCTGGTCAACGCCGTGACCAAGGTGTCGCCCACGGGAATGCAGAACAGCTTCGCATCACGCGCCTATGCGGGCTACGTGCTCGCCGAGAAAGGCAATCAGCAGCCGCGATCGCTGGCGCAAGCCTTCCTGAAGCCAGTAAAGCCGTATGGCGATGAGAGCTTGTTCGACAAGGCCGTTACCCAACTTGAATCACTACAGAAAAACTTTGATGCGGTCTACGGCGCTTGCGCCGACCGGCGCTACATCGTCAACGTCGAGAAAGGTGAAGGCTCGATCGCGGCACTGGCTGATTTCGCCGTCACCGAGTGAGTCATGGCCTATTTCCTCGTCTTCCAGTTACAGGCGCCGCTATCGTCCTGGGGCGAACCGGCGGTGGGTGAGTTTCGTGGCACTGCCGAGCATCCTGGACAGGCAGCTCTGGTCGGTCTACTGAGTGCTGCGCTGGGTCTGCTGCGCACGGATGAATTGGCACATGCCAACTTGCGCGACGGCTACGGCTACGCGATTGGGCTGCAATCCACTGGCGAACTGCTGCGCGACTATCACACTGCCCAGGTGCCGCCGCGGTCCGCCCTCAAAGGTCGGCCGCACATCACGAGGCGCGATGAGATGGCGGTGCCCAAGCGCGAACTGACAACCGTCCTTTCAACGCGCGACTATCGGCAGAACGCGGCCAGCTTGGTGGCCATCCAGCCGCGCAAAGAGGGCGCGCCGCCCTACGCGCTGGAGACTCTCGCCGAGGCGTTGAATAGGCCGCGCTTCACGCTCTATTTGGGCCGCAAGGCCTGTCCGCCGGCGGCGCCTTTGTGGCCCCAGGTGATCGACTGCGACTCGGCGAAAGTGGCGTTTGTTCGCTATGGCGAGTTGCATGATTCGGCACGCCGCAGTGCGGCGACGCAGTCCGGCCGTGTTGCGCTTGAACCTCTCGCACCAGTGCAACGCATCGCCTTCGATGACTTCATTGAGGCTGGCGTCGAACCTGATCTCACCACCCGTCGCAAAGATCGACTGATCCGCCGTCGCAGCTGGCAGTTCGGCGACCGCAACGAACATCTGGCGCTGATTGCGCCGAAGGCATGAGCATGTACTTCAGCCTGATCACACCCGCCGAGGGGCGCGAGCGCGACGCCGCGCACGAATGGACCCGGGAGCCGTATGCAGAGCACCAATGGCTGTGGCGATTGTTTGCTGCGCCGCCGGGCACGCCGCGAGACTTCTTGTTTCGCCGCAGCGAGACGGGTGGCCTGCCTCGCTTTCACGTCGTCTCCCGACGAGTGCCGCAACCCGCAGGCACCGCTTGGTGCATTCAGACGCGGCCCTATGAACCGTGTTTGGCACAGGGCGATCGCCTCCAATTTGAATTGCGTGCCAATCCCAGCGTCCGACATGGACGTGATGGCAAGTCCAAGCGCCACGATGTGGTGATGGAGGCAAAGAAGCGGACTTTGGCGGAAAGTGGCCTTTCGCGATGGTCCGAGCGGCCGAATGAACACAAGCCAGCGCTGTACGCATTGGTTCAGCAAAGCTGCACGCACTGGCTCGCGCAACGGGGTGCACGGCTCGGCTTTGAGTTCGATGAGCAAAGGCTGGTGGCTGAGGCTTATCAGCAGCACGGCGACAAGACGGGACGCAAGCTTCAGTACTCTTCGGTCGATCTCAGCGGCGAACTAACTGTGACTGATCCCAAGGCGTTCACTACCGCGCTGTACGAAGGCGTCGGCCATGCCAAAGCTTTCGGCTGCGGGCTCCTGCTGGTGCGGCAGGCACGCTGAGCACCTGCAATGTCCACAGGTAATCTGCTGCCTCCTCTCAAGCCCATCGCGATCAAGGAGCGGGTGTCGGTCATCTTCATCGAAAAGGGCGAGATTGACGTGCTCGACGGCGCGTTCGTCGTTGTCGACGTGACCGGGATTCGGACGCACATCCCTGTGGGTGGCGTGGCCTGCATCATGCTGGAACCTGGCACTCGGGTGTCGCATCGGGCAGTGGCGCTCGCATCACGCGTGGGTACGCTGCTGGTGTGGGTCGGCGAAGCCGGCGTGCGCTTGTATTCTTCCGGCCAGCCCGGCGGCGCCCGATCGGACCGGCTGCTGTACCAAGCCAAGCTCGCGCTCGATGAGGGGCTACGTCTCAAGGTGGTGCGCAAGATGTACACCTTGCGCTTCGGCGAAGAGCCGCCGGCGAGACGCAGCGTGGAGCAACTGCGCGGAATAGAGGGCGCGCGGGTCCGTCGCATGTACCAGGTACTGGCTCAGCGGTTCGGCGTGAAGTGGGCGAGTCGCGACTACGACACGCAGGAATGGGATGCGTCAGACTTGGCCAATCGATGCCTGTCCGCCGCTACGGCCAGCCTTTATGGCGTAACTGAAGCAGCGGTCCTGGCAGCAGGCTATGCGCCCGCTGTCGGCTTCATCCACACTGGCAAGCCCCTGTCCTTCGTTTACGACATCGCCGATGTCTACAAGTTCGAGACCGTGGTACCCATAGCCTTCAAGGTGGCGGCCTCCGAGCCGCACGGCAACGCAGAGCGTGCGGTGCGGCTGGGCTGCCGGGATGTTTTTCGGCAAACCAAACTGCTGGACCGCATCATTCCGGACATTGAGGACATTCTTGCGGCCGGCGAGATCGCTCTACCTGAAGCTTCGACCAACTCGGTCGGACCGGCAATACCCAACGCGGACACCATAGGCGATGCTGGTCATCGTGCTTGAGAATGCACCGCCGCGCTTGCGTGGGCGGCTGGCTGTGTGGTTGCTGGAGGTGCGCGCCGGTGTTTACGTCGGCAACTATTCGAGGCGCGTTCGCGAACACATCTGGGCCCACGTGGAAGAAGGCATCGAAGATGGCAACGCGGTGCTCGTGTGGCGGAGTGTGGCCGAGGCTGGATACGAGTTCAAGACGCTGGGGAAGAACCGCCGCACGCCAGCGGACTTTGACGGTGTCCAACTGGTGAGTTTTCAGCCGGATACGTCTGGCGGTGAGGCTCTTTAAGAATT
>Ga0207678_10002400_pt1 | contig 17024 bp, 15 predicted proteins | sample KBSC63metaG_FD_184319 | JGI IMG/M metagenome (GOLD analysis project Ga0207678, IMG submission 184319) | Corn rhizosphere microbial communities from Kellogg Biological Station, Michigan, USA - KBS C6-3 metaG (SPAdes) (version 2) | ecosystem: Host-associated > Plants > Roots > Rhizosphere > Soil ...
ACGCCGCGGCGAGGGCGGCCATCGCGGCGAGCGTGGCCAGCACGCCGGTGGCCGCGATCAGGGCCACGGCACGCAGCAGATCGCCGCGGCTCGCGGCCGGCGGATCGTCGGGCCGGCCGATCCACAGATCGGTGACGAGCGTGCCGCGCAGCCAGATCGGCCCGACCAGCCGCCGCCGCAGCGCCCCGGCGGCCGCGGCCTCGCTCCAGCCCGAGTTCGGGCCCGGCAGGATGGCGTGCTGTCGCGCGCCGACGATCAGCGCGTCCGCCGCGGCGCAGCCGGGGACCACCAGCGCGGTGACCGCCAGGAGCAGCCACGTGAGGCGCGCCGGCACGTAGTTCATCACGTCGTCGAGCCGCGCCCCGGCCCAGCCGAACCGCAGGTAGCGCGGCGTGCGGTTGCCGACCATCGAGTCGAGCGTCGAGGCGACCTTGAACAGCACGAGGCCGGGGACGCCACCGACGGCGTACCAGCAGACGGCGCTGGTGACGCCGTCGGTCAGGTTCTCGGCCAGGCTCTCGATGGCGGCGCGGCGGCACGCCGCCGCGTCCAGCCGATCCGCGTCCCGGACGACCAGCGCACCGACCGCCCGGCGCGCGCCGTCGAGATCGCCGGCAGCGAGCGCCCGCTCGACACGCCACACGTGCCGCAGCAGATCGCCGAGCGCGAGCAGGCTGTAGACGATGAAGCCGTGCACGATCGGTCCGGCCCAGGCCGGGCCGCGCGACGCGGCGAGCACCGCGCCCGACGCCAGGGTGATCCACAGCACGGCGACGACCAGCGTCAGCACGATGCCGCCGCCGTAGCCGTCGAGGCCGAGGCGGCGCAGCGCGCGCTCGACACCGGCGATGGTGGCGCCGATCAGGCGGATGGGGTGCGCGGCGTAGGCCGGATCGCCGATCGCGAGATCGAGCGCGAGCGCAGCCCCGAGGACGAGCGGGCTCGGCGCCAACGGCGCGAGCCACGCCGGGATCACGGCGCCGGCCACTTCTCGCGCCAGCCGAGCGCGAGCGCGGCGGCGACGAGCGGCAGCGGATCGATTGTGGCGGCGTCGCCGCGTCCCGCGTCGGCGGCCGCGCCGTCCACGCGCGCGGCGTGGTGCAGCAGGGCGCGGAACTCGCTCCATCGCGACGGCGCCGCCGCCAGGCTGATGGCCAGGGTGGCGGCCTGCTGCACCAGCGCGTCGGCCGCGACGCTGGCCGGCAGTGTGCCGTAGCGCACGCGATCGATCACCGACGCCATCGCGTAGGCCGCCGCCGTCACCAGCGGCTCCATCAGCACGGCGCGCTGATTGCGCCGCAGCAGCTCCAGCGCCGTCGCGTCGAGGTGCGGGGCGACGGCCGTCATCAACGCCGTTTCGGTGACGCCGAAGCGGCCCAGCGCATGACACACGCCGCGCGTGTAGCTGGCTTCGAGGCCGTTCTGCCACCGCAGCGCTTCGAGCGTGGCGCGGCGCACGGCGACGCCGATGATCTCCCCCAGCTTCATGTGCGGGCTCGTCGACGTCAGCGGCGCGGCCGCGCCCGACGCGTCGATCGGCGCGGCGACGCAGTACTGATCGGTGCCGGTGCCGGTCGCGAGATCCGCCGACGCGCCACTCGGGATCGCCAGCCTCGACAGGGCGGCGCTCTTCGCCTCGGTCATCGTCATGACGGCACGGGCCAGCGCCGGCGCGGTGAGCGGCCGGCTGACGACGAGCATCGTGTTGATCGTGCCGGCCACCGCAGCGGCGCGAACGACGCCCTCGGCGCTCTCCCGCCAACGGGCCGGATCGCCGGCGCAGGTCGCGTTGCTGTGCACGCCGGCGGTGACGACGGCCGCGGCCTCGACGTCGACGTCGCGTTCGCGCGCCACCGCCACGTAGTGCATGTTGGCGGCGGTGCCCATCACCGCGGTGCTCGCGGCGGCGGCGCCGATCTCGGCGCAGACGCGGTCGTGATACCGCTCGGGGCCTTCATCGAGCATGAGGTGCGCGCGCGCCTCGTGCCCGGCGCCCTCGCAGCTCTGGTGGTTGACGAGCAGCCGCACGTCGAGCGCTTCGCCGCCGGTCCGGGCCGACGTCGACAGCACGCGATGCGGCCCATCGAGCTCGACGACGACGAAGCGTCCCGCCCGCCGGACGCGTCCGGTCTCGAGCGTCGCCAGCAGCTCCCAGTCCATCCTGTTTCCTTTCATGCAACGTGGCCATTCTAGAACCGCCCGGGCCGGGCCGCCTGACCGGGCTCGGGGCGTCGATCCTCCGACACCCCGCTCGGCCGGGCGTCGTTTCTTGGCGGTCGGTGACGAAAAACGTCACGCCAGGGCGCGCGCGTTCCGTGATCGGTCCGGCGCCGGCTGCACGGTGGCTCACAGCCCGTCGCGCACGTGCAGGCTCGCCCGACCCGAACGCGCCGGCAGGTTGCCGTCCCTGCCCTGTGGCAGGGAGCTTGCGACCATGGGTGGCCGGCGAGAAGTGTGAACGCCCGACCAGGGGACGGAGAGATACGCGTGTATTGCGACCACTGCCAGACCACCGTCGTCGATGGCGCCAAATTCTGTGGGTTCTGCGGCGGGAAGCTGACCGAGACGCCGGCGTCCGACGGATCGGCCGTCGCGATGGATCCGGCGCAGGCGGCGACGGTCGTCCTCACCGTCGGCCCGTGCGAGAGCTGCGGCGCGCCCTCCCTCCCCGGTTCGACGCTGTGCCTGCCCTGCACGCGGGCGTTCGAGAGCATCCTCGGCACGCAGCCGGCCGCCGCGGCCGCCGATGGCGCCGGCGATGCCGACGCCGCCACCCTTCTGCAGCCCCAGGCGCCCGTGCTCCCCAGCGCGCCTGGCGGCTCCGCGATACCCGAGGCCGCGACCGTGGTGATGGCCGCCGTCACCCGTCAGGATGCCCCGCTCGACGATCCGCTGGGCGACGACGAAGAGTACGAGGACGAGCCCGACGACCTGATGGCCGAGGAAGCGGCCACGGTGCTCGTCGCCGCGCCGACCGCGGCCGCGCCGCCGCCAGTACCCGAGCCGCCTGCGCCCGTCTTCTCCACCGATGCGATGGACTGGTCGATGCCGGCACCGGAAACGCCGGGGCAGGACGGCATCGTCGCCCTGCCGCCATGGGCGCGTAAGGGCCCCGACGCGGACAGCGAATCGCCCGTCGAGGCCGCGCCCGAGGCGCCCGGAGCCGAGCCCGTCCCCTGGTGGGAACGCAACGGCCAGCAGTCGCCGACCGCCGGCAAGCCCGAAGTGGCTCGCTACGTTCCGCCGCCCGCCGTCGCGCCGCCGGCGTCCGCCTCGCTCGAGTCGACGCTGGCGCGGCAGGCGATGCGGCCGAAATCGCCCGCAGCCGCGGTGGCGGCCGCGGCGATGCCCGCCGTGCCGCGCCCGGCCGGCGGCAACCGCAGCCGCACGCTGATGATCGGCGCCGCCCTCGCCGGCGTCGCCGCGATCGGCACGCCGGTCATGTGGAAGCTCGCCTTCGCCAGCCGGCCGACGACGGTGAGCGCGTTGCCGCTCGAACCGGCCGCCGCGCCCGAACCGGTCGCGCCGCGCGTCGAACGCGTCCACGGCACGCCCGCGCCGGCCCCGGCGCCCGCGCCCACGCCGCGCGTCTACGAGGATCTGCAGCCGGCGGCGCCTGAACCCGCCGCCCCGGCGCCCGCGGCGCCGGTGCCTGCGGCCGCAGCGGCCGGTGCGCATGCGACGGCGAAACCGAAGAAGCCGGTCGCGGCCGCCGCCGTGCCCGTCGCCGCGCCAGTCGCCGCACCGGAGCCGGCACCGCTGCTCGTCGCGACGCCGCCGCCGGTGGTCGCCGCGCCGACCGCCGCCGCGCTGGCGCCCGCGTCGGTGCAAGCGGAAGCCGTTCCCCTCGGTCAGATCTTCGAGATCGCGCAGGTCGAGATTCGCCCGTCCGTCACCAGCCGGTTCGATCCGGTGGTGCCGGCGCGTCTCAGCGGCACGGGCCCGACGCCGCTGGTGGTGATCGTGCGCGTGCTGGTGTCGCCGAGCGGCCGGGCGGTCGAGTCCTCGTCGGTGAAGAACCCCAGCAACGACGCCGGCCTCGCCGCGGCGGCCGCCGCGACGGTGCGTCAGTGGACGTTCGCGCCGGCCCGGAAGAAGGGCCAGGCCGTGAGCTGCTGGGTGAACGTCGGCGTGGTGTTCAAGGCCGCGTCCGGCGACTAGCGCGCAATCGCCGCGGCCGCGCGCTCACGCGGCGCGGCGCGAGTAGAGCGCGACGAGGGCGGCCCCGATCGCCTGGGACAGATCGCCCAGCGCCGCCTCCACCACGGTGAGCCGCTGCTTCTGGGCCGTCCACAGGAACGGCGCCGCGGCCTCGCGCAGCACCTGCAGATAGCGCGCGCGGAACTCCGCCGTGGTCGCGTCCGGATCCATCAGCCCGCCGCCGATCACCACGTATTCGGGATCGAGCGCCATCGCCAGCATCGCGACGAAGAGGCCCATCGCCCTGGCCTGGAAGTCGAAGATCCCGGTGGCCAGTGTGTCGCCCTCCTGGGCCAGTCCGCGCAGCGCGAAAGCGCGCTCCTTCATCGGCAGCGGCGATCGCGCGAGCGGGTGATCCGGCTGCGCTTCGAGCCCTCGTGCCAGCAGCGCCGGCAGGCCGGCGAGGCTCGTGTACATCTCAATGCAGCCCCACGTCCGTCCGCAGCCGCAGGTGAGGGGCTCGACGCCGAGCAGGTGCAGCGGCGCCGGCATGTGCGAGGCCTCCATCCCGGCGAGCGTGTCGCCTTCGAGCGGCAGGCCGTGCTTGTCGACGAAGGCGCAGCCGAGACCGGAGCCGGGCGCCAGCATCACCACCGTCGACGATCCGGTGCCGCCGCGCACTCGCTGCGCTTCCGCGACGCCGCCCATGTTGCCGTCGTTGCCGACGACCAGCGGGATCGGCCGCCCGGCCCGCTCGCACAGCGCATCGCCGTAGTGCTGCAGCACGTCATAGCCGGCGAAGCTGGCCGGGAAGTTGGGCCCCTTGTCCATGACGCCGTAGCGCTGCTGCGGACCGGCGATGGCGACGCCGACGCCCTGCACCTGCGACCACGTCAGGCCGTTGTCGGCGAGATAGATCGCGACCGACTCGACCCATCCGGCGACGACCGCGTCGGGGCCGGCCTGGGCATTGGTCGGGCGCTGCAGCAGCTTCGTGGAGACCGTCGAGCCGTCGGCCCAGACGCCGCCGACCTTGGAGGTCGTGGCGCCGCCGTCGGTGCCGATGTAGACGTGGCGTGGATCAGGCATGGTGGTTGCCCGAACATATCCTAAAGACCGTGCGTCGCGCGCAGCGTCACGACCAGCGCCGCGGCGACCGCGGCGAGGCCGCCGGCCACGTACCAGCGGAACGCGCCGCGGCCGACGGTGACGGCGATCATCGCCTTGAGCACCGTGTTCGACACCACGCCGATGGCGATCGCGGCAGCGGCCGCCTCCACGGCGAGGCCCTCGCGCGACTGGGCGGCCATCGACGCGGTCAGCGCGTCGACGTCGGTCAGCCCGAGCAGCACGGCGGACCAGCGCAGCCCCGCCCCGCCGAATCGCGATTGCACCTCGTGCAGCCCGATGAGGACGCCCTGGAAGATCGCGGCCATCTGCAAGGCGGCGCCGAGTTGGAGCGGATTACTTCCGCCCGTCTTCACCGGCTCTCCATCCGCTGACGCCGACCGGCGCAGCCCCATCGCCACCGCGATCGCGCCGACGAGAAAGGCCGGCCCGAGCGTCACGGTCAGCGGCAGCACCAGCACCGGCGCCAGGATCGCGACCGCCGCCAGCACGCGCGGCACCAGCACCGTGCACGCCGCCAGCACGCCCTGCGCCAGCGGCACGCCGTCGTCCGGCCGATCGCGGCTGGCGCGGGCGAACGTCAGGGTGACGCCCGTCGACGACACGAGACCGCCGATCAGGCCGGTGATCGCGGAACCGTAGCGGGCCGACACCGCGGTCCGCGCGATGTAGCCGGCGAAGCTCAGGCCGGCGAAGACGAGCACCAGCAGCCACAGGCTGCGCGGACGGACGCCGCCACCCCACGTGCCGAACGGGCCTTCCGGCACCAGCGGCAGCACGACCAGCGCCAGCACCGCGAAGCGGACGCCGGCCCGGAAGCCCTCGCCGTCGATGCGGGCGACGAACGCGTGCAGCCGCGACTTCTCGGCCAGCAGCAAGGTCGTCGCCGCGGCCAGGCCGCCGGCGAGCGCGATCCGATCGAGGCCGGCGAGCAGGCTGGCCGACAGCACCACCAGCGCCGCGATCTCGGTCGTCGCGTCGACGTCGACGCGGCTCGCGGCAACGTAGCCGGCCACGACGAGGGCGGCCGTCGCGCCGATCAGCAGGCTGGCCGGCAGCGCCGCGCCGAGCGTCCACAGCCAGCCGGCCACGGCGCCGACCAGGCCGATCAGGGTGAACGTGCGCAGTCCGCCGAAGCGGGCGGCACGGCCGGTCGCCTGGGCGGACCATTGACGTTCGAGGCCGACCGCCGCACCAGCGAGCGCGCCGGCGATCAGCCGCACGGTCACGTCGTCGATCACGGCGGGGTCCGGGCCAGGACGAACGGCGTCATCCGCCGATGCGGTAGAGGCGCGTGCGGGAGCGCAGGAAGAGCGCGCCGCCGGCCGCCGCGGGCGAGGCCATGAAGCCGTCGCCGAGCTGGTTCTCGGCCAGCACCTTGAACGCGCGCCCGGCCTCGATCACCGTCGTCTTGCCCTCTTCGCTGAAGAAGTAGACGCGGTTGCCGGAGACCAGCGGGGACGCCGAAAACTCGCCGCCGATTCGGGACGTCCACACCACCGTGCCGGTCGTGGCCTCGACGGCCTGCGCCACGCCGCCGTCGGTGACCATGAACAGCAGATCGCCGGCGAGCGCGAGCGACGGCTTGTTGGGGATGCCGCGATCGAGCCGCCACGCGACGTGAGTCGCGGTGACGTCGCCGCGTCCGTTCGGGCGGATGGCGAGCAGGCCGCCTTTGGGGAAGCCGGTCGGGATGAACACGAGTCCATGGCCGACGACGGGCCGTGTGCTGCCCGAATGGGCGCTGCGCTCCTCGACGCGCCAGAGCTCGCGGCCCGTCATCGGATCGTAGCCGTAGGTGGCTTTCGATCCGGTGCTGATGACGATCGGCGCGCCGTCGACCTCGAGGACGTGCGGGGTGGCGAACGCCTTGCGCAAGTCGCCATCGGCTTCGGGCGTGCCGTCCGCCCTGAGATCCTTGAAGTCGATCGAGCGCTCGGTGCGCCAGAGCGTCCGGCCGGTCTTCGTATCGAGCGCGACCACGAACTGATGATCGCTGCCGTCGAAGTGCATGATCAGCCGATCGCGGAAGACGATCGGCGAGGAGCCGGCGCCGCGGAAGTGATTGCACTCGAAGTCGCGGCGCGTCCACAGCACGGCGCCAGTCGTGGCGTCGAGGGCCGCGGTGCCCGGCGACCCGAACGTGACGTAGATGCGGCCGCCATCGGCGACCGGCGTCGGCGAGGCGTAGGTGTTGAAGCTGTGCGCGAACTGCGGCGCCGCCACCTCGAACAGCGTCGTGTCCTGGACGATCGCGCCGCTCTCCCGATCGACGGCGACGACGCCGAGGGTCTTGCCGTCGGGGGTCGCGGTCGTGAGCCATACGCGGGGTCCGACGACGATCGGCGACGACCAGGCGCGCCCGTGGATCGCGGTCTGCCAGGTCACGTGCTCGGTGTCGGACCACGTGAGCGGCAGGCCCGGCGGCGCGACGCCCTGGCCATCGGGTCCGCGGAACTGCGGCCAGTCGTCGGCCGCGCCGCCCAGGGCCGCGCCCGACAGACACACTGCCGCCACGAGACCGGCCACCCACGCTGCGCGCATGGCCGCAAGTATAGGACCCGCCGAACGACTCCGGAGTGATCCGCTGACGACTCCGGAGACGTTCGGTAACCACTCCGGAGACGTCTGGCAACTACTCCGGAGTGGTCGGCTTACCACTCCGGAGACGTTCAGTAACCACTCCGGAGTGGTTAGCGAACCACTCCGGAGTCGTAAGTTGGCCACGGTCTTGCTGCGGGAAGGATGTCGTATATGGTATATGATGCCGGCGCTCCGACATGCTCGTCGATCGCCGAACGCTCCTGACGCGTGGGCCCACCCCGCCGCGGACATCGTCCCCGGCCGCGGACGTGTGGCTGCGTGTCCATCGCGCGGCGATGGCGTGCCGCTTCGAGGTGCTGCTCTCGGGCGAGGATCGCCGGCACACGGCCGCGGCCCACGACGCGTTGCGTGAGGCCGATCGACTCGACGCAGCGTGGTCGATCTACCGCGACGACAGCGCCGTCTCGATCCTCAATCGCGATGCGGCCGACGCACCGGTGCGAGTCGAGGCCGAACTGTTCGCGCTGCTGGCCCGCGCCGCCGATCTCTGGCGCCGGACCGATGGCGCCTTCGACGTCACCACGACGCCGCTGTCGCGCTGCTGGGGGTTCGTCGCGCGCGAGGGCCGCGTGCCGGCGGACACCGAGATCGAGGCGGCACGTGCGGTCGCCGGCCTCCATCACCTGACGCTCGACGCGGCCGCGCGCACGGTCCATTTCCGCGTCCGCGGCGTCGAGTTGAACCTCGGCGCGATCGGCAAGGGCGCCGCGGTGGACGCGATCGCCGCCCGCCTCGCGCGGCGCGGCGTCCGCCACGCGCTCGTGTCCGCGGCCGGCAGCAGCGCGCGCGCCATCGGCGGACGCGACGGCGGCTTCGCAGTCGACGTCACGTCGCCGCTCGTCGATCGTCCCCTCGCCCGCCTGCGTCTGCGCGGTGGGGCGCTCGGCACCAGCGGCATCGGCGTGCAGTCGATCGTGCGGGACGGCCGCCGCTTCGGCCACGTCATCGATCCGCGGACCGGTTGGCCGGCCACCGGCGTCGTGAGCGCCACCGTGATCGCCGCCGACGCCGCCACCGCCGACGCGCTGTCGACCGCGATGCTGATCGGCGGACCGGCGCTCGCCGAACGCTACTGCGCGGCGCACCCGGACACGCTCGTCATCCTCACGACCGAGGATCGGCGCACCGTACGGTTCGGCGCCTCGCGCGCCGCGCTGGTGGAGGCCCTGTGCACCTGACACCCGAAGAGCAAGCCACCGGCCGGCGCAACTTCCTGCGCGCCGTCGCCGGCGTTCCCGTCCTCGCCGGCCTCGGTGCGGCGTCGCTGGCGCGCGGGCCGATCGCGGGCGGCCCGGTGCGCATCGGCTACATCGGCGTCGGCGGCGAAGGGCGCGTGCTGCTCGGCGGCACCGACCCGGCCTACGCCCACGTCGTCGCGATGGCCGACATCAACCCGGCGCAGCTGGCGCTGGCCGACGCCGTGCTGGAGAAGGGCGGCCACGGCAAGGCAACGCACTACGCCGAGTGGCGCGAGATGATCCAGAAGGAGGCGCTCGAGGGCATCGTGATCGCGACGCCGCTCTGGATGCACACCGAGATCACCATCGCCTGTCTCGAAGCCGGCCTGCACGTGCTGTGCGAGAAGATGATGGCCTGGGACATCGAGGGCTGCGAGCGCATGCGGGCGACGGCGCGCCGCACCGGCAAGGTGCTCGAGATCGGCTACCAGCGCAACTACAACACCGTCTACCAGGCGGCGCACGAAGGCATCGTCAAGGCCGGCGTGCTCGGCGACGTCTTCATGGCCCGGCTCGCCTGGCATCGCAACGGCAACTGGCGCCGCACCGGCGATCCGCCCGCGGCGAACTACGATCCGTCGAAGTGGGGCTACCCGACCTGGGAGCACCTCCTGAACTGGCGCCTCTACAAGAAGTACTCGCGCGGCCTGCTCGCCGAGCTCGCCAGCCACCAGGTGAACGTCAGCAACTGGTTCTTCCAGGCCGAGCCCGAGGCTGTGATCGGCACCGGCGGCATCTACCGCTTCAAGGACGGCCGCGAGGTCGACGACCACATCTACGCGACGTTCGAGTATCCAGGCGGCCGCAGCGCCGTGTTCTCGACGGTCGAATCGAACGCCTTCGAGCGCAACTACGAAGTGTTCTACGGCACGCGCGGCACGCTGCTGCTGCAGGGCGAGTCGGAGGCGTACCTGTTCGAGGAAGGCGCGGCGACGCCGGCCGCCGCGCGCCCGACCGGCGTCGAGGTGCAGCCGAAGGCCGGCGGTCCCGCGTTGTCGGCATCCGAGAGCCGCGCCGCCGATGCGGCCGGACGCGCCGCCACCGGCAGCGCCGCCGGCGTCAACCTCGATCGGCTCGCGGCCTACCGCGCCGAGGTCTCGGGCTTCTGCTCGGCCGTCCGCACCGGTGCGCCGCTGCTCTGCGGTCCCGATCGCGCCATCGGTTCGGCGATCGCCTGCATCACCGCCGTGGACGCCGTGGCCGGCAAGACGCGGCTGCCGATCCGCGTCGGGGCGGCCGCGCAGTCATGATCGCGACGCGCGGGCAGGGCGTCGCGCTCGTCGTCCTGCGGACGCTGCTCGGCTGGCACTTCCTCTACGAGGGCTATTACAAGCTGGTGCTGCCGGCGTGGTCGCCGGCCGGTGCGCCGCTCGCCGCGTGGAGCGCCGGCGGCTACCTCCGCGGCGCGACGGGACCGCTGGCGCCGGTCTTCCGTACGCTGGCGGCGTCGGGCCTCGCCGGCTGGATCGATCTGGCGGTGCCGATCGCGCTCGTGCTGGTGGGGCTGTCGCTGATCCTCGGTCTGTTCACGCGACGCGGCTGCCAGGGCGCCGTGCTGCTGCTCGCGCTCTTCTACCTCGCCGCCATCCCGCTCGACGGTGTGCCACGTCCCGGCGCCGAAGGCACCTATCTGCTCGTGAACAAGACGCTGGTCGAGCTCGCCGCCGCCGTCGTCCTGCTGACGAGCCGCACCGAGACGATCGCCGGCCTGGATCTCCTGCGCGGGCGGCGGGTGCGCGCAGCTCAGCGCCGCGACCTCGTCGATCAGCCGAAGGTGAACGCCTGAAACGCCGCCGGGACGTGGAAGCTCGGCGTGCCCGTCGGTGACCACGCGGCGAGGATGGCGCCGTCCTTCGGGCGCATCGGGCCGTTCGGCCGCTTGATCCGGAACACGTTGAAGCGCCACCGATCGCCCGGCGCCGGCGGGATGCGGATCGCGTCCGGCACCGGCAGCGATCGCAGGCCGGCGAACGGCAGCGCCGCGGTGGCGATCCAGCCAGGCGCCTGTCCAGGGCCCTCGGCTTGCAGCTGCACCGCCGACTCCAGGCCCGCGAGGTCGAAACTGGTGTCCGAGTGGAGATTCGGATACGGCCGCCGCACGCGCAGATCGCAGAGGACGTTGGCCGGGCTGATCTCGAGCTCGAAGTAGTCCACGCCCTGACCGGCCGGGTCGAGGAAGATCTCGACGACTTCCTCCTCCCAGATCGACGCGTCACGCTGCGAGAGCGTGAACCACGGCGAGGTGTCGTCGGCGTCGAAGCGCAGGTAGAGGACGTCGGGCGTCCAGAGCGCGCGGAAGCGCGTGGCGAACGGCGCGGCGCCCCACGCGATCGCCGCCGCGGCGTCCCAGAGCGTGTCGTCGGCATCGAGCAGCGCGCGGTGACCGCCGCGCGCCGGCGCGACGACGTAGCCGGACGCCGTCATCGGTCCTTCTCGACGACGAGCGTGACGCGATAGTCGCCCGGCGCAATCGGCGACGACGAGATCGGGTACGGCTGCAGGCCGGCCACCGACAGCTCGTAACCGGCGACGACGGCGGTCAGGTTGTCGCCGGTCGTGCCGCCGCGCGTCCGCAGGCTGATGTCGGCGGCCGCGCTGCCCTCGACCGAGACGCGGAAGACGACCAGCGCGTCGCCCGACTGGATGCACAGCGCATCAGCCGGGCAGCGGGAGTCCGAGGCGACCCGCTCGAAGCCGACGCGCAGGGGCGTCGAGGCGACCGCGGTCACCTGACCGGGCTGCAGCGTGAGCTCGGTGCGGAAGGCGCCCGCGGGGCTGGTCGGAGAGGAGCAGGCGGCGCTGCCCGTGAGGAAGAGCATCGCGGCGACGCTCGACAGGACTCTGGTGCTCGACATGGCGACGATCGACCTCGCGCCGAAGCAGGCGGCGCCGTCGATTCTACCGCGCCTGCGACGACGTGCGGTGTTCTTGCCGCGGCCGACTGCGATGTCGGCAGCGAGGGGAGCGCCGCGCCTGCGGCGCTCCCCTGTCGACTACTGGCTCGTCACCGTCAGGAGCACCTTGTACGCTGACGCCTCGAGCGGCGTGCGCTCGTTCCACGCCGGATCGAAGCCGGTGACGCGGACGACGTAGCCACCGTACGAGAACGCCTCGCCACCCATCGGGTTGGGAATGTGGGCCGAGCGATTCTCCGCAGCCAGGCCCGGCGCCTCGACGCGCAGGAACGTCATCGGACTGAAGTTGCATTGCGCGCCAGCCATGCATTCGGCGGCGGCGGCGCCGAGCACGTAATTGCCGAGCATCGAGACGCGCAGGTCCGTGCCGGGCGCCGTCGCCGTCTGGCCTTGCGTGAGCACGAGGCTCGATTCGCGGGTGGGCGCGGTCGGCGGCGTCGACGATCCGCACGCCGTCGCCAGCACCACACTCGTCAACAGCAGACGCATCCGTGTCGTGAACATCCCGTCATCCTCCGTTCTTGAGGCAGGCCTGGCAGCCCGTGTCGAAGGGCCGCCGCGTCGACTGGCATCGATCAGACGTTCAGGCCCGCCCCCTGGACCAGTGTGACGGCCGCCGGCAACGCGCCCGGCCTGCCCGTGGAGAGGAAGAAGAAGAAGAACAGGCCGACAGGACGGCCGACGTCGTACAGGCCAACAGGATCCTCACCGGCGTCGTGAGCATCGAGTCCTCGTTCAGTTCTGGCAGGCGGCACTCCATTCTACGGCGCCCTGGACGTTCTCGTTACAACGCAATGCTTCGACAGGCGGGGGTCTCAGTCGATCCATTCGAGGGCGACCCGGTGCCGGCTTTGTCACCCGGTGCTTGGATCGCGGCGTCGTCATGGCGGCCATCGCCCCCTTGTTCGCGCTCTCGATGCACCGCGGCTTCGCGGACGACCGTCGCGACGTGGCGCGCAGCGGGACGGAAGAGACCGTCGACGCCTATCAGCATCGACCCGGCGGCGCGGCGCATCTCGTGGCGCGGGCGCGGCGTCAGCCGATACAGGATCCAGCCGCGCAGCTCGCAGGCGATCAGGGCCCGATCGATCGCCCACCCGGCCGCGGCGAGTGCGGCGATCCACATGAAGACGGTCGGCCATCGGCCCATCACGGCGAGGGTAGCATCGGGCCCTCCGCGGCGCGACCGGCCTTGACGCCGGCGCCGGCGCGGCCGTAGGCTTAACGCTGTTAACCATGGGATCCAGCGAACGGCGGGCCCGGGCCAAAGTGGCGCTGCGCCAGCAGATCCTCGACGCGGCGCGCGAGCTGTTCGTGCGCGACGGCTTCGACGCGGTGTCGATGCGACGCATCGCCGCGCGCATCGAATACTCGCCGACCGCCATCTATCTCCACTTCCCGGACAAGCAGTCGATCCTCACCGCGCTCTGCGACGAGACGTTCGAGAAGCTCTCGATGCGCCTGGCGACGCACTTCGCGCGGAACACGGATCCCATGACCCGGCTGCGCGACGGCCTGCAGCTCTACGTCGAATTCGGCCTGGCCCATCCGCACCACTACACGGTGTCGTTCCTGATCAAGTCTCGCGACGAGCGCACGGGCCCGACGGCCGGCCACCGTGCTTTCGCGTTCCTGCAGGCAGCGGTCGCGGGCGCCATGGCCAGCGGCGCGATACGCACGGGTGACGTGGAGACGACCTCGCAGGCGCTGTGGGCGGCCTGTCACGGCCTCGTCGCCCTGTTGATCACCGTGCCCCCGCACCGGTTCGCGTTCGTCCCGGCCGATCGGTTGATCGGTCACACGCTCGACACGCTCATCGCCGGCCTGCAGGCATCGGCCGCCTGGCCGGCGCCGCCGGCGCTGCCGGCCTCGCCGGCCCGTCCCGCCCCGGGTCGCGACCGCAAGCCGAAAGCCGCTGGCGCGGTCGCTGCCGCGCCCCGGCGTGGCGCCGCGAAACGCGCCCCGTCACCCCCCCGCGCGCGCCGCTGAGGAACCAATGGCGCTCGCGTCCGTCGAACAGGCACGTCGGTCGGTTAACGGTGTTATGTCGATGATCACTGTGAAGCGGCTCGTTCCCCTGGCCTGGCGCAACCTGCGGCACGACCGCGTCCGGTTCGCGGTCACCCTCACCGGCATCGTCTTCTCGGTGCTGCTGTCGGCGATCCAGCTCGGGCTGTTCGTGGGCTTCACGCGCGCCACGTCCGAGGTGATCAGCCACTCCGGCGCCGACATCTGGGTCCGCTCGCGCGGCGTCACCCATCTCGAAACGGCGGCTCCCTTCCTCGAGCGCCGGCGCCACCAGGTGCTGGAGGTGCCGGGCGTCGTCTCGGCCGATCCGCACATCGTCCGCTTCGGCAACTGGACGAAGCCGGACGGCGCCATCGAAGGGATCCTCGTCGTCGGCATCGACCTGGAGAGCGGCCTCGGGCGGCCATGGAACATGGTGCGCGGACGCGTGGCCGACCTCGACGAGGACGACGCCGTCATCGTCGACGAGCTCTACGCCGCCAAGCTCGGCATCGCCGGCATCGGCGACACCGCGGAGATCAACGGCGTGCGCGCCCGCATCGTCGGCTTCACCCGCGGCATCCGCTCCTTCACCACCGCGCCGCCGGTGTTCACGCGGCACGCCCAGGCGCAGCGCTATCTCGGACTGGCCACCGAACAGACGCTCTACCTGCTGGTGCGGGCCGCGCCCGGCCTCGACCCGGCCGCCCTCGCCCGGCGCATCGAAGCCGCCGTGCCCGGCATCACCGCGCAGACCACCGACGACTGGTGCGCCGCGCAGCAGTACTACTGGATGTTCGGCACGGGCGCGGGCGTGACCGTGCTGATCGCCGCCGGGCTCGGCCTGCTGGTCGGCGTGGTGGTGGTCGCGCAGACGATCTACGCGGCCACCGTCGATCACATCCGCGAGTTCGGCACGCTCAAGGCGATGGGCGCGACCAACGGCTACATCTACCGCGTGATCATCGAACAGGCCGTCATCAGCGCGGTCGGCGGCTATGTCATCGGCATGGCGATGGCGCAGACGGCGTCGGCGCTCAGCCAGCGCGGCACCACCGCGATCCTGCTGCCGTGGCCGCTCACGGCGGCGCTCTTCGCCATCACCGTCGGCATGTGCGTGCTGGCCTCGATCGTCTCGATCAACAAGGTCACGCGCCTCGACCCGGCCATCGTGTTCAAGGGATGATCGCCATGACCCGCGCCACCGCCGTAACACCGGCCATCGCCGTCGCCCGCGTCGCCAAGACCTACGGCAGCGGACCGACCGCCGTCCGCGCCCTCGTCGACGTCTCGCTCGATGTCCTCGGCGGCGAGGTCCTGCTGATGATGGGGCCATCGGGGAGCGGCAAGACGACGCTGCTCTCGATCATGGGCGGCATCCTCGACGCCAGCAGCGGCAGCGTGCGCGTGCGCGGCGAGGAACTGGTCGGCATGCCGGAGCGCGAGCGGCCGCGCATCAGGCGGACCCACATCGGCTTCGTGTTCCAGGGCTTCAACCTGTTCCCCGCCCTGACCGCGCTCGAGAACGTGGCGCTGCCCCTCGACGTCCGCGGTGAGCGCGGGCCGGAAGCCCGCGATCGCGCCCGCGGCGCCCTCGAGCGCGTCGGCCTCGGCGACAAGATCGACGTGCATCCCGCCGACCTGAGCGGCGGCCAGAAGCAGCGCGTCGCGATCGCGCGGGCGCTGGTCGGCGATCCGTCGATCGTGCTCGCCGACGAGCCGACCGCGGCGCTCGACTCGATCTCCGGCCGCACCGTGCTCGAGTTGCTGCGCGATCTGGCCCGAGACGCCGGCCGGGCGATCGTGCTGGTCACGCACGACGCCCGCGCCGTCGCCTATGCCGACCGCATCGTGTCGATCGAAGACGGCCGGCTGCGGGAAGGCGCGCACGATCCGGCCGCGCTTCCTTCCGCCGCCCTCGCCGCCCTCGCCCACTAGGAGACTGCCATGCAGAGACGCACCCTCGGCCTGATCGCCCTCTCCGCTGCCGCTGTGACGACCACGCTGCTGATCGTGGCGCGGCCGGACACTGGTGTTGGCGCCGCCGACCGCGCCGCCGCCGCGGGGATGACGCGCGCCCACGATGCGGCCCTCATCGTCGGCCCTGGACGGGTCGAGCCGATCTCGGAGGAGATCGCGGTCAGCGGCGAGGTGCCCGGCCGCCTCCGTGCCGTGCGCGTCGACGAAGGCGATCGCGTGACGAAGGGACAGGTGGTGGCGGAGGTCGAGCCGGCCGAATACCGCGCCCGCCTGGCGGCCGCGCGTGCCGCCCTGTCGATGGCGCAGGCCGAGGAGCAGCGGCTCGTCAACGGCTCGCGGAGCGAGGAGCGCGAGGAGGCGCGGGCGGCGGCGGCGCAGGCCGACGAGGTCGCCCAGCAGGCCGCGGCGGAGCGCCGGCGGCGCGAGACGCTCTTCGCCGAGGGCGTGATCGCGCGCGAGGAGCTGGAGCGCGCGGTACGCGACGAACGGGTCGCCGCGTCGCGGCACGTCGAACGGCGCGAGCATGCCCGCGTGGTCGACGCCGCCGCGCGGGTCGACGAGCGCGCCCGGGCGCGCGCGGCGATCGCGCTCGCCGAGGCGCAGGTCGACGAGGCGGCGGTCCTGCTCGAGAAGACGCTGGTGCGCTCGCCGGTCGACGGGCTCGTGCTGCGCCGGCACCTGCGGCCGGGCGAGAGCCTGGCGGTGCTGCCGGTGCCGTCGCCGATCGTCACCCTCGCCGACGTCCGCGCGCTGCGGGTCCGCGTCGACGTCGACGAATCGGACATCGGCGGCCTGCGCGTCGGGCAGGCGGCGTGGGTCACCGCGGACGCCTACGGATCGCGGCGCTTCGCCGGCCGCGTCGTCCGCGTCGGCGAGATGCTGGGCCGGGCGCGCATCCGCACGGACGATCCCGCCGAACGCATCGACCACAAGATCCTCGAGACGCTGATCGAGCTCGAAGCGTCCGCGCGCCTGCCGATCGGCCTCCGCGTCGACGCCTTCATCGCCCGTG
>Ga0207678_10002406_pt1 | contig 17007 bp, 18 predicted proteins | sample KBSC63metaG_FD_184319 | JGI IMG/M metagenome (GOLD analysis project Ga0207678, IMG submission 184319) | Corn rhizosphere microbial communities from Kellogg Biological Station, Michigan, USA - KBS C6-3 metaG (SPAdes) (version 2) | ecosystem: Host-associated > Plants > Roots > Rhizosphere > Soil ...
TGCTCGTACACCGCCTGCGACGGCACTCCGTCCACCGAGAACAGCATCGTCGGCGTGCGATGCCGTTCGGGTGCGCCGTACCGCGTCACGCCCGGCAGCGCGGCCAGGCCGGCGTCGAGCCGGGCCAGCAGTGCGTTCTCGTGCGACTCCAGCTCCGCCATCGACGCGAGCAGCCGTGAGCGGCGGGAACCGGCCCCCGGCACCAGGCCGGCGAGGAAATCGATCGCCGCGGTCGTGCCCGCCAGCAGCTCGTACGGCAACGTGCCCAGCTCGAACCGCTCCGGGACCGCGTTGGTCGACGGCAGCAGCTTGTCCGGGTGCAGCGTCTCCAGCAACGCCGGTGCCGCCACGACCACGCCGAGGTGCGGCCCGAGGAACTTGTACGGCGAGCACGCGTAGAAATCGGCCCCGAGTGCCGTGACGTCGACCGCCGCGTGCGGGGTCAGGTGGACGCCGTCGACGTACAGCAGCGCGCCCGCCGCGTGCACCTCCGCCGCGATCGCCGGGATGTCGGGGCGGGTGCCGAGCAGGTTCGACGCCGCCGTGACCGCGACCAGCCGCGTGCGGTCCGAGAGCAGCGGGGCGATGGGCGCGAGTTCGCCCGTGTCGCGGGAAAAGCCCGCCCAGCGGACGGTCGCGCCGGCCGCCGCCGCGGCCTGGACCCACGGCCGGATGTTGGCGTCGTGGTCGAGCCGGGTCACGACGACTTCGTCGCCGGGGCCCCACTTCTGGGCCAGCGTGCGGGAGAAGTCGTAGGTCAGCTGGGTCATGCTGCGGCCGAAGACGACGCCGGCCGGGTCGGCGGCCAGCAGGTCGGCGACGGCCCGGCGGGCTTCGGCGACGACCGTGCCCGCCCGGCGCTCGGCCGCCGTCACGACGCCGCGGTTGGCGATCGCCGCGCACAGCGTCTCGGCCACCGAGGCCCCGACGACGTCGGGGACCTGCGAGCCGCCCGGTCCGTCGAAGTGGGCGGCACCTTCGTCGAGGGCGGGGAAGTGCTTGCGGATCTTCCACACGTCGTAGGTCACCGCGCCAGCATGCCCAACCCGGTGCGCCCGCCTCAAGATCTCCGCAGCGGGGCGGCCGCGGTGGCGGGCAGCTGCGGCGGCGCGGCCACCGGACGGCGGACCGGCGCGGGCGGCCGGAGGTGACGGCGCAGCCGCTGCGTCGGCTTTTCGACGTAGTTCCAGGACAGCTGCCCGACGGCGTAGGCGAGGGGGACGGCCAGCAGGATCAGCAGCCACACGTGCCGCACCCCGGCGAGGATGAGCAGCTGCTGGATCGGGAAGCCCCAGATGTAGGTGCCGTAGCTGCCGTAGACGTACGGCGCGGCGACCTCCAGCTTCCGCGGCCAGTGCGTCGCGAGGGTGATCGCGCCGTACGCCGCGCTGAGCGCCAGTGCGTACCGGCTCGCCGGCGTCTGGCTCAGCCCGAGGTACGCGGCGAAAAGCACGAGCGCCACCCACGGCTTCAGCGGGATCTTGTCCCGGTAGGCGTGCAGCACCACCCCGATGACGAAGGGCACCAGGAACGACACGGTCGACCCGATCGGGACGGTCAGCAGCGAGCCGCCCGCGCCGTGGTACTCGAACGTCGCCCGCAGCACGCTGTCGGTGTAGACCATGCCGCCGAGGACCAGCCACAGGAACCAGCGCGGAACGCCGATCAGCACGATCACGCCGGCCACCAGCACCAGCCCGTAGCCGAGCAGTTCCATCGGCAGCGTCCAGAGCGCGCCGTTCACCGAGAACGGGTACGGGTTGTCCGCGAACACCCCGGGCAGCTCGTGCTGCAGGTAGAACAGCACGGTCGTGCCGACGAGGTAGCGCCACGTCTGGATGTGCGTCCAGTAGTCGTGGGCCGGCCAGGTCGTCACCAGCGGGCCGATCACGAACACCGTCACCAGCAGCACCACGACCAGTGGCGGCATGATCCGCAGCAGCCGCCGCGCGGCGAAGCGCCACCACGACGGGTCGCGCGCCCAGCTGTCCTGGATCTGGTAGCCGCTCATCGCGAAGAAGCCCATCAGCGCGATGTACCCCGGCGACATGTGCCAGGACGCGGGGAAGATCGTCAGCCGCTGCGGGTGCAGCAGCGGCATGCTGTGGTCGACGATGACCGTGATCGCGCCGATCATCCTCAGCCACGCGAAACCGGTGTTGGGATTGGCGTGAATCTTTGGCGAGATCGGCACGGGGCCAGATGCTAACCCATCCGGTCTGCCGGTCTGAGCCGAACGGCCCAGAAAGTCAGCGTCCGCGGTTGCGGGGGTGCTCGCGCGCCCGGCGTTCGTTGCCGTGCTTGTAGTTGCCGGTCACCCGGGCCATCAGCAGCTGCTGGTCGTCACCGCGCGCCACCGCGGCCAGGAACCGCGCGGCGGCGGACCCGCGCAGCGTCCCGGCGGGACGGCCGTGGTGGGTGATCGTCACGGTGCCGCGCTCGTCGCGGTAGGCGAAGCCCTCCGGAGTCCCCATGCGCCCAGGGTGGCACGGGCGGCAACCGGTTTTCCCGGGGGCGCTTCGGGGGTTTCCCGGATGGTGCCCGGGCCGGGACCCGACAGAATGCGAGGGATGACCGGAGGGGGAGCAGGGGTGCGGGCCAGGCTGGGGAACTCCTCCGTGCTGCTCGGCGCGCAGCTGCTCGTGCTGGTGGCGGTGCTCGTGTCGTACAACGGCGGCCGGTGGCGGTTCCCCGCCTACCGCGTCGACCTCGACGTCTACCGGCTCGGCTCGGGCGCGCTGCTGCAGGGCCAGGCGTTGTACGGGACGCTGCCGCCCACCGGCGACGGCCAGCTCCTGCTGTTCACCTACCCGCCGTTCGCGGCGATCCTGCTGACGCCACTGGCGGTGCTGCCGTACTGGGCCGCCTGCCTGGCGGTCACCCTGCTCACGCTCGGGGTGCTGGCGGTGGTCCTGGTGACGGTGCTGCGCGCGCTCGGGGCCCGGTGCGACTGGCGGCGGGTGGCGGCGCTGCTGCTCGCGGCCGAGGTGCTGGAGCCGGTGCTGCGCACGCTGTACGCCGGCCAGATCGACCTGTTCCTGCTGGCGCTCGTCGTGCTCGACGTCCTGGCCGCCACCCCGCGGTGGCCGCGCGGCCTGCTGATCGGCCTCGCCGCCGCGATCAAGCTGACCCCGGCGGTGTTCCTCCTCTACTTCCTGCTCCGCCGGGACACCCGGGCCGCGGTGACCGCGGTGGTGACGTTCCTGGCCGCGACCGCACTGGGCTTCCTGCTCGCCGGCGCGGACTCGGTGCGGTACTGGACGGGCGCGCTGTGGGACACCGGGCGCGTCGGCGAGCCGACCTACGCCGGCAACCAGTCGCTGCTCGGGCTGCTGGCCAAGGCCGGGGTGCCGCCGGAAGCCCGGACAGCGTGGTGGCTGCCGCTGGTCGCGGTGGTGCTCGTGCTTACGGCGCTGGGCGTGCGACGCGCGCTGGCCGCGGGGGAGCGGACCGTCGCGCTCGGCCTGAACGCGCTCGGCGGGCTGCTGGTCTCGCCGATCTCCTGGACCCACCACTGGGTCTGGGCCGTGGTCGTCCTGCTTGGCTGGGCGGAGCTGGCCCGCCGGACGCGGCGGCGCGGGTTGGCGGTCCTTGCCGGGGCCGGTGCGGTGTTCTTCGCCGCGGGGCCGCAGTGGTGGTGGCCGCGCGGCGGCGAGGTGGAACGGCACTGGACGTTCCTGCAGCAGCTCACCGGCAACGGCTACGTCCTGTACGGGCTCGCGCTGCTCGTCGCCGCCGTGCTGGTGCGGTTCCCGCGGCCGGACGACGTCCTCACGAGCGCTGTTCCGGCCGGCTCCGCAGCCAGCCCGCACCGAAGATGAGCATCGCCGTGCCGAGGGCCAGGTCGAGGCAGATCCCCGCGGTGTTCAGCGGCAGCGCGTCGGTGATCGCGTGCGGCAGCGGAAGCAGCCCGGCGAGCCCCACCACGGCGTAGCAGGCGCCGGCGACGACCAGGAACCGGGCGGCCCAGCGCGAGGAGCGGGTGCAGAACACCGCGGTGGCGCCGGTGAGCAGGTGCACCACCGTCCACACCGCGGACACCGCGAGCACGCCGAAGAGCGTGCGCGGACCGCCGCCTGCCGGGACCCCGGCCATCAGCTCGAGGGCGGCGAGGACGAGGAACAGCAGCCCGATCAGCATGCCCATGCCCTGGACGGGTGCGGGACCCCGCCTGGGCAACCGGGCCTCGGGTTCGGTGGCGGTCATGCTTCCGGATTCCCCTTGCGCGCCCGTTTAATGCACCTTCGCGGCGGTTGGCCGGAGACCGGCCGGGTAACCGGGTCGGCCGGAGCACCCGAGGAGGAGCGAAACGATGACCGAATACCGCCACACCGTGACCGCGGACATCCCCGCGGACGAGCTGTTCGCTTTCCTGAGCCACCCCGAGAACCTGCCGCGCTACTTCCCGGAGATGAAGGTCGCCGAGCCGAAGGGCGGGGACAGCGTCCACGTCGAGGCCGAGGTGCACGGCGAGCGCGTCGCCGGAGAGGCGTGGCTGCACACCGACCCGGCGGCCCGGTCGCTGACCTGGGGCGCGGAAGGCCCCGACGACTACCACGGCGAACTCCGCATCCGCGACGACGGCCCGGCGTCGTCGGAGATCACCGTGACGCTGCACAGCGTCCGCCAAGCCGACGGGGACGAAGTCCAGCAGGGCCTCGAGCGCACGGTCGCCGCGATGACGCACGCCGCATCCGCCGACGCCGACGTCGAGGCGGCCGAGGGTCAGGGCGGCTGGACCTCCTACGACGACAAGAGGGACACGTCGAGCTGAACCATTCGTATAACGACCTATACGACGGCCGTCGAGACAGCCCGGCGGCTCAGGCGAAGAGCGTCAGCACCAGACCGCCGCCGGCGATCAGCACGCACGCCGCGATCGTCGTGCGGCGGTAGTGGAGGATCAGGGCCGCGAACTCGCGCAACAGTGCGCTCGGCAGGAAGTAGCGGGCCGTCGGCGAACCCGTCGCGTGGAACGGCAGGCCGAGGCGGCGGCACTCCACCGCCGTCCGGAACACGTGGTAGCTGCTCGTCACCGCCACCACCCGGCGGACGTCGGAGGGGAGCAGCTCGGCGGAGAACCGGAGGTTCTCCTCGGTCGTGCGCGCCTGGTCCTCGCGCCGGATCCGCTCGTCCGGCACACCGCGGTCCCGCAGGTAGGCGTGCATCGCTTCGGCTTCGGAGACCGACTCGCCGGGACCGCACCCGCCGGAGACGACCAGCAGCGGCGGCGTCGATTCCCGGTCGTGGAGCCGGATCGCGCGCTCCAGCCGGCCGGCGAGCAGCGGCGGCACCCGTTCGCCGTCCAGGCCGCAGCCGAGCACGATGATCGCGTCGTACCCGCCGCGGCGGCCGATGCGGCCGTAGACGACGGAGTAGACCAGCAGCGAGCAGAACAGGAACCCGAAGTAGCAGGCCAGCGCGGCGGCGACGGTCACCAGCGCCGAACCCCACCGGCCGAGCGGGGCGAAGGCCAGCGCCTCCAGCGTGACCAGCCCGGCGCCGAGGCCGAGCGACAGCAGGTTCCCGGCGCTGCGCCCTTCGCGCCGCCACATCCGCACGCCGTTGGCGATCAGCGCGGCGGGCAGCACCAGGGCGACGAGCACCACGACGACAGCGAGCAGCCCGAGCAGCACCGGCGTCAGCCACTCCAGGTGGAGTGCCGCGCGCAGCAGCCACAGCGCGGTCAGCAGCAGTGCCACGCCGAGCCAGACGGCGTTGCCCAGCCGCCGCGGTTCGCGCGCCAGCCGCACGGCGAACACGGCGAGCGCCACCCCGGCGGCGACCGGCAGCACCGCACCGGCGACGTTCACCCCGGCCTCCCTGGATTCCCTGCGGACTCCAACCTAGCCGGGCGCCGTTGTCCGGTCAGGCCGGGGAAGCTCCCGGCCGGAACCGGACCCCGGTCGGCATCGCCCGGTGCGCCCAGTACCCGAGGACACCCAGCAGCGCGATCTCCAGGACCATCATCAACCGCTCCACCAGCCCGGTCGCCACGGTCGGCAGGTGGCCGCCGAGGATGACGTTCACCGCGAACGGGACGATGAACGGCAGGTAGAACGGGATCGCCGCGAGGGCCAGCCGCCGGGACCAGGTCGCGAACCGCCGCCAGCGCGGGTCGTCGCGGTGACGGCGGCCCATCGCCCAGCCCACCGCCGGCAGGCTCAGGCACGTCACCGCCGACGCGTACAGGTGGATCTTGCCCGTCGCGGTGATCGCACCGCCCTGCGGATCCTTCGCGAAGACCACCACCGCCAGCAGGCTCACGCACCACAACGCCTTCGCCGTGACGAGTGCCGGATTGGCCAGCAGGCCACGGCGGTAGAGCGCGACCAGCAGCAGCGCCGACCCCGTGCTCGTGAGCACCAGCGCGCTGTCCCACAGCCACCGGCCCGGGCTCAGTGCGTAGTCGCTCAGCATCGTGCTGACCGGGTCGAGGGGTGCGAGGCGGCGATCGAGGTGCAGCACGGCGAGCAGGACGACCGCGCCGGCGAAGGCGACGAGGGCGCCGGGCACGAGCAGGCGGGCGCGCAGGCGGGGACGGACGGGTGCGGGACACAGCATGTAGGGAGACACTCCGGGGTGGTTCGGCTGGTTCAGGCGCAGCCGCGCACGCTACCCGTGACCTTTCCGTGACCATTGCCGACGCACTCGAGCTGTGACGCACGACACCGTCAGTGGTCGCCGTCCTGCGGGATTTCGGCCGAGTCGGTGAGCCGGAGCTTGCGCCGGGCCCGCTGGTAGAACGTGGTCATGCCGAGCCGGACCACCTGCGCCGCGCTCGGCCGGGCGCGCAGGTCGAGCCGTTCGCCGGGGGAGACGTACCCCTCGACCTGGCCGTCGACCTCCACCGCCAGCCGGCCGCTGGTGGGCAGCAGCTCCAGGGTGACTTCGTCGTGCACCGAGAGCACCACGCCCCGGCTGTACGCCGAGTGCGGCGCCGCCGGCGTCACCAGCAGGGCCTCCACCGCCGGGCTGGTGATCGGGCCGCCCGCGGAGAAGCTGTACGCCGTCGAGCCGGTCGGGGTCGCCACGACCACCGCGTCGGCCGAGTAGCTCACGAACGGCTGGCCGCCCACGCGGACGGCGACCACCGCGCTGCCGTCGCCGGGCACGCGCACCACCGCGATGTCGTTGAACGCCGTGATCCGCCGTCCCCGCAGGTCCGCGTCCACGGCCAGCCGTGGCTCCACCGTGAAGTCGTGGTCGTCGATGGCCGAAAGCGCGCCGGGCAGGTCCGGGACGTCGACCTCGGCCAGGAAGCCGAGCTTGCCGAGGTTCACCCCGAGCACCGGTGCGCGCTGCCCGTCGGCCAGCCGCATGGCCCGCAGCATCGTGCCGTCGCCGCCCAGGCTGACCAGCAGATCCGCCCGGCGCCCGAGCTCCGCGGCCGGCACTCCCACCGCGGCGCAGTCCAACCGGACGATCTCGTCTTCGATGCCGAGGATTTCGATGTTCCGGTTGCCCGCCCAGCCGAGCACGGCTTCGACGGCGGCCGCGGAATCGCGGCGGGGGTGCAGCACGAGTCCCGCGGAGTGCATGTCAGCGGCCCCGGGCGGGCGAGGTACCGAGCGTCATGCGCTCAGTCTGCCCCCTCCTGCCGCCGGTCGCCGCGAGAACCGCAGTGCGCCGTCGTCGATCCGCCCGTGCCGGAGCTTCACGACGTCGTGCGCGTAGCTCATGCCCAGCTGCCACGGCGCCCGCGAACCGGCCTTCGGGAACTCGTCGATCGACCGCAGGACGTACCCGGCGTCGAAGTCCAGCAGGGGCCGCTCGGTGACGGCCGGGTCGTCGTTGACCGGCACGCACTGGTCGTGGCCGTGCCGGTCGAGGTGGCGAAGCAGCCGGACGACGTACTCGCCGACGAGGTCGGCCTTGAGCGTCCACGACGCGTTCGTGTAGCCGATCGTGAAGACGAAGTTCGGCACGCCGCTGAGCATCATGCCCTTGTAGGCCATGGTTTCCGGGAGTTTCACCGGGTTGCCGTCCACCGACAGCTCGATGCCGCCGAAGGCCAGCAGCCGCAGGCCGGTGGCCGTGACGACGACGTCCGCTTGCAGCTCGTCGCCCGATTCGAGCCGGATGCCCTGTTCGGTGAACCCGGCGATCCGGTCGGTGACGATCGAGGCGTCGCCGCGCCGGATCGACCGGAACAGGTCGCCGTCCGGGACCAGGCACAGCCGCTGGTCCCAGGGCTGGTAACGCGGCTTGAAATGGGTGTCGACGGCGAACCCGGGCGGCAGCTGCTTCGCCGTGGCCTTGCGGATCAGCGCCTTCACGACACCCGGGCGGCGCCGGCTGAGCTGGTAGATCAGCGTGCTCACCGCGACGTTCTTCCAGCGCGCGATCGGGTACGCCCAGCGGGCGCCGAGGAGCCCGCGCAGCCGGTTGGCCAGCACGTCTTCCGAAGGCAGCGAAAGGATGTAGGTGGGAGAGCGCTGCAGCATCGTCACGTGCGCGGCGCGGTCGGTCATCGCGGGGACGAGCGTCACCGCGGTCGCGCCGCTGCCGATGACGACGACCTTCTTGCCGGCGTAGTCGAGGTCTTCGGGCCAGTGCTGCGGGTGGACGACGGTGCCGCCGAAGTTCCCGAGACCGGGGAACTCCGGCGTGTGCCCGGCCGCGTAGTCGTAGTAGCCGGTGCACAGGTACAGGAACTTCGCGGTGAACTCCACCGGCTTCCCGTCGTGCTCGGCCTCGACCGTCCACAGTGCGTCCTCTGTGGACCACGCCGCGCGGGCCACCTTGTGCCCGAACCGGATGTGGCGGTCGATCCCGGCCTCGGCCGCGGTGTCGCGGACGTACTTCAGGATCGACGAGCCGTCCGCGATGGCCTTCGCGTCGGTCCACGGCCGGAACCGGTAGCCGAGGGTCTGCATGTCCGAATCGGACCGCACACCGGGGTAGCGGAACAGGTCCCAGGTGCCGCCGATCGCGTCGCGCGCTTCGAGGATCGCGTACTTCTTGCGCGGGAAGGCGGTGCGGAGGTGGTGGGCCGCACCGACGCCGGACAGCCCGGCGCCGACGATCAGCACGTCGAGGTGTTCGGTCATGTCACACGGCCTCCGTCCGCCGGGCGCGCTGCAGGACGCGCGTCAGCACGGCGTTGTAGTGGGTGGGGGTGATCCGGGCGAGCGCGTCGAACAGGTAGGCGTCCGGGCCGACCAGGATGCGGGCCTTCCCGCGGTCGACGCCGGCGTGGACGACGGCGGCCGCCTTTTCCGGCGACGTCATCGCCATCGCCTCGAACTGCGCGGCCATCTGTTCGTGGGTGCGTCCCCGGCCCTCGGGGTCGCGGCGCACCCGGGCGTTGCGCGCGATGTTCGTGGTGATGCCGCCCGGGTGCACGGTCACCGCGCGGACGTCCGTGCCGCGCAGTTCCTGCCGCAGCGACTCGGTGAAGCCGCGGACGGCGAACTTCGCCGCGCAGTACGCGCTCTGGTACGGCACCCCGAGCAGCCCGTACACGCTGGAGGTGTTCACGATCGCGCCTTCGCCCTGCTCGACGAGGATCGGCAGGAACGCCCGCGTGCCGTGCACCACGCCGCGGAAGTTGATGTCGTGCAGCCAGTCGTCGTCCTCGGGCACCGCGTCGAGCACGGACGAGGTCACCGCGACGCCGGCGTTGTTGAACACCGCGGCCAGCGGCGCCGGGAGCCACTCGCGGACCTCGGCGGCGAACCGCAGCTGGCCTGCCGCGTCGCGGACGTCGAGCACGCGGGTGAGCACCCGCCCGTGCAGGGCGGCCGCGGTCGCCCTCAGGCCGTCTTCGTCGACGTCGGCGAGGGCGACCGGCGAGCCGAGCCGGGACAGCCGGGTGGCCAGCGCACGGCCGATGCCGGACGCCGCGCCGGTGATGACCACCGGGCGGCCCGTGAGGCTACGAGGCCGCGACATCGCTGCTCCTCGCGTGCTTGTCGAGCAGGTCGAGGACGGCCGGCCACGCGCCTTCGGGCAGGTCGTGGCCCATGCCGCGGACGGTTTCGAGGCGGGCGCCCGGGATGGCCCTGGCGGTGGCCGCGCCGCCGGTGGGGTGCACCATCCGGTCGCGGTCGCCGTGGATCACCAGCGTCGGCGCGGTGATCTTCCGCAGCAGCGGCGTCCGGTTGCCGGACTTCATGATCGCGGCGAGCTGGCGGCCGACACCGCCGGTCGTCGGATCGCGGTCCCAGCCCGTTCCGGCCAGCTCGCGGACGAAAGCCTCGTCGAACGGGAAGCCGTGCGAGCCGATGTGGCGGAACATCCGGACCGCGCCCTCGACCGCCTCTTCGCGGGTCTTCGGCGGCTTTCCACCCATCAGCCGCCAGGTCGACAGCGCCGGGCGGCCGATCAGGCGGGACCCGGTCGTCGACATGATCGACGTCAGGGTGCGGATCCGGTCCGGGTACAGCGCGGCGGTGGTCTGCGAGATCATCCCGCCCATCGACACGCCCGCGATGTGCACGCGGCCCAGGCCGAGGGCGTCCAGCAGGCCCGCGGTGTCGGCGGCCATGTCCTTCAGCTCGTACTGCTGAGCGGGGAACCGGCCCGCGAGCATGCCGAGGATGCTCGGCGGCCGGAAGCGCGGGTGCGTCGAACGCCCGGCGTCGCGGTTGTCGAACCGGACGACCTCGTACCCGCGCTCGGCGAGCTTCGCGCAGAAGGCGTCCGGCCAGCTGTGCAGCTGCTGGCCGAGCCCGGCGACGAGCACCAGGGGCTCGGCACCGGCGTCCCCGATCCGTTCGTAGGCCAGGGAAATGCCCCGGCCGACGTCGGCGATCTGTTCGGTCACGAATTTCCTCCGGTGTTCCGGCGGCGCACGACCGCGCGGCCGCCCTTGGCGGGAGCGTAGGCGACACCCCGCGAGTGCCAGCGTTCGCCGGGTTCTTCGGTCGGTACCAGCGTGAAGTCCCGCAGGAGGGTCCGCAGCACGACGGTCATCTCCATGGTCGCGAAGGCGGCGCCCAGGCAGCGGCGGGTGCCGCCGCCGAACGGGATCCACTGGTAGAGGTCCGGGCGCGTGCCGGCGAACCGGTGCGGGTCGAAGGTGGCCGCGTGCGGGAAAACGGCGTCGTCGTCGTGGATCAGCGCGATGCTGACGAGGACGGCGTACCCCTTCGGCAGCGTCCACCGGCCGAGCCGGAAGCCGTCCTGCTTGACCTGCCGCGCGGTGAGGTCGATGACCGGGCGGCTGCGCTGGACCTCGAGGATCGTGGCGTCGAGCAGTTTTCCGTCGTCCTCCTGCAGTTCCGCCAGCAGCGCGGGGTGACGGCGAAGGCGTTCGACGGCCCAGGCGAGCGTGGTCGCCGTGGTTTCGTGCCCGGCGGTGAGCAGGGTGAGGAGCTGGTCGGAGATCTCTTCGCGGCTCAGTCCCGAGCCGTCGTCGTAGCGGGTCTGCAGCATCATCGAGAGGACGTCGTCTTTTTCTTCGGCGCGGGCCTTGGCGACCAGCCGGTCGACGACGGCGTCGTACTCGCGGCGCATCCGTTCGAAGCGGCGCCACGGGTTGAAGCGGCCCTTCTTGGAGATGGGCAGCACGGCCAGCCGCGAGCCGAGGGTGACGAACGGCGGGAGCAGTTCGCGCAGCTCGGCGAACTCGGCCCCTTCGGCCCCGAAGACCGCGCGGAGGATGGCGTTGAGCGTGATCCGCATCATCGACGGCAGCGTGGCGAAGGCTTTCCCCTCCGGCCAGGTCGCCAGCTCGCGGACGGTTTCCTCTTCGACGATCTTCTCGTAGGCCGCCAGCCGCCGTCCGTGGAAGGGCGGGACCAGGAGCTTGCGCTGCCGTTTGTGCTCCTCGCCGGAGAGGGCGAACATCGACCGCGGCCCGAGCACGCGCCCGAGGTTGACCTCGAGGTTGTCGACGAGCTCCGGCCCGGAGGTGAACAGCTGCTTGATTTCGGCGGGGTCGCTGATCACGACGGCGTTGCCGAAGATCGGCACGTTCACCGTGAAGGCGTTGCCGTATCGGTCTTTGAGCCGCCGCATGCCACGCAGCGGTTGCGTCAGCGCGTAGGCGCCTTGGACGGCACGTGGGGCGGTGGGCCCCGGCGGCAGCGTCGCGGGGCTTGTCATGGTCGTCATCGACCCTCCCGAACTGGTGGTACGCGAACGTACCGTCGGTACGGTACGCCGGTGTACCATTCCGTTTCAAGAGGAGGAGGGGTATACGGTGACTTCCGTGGACGTCGACACCCGCCGGCACCGCCGGCGCCTCTTGGACGGGCTGGCCGGGTCGATCACCGAGGCCGGTTTCCGCGACACGACGGTGGCCGAGATCGTGCGCCGCGCCCGCACGTCCCGCCGGACGTTCTACGAGCACTTCTCCAGCCGCGAAGAGTGCTTGATCGCGCTCCTGGCGGAGGCGAACCGGTCGATGATCCAGCAGATTTCCGACGCGGTGGACCCCGGTGCGCCGTGGAAGGTCCAGGTGCGGCAGGCGATCGAGACGTGGATCGCCTGCGCGGAGTCGGAGCCGGCGATCACCGTGAGCTGGATCCGCGACGTACCGGCTCTCGGCGCCCCGGCCCGCAACCTGCAGCGCGACGCGATGGAGGGGTTCATCGCGATGACCCAGCGCCTGACGGACACGCCGGCGTTGCGGGCGGCGGGGATCAGCCCCCCGTCCCGCCAGACGGCGATCATCCTGCTGGGCGGCCTGCGCGAGCTGATCGCGACCACCGTCGAGGACGGCGGCCGGGCCGGCGACGTCACCGAGGTCGCGGTGCGCGCCTCGATCGCGCTGCTCGGCCCGGCCTGACCCCTGTCCCTAGGCGTCCAGGTCCTGGGCGATCAGCTCGGCCAGGGCGTCGACCGACGCCTCGGCGTGGTCACCCTCGGCGGACAATTCCACCTCGTCGCCGTGGGCGGCGCCCAGCGTCATCAACCCGAGGACGCTGGCCGCGTCGACCGGGTCGCCCGCGACGCCGCCGGTGATCTTGGCGATCCGGACCTTCGCGGGTTGCCCCGCGGCGGACTTGGCGACCAGGCCCGCGGGCCGGGCGTGGAGCCCGACGCTGCTGGCGACGAGCGTGCGGCGTTGGTACACAGTGGACTCCTTCACGCGTTGACGGGCCGGCTCGAAACGGTGGCGGAACGTTCGGCGGCCCGGAAGCGCACCTGCTTGAGGGCGATCACCGAGCCCGCCGCGACGAGCGTCCCGGCGATCAGCGCCACCAGGAACAGCAGCGGGTTGCCGATCAGCGGGAGCACGAAGATGCCGCCGTGCGGGGCGCGCAGCGTGGCGCCGAACGCCATCGACAACGAGCCGGTGACCGCCGAGCCGAGCATGATCGACGGGATCACGCGGAACGGGTCCGCCGCGGCGAACGGGATCGCGCCTTCGGTGATGAACGACGCGCCGAGCAGCCAGGCCGCCCGGCCGTTTTCCCGCTCGGCCTCGGTGAACAGCTTCTTGCGGACGGTGGACGCCAGCGCGAGCGCCAGCGGCGGCACCATTCCCGCGGCCATCACCGCGGCCATGATCTGCAGCGAGCCGGTGGCGCCGGTGGTCAGGCCGCCGACGGCGAAGGTGTAGGCCGCCTTGTTGACCGGGCCGCCCATGTCGAAGGCCATCATCAGGCCGAGCAGCGCGCCCAGCAGCAGGGCGCTGGCGCCGCTGAGGCTGTTGAGCCAGTTCGTCAGGCCCGTGGTGGCCGCCGCCATCGGCTTGCCGACGACGACGTACATCAGCACACCGACCACGATGGACCCGAGCAGCGGGTAGACGACCACCGGCATGATGCCGCGCATCGCCTTCGGTACCTGGATCTTCTTCAGCGCCAGCACGACGCCACCGGCGAGCAGACCGGCGACGAGGCCGCCGAGGAAGCCGGCTCCGACGGTGACGGCGATCGCGCCGCCCACGAAACCGGGGGCGATCGCGGGGCGGTCGGCCATCGCGAAGGCGATGAACCCGGCCAGGACCGGCACCAGGAAGTCGAAGGCGGCGCTGCCGATCTGGAACATCAGCGCGGCCCAGCCGGCGACCGAACCGGCGTCGAAGTGCTCGGTGACCTTCGGCGCGTCGACGATCTTGTAGCCGCCCAAGGCGAAGCTGAGCGCGATGAGCAGCCCGCCCGCGGCGACGAACGGGATCAGGTAGCTGACGCCGGTCATCAGCCACTGGCGGATCTTGGTGCCGGCGTTGTCGTTCGCGCCGACCTTCGAGGTGAGCTCCGGAGTGGCCGGTGCGGCGGCGACGGGTTCCCGGGCCGCGGCCTTGGCGCGCTCGAACAGCCCGGCCGCGTCGTTGATCGCGGCCTTGACCGGCGCCTCGACGATCGGCTTGCCGGCGAAGCGGTCCCGGCCCTGCACCGCCAGGTCCGCGGCGAAGATGACGGCGTCCGCGCTCGCGATGTCCTCGGCGGACAGCGGCTCGGACCCGGCCGAACCCTGGGTCTCGACGACGATCTCGTCGCCGTTGGCCTTGGCGGTCTGCTCCAGCGACTCGGCCGCCATGTAGGTGTGGGCGATCCCGGTGGGGCAGGCGGTGATGGCGACGAACTTCATGATCAGGCCACCTCCTGGCGGATGTATTCGGCAAGGGCGGCGGCGTCGCCGGCGTCCAGGAGGTTCTGCTTGAATTCCGCCCGGACGAGCCGCCGGGCGAGGGCGGCCAGGACCTTCAGGTGGTCGCTGCCGCCGCCTTCCGGCGCGGCGATGAGGAAGATCAGCTTCGCCGGGCCGTCCGGCGCGCCGAAGTCGATGCCCGCGTCGCTGCGGCCGAACGCCAGGGTCGGCGTGGTCACCGCGGCCGAGCGGCAGTGGGGGATGCCGATGCCGCCTTCGAGGCCGGTGGCCATCTGCTCCTCGCGGGCGGCGACGTCCTTGAGGAACTCCTCGAGGTCGGTCACCCGCCCGGCGTCGACGAGCCGCTGCGCGAGGCCGCGGATGGCGTCCTGCTTGTCGGTGGCGTCGAGGCCGAGGTCGACCAGGTCGGCGGTGATCAGGTCTGGGGTGGTCATGCGGCGGCTCCGCTGAGGGTGAAGGTGGGATCGGCGGCGAGCACGCGCACCTGGTCGTGGTGCACGTCCTGCGGGGTGGGCATGCGGCTGCCCTCCTGCGTGACCGCGGCGGTGCCGTAGGCGACCGCGGTCCGCAGGGCTCGGGGGCCGGTTCCTCCCGCGTGGAGGAATCCGGCGAGTGCGGCGTCTCCGGCGCCGACGGTGCTGCGCACGGCCACGAGCGGGCCGAGCGCGTGGTGCGTTTCGGTTTCCTCGACGAGCACCGCGCCGCGCGCGCCGAGGCTGACCAGCACGCGGCCGACGCCGCCGGAGATCAGTTCCCGGCAGAACGCGACGACGTCGCCGAGCAGCGGCAGCGGGCGGCCGGCGAGTTCGGTCAGCTCGTCGAGGTTCGGTTTGAGGAGGTCCGGGCCACCTGCGCAGGCGGCGGCGAGCGGTGCGCCGGAGGAGTCGACGGCGACCTTCGCCCCGGCTTCGCGGGCGAGTTTCGTCAGCCGCGCGTAGAAGTCGTCGGGCACGCCGGCGGGGAGACTTCCGCAGCACACCAGCCATTCGCCGCGGGCGGCCAGCTCGACGGCGCGGCGTTCGAGGGTGGCGAGCTCGGCGGGGGAGATCTCCGGGCCCGGTTCGTTGATCTTCGTCGTGGTCCCGTCGGCTTCGACGAGCGTGATGTTGCTGCGGGTCGAGCCGGCGATGGGCACGGCGACGACCGGGACGCCTTCGGGGGCGAGCAGGTCGGCGAGCCGTTCGCCGACCGGGCCGCCGGCCGGCAGCAGCGCGACGGTCGGGGTGCCGGCGGCGGCCAGCGCGCGGGCGACGTTGACGCCCTTGCCGCCGGGATCGAGCCGGACGGCTTCGGCGCGGTTGACTTCGCCGCGGTGCAGCTCGGCCAGCCGCGCGGTCCGGTCGAGGCTGGGGTTCGGGGTCACGGTGACGATCACGCCAGCACCACCTCCGGGCCCGCTTCTTCGAGTTCGGCCACGGCGCCGGCGTCGATGCCGCTGTCGGTGACCAGGACGTCGATCTCGGCCAGCCGCGCGAAGCGGCTGAGCTGGTCGGTGCCGTACTTGCTGTGGTCGGCCAGCAGCACCCGCTTGCGCGCGGCGGCGACCACGGCGGCCTTCACGGCGGACTCCGCCATGTCCGGGGTCGTGCAGCCGTGTTCGGCGGAAAAGCCGTTGGCGCCCAGGAAAGCGACGTCGACGAGCAGGCCTTCGAGCGCACGCAGCGTCCAGGCTTCGACCGCGGCGAGCGTGGTCCCGCGGACGCGGCCGCCCAGGATGTGCAGCGTGATGCCCGGGCGGGTGGCGAGGATGGAGGCGACCGGGATCGAGTTGGTGATCACTGTCAGCTCGCGGTCGCCGGGCAGCAGCGTGGCGAGCCTGCTGGTCGTGGTGCCCGCGTCGAGCAGGATCGAGCCGCGGTCGGGGACCAGGTCCAGGGCGGCCCGGGCGATCGCGTCCTTTTCGGTGGCGTTGGTGTGGTCCCGTTGCGCGACCTCGGGTTCGAAGTCGAGCCGCTCGACGGCGACCGCCCCGCCGTAGACGCGGCGGACGATGCCCTGGCGTTCGAGGACGCCGAGGTCGCGGCGGATGGTCTCGGGGGCGACACCGAGTTCGGCGGCGACGTCGCCGACGTCGACGCGGCCGTCTCGTCGTGCGCGTTGCGCCAGGAGCTGATGCCGTTCGGCGGCGTACATGCCCGTTCCTCTCCGATGTTTGCCCGTTGCCGTTTGATTGTGCCCGTTGTTACCGTACTGTCAATCCCCAGTTACGAGATCCTTGGTGTCCGGAGGTCCCGAAATGCAGTTGTCCGGAGTCGGAGTCAGCCCGGGCCTGGTCGACGGCCCACGCGTCGTCGTGGCCGCTGACCTGCCCGAACCCGCTTCTTCACCCGCTCCGGCGGACCTGGTGGCCGAAGCGGGCAAGATCGGGCAAGCAGCGGCTTCGGTGGCGGCCGCGTTGTCCGATCGTGCCCGTTCCGTGTCCGGAGATGCCCGGTCGGTGCTGGAGACGACGGCCGCGATGGCGTCCGACCCGGCGTTGACCGCGTCCGCGGAGAA